>Ga0268248_100010_pt1 | contig 311620 bp, 309 predicted proteins | sample AgamicAtAme_FD_200856 | JGI IMG/M metagenome (GOLD analysis project Ga0268248, IMG submission 200856) | Agave microbial communities from Guanajuato, Mexico - At.Am.e (v2) (version 2) | ecosystem: Host-associated > Plants > Phyllosphere > Phylloplane/Leaf | place: Guanajuato, Mexico | collected... | reverse complement strand
GCCGACGCGTCGGCCGGGAGTGAGAGGGGATCGCCGAAGTTGGCATCCATGACGGAGATCGCGTCGGCCGCTTCGAGTCGTGCGTCGCCCGGGAGTCGCGTCAAGACGGAATACGTCTCGATCGCCGCGTGACCGCTGAGGCGGAGCTCGCGCCCGCGCGCCCAAGCGCTCACTCGATCGTGATGCTCGTGGGAGCCGACGAGCAGCGGGACCGCAACGCTCGTGTCGACCGCGATCGGCGTGCGATCGACCGTCACCGACGCCCGCTGTCGATCAGGGTCGAGATCACCTCGTCGGTGACGGGCGTCGATCCGCGGGAGATCAATCGGCCGTCGTCGTCGCGTTCGAGACGTGCGGTACGGCCACCCGGGGTGATCTGCACTCCGCTCCCGTAGGCCGAGACGTCGACGACCGTGCCGGGGAGGAGACCGAACACGTCGCGAAGGGCCTTCGGGAGGACGATGCGCCCCCCGCTGTCGATGGTGAGCTCCATGGGAATACGATACCAGCGTCGTCCCATCCGCGGACCGGTCGTCTCAGCGCGTCGCCCGTCAACGAGGACGGCCGCAGCTGCGGCATCCGGAATCGTCCGACGAGATGCGCGGGGCGTGACATCCCGGGTATCGTAGGAGGGTTGTCGGCGCCGGTCGTGCCGACGAAAGCTGAACAACGGAGGGCCTTGTGGACATCGATCTCGCACTACTGAAGACGATCGAACGCGAGAAGGAGATCCCCTTCGATGAACTCGCGCGCATCATCGAGCAGGCGATCCTGACCGCCTACGCCAAGCACATCTCGCCGACCGGCGAGATCCCCACCGGTGCACGCGCCACCCTCGACCGCAAGACCGGCCACGTGGGCATCTTCACGCCCGTGACCGACGACGAGGGCGCGATCATCGGCGAAGAGGAGCAGGCCCCCGACGACTTCGGTCGCATCGCCGCCTTCGCCGCCAAGCAGGTCATCAGCCAGCGTCTGCGCGACATCGCCGACGATGCCGTGCTGGGCGAGTTCCGCGGCAAAGAGGGCGACATCGTCGCCGGCGTCGTGCAGCAGGGCCCCAACCCGCGCATGGTCCACGTCGATCTCGGCACGGTCGAGGCGATCCTCCCGCCCGAAGAGCAGGTGCCCGGCGAGACCTACGCCCACGGCTCGCGACTGCGCGTCTACGTCACGAGCGTCTCGAAGGGCAACAAGGGCCCGCAGATCACCGTGTCGCGCACCCACCCGGGCCTGGTCCGCAAGCTCTTCGCCCTCGAGGTGCCCGAGATCGCCGCGGGGCTGGTCGAGATCGTCTCGCTCGCCCGCGAGGCCGGCCACCGTTCGAAGATCGCGGTCAAGGCCAACGACCCGACCGTGAACGCCAAGGGCGCCTGCATCGGAGAGCTCGGCCGCCGCGTGCGCGCCGTCACCGAAGAGCTCGCCGGCGAAAAGATCGACATCATCGACTACGACGCCGAGTTGCCGCGCTTCGTCGCGAACGCCCTGTCGCCGGCGAAGGTCACCTCGTCGTTCGTCCTGGATGCCACGACCAAGGCCGTCCGCGCCCTCGTGCCCGACTACCAGCTGTCGCTCGCGATCGGCAAAGAGGGGCAGAACGCCCGTCTGGCCGCCAAGCTGACCGGTGCGAAGATCGACATCCAGCCCGACAGCATCCTCGAAGACAACTGAGCGTCCGATCGTCCCCACGATCGCGAGGTGTAGGATGGAACCCGTACGAACGTGCGTCGGATGCCGCGCACGTGCCCCCCGATCCTCGCTTCTGCGTGTGGTCGCGGACGGATCCGTCCTCGTCGCTGACGAGCGAGCGGTTCTTCCCGGTCGGGGCGCGTGGGTGCACGAGACGGACGCGTGTGTGAGCAAAGCGCTCGCACGTCGCGCCTTCGTACGAGCATTGCGTGTGTCAGGCCCGCTTGACACGCAGACCTTCGAATCACACCACCAGCGAAAAGGCTGAACGGCTATGGACACGAAGTGAACGGCTCGAAATGAGACCCGTCCGCAACTAACGGTCTGCCCTGTCCGGGGTAGGCCCTCAGACAGGAGAATTGTGGCAAAACCACGCGTGCACGAGATCGCTTCCGAGCTCGGCGTCGACAGCAAGGTCGCGCTTGCGAAGCTGAAGGAGCTCGGCGAATTCGTCAAGAGCCCCTCATCCACCATCGAACCCCCGGTGGCCCGTAAGCTCCGCGCTGCGCTGGCTTCCGAAGGCTCGTCTTCCTCTTCGGATGCCAAGCCCGCCGCTTCCGCGGCGCGCCCCGGCGCCCGTCCTGGTCCGGCTCGTCCGGCCGCGACCCCCGGCAACCGTCCGTCGGGTCCCACGCCCGGACCCGCGAAGCCCGCGGCCCCCGCCGCTCCCGTAGCGGCTCCGGCCGAGGCTGCACCCGCGGCATCCGTCCCGGCTTCCGAGGCCCCCGCGGCCGCGTCGGCGGCGAAGCCTTCGACTCCGTCGTCTCCGCCGAGCCCCGGCTCGACCCCTCCGACCCCCGGTGCCGCTGCACCCGGTGCCGGTGCCCCCAAGCCCGGCCCGAGCGCGCCCCCGCGTCCGGGTGGAGCCCGTCCGGGCAACAACCCCTTCGCGTCCTCGCAGGGCATGGGCCAGCGTCCCGCCGGTCCCCGTCCGGGCAACAACCCCTTCGCTTCGGCGCAGGGCATGGGCCAGCGCCCGACCCCCGGCAACATCCCGCGTCCGCAGGCTCCGCGCCCCGGTGCCCCGCGTCCCGGTGCCCCGCGCCCCGGTGGTGCCGGTCGTCCCGGTGGCGGCGGTCGTCCCGGCGCTCCGTTCCAGCAGCGTCCCGGCGGTCCCGGTCGTCCCGGCGGCGCCGGTGGCGGCTTCCAGCGCCCCGGTGGCGGCGCTCCGGCCGGTGGTTTCGCCGGTCGTCCCGGTGGCGGCGGTGGCCGTGGCCGTGGTCCCGGCGGTGGTACCGCGGGTGCCTTCGGTAAGGGTGGCGGCAAGTCCAAGCAGCGTAAGTCGCGTCGGGCGAAGCGGCAGGAATTCGAGATGCGGTCGGCGCCGGTCGTCGGCGGCGTCAACGTCTCGAAGGGCAACGGCGAGATCATCCGCCTGCGTCGCGGTGCCTCCATCGCCGACTTCGCGGACAAGCTCGAAGCCTTGCGCGGCTACACCGTGCAGCCCGGCACGCTCGTGACCATCCTGTTCAACCTGGGCGAGATGGCCACCGCGACCGAGTCGCTCGACGAGGCCACCTTCGAGGTGCTCGGAGCCGAGCTCGGCTACAAGATCCAGATGGTCTCGCCCGAGGACGAAGACAAGGAGCTCCTCGAGGGCTTCGGTCTCGACCTCGACGCCGAGCTCGAGGCCGAGAGCGAGGACGATCTCGAGATCCGTCCTCCCGTGGTCACCGTCATGGGCCACGTCGACCACGGTAAGACGCGACTGCTCGACGCCATCCGCCAGACCAACGTGGTCGCGGGCGAGGCCGGCGGCATCACGCAGCACATCGGTGCCTACCAGATCTGGACCGAGCACGAGGGCATCGAGCGCGCGATCACCTTCATCGACACCCCGGGTCACGAGGCGTTCACCGCCATGCGTGCCCGTGGTGCGCAGGTGACCGACATCGCGATCCTCGTGGTCGCGGCCGACGACGGCATCATGCCCCAGACGGTCGAGGCGCTGAACCACGCCCAGGCGGCGAACGTGCCGATCGTGGTCGCGGTCAACAAGGTCGACAAGCCCGACGCCAACCCGGCCAAGGTGCGCCAGCAGCTCACCGAGTACGGTCTGGTCGCCGAGGAGTACGGCGGAGACGTCATGTTCGTCGACGTCTCGGCTCGACAGAACCTCAACATCCAGGCCCTCCTGGATGCGGTCCTGCTCACCGCCGACGCCGGCCTCGACCTCACGGCCAACCCGAACAAGGCGGCCCGCGGTGTCGCGATCGAAGCAAAGCTCGACAAGGGTCGCGGTTCGGTCGCCACGGTGCTCATCCAGTCCGGAACCCTTCGCGTCGGTGACGCGATCGTCGCCGGAACGGCCTACGGCCGCGTCCGCGCGATGATGGACGAGAACGGCGAAGCGGTCGAAGAGGCCTACCCGTCGCGTCCCGTCTCGGTTCAGGGCCTCAACTCCGTGCCCCGCGCCGGCGACGTCTTCATCGTCACCGAAGAGGACCGCACCGCCCGTCAGATCGCCGAGAAGCGTGAAGCGGCCGAGCGCAACGCCCAGCTGGCCAAGGCCCGCAAGCGCATCTCGCTCGAGGACTTCACCCGCGCTCTCGAAGAGGGCAAGGTCGAGTCGCTCAACCTCATCATCAAGGGTGACGTGTCGGGTGCCGTCGAGGCACTCGAGGAGTCGCTGCTCAAGATCGAGGTCGACGACAGCGTCCAGCTGCGCATCATCCACCGCGGTGTGGGTGCGATCACCGAGTCGGACATCAACCTGGCCACGATCGACAACGCGATCGTGATCGGCTTCAACGTCCGTCCCGACACGAAGGCCCGTGAGCGCGCCGCTCGCGAGGGTGTCGACGTGCGGTTCTACTCGGTCATCTACAACGCGATCGACGACGTCGAGCAGTCGCTCAAGGGCCTGCTCAAGCCGGAGTTCGAAGAGGTGCAGTCGGGTGTCGCCGAGATCCGCGAGGTGTTCCGCTCCTCGAAGTTCGGCAACATCGCCGGTGTCATCGTGCGATCGGGAACGATCACGCGAAACGCCAAGGCTCGCGTCATCCGCGACGGTGTCGTGCTGGCCGACGGCCTGGCCATCGAGTCGCTGCGTCGCTTCAAGGACGACGTCACCGAGGTTCGGACGGACTTCGAGGCCGGTATCGGTCTCGGCAAGTTCAACGACATCCAGGTCGGCGACGAGATCGAAACGACGGAACTCGTCGAGAAGCCGCGAGGCTGATCGTCGTGCGGGGGTCGCGCCTTCGGGTGCGGCCCCCGCTGCGGCCTGCGGGGTGTGTGCCTTCCCGAGCAGAGCGGGGCCCCTACCCCGATGCTCGGGAAGACACACACCCATCCGGCCTCCGCTGGGTACGCTCCTTCGTCAGGACCGCCACTCGGCAATGAGCCACGGGGGCACTCGACTCGCGGCGGTATGAAAGAACGAGAAGGAGAAGGTAGTGGCAGGGGAACGACAGGCCCGAGTGGCGGACCGGATTCGCGTGGTGCTCGCCGAGCGTCTCGAGAAGGGGCTGCGCGACCCGCGGCTCGGATTCGTCACCATCACCGACGTGCGGGTCACGGGTGACCTCCAGCACGCGTCGGTGTTCTACACCGTCATGGGCGACGAGGCGCACCGCGCCGACACCGCCGCCGCGCTGAAGTCGGCGACCGGCATGCTGCGCAGCGAGGTCGGCAAGAACCTCAACACGCGCCTGACGCCGTCGCTCGAGTTCATCCTCGACGGAATCCCCGAGAACGCCGACCACATCTCAGCCCTCCTGCGCGAAGCGCGCGAGCGCGACGAGTCCGTCGCCGGTCTCGCCGCCTCGGCCGCGTACGCCGGCGACGCCGACCCGTACGTCAAGCCGCGCGACGAAGACGATGAGGACGACGTCGACGACGATGAGGATGACGACGACCTCGACGAGGAAGACGCCCCGCGCGCCTGACCCTCGACACGACACGGCCGGACCCCGCCACATCGGCGGAGTCCGGCCGTTCGTCTTGCCATGGCATCCGGACCGCGATCCTCGGGACGAGAAGAGCGACGTGCCGGTTCGAGGGCGGGATCAGGGCGGCGGGCGTCGGACCGGACTCGGTTTCAGGATGCCGGGTGGCCCGGCAGGCGCAGATGCTCATCGGCCGCTTCCACGAGGCCGTCGGCGATGAGGGAGTCGATGGCGCGGTCGCGCTGCGCGGCATCCGGCCATTGGGGGATCACGGCGAACGCCGGTACGGCCGCGGGCGCAGCCTCGCGCAGGGTCTTCAGCACCGCCCCGCGGGTCTGGCGATCGCTGCCCTCGTACGTGGCCTGTTTTCGTCGGCGGTCTTCGGATGCCGGGTACCCGGCCGCCCGCCACGCGCACTGCGTCGCGAGGGGGCACGCCTCGCACCTCGGCGCGCGGGCGGTGCAGACGATCGCGCCGAGTTCCATCGCGGCGGCGTTGACGATCGCGGACTCGGCGACGTCGGCGGGGAGCTCGGCCTCCATCGCCTCGAGGTCGCGGCGGTGCGGCGGACCCGGCTGCGCGCGACCCTCGATGGCGCGGGCGAGCACGCGTCGGGTGTTCGTGTCGACGACCGGATGCCGATCGCCGTACGCGAAGACCGCGACGGCCCGCGCGGTGTAGTCGCCGATCCCGGTGAGGGCCAGCAACGCCTCCACGTCGCGGGGAACGACCCCGTCGTGGCGATCGCGGATCTCGACGGCGGCGCGGTGCAACCACAGCGCGCGGCGCGGATAGCCGAGGTTCGCCCACTGCGTGACGGCGTCGCCCGGGGGAGAGGCGGCGAGGTCGGCGGGCGTCGGCCAGCGCGTCAGCCACGCCTCGAGGTGCGGGACGACGCGGTTCACCGGCGTCTGCTGCAGCATGAACTCGCTGACGAGCGTGCCCCACGCCCCGAACCCCTCGCGGCGCCAGGGGAGGTCGCGGGCCGCGTCGCGGTACCACGCGATGAGCGGGGCGGCGAGTCCTGGCATCCGTCCAGCCTACGGTCGTCAGCGGGGCCGAACTTCACGCGTGAACGCTGTTCGCGCGCGTGAACGCGGGCTGCTCGCGTTTCTGCGCGCCATCGCGTTCGCGCATGCCGCGGGGCGCTGCGGCGGGGCCCTCGCGGGGTGGCGGGAGCGGTCCGGTGTCGGCGGTCGAAAGTAGGCTGGAGGCATGTCGAGTGAGAACCCCGTCGAGACCCTGCAGCGGAGCCTGCGCGACCTGATGCGGCAGAACGCCCGCGCGGGGCGCGTGGTGGTCGCGATCGATGCGCTCGACGCCGAGGCCGCCTCGACCTTCGCCGACGCGTTCGCCGCGGCGATCGAGGCCGAGGGAACCGCGGTGTTCCGCGAGAACCTCGCCGACCACGCCGACGACGTGCGCGAGCGCCTCGTCGCGCCGTTCCGTTCGGGTGAGCCCTTCGGTGACTCGCCGGCCGCGCCGGCCGATGCGGTGCTCGTGGTATCGGGCCGCTTCCTGCACGCCGCCGAGCTGCGCACGCTCTACAACTTCTCCGTCTGGCTCGAGAGCAACCCGCCCATCGGCGCTACGCGCCCGGAGCTTCCGGAGGCCGAGAAGCACTACCTCAGCGAGTCGCGGCCCCGCGTGGCGGCATCCGTCATCGTCGAGAACTCCGACCCCTCGCACCCGGTGCAGGTGTTCGGAGATTTCTGCTGATGGTGCGTCCCGGAATCCTCCTGGTCGACAAGCCCGGAGGCATCACCAGCCATGACGTCGTGTCGCGGGCGCGGCGCGCGCTCGGCACCCGCAAGATCGGGCACGCCGGCACGCTCGACCCGATGGCCACGGGCCTGCTTGTGCTCGGCGTCGAGGGCGCGACCCGCCTGCTGACCTACATCGTCGGCGCTGACAAGACCTACGAGGCCACCGTCCTGCTCGGAGTCGCCACCGACAGCGACGACGCCGACGGTGTCGAAACGGCCAGGGCGGATGCCGCTGCCGTCGCCGCCGTGACCGATGAGGCCATCGCGGCGGGCATCGCCGACCTCACCGGCGACATCCAGCAGGTGCCCAGCACCGTCTCGGCCATCAAGGTCGCGGGCCGTCGCGCCTACGACCTCGCGCGCGCCGGCGAAGAGGTCGAGCTGAAGGCGCGGAGCGTCACGGTCTCGCGGTTCGAGGTGCGCGAGACGCGCCGCGGCGAGGGCACGATCGAGCTCGATGTGGTCGTGGACTGCACGAGCGGCACGTACATCCGCGCTCTCGCTCGCGACCTCGGGCGCGCGGTCGGCGTCGGAGGGCACCTCACGGCTCTCCGTCGCACGCGCATCGGGGCGTTCGACGTCGTCGCCGCCGCATCCGTCGACGACATCGCCGAAGACGCCCTCGTCGCGCCCGCGACCGCGGCCGCCGTCGTGATGGGCGTCCTCGCCGTGGGCGACGACGAGGCACGAGATCTGCGGCACGGCAAGCGCATCGACGGGGGAGGCCGCCTGACCGGCGCGGTCGCGGCCGCGATCGACCCCGAGGGGCGTCTGATCGGCGTCGTCGAGAAACGCGGCACGCAGGTGAAGAGCGTCATGAACATGCCCGAAGAGGCCGCCCGATGATCCTGTGGTTCACGCTCGCCCAGGTGGGCATCGCCGTGCTCGCGGGTCTCGTCGCCATCACCGCGGGGCTCATCGGACGCCGGCCGGGAGACGTGACGGTCGGCTCGCTCGCCCTCATCGAGCTGCTGCTGATCGTGCAGATCGTCGTCGCGATCATCTCGCCGTTCGCGGGTAACCCACCCTCGGGCAGCCTGCTCGAGTTCTGGACCTACCTCGTGTCGGCCGCCCTGGTCCCGGTCGCCGGAGCCGCGTGGGCGCTGATCGAACGCAGCCGCTGGAGCACCGTCATCATGGGCGTCGCGGCCCTCGCCGTCGCGGTCATGGTGTGGCGCATGCACATCATCTGGACCGTGCAGCTGGCGTGAGGGCGCACCGCCGCTCGGCCACGGCGCGGGCGAACTAGAATCGACAGGTCATGGCATCCACCACTCCCACCCGCTCCCGGGGGATGACCGGCATCGGCCGTGTCCTCGTCGTCGTCTACGGCATCATGGCGCTCGCCGCCACGGGCCGCTCGTTCGTGCAGATCGTGCGCGAGTTCGACGACGCCCCTCTCGCGTACGCGCTGTCGGCTCTCGCCGCCGTCGTGTACATCCTCGCGACCCTCGCGCTCGTCTTCTCGGCACGGCCCGCGTGGTACCGCGTCGCCTGGATCGCGATCGGCTTCGAGCTGGTGGGCGTGCTCGTCGTGGGCACCCTGAGCCTCGTTCTTCCCGCGCTGTTCCAGCACCCCACCGTGTGGTCGGTCTACGGCTACGGGTACCTGTTCATCCCGCTGGTGCTGCCCTTCCTCGGGCTCTGGTGGCTCACGCGCCATCGCCGGGCGACGCGATGATCGTCTTCCGCGATCCCTCCGAGGTCCCGGCGGACTTCGGGCCCTCGGTGGTGGCGATCGGAAAGTTCGACGGCGTGCACGCCGGCCACCGCGCCGTGATCGATCGTGCACGCATCGACGCGTCCGACGGCGCACGCGTCGTCGCGGTGACGTTCGACCGCAACCCGCTCAGCATCCTCCGCCCCGAGAAGTGCCCCCCCGACGTGATCGGGCCGCACCAGAAGCTCGAGTTGCTCGAGCGCGCCGGCGTCGACGCGACGCTGCTGCTGACCTTCGACGAGGAGCTCGCGGCGATCCCGGCCGACGAGTTCGTGCTCGCCGTGCTCGTGGAGGCGCTGCAGGCGCGCACGGTGCTCGTGGGCCGTGACTTCCGCTTCGGCGCCGGGGGAGCGGGCGGACCCGACCTCTTGGTCCGCATGGGAGCCGAGCACGGGTTCCGCGTCGATGTGGTCGACGACGTGCGGGCCGTCCACGCCGACCGGCGCGTGTCATCCACGTGGATCCGCGAGGCCCTCTCGGTGGGCGATGTCGCGACGGCCGCGCGCCTTCTGGGCCGCGCTCCCTCGGTGTGGGGCGAGGTCGTGCACGGGCTCAAGCGGGGGCGCGAGCTCGGCTACCCGACCGCGAACCTCTCGCCCGACCTCGAGGGCTTCGTCCCCGCCGACGGCGTGTACGCGGGCTGGCTCGTCGACGTCGACGGGGCTCGGCGCATCAGCTACCCGGCCGCGATCAGCGTCGGCACCAATCCCACGTTCGACGACGTGCACGCGCGGCAGGTCGAGGCGTACGTGATCGACGAGACCGGGCTGGACCTGTACGGCCACCACGTCGAGGTTCGTTTCGTGGAGCGGGTGCGCGAGATGACGGCGTTCGACGGCATCGACGCGTTGCTCGTGCAGATGGCGGACGACGTGGAGCGGGCGCGGGCGATCCTGCGGTGAGGTGCGGGCCGGGGCCGGGCTGGGTGGATTCGGGGCGCGTTGTGCGGCTCCGGGGCGGTGGACGTGGCCGCGGGGCGGTGGACGTGACCCCGGGGCCACCTGCGAACGACGGTTGCGGGGTGTTTCCGCACCGCGCCCGAGCGGCCCCGGAACACCCCGCCGCGCCCGCGTCAGTCCGGCCGCGACAGGTGATTCCGGATGCCGAGGAACGACGCCGCGGCCCCGAGCAGCATCAGCGCGGCGGTGAAGACGGCCGCGCGGTGGAAGCCGCCGAGGTCGAGCGAGCCGCCCACGACCGCTGAGACGGCCGCGATCGCCAGGAGCCCCGCGACGCGAGAGACGGCGTTGTTGACGGCCGAGGCGATGCCGGAGCGCTCGGTGTCGATGGCGCCGAGCACGGCCGCGGTGAGCGGTGAGACGGTGGCGGTGAGCCCCAGGCCCCACACGACGACGCCGGGCAGGATCTGCGTCCAGTAGTCGAAGTCTCCGCTGACGTTCAACAGCAGCAGCGCCCCGGCCGCCATCACGATCGGCCCGAGCGTCATGAACAGGCGCGGGCCGAAGCGCCCCGCGAGGGCGCCCATCCGCGAGCTCAGCAGGATCATCAGCACCGTGCTCGGCAGCGACGCAAGCCCGGCGAGGGTGGCGGGCAGCCCCGCGCCCTGCTGCAGGTACACGCTCACCACGAAGCCGTTGAGCGACAGCGCGGCGTAGACGAAGACGGTCGCGAGATTGCCCGCCCAGAAGTTGCGCGAGCGGAAGAGATCGAGCGGCATCAGCGGGTCGCGCCCCGTGCGCTGACGCAGGAGGAACCCCGCGAACGACAGGATGCCGACGACCCCGGGGAGCCAGATGACGGGGGACGTCCAGCCGAGGTTCGGCTGCTCGATGAGGGCGAAGACGATGCCGCCGAGGCCGACAGCGCACAGGACCGCGCCGAGGACGTCGACGCGGGCCCCGGGCCGACGATGATCGCGGTGACCGAGACGGGCGAGCAACCACATGGTCACCGCGATGGGCAGCACGTTCACCAGGAACACCAGGCGCCACGACAGCGTGTCGACGAAGATGCCGCCGATGAGGGGCCCGGCGATCATGGCGACGGTCGTCGCTCCGGTCCAGATGCCGATCGCGCGGGCCTGCGCGGGCCCGCGGAACGTCGAGGTGATCAGGGCCAGCGAGCTCGGGACGAGGAGGGCGCCGGCGATGCCCTGCAACGCGCGGGCGACGATGAGGAACTCGGCGGTGGGGGCGGCGGCGATCGCCACCGACGTGAGCCCGAAACCGATCAGGCCGATCCGCAGCACCACGATGCGTCCGAGGACGTCGCTCAGTGATCCCGCGACCAGGATGAAGGCGCCGAGGGTCACCAGGTAGGCGTCGACGACCCATTGCTGCGTCGACAGTCCGCCACCGAGTTCGCCCGCGATCGCGGGGAGGGCGACGTTGACCACCGTCCCGTCGAGGAACGACACGAACGAGGCCAGGACGGCGATCGACAGGACGACCCGCTGCTCGCGTGTCATCGTCTCGGCCATGGCACCAGCGTACGGTTCCCGCTGATCACGCGCGCGGGGTGGACAGCATCTCCGCCGGTGTCGGGGGACACGCCCGCGGAATACCCCCAGGGGGTATCGTGTTCTGGACGGAGTGACCGGAGGAGAAGCCATGCGCGACAACACCGATTCCCCGACGTCGACCGCCGAAGCCGTGCTCGACATCGAGGGCATGACCTGCGCCAGCTGCGTCGCCCGGGTCGAGAAGCGGCTCGGCCGCGTCGATGGGGTCGAGGCCGCGGTCAACCTCGCGACCGAGACCGCGCGGGTCCGGTACCCGGCCGACCTCGACCCCGCGACTCTCGTCGCCGCCGTGCGCTCCGCCGGCTACGACGCCACCGTGCGTCCGCGCTCCTCGTCTCGCGACACGACCGCAGGGGCCGCGGCATCCCTCCCGCTTTCGCTTCCGACGGAGGAGCGACCGGATGCCGGCACCCCCGCGCCGCATCCCGTCGCGGTTCCCGCTCCCGGCGGCGCCATCGACGCCACCACCGGCCACGCCCTCGACGGGGCCTCCGACCACGGGGTCTCCGACCACGGGGGCCACGTCCACGACACCGCCGACGCCCCGGGCTCCACCCCGCTGCGCGTGCGGCTGTGGGTGTCGCTCGCGTTGGCCGCCCCCGTCGTGGCCCTCGGCATGATCCCGGCGTGGCAGTTCCCCGGCTGGCAGTGGGTCTCGCTCGTGCTCGCGACGCCGATCGTGCTCTGGGGCGGATGGCCGTTCCACCGCGCGACGCTGCGCAATGCCCGCCACGGCGCGGCGACCATGGACACCCTGATCACCCTGGGCACCTTCGCCGCCTATCTGTGGAGCGTGTGGGCCCTCGTGTTCGGGACGGCCGGGCGGATCGGCATCCGGCACGAGGTCGCCCTGTTCGGCCCCGTGCACGACGCGAGCTCCGTCGTCTACTTCGAGGTCGCGGCGGCGGTGACGGTGTTCCTGCTGCTCGGCCGCGTGATCGAGCAGCGTTCCACTCGCCGCGCGGGAGCAGCGCTGCGTTCCCTGCTCGACCTCGGCGCCCGCGAGGCCGAGCTCGCGGACGGGAGCCGCATCGACGTCGATCGCCTCGCCGTGGGCGACGTGTTCGTCGTCCGGCCGGGAGCGACCGTCGCCACCGACGGCGAGGTCCTCGAGGGCACAGCCTCGGTGGATGAGAGCATGCTCACCGGCGAGGCGGTTCCGGTCGACGTCGGTCCCGGATCGATCCTCACCGGCGGCACGATCGCCACGGGTGGGCGCCTGCTGGTGCGCGCGACCGGCGTGGGCGAGCAGACCCGCCTGGCCCGCATCGCGCGCCTGGTCGAAGACGCGCAGCTCGGCAAGAGCCGCGTCCAGCGTCTCGCCGATCGCATCTCGGGCGTCTTCGTCCCGGTCGTGATCGTCCTGGCCGTCGCGACCCTCGTCGCCTGGCTGCTGGCGGGGCAACCCGTGGCCGCCGGCTTCACTGCGGCCGTCGCGGTGCTCATCATCGCGTGCCCCTGCGCGCTCGGCCTCGCCACCCCCATCGCGATCCTCGTCGGCACCGGCCGCGGAGCGCAGCTCGGGATCCTCGTGACGGGACCCGCGGCCCTGGAGTCGGCCGAGCGCATCGACACGATCGTGCTCGACAAGACCGGGACCCTCACCTCGGGCCGGATGAGCGTCACGCAGGTCACGACCGTCGATGCCCAGGATGCCGCTGACGCCCTCGAGCGCGTCGCCGCCGTCGAGCGCGGCTCCGAGCACCCCGTCGCCCACGCCATCGTCGCCGCCGCGGGGGACGGGCCCGTCGCCACCGCCCTCGAGGCCCTGCCCGGCCGCGGCGTCACGGGGACCGTCGACGGCGTTCGCGTGTTCGCGGGGCGTCCGGCCCTGGCCGCCGATTTCGGCGCCGAACTGCCGGTCGCTCTGGCGGACGCCGTGGCGGCGGGGGAGCAGCGCGGCACCGTCGTCGTGGCCGGGTGGGCCGACACCGACGGCGCCCTGCGTGCACGGATCGTGATCGAGGTGGCCGACACCGTCCGGGCCGAGAGCGCGGAGACCGTCGCCGAGCTGAAGGCGATGGGTCTCGAGCCGATCCTGCTCACCGGCGACAACGAGCACGTCGCTCGGGCGGTCGCCGCCGACCTCGGAATCGACCGCGTGCGGGCCGGCGTCCTCCCCGAGGGCAAGGTCGAGACGATCCGGGCGCTCCGCGCCGAGGGGCGCACCGTCGCGATGGTCGGCGACGGGGTCAACGACGCCGCCGCTCTGGCATCCGCTGATCTGGGCATCGCGATGGGCGGAGGGACCGATGCCGCGCTGCACGCGAGCGACGTGGCGCTCATGCGCGACGACCCGCGGGGCATCGTCACCGCCCTGGCGCTCAGCCGGCGCACGATGCGCGTCATTCGCGGCAACCTGTTCTGGGCCTTCGCGTACAACGTCGCCGCCCTGCCGCTGGCGGCGCTGGGACTTCTGAACCCGATGCTGGCGGGGGCCGCGATGGCGTTCTCGAGCGTCTTCGTCGTCCTCAACAGCCTGCGCCTGCGACGCGCGGTCTGAGACTCCGATGAACTCGCGCGGGCCGGGTTAGTGTCGAGGTGATCCCTGGAGGTCGCATGTCCCCCCTCGCCCGTGCCGCCGCATTCGGAGGCGTTGCCGTCGTCGCGATCGTCACGATGACCGCCTGCGTTCCCGAAGCAGAACCCGCAGACACGCGGGCCTCGTCCCCGTCCCCGGGCGCCGCGTCACCCGCGCCGGGAGCGTCGCCGACCGCCTCGGCGTCGCCTACCCCGACAGCTGCTGCCCTCCCCGCATCGTGCGATGACATCTACTCGGCGTCGATGCAGACCACGTTGACCGCCGACGTTCCGCCGTTGAACGACCCGGGCGTGACGCTCCTCTCGACCGACCAGGCGGCGCTTCTCGAACTGCTGGACACGGTGCCGACGCTGCGATGCTCGTGGGGGGAGCCTGGCGACACCGGGCTTTCGACGAACGTCTCGGTGGTCTCCGCTGATCAGGCGGACACGGTGAGAGAGAGCCTGAACACAGCTGGTTTCGGGTGCGAGTCTCAGGGGGATGCGACGATCTGCCGCATCGAGCAGCGGGGTGTCTCCCTGGACGACAAGCCGTACACGCGAGGCGAGACGCAGGCCGTGCAGGGGTCGTACTGGATCACGACGTCGTGGGTGAACATCGACCCCGACGGGTACACCCAGGACATCCTCGCGGCTCTTGCTCGCTGAAAGGCGTGGCGAACGGGTAGAATGGCGAGGATCCCTTCGCTGTTTCCGGCGTGCCGCTCTCGATCGAGGGTGCAGCCGGGTCGTGGAGCCCACTCGTAGCGACGTGCCGTCGGCGACGAACTCCCGGGGTCACTGATCCACCGGCATTCGCCGGACGCTCCGGATTGTCATCCGGACGACACGCTCAGGAGGAGCATGCCGACTACGGCAACCGCGTCCCGAGGCTCGAGCCAACGACGCAGGAAGACCACGTCATCCCGACGAGACGACGAAGCACCCGTCATCCCGATTCTCGCCCGCAAGGTGCGCGAGATCGAGGCGAAGGCGCAGCGCGGAAAGCTCGGGCCCACCAATCGCGTCAAGTTCCAGGTGATCGCGTTCCTCGTGCGCGAGGAGCGCGCCCGGGTCAAGGCCGACACCGAGATCACCGACGCCGCGCGCGCCGAGCTGCTCAAGCGCCTCGACGGGGTCGCCACGATCCTCGCCAAGACCGCCGCGCGCGACACCTCGCTCATCCAGCTGCTCGAGGTCGACCAGGCCACATCTCCTGTCGCCCGCCGCATGCGCCGCGACTGGCTGCTGGAGTCCGGGGCCGAGCTCCCGCCCGACGAGCTCATCATCACCGACAACACGCCCAAGATCGCCCCCGTGGTGCCGGCGGCGCTGGCCGAGAAGCAGGTCGTCCCCGCCTCGATCGAGGCGCGCCAGATGTCCAACCCCTTCCTCGCCCCCGATCTCACGCCGCGCGCGAGCGGAGACGCCCCGCGTCGCCGCCTCGACGGCTGGGAACTCATGGGCCCGCTGTACAAGGCGTTCGAGACCGGCGCCGGAGGATCGGCGGCCAGCATGGAGCTGCCGCCCGTCCCCGAGTTCGACCGGCTCTCGCCGCGCGGGCTCGAGGTCATGCCGCACCAGTCGCGCTTCCTCGAGGCCGTGCGCACCGGTCACCGCTCGTTCCTCCTCGCCGACGAGCCGGGCCTGGGCAAGACCGCCGAGTCGGTGCTCGCGGCATCCGTCGCCGACGCGTATCCGCTGCTGGTCGTCGTGCCGAACGTCGTCAAGATGAACTGGGCCCGCGAGGTGCAGCGGTGGACACCGCAGCGCCGCGCGACCGTCATCTCGGGCGGTGGCGCCGACATCGACGCCTTCGCCGACGTCTTCATTGTCAACTACGAGATCCTCGACCGGCACCTGTCGTGGCTGTCGTCGATCGGCCTCAAGGGCGTCGTGGTCGACGAGGCGCACTTCATCAAGAACCTCACGTCGCAGCGCTCGCAGAACGTGCTGGCCCTGGCATCGCGCGTCCGTCAGCAGACCCGCGACCCGCTCATGCTGGCGCTCACGGGCACCCCGCTGATCAACGACGTCGAGGACTTCGACGCGATCTGGCGCTTCCTCGGCTGGACCAACGGCGAGAAGCCCGGTCCCGAGCTGATGGAGAAGCTGGATGCCACCGGCCTGACCCCCGCGGACAAGGCGTTCTACCCCGAGGCGCGCGAGGCCGTCATCTCGATGGGCATCGTCCGACGCAAGAAGAAGGACGTCGCCGCCGACCTCCCCGACAAGCTCGTCGCCGACCTCCCGGTCGAATTGGACGACGAGTTCGGGCGATCCATCCGTCAGGCCGAACGCGAGCTCGGCGCCCGCCTCGCGGCGAAATACCACCGGATCATCGAGGCGCGCGGGGACCGCGGTCTCGCCGCCGGAGAGATCGACGAGGACATCGTTCGCCTCGTCGCCCACGGCGAGCTCGAGGAGTCCAAGGCCGCGGGCTCGGGGAACGAGAACGTCTTCACGATGGTCCGCCGCATCGGCCAGGCCAAGGCGCACCTCGCCGCCGACTACGCCGTGCAGCTGCAGCGCTCGGTCGGCAAGGTCGTGTTCTTCGCCAAGCACATCGACGTCATGGATGCGGCGGAAGCCCACTTCAAGGCATCCGGGCTCAAGTCGGTGTCGGTCCGCGGTGAGCAGACCTCCACCGCGCGCCAGGCCGCGATCGACGCGTTCAACAGCGACCCCGACGTGGGAATCGCGGTGTGTTCGCTCACCGCCGCCGGCGTCGGCCTCAACATGCAGGCCGCCTCGAACGTCGTGCTCGCCGAGCTGTCGTGGACCGCCGCGGAGCAGACCCAGGCCATCGACCGCGTGCACCGCATCGGTCAGGGCGAACCCGTGACCGCGTGGCGCATCATCGCCGCGCACACGATCGACACGAAGATCGCGGAGCTCATCGACTCGAAGGAAGGGCTCGCCGCGCGCGCCCTCGACGGCCAGGCCATCGAGCCCGGCTCCAGCGACTCGGTGCAGCTGTCGGCGCTCATGCACCTGCTGCGTCAGGCGCTCGGCAAGGCCTGATCCTCGCCGCACGAACGCCCCGGTCGCTTCGGCGCCGGGGCGTTCCTGCGTTCCCGGGAAGGAGCTCGCCCCTCGGCGGGGTCGCGGGGGTCCCGGCATCCGGCGCCCCTCCGTCACCGTGTGGCAGCGGTCCCGCCCGCGGCGATAAGGTCGAAGACGGCAACGGCGCCGACCCCTTCACCCGAATCACAGCACCAGAGGACTCTGCCCATGAAGATCGGCATCCTGACCAGCGGCGGCGACTGCCCCGGGCTGAACGCGGTCATCCGTGGCGTCGTGCTCAAGGGCACGACCAACTACGACATCGAATTCGTCGGCATCCGCGACGGGTGGCGCGGCGTCGTCGACGGCGACTTCTTCCCGCTCACGCGTCACGAGGTGAAGGGCCTGTCCAAGGTCGGCGGCACCATCCTCGGCACGAGCCGCACCAACCCCTACGAGGGGGCGCGCGGCGGCGCCGAGAACATCTCCAAGACGATGTACGGACACCGGCTCGACGGCATCCTGGCCATCGGCGGCGAGGGGACCCTGGCCGCGGCCGACCGCCTGTCGAAGGACGGCATCAACGTCCTCGGTGTGCCCAAGACGATCGACAACGACCTCCGCGCGACCGACTACTCGTTCGGTTTCGACACCGCCGTGAACATCGCGACGGATGCCATGGACCGCCTGCGCACCACCGGTGACTCGCACCAGCGCTGCATGGTGGCCGAGGTCATGGGCCGTCACGTCGGCTGGATCGCCCTGCACGCCGGCATCGCCGCGGGCGCGCACGTGATCTGCATCCCCGAGGTGCCGATGTCGATCGACGAGATCGTCGAGCAGGTCACCCGCGCTCACGACCGCGGCCGCGCGCCCCTGGTCGTCGTCTCGGAGGGCTTCAAGCTCACGGGCATGGACGAGGCGTTCAGCGACAAGGGCCTCGACGCCTTCAACCGTCCCCGCCTCGGCGGCATCGGCGAGCTGCTGGCGCCCGAGATCGAGCGCCTCACCGGCATCGAGACCCGCTCGACCGTGCTCGGCCACATCCAGCGCGGCGGTTCGCCGTCGGCCTTCGACCGCGTACTCGCGACGCGCCTGGGCCTGCACGCCGCCGACGCGCTGCACGAGGGCGCGTGGGGCCAGATGGTCGCGATGCGCGGCACCGACATCGTGCGCGTCCCCTTCGCCGACGCCCTCGGCGAGCTCAACAGCGTCCCGCTGTATCGCTACGAGGAGGCCGCCGCGCTGTTCGGCTGAGCCTGCTGCTGGTGCGACGCCCCCTCCTGCCGTGTGCGGGGCGGGGCCCGGACCATGTCCCCGTTTGTGTTGAGCCATGTCCCACTTTTGGTTGCCTAGGCGCCTTCCAGGCAGCCGAAATTGGGACATGGTCGCGGCATCGGCCCGGCTTCTCGCGCGGTGGCCTGTGGACAACCGCGGATGGGGCTGGCAGAGGCGAGAAGCTGAGGGATGCCGCGTCCTCGACCTCTGCCTGACCAGCTTCCCGAGCACTTCTCCGTCGGCGCCGCCGGTGAGCTGGGGGTGACGCGTGCTCGGTTGCGCGCCGCAGATTTGGATTCGCCGTTCCATGGCATCCGATCGTCGACGACCGCTCCGCCCTCGTCTCTGATCCAGCAGTGCCTCGTGTACGCGCCGCGCCTGATGCCCTGGCAGTTCTTCAGCCACGAGACGGCGCTTGCTCTGCGGGGAGTATGCACTCCGGAGTGGCCGTACGTGCCGCGGATCCATGTTTCCGCACACCGACCGGCGAGGGAGCCGCGGACACAAGGAGTCGTCGGCCACCGTCTGCAAGCGCGCGCACCGGCGTTCTCGGCCGGCCTGCTCGACCTGCCGGTCGAGCACCCCGTGCGGGCGTGGAGACAATGCGGTCGGCTCTGGCCTCTTGATGACCTGGTCGCTGCGGCCGATGCGCTCCTGAGCGGGCGGCCGCCGATGGCCGACGCAGAGCAGCTGCGGTCTGAAGTCAGAGAGATGGGCGACGTTCGAGGCGGTGTCCTGCGTGCGGCGGTCGACCTCGCCCGACCCGGCGTCCGGTCACCGAGAGAGACACGTCTGCGACTTCTGCTGGGTCGGAACGGGCTCCCGGCGCCCGAGGTCAACGCCGACATCTTCGACTCGCGGGGCATGTTCGTCGCGGAGATCGACCTCGCCTTCCCTCGATGGATGGTCGCCGTCGAGTACGACGGACGCGTCCACGCCGAGGACGAGCGGCAGTTCGCCCGAGATGCCGACCGGTGGGCCGCCATCCGGTCGGCGGGGTGGGATCACGTGCGCGTGCTGAACCATCACCTTCGAGATGGAGGTGCCTCGGCCGTCGCCCTCGCCCGCGAGGCGCTCATCAGAGCCGGTTGGCGGCCGGGGCTATGAGCGGATGTGCGCTGACCCATGTCCCGAAAAAGGTCGTCTGAGCGGTATGCGGACAGCCGAAAGTGGGACACGGTCTGCACAAATCGGGACATGGGTCGGCAACCGAGCGACTGCGAACGCCCCTACACGCGCCGAACGCCCCGCCGCGCGAGGCGACGGGGCGTTCGAGAGCGGCGCGCGCGGGTCAGTCGGAGAGGCCGAGCACGTCTAGGAGCCACGCGAGCTCGAAGGCGCGCTCGCGCCAGGCGTTGTAGCGACCGCTCACGCCGCCGTGGCCGGCGATCATCTCGCACTTCAGCATCGCGTCGGCGCCGACCTCGCGCAGGCGGGCGACCCACTTCGCGGGCTCGACGTACAGCACGCGGGTGTCGTTGAGCGAGGTGACCGCGAGGATGCGGGGATACTCGACACCCTCGCGCACGTTCTCGTACGGGGAGTACGACTTCATGTAGGCGTAGACGTCGGCGTCGTGCAGGGGGTCGCCCCATTCGTCCCACTCGATCACCGTGAGCGGCAGCGAGGGGTCGAGGATCGTTGTCAGGGCGTCGACGAACGGCACGTCGGCCAGGATGCCGGCGAACAGCTCGGGTGCGAGGTTGGCCACGGCGCCCATGAGCAGGCCGCCCGCGCTGCCGCCCTCGGCGACCATGCGGTCGGGAGTGGTGTAGCCGCTGTCGACGAGGTGCCGTGCCGCGGCGACGAAGTCGGTGAAGGTGTTGCGCTTCGCGCGCATCTTGCCGTCTTCGTACCACTGCCGGCCCATCTCGCCGCCCCCGCGCACGTGCGCGACGGCGAAGACGACGCCGCGGTCGAGCAGCGACAGGCGGGCGACCGAGAACCCGGGCTCGATCGAGTGCTCGTACGAGCCGTAGCCGTACAGGTGCACGGGGCGAGGGGCATCGCCAGGCTCGCCGAACGAGCGCTTCCACACGAGCGACACCGGAACCTGCGTGCCGTCGTCGGCGGGAGCCCAGACGCGCGCCTGGCCGTAGTCGGCGGGGTCGAAGCCGCCCAGCACGGGCTGGCGCTTGCGCAGCAGCAGTTCGCCGGTCTCGACGACGTAGTCGTACACGGTGCCGGGGGTGACGAACGAGCCGTAGCCCAGGCGCAGCACCGGGGGAGCGTACTCGGGATTGCCACCCGTGCCGACGCTGTAGAGCGGCTCGTCGAACGCGATCTCGGTCACGGCGCCGTCGGCGTACGACAGCAAGCCGAGGCGGGCGAGGCCGTCGCGGCGGTAGCCGACCACGCCCCAGTCTCGGAACGTGTCGACGCCCAGCAGACGGTGGCCGGGGTGATGGGCGATCACGGTCTCGCGGGCGCCCTGGGGATCGGATGCCGACACCCGGACGAGCTCGAAGTCGAGCGCGCCGTCGTTGTGCAGGACGTAGAGCACGTCCTCGCCGTCGACGACGGCGTGCGAGGAGGAGTACTCGACGCCCTCGCGCCGCGGCCACACCACGCGGGGCTCACCGCGGAGGTCGTCGGCGTCGAGGATCCACTCCTCGCTCGTGATCGACGAGCCCATCTCGATCATCAGGTACCGATCGCTGCGCGTGAAGTCGGCGCCGACCCAATAGCGGTCGTCGGGCTCGTGGAAGAGCTTCACGTCGTCGTCGACGGGCGTGCCGATCTCGTGCAGCCACACGGTGTCGGGGCGCCAGGCGTCATCCACCGTGGTGTAGACGATGAAGCGCCCGTCGGGAGAGAACGTCGCCCCCGAGAAGGTCCCCGGGATCTCGTCGGCGAGCGTCGCGCCGGTGGTGAGGTCGCGCAGGCGCACAGTGTAGCGCTCGTCGCCGGCGACATCGATGCCGTAGAGCATGCGCGTGCCGTCGTTCGAGATCTCGAAGCTCCCGAGCGAGAAGAAGTCGGTGCCCTCGGCCTCGACATTGCCGTCGAACAGCACCTGCTCGCCGGGCACGGGGGAGCCGGGCGAGAGGGTGGGCGGGGTCCAGTCGTCGGGGGACTCGAGGGGGGCGCGGCACTGGATGCCGTACTGCGCGCCGGCGACCGTGCGACCGTAGTACCACCAGTCGCCGCGACGGGCGGGCACCGACAGGTCGGTCTCGAGCGTTCGCCCCTTGATCTCGCCGAAGATCGCGTCGCGCAGCGGCCCGAGGTGAGCGGTGCGCTCTGCGGTGTACGCGTTCTCGGCCTCGAGGTGCGCGATCACCTCGGCGTCGTCCTTCGCGCGCAGCCATTCGTACGGGTCGTCGAAGGTGTCCCCGTGATGCGTGCGCGCGACGGGGCGGCGGTCGGCAACGGGTGGGGTGGGCTTCGGGTCGAGATCGGTCACCGTTCCACGGTAGTGCGCCCCTGAGCCATCGGTCCGCAGAGAAGACACGGGATGCCGTGCCCCGGCCGCCGGGCAAGTTTGACCGCCGCGCCCCTCGGTGAAATGATGTCGAGGCGACACCGATGAACAGGTGTCGAACTCCAGGTGAACTCTTCGTTCGTCGCGCCGATCCCGTCGGCATCCCTTCTTCCTTCTCACGGAAAGCGAACGGTGGAGAGCGCAGCCCTCATCATCGTGCTGGTCATCGCGCTGGCACTGTTCTTCGATTTCACCAACGGATTCCACGACACCGCGAACGCGATGGCCACGCCCATCGCGACGGGTGCGCTGAAGCCGAAGGTCGCGGTCCTGTTGGCGGCCAGCCTCAACCTGGTCGGGGCGTTCCTGTCGACCGAGGTGGCCAAGACGATCTCGGGCGGCATGATCCGCGAGGAGCAGCTCAGTCCCGACATCTTCCCGCCCATCATCTTCGCGGGCCTCATCGGCGCAATCACGTGGAACATGCTCACGTGGCTGCTCGGCCTGCCGTCGAGCTCGTCGCACGCCCTCTTCGGCGGCCTGATCGGCGCGACCCTCGTGGGCGTCGGCGCGTCGGCGATCGACACCGGGGTGGTGCTGAGCAAGGTCATCCTCCCGGCGCTCATCGCGCCGCTCACGGCCGGGATCATCGCCTTCGTCGTGACGAAGATCGCCTACGGCGTCACCCGCCGCTACGACATGAAGGCCGACGGCCGCGACGGCTTCCGCTGGGGCCAGATCTTCACCTCGTCGCTGGTCGCGCTGGCGCACGGCACGAACGACGCGCAGAAGACGATGGGCGTCATCACCCTCGCCCTCATCACGGTCGGCTGGCAGTCCTCGGCCAACCCCGACCCGCAGCTCTGGGTCGTCTTCGCGTGCGCCCTGACGATCGCCCTCGGCACCTACATGGGCGGCTGGCGCATCATCCGCACCCTCGGCAAGGGCCTGACCGACGTGAAGCCCGCGCAGGGCTTCTCGGCCGAGACCTCGACCGCGGCGACGATCCTCGCCTCCAGCGCCCTGGGCTTCGCACTCTCGACCACCCAGGTGGCATCCGGATCCGTCATCGGCTCGGGCCTCGGCCGCCGCGGATCGACCGTGCGGTGGAACACCGTCGGTCGCATCATGATCGGCTGGGTGCTGACGCTCCCCGCCGCCGGTGCCGTCGGCGCCGCCGCGGCCCTCATCGTCGTCTGGCTGGGCGGCTGGGGCGTGGCCGTCGACGCGGTGATCGCCGTCGTCATCATCCTCGGCCTGTTCCTGCGCTCGCGTCGCGACTCGGTCACCTCGGCCAACGCGATGAGCGAGGTCGCCGACTCCGGCGCCGCGGTCAAGGTGCCGCGCAAGCCCGGCCCGACGCGTCGCCAGCGCCGTCTCGAGCGCGACAAGGCCGGAAAGGACGCCTGATGCTGATCAACTGGGAAGCCTTCCTCCAGGTCTTCGTCGCGGCCATCGTGGGCGCCTCGATCGTCGTGACGTTCTACTCGCTGGGTCTGCGCCTGCTCGTGACCGGCGGGCGTCCGCCCCTGGTCTCTCCGGCGGAGTTCACGGATGCCATCACCGTGCTCTCCGACAAGCAGAAACGCCGCGCCGAGAAGGCGGTGGTGAAGGCCGCGCAGAAGAACCCGCTCAGCGACGGACAGAAGCGGCTGGCGCTCGTGGGCGCCTACGCGTGCTTCGCGGTGTGCGCCGCCGCCGTGCTGGGTGCGCTGCTGCTCATCCTGTTCAACCACTGAGCGGCCGACGCCGCGGCGGCGGATGTCGGAGGCCCCTCTTAGGCTGAGGACATGGCATCCGTGCAGTTCGGTCAGCACGCGCCCGCCGCGCGCGTGATCCTCCACCTCAGCGACACGCATCTGCTGGCCGGCGACCGCCTGCTCGGCGATCGCTACGACACCGCGCGCCACCTGCGGCGCACGCTCGAGGCCGCCGAGGCGACGGGGGTGAGACCGGATGCCGTGGTGTTCACCGGCGACTTGACCGACCTGGGCGAGCCCGAGGCCTATCGGGTGCTGCGCGCCGAGGTCGAGCCGTGGGCGGAGCGCCTGGGGGCCCCCGTGGTGTGGGTCGCGGGCAACCACGATGAGCGCCCGGCCTTGCGCGAAGGTCTCCTCGACGGCGAGCCGACGCAGGAGCCGGTGACCGGCGTGTGGGACCTCGGAGGGCTGCGCCTCATCGCGCTCGACTCCACGGTGCCCGGGTGGCACCACGGCGACCTCGACGCGGCGCAGCTCGACTGGCTGCGCGCCGAACTGTCGACCCCGGCACCACTCGGCACGATCCTGGCGCTGCACCATCCGCCGCTGCCGTCGCACATCCCGTTCTTCGACATCCTCGAGCTGCGGGATCAGCAGGGTCTCGCGGCGGCCATCGCGGGGAGCGACGTGCGGGCGATCCTCGCCGGTCACCTGCACTACTCGACCTCCGGTACCTTCGCCGGGGTGCCGGTGAGCGTGGCCTCGGCCTCCTGCTACACGATGGATCTCGCGCGCCCCGCCGACGAGGTGAACGGGATGGATGCCGGACGCTCCTTCCACCTGGTCCATGTCTGGGACGACACGATCACGCACGCCGTCGTCCCGGTGGTCGACGACGAGGCCTCGGGTTTCTTCACCCCCGAGTGGACGGCGCGCATGGCGCAGCTCACGCCCGAGGAACGCCTCGAGGCGTTCTCGCGCAAGCGCTCGTCATGACCGGTCACGGCCGACTCGGACGACCGCTCGGCGGCAATCCGTCGGGCATCGACAGTTCTCGACCACCGGCAATAGACGTGGCGGATGGTGCGGATGAGGCGACCGGCCGCCGTGTCCACCGGCCCTCACTGTCCCGCTCGTTAGGCTCGTGGCATCCCTCTTCACCATGACACCCACGAGGACCCCCACATGGCTTTGGACGCAATGACGCGCACCCGTACCGAGACCGACTCCCTCGGATCCCTCGAGATCCCCGCCGACGCGTACTGGGGAATCCACACCGCCAGAGCGCTCGAGAACTTCCCGATCGCCAAGCGACCCATCTCGGTGTACCCCGACCTCGTGCGGGCCCTGGCGATGGTCAAGCAGGCCTCGGCCCGGGCCAACCGCGAGATCGGCGTGCTCGACCACGAGAAGGCCGACCTCATCGATCGCGCCGCCCAGCGCGTGATCGACGGCGAATTCCACGACGAGTTCACCGTCGGCGTCATCCAGGGCGGTGCCGGCACCTCGACCAACATGAACGCCAACGAGGTCATCACCAACATCGCCCTCGAGATGGCCGGGCGCGAGAAGGGCGACTACGCCTTCCTGTCGCCGATCGACGACACCAACCGCAGCCAGTCCACGAACGACGTCTACCCGACCGCGATCAAGATCGGGCTCGCGCTCACCCTCCAGAGCCTGCTCGAAGAGCTCAAGCTCCTGCGTCAGTCGTTCCTGTCGAAGTCGGAAGAGTTCCATGACGTCCTCAAGGTCGGGCGTACGCAGCTGCAGGATGCCGTGCCGATGACTCTCGGTCAGGAGTTCCACGGTTTCGCGACGACGCTCGGCGAGGACTACAACCGCCTCACCGAGAACGCGTACCTGCTCTACGAGATCAACATGGGCGCGACCGCCATCGGCACCGGTATCACCGCCCACGCCGGCTACGGGGGAGCGGTGCTCAGGCACCTGCGCCAGATCACCGGCCTGGATCTCGAGACGGCGACCGACCTCGTCGAGTCGACGAGCGACACCGGCGCCTTCATGTCGTTCTCGTCGTCGCTCAAGCGCAACGCCGTCAAGCTGTCGAAGATCTGCAACGACCTTCGTCTGCTGTCGAGCGGCCCCCAGGCGGGCCTCGGCGAGATCAACCTCCCCGCGCGCCAGGCGGGTTCGAGCATCATGCCGGGCAAAGTGAACCCCGTCATCCCCGAGGTGGTGAACCAGGTCGCATTCTCGGTGGTCGGCGCCGACATGACCGTGACGATGGCCGTCGAGAGCGGTCAGCTCCAGCTCAACGCCTTCGAGCCGGTCATCGCGCACTCGATCTACCAGTCGATCACGTGGATGCGCCAGGCGATGTGGACGCTCCGCGTCAACTGCGTCGACGGCATCACGGCCAACCGCGAGCGTCTGGGCGCGATGGTGGGCTCGTCGGTCGGCGTCGTCACGGCGCTGACGCCGTTCATCGGCTACGCCGCCGCGGCGGCCCTCGCCAAGACCGCGCTGCTCACGCACCGCAACGTCGCCGACCTGGTCGTCGAGGCCGGACTCATGACGCGCGACGAGGTCATGAAGCAGATCTCTCCCGCCCGTCTCTCCGGCCTGCAGGCGGTGACGGCCGCGATCCCGATCGTGCGCGCGGCAGACAGTGTCGTCGAGGGCTGAGCCCTCGAGAACATCGAAGGGCCGGGACGCGATCGTCCCGGCCCTTCGTCGTGCGTGCCGACCTCAGTCGAGGATGCGGCAGTGAGTGGTCAGCTCGCCGATACCGTCGATCCCGACGGTCACGGTCGAGCGGTCGCGCAGGAAGATCTGCGGGTCGCGCGAGTAACCGGCACCTCCGGGGCTGCCGGTGGAGATGAGGGTGCCGGGGAGCAGCGTCGCCGACTCCGACAGCTTGGTGATGAGGGTCGCGACCGAGCGGACCATCTGGCCGGTGCTGGCATCCTGCACCGTGTGGCCGTCGACGACGGTCCAGATGTGCAGGTCCTGCGGGTCGGGGATCTCGTCGGCGGTCACGACGAAAGGACCGGTGGGGGTGAAGCCGTCGAACGACTTGCAGCGCGACCACTGGGCCTCGGAGAACTGGATGTTGCGCGCGGTCACGTCGTTGACCACCGTGTAGCCCCAGACGTGGTCGAGCGCGTCCTCCTCGGAGATGTCGCGGCCGGGACGCCCGATGATGACCCCGAGCTCGGCTTCGTAGTCGACGGCCTCGCTGAGCGAGCGCGGCCACGACGTTGTCTCGCCGTGCGCGGTGAGCGAGTTCGGCCACAGCACGAACACGGTCGGACCGGCGTCGGTCTTGAGACCCAGCTCGCCGGAGTGCGCGGCGTAGTTGAGGCCGACGGCGAGGATCGAGGGCGGAGCGAGCACCGCGGACGCGTACCGGATGCCGGTGAGGGGATGCCGCGGGGCGCTCGCCGCAGCGTCGCGCACGCGCGCCAGCAGGTCGTCGCCGCCGGCGATGAGCTGCTCGAGGGTGCGCGGGGCACCGGCGAAGAACTCGTCGACGAACGAGAACTCCTCGCCGTGGACGCTGACGAGACGGGGGGCTTCCGCCCCCTCCTGTGCACGGACGTGGGCGAAGCGCATGCCTCCACGCTACCGGGCTCGGCGCGGTGGGGGAGCCTGCAAGCCCCGGATGCCGTGTGGTCCGCCACCCCTAGGCTGTGCGCATGACCTCCCCCTCGCCGCTGTCGCGGCCCGGATCCGCCGAGCCGCCCCGCATCACGACGGCTCCCCAGACGGCGGTGTCGGCGACCCCGCCCGGCTCGCGACGCGGAGGCGTGGCGCTGTGGATCGTCGCCGTGCTGCTGGTGCCCCTCCTCGCGCTGCTGGTGCGCTACTTCACCGCGTTCCTCGGCACGGCGGCGTCGTTCATCGGGCTCGTCCTGGCCGTCATCCCCTTCGTCATCGTGTGGTTCGCCGTGCGCTACATCGACCGGTGGGAACCCGAGCCCCGTCGTCTTCTCGTCTTCGCGGTGGCGTGGGGTGCGATCGCCTCGGTCGCGATCGCTCTGGGTGTCGATCTCGTCATCACCCTCGCCGCGGGGCCCCTTCCGGGCGCCGTGAGCAGCGTCATCCAGGCGCCCCTGGTCGAAGAGGTCGCCAAGGGACTCGGGGTGCTGTTGATCTTCGCCTTCGCCCGTCGCGCGTTCGACGGTCCGGTGGACGGCATCGTCTACGGTGCGCTCATCGGGGCGGGCTTCGCGCTGACCGAGAACGTGCAGTACTTCGCGATCAGCTACCTCGAGGGCGGCCCCGCGCAGGTCGCGAGCACGTTCTTCCTGCGTGCCGTGCTCTCGCCGTTCGCCCACGTCATGTTCACGAGCCTCACGGGGTTCGCTTTCGGCCTCGCCGCGCGCCAGGGGCTGCGCGCGGGGGCCGCGCTCCGCTACGGCGTCCCGGGCCTCCTGGGCGCGATCGTTCTGCACGCGCTGTGGAACGGTTCGGCCACCTTCTTCGACTTCTTCGAGGTGTACGCCGCGCTGCAGGTGCCACTGTTCGTGCTGTTCATCCTCGGCATCCTGGCTCTGCGTCGCGAGGAGTCCCGGCTGACGAGGGCCCGGCTGGGGGAGTACGCCGCGGCGGGGTGGTTCACCCCTCAAGAGGTGGACATGCTGGCGACCGGCCCGGGTCGACGGTCGGCCCTGGCGTGGTCTCGGACCCTGCCGGGGGACCGCGCCGCGGTGATGAAGGGTTTCATCGCGGATGCCACGGCTCTCGCCGCCGCGAGACAGCGTTCGCTGTCGGGACGCGACCCGAACGCCCCCGCCACGGAGCGCTACCTGCTCGAGCGCACGACCGCCGCCCGCGCGGCGCTGCTCCGCCCCTGACGGGAGCCGGAGAGGGGGTCTTGACAGCATCGCGGCGCGGGAGCACCATCAATCTAGGCCAACTCAGCGCCCGGTAGACACGCAGGCATCGCCGCGGCACCGGGCGCTGAGTCTTTCCCCGGCCGGATTGTCCAGGGGGCTCGCGGGCGGCGCGTCCGTGCTTGGATGGAGTCATGACTGATCGCACCAAGCCGGAGTTCGACGCTCCCAGCGGCCCCGCCCCCTCCGACCTCGTCATCCGCGACATCATCGTCGGCGACGGCGACGAGGCGAAGCCCGGCGACACCGTCACCGTGCACTACGCCGGTGTCGAGTACGAGTCGGGTGAAGAGTTCGACTCCTCGTGGGGTCGTGGCGAGAGCATCCAGTTCCCCCTCCGCGGCCTGATCCAGGGCTGGCAGGACGGCATCCCGGGCATGAAGGTCGGCGGACGCCGCGAGCTCGTGATCCCCCCGCACCTGGCCTACGGTCCCGCCGGCGGGCACTTCCTCGGCGGAAAGACCCTCATCTTCATCATCGACCTGCTGAAGGTCGGCTGATCAGCCGTTCTTCATCGTCTGTTCACGAACCCGAGGGGGCTGCGGCCTCCTCGGGTTCGTTGTTTTCCTCGATCGTGGAATACATTCGTGTGAATGGGAGTTGGACCCCGGCAGGACGCCGATACGGCTCCCCAGACCTTTAGGAGTGACATGACTGACACCACCGCCCTCGACATCCCCGGTTACAAGGCGGGCACCTGGGTGCTCGACCCCTCGCACAGCGAGGTCACCTTCTCGGTGCGCCACATGATGATCTCGAAGGTGCGCGGCACCTTCGGCATGAAGAGCGCCACGATCGTCGCTCCCGAGAACCCCCTCGAGGCCACCGTCGAGGCATCCGTCGACGTCACCTCGGTCGACACCAAGGACGAGGGTCGCGACCAGCACCTCCGTTCGGCGGAGTTCTTCGACGTCGAGACCTACCCGACGATGGACTTCCGCTCCACCGGTGTCCGCCTCGAGGACGGCGACTTTCTCGTCGACGGCGACCTGACCATCCGCGGCATCACCAAGCCCGCGACCTTCGCCCTCGACTTCGGCGGCTTCGGCACCGACCCGTGGGGCAACTACAAGGCCGGTGCGACCGCCAAGACGGTCATCAACCGCGAAGACTTCGGCCTCACCTGGAACGCGGCCCTCGAGACCGGTGGCGTGCTCGTCGGCAAGGACGTCACCATCGAGCTCGACCTGCAGCTCTCGCTCCAGGCGTGATCGCTCCGCAGCTGACGCTGCGGATGTGAACTCCTCGAAGGCCCCGGGTGCTCGGCATCCGGGGCCTTCGTCGTGCCCGGCGGAGGCGGGGGTCCGCTCAGGCGCGAGCGTGACGCCGCAGGCGGATGCGCTGCTGCACGAGCAGAATGCCCACGAACACCACCGCCGCGCCCACGGGCTCGTTCCACGAGATGCGCTCGCCCAGGATCAGGATGCCGAGAGCCACCCCGACCACCGGGGTGATGTACGTGACGGTCGAGGCGCGGGTCGGCCCCCAGGCGCGCAGGGTGTTCTGGTTCCAGACGTAGGCGATCCCGGTGCCGAGGACGCCGAGGGCGACGATGCTCCCGACGACCGGCAGGGTCAGGTGCATCGGCTCGGCCAGGATGAACGGCGACAGCAGCACCATGAACGCCGCTGCCGGCCCGATGTAGCCGAACGCGAAAGCGATGCCCGAGAGGCCGGTGTCGCCGAGGAAGCGGCGCATGTACGCGAGGCTGAAGCCGTAACAGGCTGTCGCGCCCAGGAGGGCGACCTGCGCGATCGTGCTGTCGCCCACATCGGCCACGGCGCCCGGCGCGATGATCACCACGACACCCGCGATGCCCACGGCGATGCCGATCAGCTGCCCGAGCTTCAGGCTCTCGACGCGGAAGACCGCCCACGCCATGATCGCGGTCATGATCGGCGTGGTCGCGTTGAAGATGCTCGCCAGCCCCGAGGAGACGTGCTGCTCCGCCCACGCGAACAGCAGGAACGGAACCACGCAGAAACTCAGCGACAGCACGCTCAGGTGCCCCCACACTCGGCGATCGCGGGGCAGACGCTCGCGGCGGATAGCCACGATCGCGGCCAGCGCCAGGGCGCCGAACAGCAGCCTGCCGCCGGCGACCTGCGCCGGGGTCATGCCGGTCAGGGCGATCGCGATGAAGAGGAAGCTCGAGCCCCACACGATGCCGGTGAGCACGAACTGCACGGCGATCGAGACGGGCGAGGGAGCGGAGGTGGATGCCACGGAGCCGACACTACGGCCGACCAGCGACATCGCGCGGGCCGGCCGAGTGCGACGGCCGGAATCCGCCGACGATCGGCAGCTCGGGGTCGCACGACGAGAAGGGATGGGCCGACGAGTCAGGGCTGAGGGTCGAGCGCGTCGTACGCGCGGAAACGCGGCGAGAACCGTACGAGGGTGCCGACGAGACCGAGGATCAGGATGCCGCCGAACAGCGGCGGCACCCACAGGGCGGCGAGGGTCGCCAGGGTGCCGGCGTAGAGGGCTCCGACGCGAGGGCCGCCGGCCACCACGACGACGAAGATGCCCTGGAGGCGCCCGCGCATGGCATCCGGAACCGCCGCCTGCATCATGGTCGAACGATAGATCGCGCTGACGTTGTCGGCGGCGCCGGACACCGCCAGGACCACCGCGGCGAGGGCGATGAGGGCGACCGCTGCGTGGGTCTCGTCCACCAGGGCCGGGCGGAGCCAGCCGAGAGTGGCCGCGAGAAGCACGAGACCGAAGAGGCCGATGGACAGACCGTAGACCTGGATCGCACGTTCGATGCCGAGCCCCTGCCGGCGTACGCGCCCGATCGGGCCCGAGAACAGGCTGGAGAAGAAGGCCCCCGCGGCGACGGCCGCCGTCAGGATGCCGGTGGTGATCGCCCCGCCGCCCAGCAGCACCGCCCCGATCGCCGGGAACAGGGCCACCGGCTGCCCGAAGGTCATCGCGATGATGTCGAGGATGTACTGCAGCCGGATGTTCGGAGCCCGACGGAGGAAGCGCACGCCGTCGCGGAACGACTCGAGTCCGGGTCGGACGATCTCACCCTCGGGGCGGAGCTTCGGCAGCGACCAGAGGCCGAGGAACAGCGAGGTCATCAGGAGGACGTCGAGAGAGTAGGTCCAGGCGTAACCCGCGACGGCGACGAGCACGCCGGCCAGGGCCGGGCCCGCCATCACCATGACCCCGACGGTGACGCCCTGCAATGCGGCGGCGGCGGGCAGCAGATCCCGGGGGATGAGGCGGGGGGTGATCGCGGACTTCGTCGCCATCACGATGGAGTTCGCCGCGGAGTTCACCACGCTGAGCACGAAGAGCCACCCGACGGTCTCGAGACCTGTCCACGCGAGAGCGGCGAGCAGCGCGGTCGAGGCGAACGTGACCACCGCGGCCAGCAGGGCGACGGTGCGTCGGTCGAAGGCGTCGGCGAGCATGCCGCCGTACAGGCCCGCCGCAACCATGGGGAGCAGCCCCGCGACCGCGATCATCGACACCGCGAACGTGCTCTGGGTCAGCTCGAACACGTGAAGCATGACGGCGACGACCGTCAGCTGGCCACCGAGGCCGGCGAGCGTCGACCCCACCCAGAGTCGCGCGAAAGCCGGCGAGGTCGTCAGGGGCCGCAGATCGATGAACGCACCGCGGGCGCCTCGGCGCGGGGGAGCGGCGGGATCGGTCTGACTCACGGATCGAGGCTACGCCAGCCCTCCGACACCGGACGCCGCGGACCGGTGCGGTGTCGGCATCCCGATGCTGGTAGACTCATGCGGTTGCCGTTCGATCGGCCGCGGATAAAGAGAGCTCGCACATCGTGTGACGGGCGCCGCGCAATGAGAAGGAAGGGGATCCCATCTATGGCACTCGAAGCAGACGTCAAGAAGGCGATCATCGAAGAGTACGCGACGCACCCCGGTGACACCGGATCCCCCGAGGTGCAGGTCGCGATGATGACGCAGCGCATCAAGGACCTCACCGAGCACCTCAAGACCCACAAGCACGACCACCACTCGCGCCGTGGGCTCTTCCTGCTCGTCGGTCAGCGCCGCCGCCTGCTGGGTTACCTGCAGGACGTCGACATCAACCGTTACCGCTCGCTCATCGAGCGTCTCGGTCTGCGTCGCTAATCGCACCAGCGTTCTATCGCGCAAAACATTCTTGGAAGGCCGCCCCACGGTGTGGGGCGGCCTTCGTCATTCCCGGCGCTCGCCGCGGTGCTCGCTTCTCCCCGCCCGCCGTGCCCCCACGCGATAAACGCCGATCCTTCCGAGACGCGCGGTGTCGCGGCGTGTCTCGTAAGGACCGGCGTTTATCGAGAAGGGTGCCCGGAGGTCAGGATGCCGTGCGGGCGGCGACCAGGTCGGGATGCCAGCGCTCGGCCACGTCGGGGTGGGCGCGCAGCCGCGACTTGAGGGCGTTCTCGCCGTAGGTCGCGTGGATGGGGTTGTCGGGGTCGTCCTCGACGCCGCGAGACTGGGCGGCGAGCTCGGCCGGCAGCTCGATGATCGGCAGCCGCGCGTCGAGGGCCGGGTTGAAGAAGAACGGCACCGAGATGCGCTCGTCGGGGAACCGCGGCGAGATCACCCGGTGGTTCGTCGCCCGCAGGTAGCCCTGCGTGGCGTACTCGAGCAGTTCGCCGATGTTGACCACGAAGGCGCCGGGCACCGGGGGAGCGTCGACCCACTCGCCGTCGCGCTCGACCTGCAGGCCGCCCTTTCCGGGCTCGACCCACAGCAGGGTCAGCACGCCCGAATCCTTGTGGGCGCCCACCCCCTGCTGGGGGGTCGGGTCGTCCTTGCCGGGGTAGCGGACGATCTTGATGAGGGTCTGCGGGTCGCCGAAGTGGCGGTCGAAGTACTGTTCCTCCGCGCCCAGGGCGAGGGCCCACGCGCGGAGGAGCTTGCGTGCGACGCCCGTGAGGTGGTCGTGCCACTCGGTCACGACGTCCTGCAGCTCGGGCTGCGCCGCGGGCCACAGGTTCGGGCCGACGAGACGGTTGTATCCCGGGCCGTCGGGGTCGGTCAGGGGGGCCCGCTCGGGTCCGATGTCGATCTGCTCGCGCCAGTCGACCCGGCCCTGCGTGCGCTCGCCGCCGACGCGCGTGTACCCGCGGAAGTGGGGGCTCGTGACGTTCTCGATCGAGAGCTTTTCGGCCTCGGGCAGGGCGAAGAAGTCCTTCGCCGCCCGCAGCAGGCGCGCCTCGAGTTCGGCGCTCACCCCGGTGCCGGTCAGGTAGAAGAACCCGACGTCGTGGGTGGCGGCGCGCAGCTCGTCGCGGAAGCGGGCGGCGGCGCCGGGGCCCTGGTCGAGGAGCGAGAGGTCGAGAACGGGGAGGTTCAGGTCGGACATGGATCGAGGCTAGGTCGGCCCGCGCGATGCCGCCCGAATATTGCCGACGATTACCGCTCGGCGGGTGACGCCCGCGTCGAGAGGAATGATCCCGCCGATTCCTGGTGGGAATCGTCCCGGGTATTGCGTATTGTGTAGTGGTCAGGTGAGGCTGTCCTTACCTTCCGCAGTGCCGCGGCGTCCTCACCCCCATCGTGAAAGTCGGGTCCTCCGCTCGTGCTCGCAAGCTTCTTCGCCACCTTCCTCATCGGTCTGCGTGAGGGCCTCGAGGCGGCCCTGGTCGTCGGCATCCTCGTCGCCTACCTCACGCGTCTCGACCGCCGCGACGCGCTCCCCACGCTGTGGACCGGTGTGGGACTCGCCGTCGCCCTCGCCCTCGGCGTCGGGGCGATCTTCACCTTCGGCGCGTACATGCTGACGTTCGAGGCGCAGGAGCTCCTCGGCGGCGGGCTGTCCCTGCTGGCCGTCGCGATGGTCACGTGGATGATCTTCTGGATGCAGAAGGCGGGGCGCACGCTCAAGGCGGGCCTCGAGGGCGGCCTCGACAAGGCGCTGCGCGGGGGCGTCTGGGCGCTCGTGGCCATCGGGTTCGTCTCGGTCGCGCGCGAGGGCGTCGAGACGACCCTTCTGCTGTGGTCGATGGTGCAGTCGTTCGGCGAATCGCCCGTCGCCCTGTTGGGCGCCCTGCTCGGGCTGGTGACGGCCGTCGTGCTCGGCTGGTTCATCGCGCGCGGCATGCTGCGCCTGAACCTCGGCCGCTTCTTCACCTGGACCGGCGGCGTCCTCGTCATCGTCGCGGCCGGCGTCCTCGCCTATGCCTTCCACGATCTGCAGGAGGCGGGAGTCCTTCCCGGCCCCTTCGGAGCCGGGGCGCCGCTCGATCCCGCGACCGGTGCGGTCGCCACCGGGTGGGCCGGCTTCCCCTTCGGTTGGGCGTTCGACGTCTCCACCACCATCGCGCCCGACAGCGCGCTCGCCGTGCTGCTGCAGGCGACGGTCGGCTTCATGCCGCAGATGACCTGGCTCCAGGTGATCGCCTGGGTGGTGTACATCGCCATCGTCGCGCCCCTCTTCTTCCGCGGCGTGCGCGCGAACCGCCGCCCGCGGCCGACGGGTGCGGCGGCGTCGGATGCGGCCCCTCGCTCCACCGCCGCGGTGGAGCCGGCCCGGGTCGGGTCCTCGCCCACCGCCCCGCCCGCCACCGCCACCCCGTAGACCCCCGGCACCGCCCGCGTGCCCGACGCCGCGGCATCCCTCTCTCATCGATCGGAGAACCATGAACTCGACACGCCTCCTCGCGGCGACCGCCGCGGCCGGCGCGACCGTCCTGCTCCTGTCCGGCTGCGTCGCCAAGTCCGACGCGGCGGCCTCGGGTGCGCTGTCCGTCACCTCGACCGGCGACGGCTGCGCCGTCTCGGCCGCCAGCGCGCCCAGCGGCACCGTCGCCTTCGACGTGAGCAACAAGAGCGACCAGGTCACGGAGTTCTACCTCTTGGCATCCGACGGTCTGCGCATCGTCGGCGAAGTCGAGAACATCGCCCCGGGTGCCTCGCGCAACCTCACGGTCGTCGCGCAGCCCGGCGACTACTTCACCCTCTGCAAGCCCGGCATGGTCGGCGACGGGGTGGGCAAGGCGAGCTTCACCGTCACCGGAGACGCCGTCGCCGTCAGCGGTCCGGATGCCGAGCAGAAGCAGAAGGCCGTCGACCTCTACGCCGCCTTCGTCAAGGACCAGGTCGGACAGCTGATCCCCGCCGTGCAGACCTTCACCGCCGCCTACGAGTCGGGCGACGACGCCACGGCGAAAGAGCAGTTCCCGCGCGTGCGCGCCTTCTACGAGCGCATCGAGCCGATCGCCGAGGCGCTCGGCGACCTCGATCCGCGCATCGACTACCGCGAGGTCGACGCCGTGGCCGAGGGGCTGGACTGGACCGGGTTCCACCGCATCGAGAAGGACCTCTGGGTTCCGGCGCAGGACGCCCTGAACGCCGACGGCGAGACTCCCGCGTGGAAGGACTGGGCGCCCTCGACCCCCGCCGAGCGCGCGACCTACGGTGACAAGCTCGTCGCCGACACCCAGGAGCTGTACGACTACGTACACTCCGACGCCTTCACCCAGGCGCTCGACGCGCAGGGCGTCGCGGGGATCTCGAACGGGGCGATCTCGCTGCTCGACGAGGTGGCCACGGGCAAGATCAGCGGCGAAGAGGACTGGTGGTCGGGCACCGACCTCAACGACTTCGCGGCGAACGTCGAGGGCTCGAAGATGGCCTTCTCGCTCGTGCGCGATTTCGCCGACTCGAAGGGCGACAAGGGCACCGCGCTGGTGTCGCGCATCGACGGCGGCTACGCCGATCTCGAGGCGGCCCTGGCGAAGTACGGCTCCCTCGACGCCGGCTTCGTCCCCTACAGCCAGATCACCGAGGCCGACAAGCGCCAGCTCACCGACCTCATCAACGCCCTCGCCGAGCCGCTCTCGCAGCTGACGGTGACGATCCTGGAGTGAGCGTGAGCGACGCGCAGAACACGCCGGAGGAGCAGACCCCGGATGCCGCGGGCCTGTCGCGCCGTGGGCTGATGGGCCTCGCCCTCGGCGCCGGGGCCACGGGACTCGTCGTCGGCGCCGGAGGCGGTCTCGTCGGCGGTCAGGCCTACGCCCTCGAGCAGCAGAAGGCGGTGAAGGATGCCGCGGCGGTGATGACCGGCATCCATCAGCCAGGGATCACGACGCCGGTGCAGGAGCACCTGCACTTCGCCTCGTACGACATGATGGCGCGGACGACGCGCGACGACCTCGCCGAGTTGCTCTCGGACTGGACGTACGCCGCGACCCGCATGATGCAGGGGCTCGAGGTGACCGCCACGGGTGCCGTGGGCGGCTCTCCCCAGGCGCCGCCGGACGACACGGGCGAGGCCCTGGGCCTGCCGGCGAGCAACCTCACCATCACGTTCGGATTCGGGCCCTCGCTGTTCGACCAGCGCTTCGGACTCGAGGGGCAGCGTCCCGACGGGCTCGAGCGTCTGCCGGCGTTCCTCGGCGACGATCTCGACCCGCTGCGTTCCGACGGCGATCTCTGCATCCAGGCCTGTGCGGACGACCCGCAGGTGGCGGTCCACGCCATCCGCAACCTCAGTCGGATCGCCTTCGGTCGGGCGACGATCCGGTGGTCGCAGCTCGGGTTCGGTCGCACCTCGAAGACGACCTCCGAGCAGACGACCCCTCGGAACCTGTTCGGGTTCAAGGATGGAACGGCCAACATCCTCGCCGACGACGCGGCCGCTCTCGACGAGAACGTGTGGGTGTCGGCATCCGAGGGTCCGGCCTGGCTCGCGGGCGGGTCGTACCTGGTCGCGCGGCGCATCTCGATGCTCATCGAGACGTGGGACCGCACGCGTCTGGCCGAGCAGGACCGCGTGATCGGTCGTGACAAGGCGAACGGCGCACCGCTCTCGGGCGGCGACGAGTTCACCGCGCCGGACTTCGCGGCGGCGGGCGCCACCGGGGTCCCGGCGATCGACCCGCGCAGCCACGTGCGCCTCGCGCACCCCGACATGAACGGCGGTATCCGACTGCTGCGTCGCGGGTACAACTTCGTCGACGGCACGACCGATTTGGGGCGACTCAATGCCGGCCTGTTCTTCCTGTCGTTCCAGAAGAGCCCGCAGCGGTACATCACCGTGCAGAAGGCCCTCTCGACGGATGCCATGAACGAGTACGTCCGCCACGTCGGCTCGGGGCTGTGGGCCGTGCCGCCCGCACCGGCCGCGGGGGCATCGGTGGGGGCGGGGCTGCTCGGGGCGTAACGCCTGTGCCGACTCGTGAACGCTCCCTGCGCCGGGAAACGCCCGCTGAACGCGTTTCCCGGTGTGGGGAGCGTTTCTCGCTGATCGGGAGGGTGCGGCCGGAATAAAGCTCGGCGCTGCGCGTTTCACCATGTATATTCAGATGCATACAAATGGAAGAGGCATCATGAGCGAGACGAACACCTGGCCCGGAATGCAGTTCGGTGTCATGACGGTGAGCGACATCACCCAGGACCCGACCACCGGTACGACGCCGAGCGAAGCCCAGCGCATCAAAGACACCCTCACGATCGCCAAGCACACCGAAGAGGTCGGCCTCGACGTCTTCGCCCTCGGCGAGCACCACAACCCGCCGTTCTGGTCGTCGTCGCCCACGACGACGCTCGCGTACATCGCGGCCCAGACCGAGCGCCTCATCCTCACGACCTCCACGACCCTCATCACCACGAACGACCCGGTGAAGATCGCCGAGGACTTCGCGATGCTGCAGCACGTGTCGGGCGGTCGCGCCGACCTCATGCTCGGCCGCGGCAACACCGGCCCGGTCTACCCCTGGTTCGGCAAGGACATCCGCCAAGGTCTGCCCCTGACCATCGAGAACTACGACCTGCTGCACAAGCTGTGGCGTGAAGACGTCGTCGACTGGGAGGGGAAGTTCCGCACCCCGCTGCAGGGCTTCACCTCGACCCCGCGTCCCCTCGATGGTGTGCCCCCGTTCGTGTGGCACGGCTCGATCCGCACGCCCGAGATCGCCGAGCAGGCCGCGTACTACGGCAACGGCTTCTTCGCGAACAACATCTTCTGGCCCAAGGAGCACTACCAGCGCCTGATCACGCTGTACCGCGAGCGCTTCGCCCACTACGGACACGGCACGCCCCAGCAGGCGATCGTCGGCCTCGGCGGTCAGGTGTTCATGCGCGCCAACTCGCAGGACGCCGTGCGCGAGTTCCGCCCGTACTTCGACAACGCTCCCGTCTACGGCCACGGTCCGAGCCTCGAGGACTTCAGCGAGATGACCCCGCTGACCGTCGGCTCGCCGCAGCAGATCATCGACCGCTACGCCGCGATGCGCGAGACGTTCGGCGACTACCAGCGCCAGCTCTTCCTCATCGACCACGCGGGTCTTCCGACCAAGACCGTGCTCGAGCAGCTCGACATCCTGGGCGGCGAGGTCGTGCCGGTGCTGCGCAAGGAGCTGCAGAAGAACCGCCCCGCCGAGGTGCCCGACGCGCCCACGCACGCCAACCAGGTCGAGAAGATCTACGCCGGTGCGGCTCCGCGTCAGGCGGTTCCCGGCGCGAATCGCGGCGACAACATGGTCTCGGGCAGCCCGTACCAGGATGCCGCGCCTCGCTCGGGCAGCGCCTTCGGTGCGGCCGCGTCGAAGGTCGGTGCCTGAGATGGCCGCCCGTCGCATCGCGGTCGTGACCGCGGGCCTGTCGACGCCCTCGTCGACCCGTATGCTCGGCGACCGGCTCAGCCACGCCGTGCTCGCGGAGCTGCGCGAGCGCGGCATCGAGGCCACCGCCGACGTGTTCGAGCTGCGCGACTACGCGCACGACCTCACCGATAACCTGCTCACCGGCTTCGCCCCGCCCGCCCTCGAGCAGATGATCAACACGGTCGTCTCGGCCGACGGCATCATCGCGGTGACGCCGATCTTCTCGACGAGCTACTCGGGCCTGTTCAAGTCGTTCATCGACGTGCTCGACCCGCAGGCGCTCACCGGAACCCCCGTGCTCCTCGGCGCGAACGCCGGAACCGCGCGGCACTCGCTCGCGATCGACTACGCGATCCGCCCGCTGTTCACCTACCTGCACGCCAACCCCGTGCCGACCGGTGTGTTCGCCGCCTCGAGCGACTGGGGCGCCAACGCCGACGAGGTCGCCCCGCTCGGATCCCGCGTCGACCGCGGTGCCCGGGAGCTCGCGGATGCCATCGCCGCCCGCGAACCCGTCCGCGACGCCGATCCGTTCGATCCCTCGTCGTACCTCGGCGAGGGCCGCTCGTTCGGCCACCTGCTGGGTGGACTGTCGGGGGAGTGACCCTGTGACGAAGCCCCGTCGCCCGTTGGTTCGGGGGGCGGGGCGTCGTGCTTTTCGCCGGGCGGCGCAGAGTGGGCGATTCGCGCAACTTCCGTCGTGATGCCGGGTCTCGGGCTGAGGTTGTGCGGGTTGCTGAGGCTGCGTGAATCGCGCGGCGGGGGCGGGGCGGACAGCCGCAACGCATTCGGATCGGGGAAGCGTTGGCATCCGGATCTGTCGCTACGGTCCGAATCCGATGCGGGTGCGGGGGTCGCGCCGGGGCGCCCGCGCGCGGATCTAGGGTGGGGAGCGAGCCGGAGGAGACCGAATGGATGCCACGCAGTGGGACGAGCGTTATCGCGCCTCCGCCGGGGGAGTGTGGGCCACCCAGCCTCCCGCCGTCGTCCGCGAGATCGCCGGCGCGCTGCCGCCGGGCTCCGCGATCGACGTCGCAACCGGCGACGGGCGCACGGCCCTCTGGCTGGCGCAGCGCGGGTGGGAGACCACGGGCGTCGACTTCTCGAGCGCTGGTCTCGCGCTCGCCGCAGCCCGCCCGGGCGGCGACGCCGTCTCGTGGGTGCGTGCCGACGTGCACGAGTTCGAGCCCGCGGCATCCGTCGATCTCGTGGTGTCGTGCTACCTGCACCTGGACGACAACGCCGCCGCGATCGCGCGCATCGCCGAATGGGTGGCGCCCGGGGGAACCCTCATCGTGCTCGGCCACGACGTCGACAACATCGCCGCGGGCGGGCACGGACCCTCTGACCCGGCGATCCTCTACACGCCCGAGCTGCTGCGCGGCGCGCTCGACGACCGTTTCGGCGTCGAGCGCTGCGAGCAGGTGACGCGCGGCTCCGCTGATTCCGAGCTGCGCGACGGGCACACGAGTCCCGCGACCGACACGGTGCTGCACGCGGTGCGGGTGCGCTGAGGAGCGCCGCCGCCCCGCCCGCGACCGGGGGCTTCGACGGGCTCAGCCGCCTGCGTTGCGCCTCACAGCACGATGTCGTCGGTGCTGCGCAGTTCGCGCGCGGCGACCGGTCGCAGGCCGCGACGAACGAAGGTGTCGGCCTCGACGAGCGGTCCGACGTCGACGCCCGCCTCGGTCGCGAGGTCGGCGATCGGCACCTGGAACGTGCGGAACGCCCCGAGGGGCGGCACGACGAGGCCCTGCCGGGTGTCGACGAGGTCGCTCTGATCGAGCACGAAACCGGCCGCGGCGAGTGCATCGCCCTCGCGCCACGCGGCGATCTTCCAGAAGCGCAGCGGCACCCGGATGCCGCGATAAGGCGGATCGTCGTCGGCGAGCACCGGCGCGGTGAACACGGCGAGGCGCTGGTCGGTCGTCTCGGCGTAGGCCAGCACGTGGTCTTCGAGACCGAGCCAGAACTCTTTCGACTGGTTGAAGCCGGCGGCCTGTGGGGCGGCGTTCGTGTAGAAGAAGGTCGCCTCGGTGGCCTCGCGCGCCTCAGCGGTGGAGCCCCAGCCCGGGTCGCGCCGACGCACGAGGTGCCCGCGGTCGAGGTCGTTGCGGCTGTAGACGTCAGGCCCTGCCTGCGCGTCTGCGGAAACGCGGGGATCGAGTCGCCACTCACCGGTTCGCGCGAGGTCGAGCAGGCGGGCGCCGTCGATGACCACGGCGGTGACCGTCGCGAAGCGCCGCTGCTCGTCGAGCAGCACGCTGAAGCGCGGGTAGTCGAGCCGCGTGGTGGGTTGTTCAGGAGAAGGGAGGGGCAGGGGGATGCCGAGGAAGTCCGGGTCGTAGCCGTCGCTCATGCCCCCATCGTGCCGGTGACCTCCGACATCGCGACAGACTGGGTCGATGGAACAGCACGTGAAGACCCGCCCCGACGCCGCCGCGGGGTTCTTCGCCGCCGAGGCCGCCGGGCTCCGCTGGCTCGCCGAGGCGGGCGGCGCGCGCATCGCCGAGGTGATCGAGGTCGCGGACCGGCGAATCGTGCTGGAGCGCATCGCCGAGGCGCGTCCCTCCGCGGAGGCCGCCGACGCCTTCGGTGCCGCGCTCGCCGCGACCCACGACGCGGGGGCCGAGGCATTCGGCTCGCCGCCGCCCGGCTGGACGGGCGACATCTTCATCGGCAGCCGCCCACAGCCGGCGCGGCCGAAGCCGACCTGGGGCGTCTTCTACGCGGCGCAGCGCGTCGAGCCGTTCGTGCCGATCGCCCTCGCGGCCGGCAACCTGTCGGCATCCGGAGCCGAGGTCGTCGACCGCGCATGCGCGCTGATCGCGGCGGGGGCCTTCGACGACGACGAGCCGCCCGCCCGTCTGCACGGCGACCTCTGGGCGGGCAACGTGCTGTGGGGCGAGGAGGGTGTCGTGCTGATCGACCCGGCAGCGCAGGGCGGTCATCGCGAGACCGATCTCGCGATGCTCGCGCTGTTCGGGTGCCCCTTCCTCGAGCGGATCGTCGACGCTTACGACCGGGTGCGCCCACTGCGCGACGGCTGCAGCGAGCGCGTGCCCGTGCACCAGTTGCATCCGCTCGCCGTGCACGCCGCCGGACACGGGCCGTCGTACGGCCGGGCCCTCGTCGACGCCGCCGAGCAGACGCTCGCGCTGGGCTGAGGCGCCGGGTGACGGCATCCGGGATCGGCGCGAGCAGAATCGCAGATTCGCACCGGAATAGGACGCACGACCGCGCGAGATCCGACACGGCGCGATCGTCCGATTCCGCGAGGGTCAGGAGCGCGCGGCCGCCCGGCGCTTCGCCCGCCGCGCGAGCACCAGATCGATGCCGACGCCGATCCCCACGGCCACGACGATCGACACCACCACCGCCACCACCGGACCGCCCGGCACGAGCGCCGCGACGACCGCCCCGATCACCGCTTGGTACGCCGCCCACGCGAGGGCCGCGAGCGCCGCGACCCCCAGGTACCGCGCCGGATTCACCCGCGCCGCCCCGGCCGCGAGGTTGACCGCGAGCCGCGCGAAGGGCACGAACCGCGCGGTGAAGAGCACGACGGCGGCGTTGCGTTCGAGGCGCGCCCGCGCCCAGTCGAGGGCGGCGGAGACGCGGGGCCCGCGCATCCAGGCCCAGCGCTCGACGCCCACGAGACGTCCCACCAGATAGCAGCCGAGGTCGCCGGCGAAGGCCGCGGCCCCCGCGACGAGGATCACCGCGGCGAGCGGGGGAGTGCCGTGGGCGACGGCGAGGGCACCGAACGCCGTGACCGCGGCCTCACCGGGGATCACGACGAGGAACGCGTCGGCGAACACGAGCAGTGCCATCGCGGGCAGGGCCCACGGGCTCGCCGCGATCGCCTGCAGCCAGGCGTCGACTCCGTCCATTCCGTCACTCTCCGCCGCTGATCGAGACGCCCCGCCGACGCGGGGGTGACGCCCGGCGAAGCATCCGGTGAACATCGCGAACGTCGGGCGCGAACGGCCCCCGCGAGGCCGCGACACGCCTCACCCTGGTCTCGTGAGAGTCGCGCTGCTGGCCGAATCCTTCCTCCCGCACATGAACGGGGTCACCGGTTCCGTTCTCCACGTCCTGCGCCATCTGGCGGAGGCGGGCCACGAGACGCTCGTGATCGCCCCCAAATCCGGCGACGTCACCGCCGACCTGCACGGAGCCCGCACCGAGCTGCTGCGTTCGGTTCCCCTGCCGTCGTACCCCGAGGTGCGCGTGGTCTTCGCCCGGGCCGCGCGCCTGGGAGCCCTGCTGCGCGACTTCGACCCCGACGTCGTGCACCTGGCATCGCCGTTCGTGCTGGGGTGGCAGGGTCTCGCGGCCGCCGACGCACTGAAAATCCCCTCGGTCGCGGTCTACCAGACGGACGTCGTCGCCTACTCGCAGAAGTACGGACTGCCGCACGCGACGGCTCTCGTCGCCGGACACGTCTCACGCCTGCACCGCCGGGCGACCCTGACGCTCGCGCCCTCGTCGGCGTCGACCCGGCAGCTCGAGGACCTCGGCGTCGACCGCATCCGCCGGTGGGGCAGGGGAGTGGATGCCGTGCGCTTCGCCCCCGAGCACCGCGACGACCGGTGGCGGGCGCGGATCGCCCCGAACGGCGAGCGCATCATCGGCTACGTCGGTCGCCTGGCGCCCGAGAAGCAGGTCGACGACCTCCGCGCCCTCGCCGACCTCCCCGACACGCGGCTGGTCATCGTCGGCGACGGCCCCTCGCGTCCCGCCCTCGAGAAGGCGATCCCGGATGCCGTGTTCACCGGCCACCTGGGCGGTTCGGAGCTCGCGTCGACCCTCGCGGGCTTCGACGTGTTCGTGCACCCGGGGGAGAGCGAGACCTTCGGTCAGACCATTCAGGAGGCGCTCGCCAGCGGTGTGCCGGTGGTCGCGACGGGTGTCGGCGGTCCCCTCGACCTCGTGCGCTCGAGCGTCGACGGGTGGCTCTACAAGCCCGGCGACCTCGACGACCTGCGCGCGCGCGTCGCGGACCTCGTGGGCGACGACGCCAAACGCCGCGCCTTCGCCCGCGCGGCGCGCGGCTCGGTGGAGGGACGCACGTGGGCGGCGCTGACCGGGTCGCTGATCGAGCACTACCGCGACGCGATCGCCCTGCGCCGCGTCGACGACAGCCTGCTGCGGCGCGGCAGTCCACGACCGGCCGGCACCGCGGCATCCCGCACTCGAGGACGGTGGACGCGTTTCGTTGCCCTCGGGGACTCGCTGACCGAGGGGTTGTGCGACGCCTCGCGGATGCCGTCGGGGCAGTTCCGCGGCTGGGCCGACCGTCTCGCCGAGCTCCTCGCCGGCACCACCGACGAGGGGCCGTTCCGATACGCGAATCTCGCCGTGCGCAGTCGTCGGGTGCGGCACCTGATCGACGAGCAGATCCCCGCCGCTCTCGCTCTGAAGCCCGACCTGGTGTCGATCCTCATCGGTGCGAACGATCTCGTGGGGCCGGCGCCCGTGCTCCCGGCGCTGGTGGCCGAGGTCGAATCGGCGGTGCGCGCGGTGCGACGGACCGGTGCCGATGTGCTGCTGGTGACGACGTTCCTGCCGCGACGGCCCGCCGCGCGCATCTTCGCCCGACGGTTCGCGGCGTACAACGTGCACCTGCGCCGGATCGCGGCGGAGCAGGGCGCGATCCTGCTCGACCTCGAGGCCGTGGGCGAGATCGGCGAGGCGCCGATGTGGGCCGATGACCTCGTGCACCTCAGTTCGGCCGGCCACCGTCTCGTCGCCTACCGCGGGGCGGAATCCCTGGGCGTGCCCGACGCGCGGGCGCTGCTCGGTCTCGACGAGGCGCTGCACGCCGACGAGGCCGAGCGTCCGCGTGGTACCTGGCTCACGCGCGATGCTCTGCCGTGGGTGTGGCGCCGCGTGCGCGGGCGGACGGCGGGAGACGGGATCGTCGCCAAGCACGCGGGCTACATCGAGCTGCCCACCCGTGGTGATCGCGAGCGCGCCGACGCGGTCTGAGACCTTGAGATCGCGGCCGGTGCCTGCACCGAGCGACCCGGTGCCCGTCTGCGTCGCCTGCGCGCTCGCCGCGGGGTGTCAGTACCAGCCGGTGCGCTGGGAGTGATCCCACGCGCCGCAGGGGGAGCCGTACCGCGAGCCGATGTACGACAGGCCCCAGGAGATCTGGGTGACGGCGTTGGTGCGCCAGTCGAGTCCGGCGGAGGCCAACTTGTCGCCGGGGAGAGCCTGAGGGATGCCGTAGGCACCGCTGCCCGCGTTGTAGGCGTCGGCCCGCCATCCCGACTCGCGGTTCCACAGCGAGACGAGGCAGGAGAACTGGTCGTCACCCCAGCCGTAGCGGCCGATCGCGCCGCGCGCCGCGGACCGCGCCTCGCTCGGGCTCATGATCGGACCGGCCGGAGCCGTCGACCCCGCCCCCGAGCCGCCGCCGCCCGAGCCGCCGGTCGAGCCGCTTCCGCCGCCCGATGAGCCGTTGTTCGCGCCGCCCCCGGTCGAGGCGGAACCGCCGCCGGCCGCTCCACCACCGCCCGTCGTCCCGCCGCCGCCCGGAGCCGCACCGCCACCGGTGCTCGCCCCGCCGGCGGATCCGCCGGGCTGCGCCGCATCGCGCTGCACCTTCTGCTCCTCGCGCGCCGCGCGCTCCTGAGCGGCGGTCGTCGCCCTGAGGGCCGCGAGCTGGGCGTAGAGATCGTCGAGGCGGCCCTGCGTCTCGCGCACCGTCGCCGCCTCGGCGTCCGCATCGCTCTGCGCCGCCGCCGCGGTGGCTCGAGCGTCGGCGGCCACGCGCGCGGCTTCGTCCCGCGCCTGCTCGGCCTGCTCGCGCAGCGAGGTCGCGACGTCGGCCGTACTGCGGGCGCGACCCGCGGTGCGCGCGGCGACCTCCGAGACCCGATCCAGGATGCCGAGCCGTTCCAGCAGCGAATCGGGATCGGCATCCGTGAGCAGCTGCGCCACCAGCGGGCCGCCGCCCACGGTGCGGTACAGCCGCGCGGCGCTCGCGCCGGCGGCCGTGGCGCTCGAGGTCGCGGCGGCGTCGGCCGAGGCGCTCTCGGCGCTCAGCGCTGCCGCGCGCGCAGCGGTCGTCTCGGCCAGCAGTCGCGTCTGCTCGGCGGTCGCCGACGCGTCGAGGGCACGGCGCGACGCGGCCACGGCGACGGCCTCCGCGGCATCCAACTCCGCCCGCACCCGGGCGACGGCGCTCTCGTCGACCGCGGCGACGGGAGCCACGGACCCCGCGCCGATAACCGCCGCGGAGGCGGGGACGGGGGCGAGGGCCGCGCCGGCGAGGACGCACGCGAGAAGCGTGTGACTCGTGCGACGGATGAGGCCCATGAGGTCACGGTAGAGCACGACGTCGTGCGCTGCCCACCCGGAACGGGTCGTCGCTGGTAGGGTGGCGAGGGATGCCGTCGTGGCATCGGCTCAACTACATATGAGCTCACGGAGCAGGCCGGCAGACGCTGGTCCCCTGTGGTGGACTCCCCGTCGTATGCCGGGTGGTCGTCTACTGGTGGCCAGTCGCCGGGATTCCGGGTCGATTCGTCGGCGCGCCCTTTCTGCCTGTTCCTGCTCCTTCGCATGTCAGCTCGTCGCCCACACGGGGCGGCGAGCCTAAACAAAGAAGGAGGGACCTCTTGGAAGGTCCAGAAATCACCGCCGCTGAAGCCGTTCTCGACAACGGCCGTTTCGGCACCCGTACCGTCCGGTTCGAAACCGGACGCCTCGCTCAGCAGGCTCAGGGCGCAGTCGCCGCCTACCTCGACGAGGAGACCATGCTGCTGTCGGCCACCAGCGCCGGCAAGCACCCGCGTGAAGGATTCGACTTCTTCCCGCTGACCGTCGACGTCGAGGAGCGCTCGTACGCCGCCGGCAAGATCCCCGGCTCGTTCTTCCGCCGCGAGGGTCGCCCCTCCACCGAGGCCATCCTCGTGTGCCGCCTCATCGACCGCCCGCTGCGCCCGTCGTTCGTCGACGGCCTGCGCAACGAGGTGCAGATCGTCGTCACCGTGCTGTCGATCGCCCCCGGCGAGTTCTACGACGCGTTGGCGATCAACGCCGCCTCGCTGTCGACCCAGATCTCGGGTCTGCCGTTCTCGGGTCCCATCGCGGGTGTGCGCCTGGCGCTCATCCCCGGTCAGGGCGAGAACGCCGACCAGTGGGTCGCCTTCCCGACCGTCACGCAGCTCGAGGACGCCGTCTTCGACCTCATCGTCGCGGGCCGCGTGCTCGACGACGGCGACGTCGCCATCATGATGGTGGAGGCCGAGGCCACCGAGGGCAGCTGGAACATGATCAAGGGCGGCGCGACCAAGCCGAACGAGCAGGTCGTCGCCGAGGGCCTCGAGGCCGCCAAGCCCTTCCTGCGCCAGCTCGTCGACGCGCAGAACGAGGTCGCGCGCACCGCGGCCAAGGAGATCCAGTCGTTCCCCGTCTTCCCGGCCTACAGCCAGGAGACCTACGACTTCGTCGCCGGTCGCGCTTACGACCGTCTGGTGCCCGTGTACCAGATCGCCGACAAGCAGGAGCGTCAGAACGCCGATGACGAGGTCAAGACCTCGGTCAAGGAGCAGCTCGTCGCCGCCGTCGAGTCGGGCGAGCTGCCCGCCGTCGCGACCCTCGAGTTCAACGCCGCGTACAAGTCGGTCACCAAGACGATCGTCCGCGGTCGCATCCTGGCCGAGGGCGTCCGCATGGACGGCCGCGGACTCGCCGACATCCGCCCGCTCGACGCCGAGGTGCAGGTCATCCCGCGCGTCCACGGCTCGGCGATCTTCCAGCGCGGCGAGACCCAGATCCTGGGCGTCACCACGCTGAACATGCTCAAGATGGAGCAGCAGATCGACTCGCTCTCGCCCATCACGAGCAAGCGCTACCTGCACCACTACAACTTCCCGCCGTACTCGACCGGTGAGACCGGTCGCGTGGGTTCGCCGAAGCGTCGCGAGATCGGTCACGGCTTCTTGGCCGAGCGCGCGCTCGTCCCGGTGCTCCCCAGCCGCGAGGAGTTCCCCTACGCGATCCGTCAGGTGTCCGAGGCCCTCGGCTCCAACGGCTCGACGTCGATGGGCTCGGTCTGCGCATCGACCCTGTCGCTGCTGAACGCGGGTGTGCCCCTTCGCGCCCCCGTCGCCGGTATCGCCATGGGCCTGGTCACCGACGAGGTCGACGGACAGACGCGCTACGCCGCCCTGACCGACATCCTCGGCGCCGAAGACGCCCTCGGCGACATGGACTTCAAGGTCGCCGGCACGAGCGAGTTCATCACCGCGATCCAGCTCGACACCAAGCTCGACGGCATCCCGTCGTCGGTGCTGGCCGCCGCCCTCACCCAGGCCAAGGAGGCTCGCCTCACGATCCTCAACGTCCTGAACTCGGCGATCGACGCTCCCGACGAGATGGCGCCCACCGCGCCCCGCGTCATCAGCGTGCAGATCCCGGTCGACAAGATCGGCGAGCTCATCGGACCCAAGGGCAAGACGATCAACTCCATCCAGGACGAGACCGGCGCCCAGATCTCGATCGAGGACGACGGCACCGTGTACATCGGTGCGACCGACGGCCCCTCGGCCGAGGCGGCCCGCGCCCAGGTGAACGCGATCGCCAACCCGACCAACCCCGAGGTGGGCGAGCAGTTCCTCGGAACCGTCGTCAAGATCGCGACCTTCGGTGCGTTCGTCTCGCTGCTTCCCGGCAAGGACGGCCTGCTGCACGTCAGCGAGGTCCGCAAGCTCGCCGGTGGCAAGCGCGTCGAGAACGTCGAAGACGTGCTCTCGGTCGGTCGCAAGATCCTCGTGCGCATCACGAAGATCGACGACCGCGGCAAGCTCTCGCTCGAGCCCGTGCTCGACGAGGAGGCCACCACGCCCGAGCCCGCCGACACGCAGAGTTCGGCCGCCGCGAGCGAGGGCCCCGAGGCTCCCGCCGAAGGCTGATCCTTCTCGCTGACCGGATGCCCGTCCCGCTTCGTGCGGGGCGGGCATCCGTCGTGTGACGGGTGTGACGCACGTGGCGAGCGACGCGGAAGCGTTACGCAATGTTTATCGGCGCGGCGGGGCAATCGACGGAGCGGTCACGAGGAAGGCCTAGCCTCGTAGTACGTCGGGGGGCGTGGTGATACGGGCGCTGTTCCGTATCGTCACCCGGCACTGTGGGAGAGGACCTCACCATGAGCGGCTCGGGCGTCGATGAGACGGCCACGCCGCGCCTGCGTCGAGATCGAGCCCCGCATCCGTCGTCACCCATCACCCTGCAGGGGCCGGGGCTGGGTTCGCACGTGCGCGTTCCGCTCGGCGAGACGGGGTTCGACGTCTTCCCGCTGTTCCTCGGCGGGGGAGAGTTCGGGTGGAACGTCGACGCGCGCGCGAGCCACGAGATCCTCGACGCCTACGCCGAGCTCGGCGGCAACGCGCTGCACACCGCCGACAGCTACGCGGCGGGGCGCAGCGAGTTCATCATCGGCGAATGGTTGCGCACCCGCCGCATGCGCGACGACACCGTCCTGACGGTCCGCATCGGCGGTCACCCCGACAACCCCGGGCTCGACTCCGTCAACCTCGTGCGCGCCGTCGAGGCCTCGCTCACGCGCCTCGGCACCGATCGCATCGACGTGCTGTCGCTCGACGCCGCCCGGGGCGACAAGGCGCTCCTCGAGGACACCCTGGCCACGAGCGAGTGGCTCGTCGACGCGGGCAAGGTACGCGCGATCGGCGCGCACGGCTACACCGCCGCCCAGCTCGTCGAGGCTCGCATCCTGTCATCGGCGGGGTACCCGCGCATCACGGTGCTCGACGTGCCGTACAACGTGCTGCGCCGCTCGGAGTTCGAAGGCGACGTGCGTCTCATCGCCTCGGCGCAGAACATGGCCGTCACTCCTTCGCATCCGCTCGCCCACGGCTTCCTGGCCGGCGAGACCCGCACTCGAGGACAGTCCTCGCAGTCGGTGCGCGGCACGCAGGTCGCCGCGCACTTGAACCGGCGGGGCTCGCGCGTACTGCGCGCCCTCGACGCCGTGGGCAGCGAACTCGGCCTCCCGGATGCCGCGGTGGCGGTGGCCTGGCTGCTGGCTCAGAAGATCGTGACGGCGCCCATCGTGAACGCCTTCGCGCCCCGGCACGTCGTGGAGTGCATGCGCGCCGTCGGCGTGCGGCTCAGCCGGGCGCACCTCTCGGATATCGCGCGCGCCGCGGAGTGATCGGCCCCCTGTCGGGGGTGTGACGTAGGCTGGTCGATGAGGGCCGGGGGACGGCGGATCGACGACGGAGTGAGCTGACGTGACGCACTACATCTACCTGGTGCGCCATGGCGAGCACCAGGATGCCGAGCACGGCCTCACCGACGGCCCACTGTCGCCGCGGGGTCAGCGTCAGGCCGCCCTGCTGGCCGACCGTCTGTCCGGACTCCCGCTCGACGCCGTCTGGCACTCGCCTCTCGAACGCGCGGCGCAGACAGCCCGCGCCGTCGCCGACCGTCTGCCCGCCGTCACTCCCGAGTCCTCGGCGCTTCTCTTCGATTGCATCCCCACCGGTATGACGCCCGAGACGCCCTCGGTGTTCGAGCCCTTCTTCGGTTCGGTGACCGAGGCCGAGATCGATGCGGGCCGCGCGCAGATGGCCGATGCCACCGCCGAGTTCCTCGCCCGCAAGGCCGGTGAGGTCCACGAGCTGGTCATCACGCACAATTTCGTCATCTCGTGGTTCGTCCGCGAGGTGCTGCAGGCGCCCGAGTGGCGCTGGATGACCATCAACCAGGCCTACTGCGGTCTGACGGTCATCGCGCAGAAGAAGGGCCGGCCCTGGACCCTCCTGTCGCACAACGACCTCGCGCACCTGCCGGTCGAGCTGCGCACCGGGCTGGTCGACCCGCTTCCGGTCTGAGCTTCGCGCGGCGCGTCTGTGGTTAACGCCGCGACGCCGTGCGCTCGCGCCTAGGCTGGACCTATGACGACGCGTGTGGCCATCGTGGGCGGAACCGGAAAGCTCGGCGGGGTGATCAGGGCGGTCGTCGAGGCCGAAGAGGGCTACGAGGTCACCGCGGTGCTCACCTCGGCCTCTCCGCTCAGCGAGATGGACGGCGCGGATCTCGTGATCGACGCGACGACCCCCGCCGTCTCCATCGACGTCGTCCGCGCGGCGGTCGAGCGCGGCATCAACGTCCTGGTGGGCACCTCGGGTTGGTCGAACGAACGCATCGCCCTCGTCCGATCGTTGGTGGATGCCAGCGGAACGGGCGCCGTTTTCATCCCCAACTTCTCGCTCGGTTCGGTGATCGGCAGCGCCCTCGCGGCGGCGGCGGCCCCGTTCTTCCCCTCGATCGAGATCGTCGAGGCCCACCACGAGACGAAGATCGATTCTCCCAGCGGGACGGCGGTGCGCACCGCCGAGCTCATCGCGGCGGCGCGGGCCGACGTCGGCCCCGTCGAGTCTCCCCATGTCGACCAGCGTGCTCGCGGACAGCGCGTGGCATCCGTCCCCATTCACTCGCTGCGTCGCCCGGGTGTCGTCGCCCGCCAAGAGACGGTGCTCTCGGCAGCGGGGGAGTCGCTGACGATCGTGCACGACACGATCGAGCCCGCCAAGGCCTACGCTCCCGGCATCCGGATCGCCCTGGCCGCAGCGCGCGACGCGCGCGGCGTGCACGTGGGTCTCGACAGCTTCATCGACATCGGCGTGCGGACGCGTCCCCTCGCGCCCGAGGCTCCGATCGCCGACGGCGACGTGTCGGGCCAGGTCGCGGGAGTCACCAGCGCATGAGAGTGCGCGTCGCGGTCGCCGTCATGACGGTGCTGCTGCTGATGTACGTCGCGCTCGCGGGGCAGCGGGCCATCGTTCTGCTGACGAGCGGAGAGACCGTCGGCGTCGTGATGGGCGTGGCGTTGCTCGTGCTTCCGGCCCTGGCGATCTGGGCGATCGGCCGCGAACTGTGGTTCGGTGTGCGCGCCCAGCAACTGGGGGAGCGGTTGGATGCCGAGGGCGGACTGCCCGATGAAGACCTCCCCGTGCGCCCGAGCGGGCGCATCGAACGCGAAGACGGCGACGCATTGTTCCCGCGCTACCGGGCGGACGTCGAAGAACACCCCGACGACTGGCGCGCGCGCTACCGGCTGGGCCTCGCGTACGACGCGGCGGGCGACCGTCGGCGCGCGCGGGATGCGATCCGCACGGCCATCCGTCTCGAGACATCCGAGCGCCGCGCCGCCTGAGGACTTCTTCGCGGAACCCCGCTCTGCGGCCCCGACGAGCTCGCTCCCGGCCCCGGGTGCCCCGGGCAGCGGAGGGGAGGGGGCGTGAGCGTCCGGCCTCCCCTCCGTCCCGTCAGGCGGCGTCGTGCGCCGGCACGGCCGAGGCCACGGCCTCTTCGACCGTGCGGTGAGAGAACGTGAACCCGCTGTCCTCGAGGGCCGTCGGGCGCACGTCGGCGTCGGAGGTGAGCAGCGCCTCGGTCGCGTCGGAGCCGAGGGCGAGCTTCACGCCCCAGATCGGCGCGCGCACGAGGTACGGACGATTCATGCGGCGGGCGAGGGCGAAACCGAGGTCGTTCGCCGTCGCGCGCGTGGGGCCGGTGAGGTTCACGGGTCCCGACAGATCGGAATCGATGACGTGGCGGATCGCGCGCACCTCGTCGTCGAGCGAGATCCACGGCCACACCTGGGTGCCGCGGCCGATCGGGCCCGAGATGCCGAGCTTGGTCAGCAGGAGGAGGGGCTTGAGCACTCCCTGCTCGTGCACGACGGGGGCGGTGCGCAGCATCGCCACCCGCGCCGAATCTCCGGCGGCTCGTGCCTCGTGCTCCCAATCCACGCAGATGTCCGCGAGCAGGCCCGTGCCGCGCTTCGAGTCCTCGGTCAGGACGGCTCCGGGCTGCGAACCGTAGAAACCGGTCGCGCTCGCGTTCACGAGCGCCGGGGCGTCGCCGCCCAGCGCACGGACCGCGGTGGCCAGGGTGCGCGTCGGGGTGATGCGCGACCACAGCAGGGTGCTCTTGTACGAGGGGGTCCAGGGGAAATGCCCGATCGATGCGCCGTTCAGGCACACCACGGCGTCGGCCCCGGCGATCACGTCGGGGTCGAGCGGGGTGGCATCCTGCAGCCACTGCACCTCGTGCGGGGCGGTCGGCTCGTGGCGCACGAGCGAGGTGACCTCGACGCCGTCGCCGCGCAGCGAGTCGAGCAGGGCCGAGCCGATGAGGCCCGACGCGCCGGCGAGGACGACGCGTCGGGCCGGGGTCTCAGGCAAGCGTGGCCTCGAGGGTGATGTCGATGCCCGCGAGCGCCTGCGACACGGGGCAGTTCGCCTTGGCATCGGCGGCGATCTTCTGGAACGTCTCGTCGTCGAGCCCGGGCACGACCGCGTTCACGTTGAGGTGGCTGCCGGTGATCCCGGTGCCGGGCTTGAAGGTGATCGACGCCGTCGCGTCGACCGACTCGGGCGGGGTGCCGTTGTCGGCGAGGGCATTCGAGAGCGCCATGCTGAAGCACGACGAGTGGGCACCGGCGAGAAGTTCCTCGGGGGTGGTGACCGAGCTCGAGCCTTCGCTGCGGGCCTTCCAGTTCACGTCGAACGTGCCGATGCCCGAGGAGGTGAACGTGACCTCACCCGATCCTTCGAACAGGCTGCCCTTCCAGGCGGTGGTGGCTTCGCTCGTGACGGCCATGGGAACCTCCGTTGTCTCGGCGCGGTCGGGGCGACCGCGACGCGGCCAGCCTAGTGAGCGCGGACGGCACTCTTCGGGTCTTGACAGGCCTTTGCTCGACGACGCTCAGACAGCGGCGGGGCCGCGTCGCCCGATGAGTCCCGCGCGCTGCAGAACGAGGTAGAGCTGGCATCCGAGGCACAGTCCGAAGACCGCGTTGAGGAACGCCGCGACGAACGCCATGGCCGCCGCGATCGGCAGCGCCCAGGGAACCCCGGCGAGGTGGAGGAGCAGTCCGGCAGCCGTGACGAAGAGCCCCACGCCCTGGGCGAAGCGGGGCGGGCGCGGGTCTTCGAACTCGGTCGGGGGTGCGAGGCGGGGCTGCACGACCCGTCGGTAGAGCACGCCCCACGGCGCGGTGCGCGGAGAGGTGACGCCCCAGACGAACAGCAGCGCGATCACGAGCACCACGACGAAGCCGGGGTCCGCGACGCGGTCCAGAAGGGGCAGCTGCTGCACGGCCCAGCCATCGGGGCGGAAGGTCGCGTCGGCCAGAGGTTGGTAGGCGAACCACCCGTAGGCTCCGCGCTGCGTCGAGATGCCGATCAGGCTCAGGACGGTCGCCACGAGGAGGAGGACGGCGGTGATGGATGCCGCGAAGCGGGGGCCGCGAGCATCGATGCGCGAGGTGTCAGGCACGGGTGGGCTCCTTCTGCAGGCGGGTCAACTCGCTCTCGACCGCGGCGCGTTCGAGAGTGCCCCCGAAGCGGGTGCGGATCACTCCACGCCGGTCGAGGACGAGGGTGGTGGGGGTCTGCAGCACGCGGAAGTGCTGAGCGAGGTCGGGCCGATGGGTGAGGTCGACGTCGACGTAACTGACGCCGTCGCGGGCGTCGGCGATCTGCGTGAGCACGCGGCGCACCCCGGGGCAGCGGGAGCAGATCTCGGTGCTGAACTGCACGAGGGTCGCCTCGGGCCCGAGGCTCTCGGCACCGAGCAGGGCGGGATCGACCGCCTCGACCGAATCGACGGTGCGCGCGCGGCCCTGGCGGCGCCGGAACACGAGACCGGCGATCGTCGTGAGTACGACGAGCGCCCCGGCGGCCAGAAGAGCGTAGGTCACGTCCACGACCGTCAACGCTAACGCGCGGGAGCGCGGGGAGGGCCGATGAGTCCTCTCGTGACGAACCCTCCTCCCCACCGCGTGCGCAGGCCTCCACCGTCCACCGTCGTCGCCCCGCGCCCCCCGTCGGGAGCCCGTCGCGGGTATCGTGAAGGCCGTGACCGCCGACATCCCGACGCCCTACGAAGACCTTCTCCGCGACGTGCTCGAGACGGGCGTGCACAAGTCCGATCGCACGGGAACGGGCACCACGAGCGTGTTCGGGCGGCAGATCCGCTTCGACCTCGCCGAGGGGTTCCCCCTCATCACCACCAAGCGCGTGCACCTGAAGTCGATCGTCTACGAACTGCTGTGGTTCCTGCGCGGCGAGTCGAACGTGTCGTGGTTGAAGGACAACGGCGTGACGATCTGGGACGAGTGGGCCGACGCCGACGGCGAGCTCGGCCCCGTGTACGGCGTGCAGTGGCGTTCGTGGCCCACCGCCGACGGCGGCACGATCGACCAGATCGCGCAGGTGATCGAGCAGATCCGCCGCGACCCCGACTCGCGACGACTCATCGTCTCGGCCTGGAACCCCGCAGACATCCCCGACATGGCGCTCGCCCCCTGTCACGCTCTGTTCCAGTTCTACGTCGCCGATGGCAAGCTCTCGTGCCAGCTGTACCAGCGCAGCGCCGACATGTTCCTCGGGGTTCCGTTCAACATCGCGTCGTACGCCCTTCTGACCCTCATGGTCGCGCAGCAGACGGGCCTCGAGCCCGGCGAGTTCGTCTGGACCGGCGGCGATTGCCACGTCTACGACAACCACCGCGAGCAGGTCGCCGAGCAGCTCACGCGCGACCCCTACCCCTACCCGACGCTGCGCTTCGCCCGTACGCCCGCGTCGATCTTCGATTACACCTACGACGACATCATGGTCGAGGACTACCAGCACCACCCGGCGATCCGCGGAGCCGTCGCGGTATGACCACGGTCGGCCTCGTCTGGGCCCAGGCGCACGACGGTGTGATCGGTGCCGACGGCGGGATGCCGTGGCACGTGCCCGAAGACATGGCCCACTTCCGCGAGGTCACGGGATCGGCCGAGGTCGTCATGGGGCGTCGCACCTGGGAGTCGCTTCCGCCGCGATTCCGCCCCCTGCCCGGGCGGCGCAACATCGTCGTGACGCGCTCCGCCGACTGGGCCGACGACGGTGCCGAACGCGCGGGATCGCTTGAGGAGGCCCTCGCGCTCACCACGGGCGACGAGGTCTGGGTGATCGGCGGGGGAATGCTCTACGCCGCCGCGATCGACCGCGCCGACCTGCTCGAGGTCACCCGCCTCGACGTCGCGGTCGAGGGCGATACGCGCGCACCCTCGACGGACGGGTGGAGCCTCGTCGCCGCCGACCCCGAACAGGGCTGGCACACCTCGCGCAGCGGCATCCGATATCGCTTCGAGACCTACCGCAGACCGGGGGAGTGACATGGCCACCGCACTCATCACGGGAGCGAGCTCCGGCCTCGGCGCCGAGTTCGCCCGCCAGCTCGCCGCACGGGGAGCGGGGCTCGTGCTGGTGGCGCGCGACCGCGCGGCGCTCGTCGAGGTCGCCGAGCAGATCCGCGCGGCGCACGGCGTCGACGTCGAGGTGCTCGCCGCCGATCTGCTCGACGCCGACGCGCTCTCCGTCGTCGAAGAGCGACTGGCCACGGGCGGCATCGACGTGCTCGTCAACAACGCGGGCTTCGGCCTCGACCTGGCCTTCGAGAAGAACGCCATCGACGACGAGGTGCGCCACCTGCGCCTGCACGTCGAAGCGACGATGCGGCTGATGCACGCAGCGCTCCCCGCGATGCTCGAGCGGGGGAGCGGCCGCATCGTCAACGTCGCCTCGGTGGCCGGGTTCGTCCCGCGCGGAACGTACGGGGCCGTGAAGGGGTGGCTCATCTCGTTCAGCCGCTGGGCGAACGTGGTCTACCGCCCGCGCGGGGTCACGGTGACGGCGGTCTGCCCCGGTTTCGTGCACACCGACTTCCACGCCCGCCTCGGGCTGCCGCCGGGGCAGGAGGGCGTGCCGAACGGCATGTGGCTCGACGCCGCGACCGTCGTGCGCGAGGGGCTGCGCGACGCGGCCCGCGGCCGATCGGTCTCGGTCCCGTCGTGGCGCTACAAGGTGCTCGTCGGCACGTCTCGGCTGCTGCCCGACGCGCTGGTGGTCGCGGCGGCGTCCCGCGGGCGCTGACCGCTCGACCGGGAACGGCTCAGCGGAAGCGGCCGAGCCGGATCCCGGCGAGGGCGAGCGCACCGATGGTCTCGCCGTCCGTGACGGTGCCGTCGGCGACGAGGGCGAGCGCCTCGGCGAACGGCACCCACCGGATCGCGTCGATGCCCTCCTCGGACTGCGACTGCGTGGCATCCGTCGTCTTCAGTCCTCTCGCGAGGAAGACGTACTCGGGGGCGTCGGCGATGCCGTTGAGGGCGTTCATCCGGCCGAGGGGGATCCACTCGGATGCCGTGACCCCGGTCTCTTCGAGGAGCTCGCGCTTCGCGGCCACGAGCGGATCCTCGCCGTCGGAACCGCCCGCGGGGATCTCGAGCGAGCGTCCGGTCGTGTACCGCTCCAGTTCGACGAAGCACACGCGCTCGTCATCGTCGAGGGCCACGACGAAGACGGCCGGATGCTGCATCCGCACCACGCCGTAGATGCCGTCGCCGTGGGGACCGGTCACCTCGTCCTCGCGCACGTGGATCCAGCGGTTCTCGTAGACGGTGCGCGACGCGCGGGTGGTCCAGGCCATGACGCCACCCTAGGACGCGGGCCCTGTCACGCGATGTTCACCGGGGCTGTGGACGACGCCGCGGGCGGCACGCCGCGAACCGATATCCTGGGCACATGACGCACTCCGGCAATCCCTTCGGTCAGGTGCTCGTCGCGCTCATCACCCCGATGACCGCCGACGGCGAAGTCGATTGGCCCGCCACCGAGAAGCACATCGACGACGTCATCACCGCCGGAGCCGACGGCATCGTCGTCACCGGCACCACCGGTGAGACCTCGACTCTCACCGACCCCGAGAAGCTGCGTCTCGTCGAGGTCGGCAAGAGCGTGTCCGCCGGTCGCGCGAAGATCATCACGGGCGGTGGCTCGAACGAGACCGCGCACGCGATCGAGCTCTACAAGGCCAGCGAGAAGGCCGGCGCCGACGGCATCATGATCGTCACGCCGTACTACAACAAGCCGACGCAGGCCGGCATCCTGACGCACTTCCGCCTGGTCGCCGACGCGACCGACCTGCCGGTCATCCTTTACGACATCCCCGGCCGCACAGGTGTCCCCATCAAATACGAGACCATCCTGCGTCTGGCTAAGCACCCCAACATCCTCGCGATCAAAGACGCCAAGGGTGACTTCAGCGAGGTCAGCCGCGTGCTGAATCAGACCGACCTCATGTACTTCTCGGGCGACGACGCCAACGTGCTGCCGCACCTGTCGATCGGGGCCTCCGGCCTCATCGGGGTGACCGCCAACATCGCCGCCGCGCCCTACCGCACGATCGTGGATGCCGTGAACTCCGGCGACCTGGCCTCGGCCACCGCCGCGCACAAGGGCCTCGAACCGCTCGTGCGCGCAGTGATGACCCACGTGCCCGGTACGGTCGCCGCGAAGTACATCCTGCACGGCCTCGGCCGCATCGGCAGCCCCCGCGTCCGCCTGCCCCTGGTGGGGCCGGAGGAGTGGGAAGCCGCCGTCATCGAAGACGAGCTGGCCCTCGTGAAGAACGTGGCCGGCGCTGACTTCTCCAACTTCCGCCCCGACCGCAACGCGGCCGCCGGCGGTGCCCTGCCGAAGGTGCACGGCACCACGAGATAAGCATCGGCGTCCGCCGAACCGCGGCCAGGGACGCCATACAGAGGGATGCCGCGAGGCGGCATCCGAGGAGGCTCATATGCCCGCTACCCCGTTCGACCCGCCCGCGCTCGCCGCGGGCACTCTCCGCGTCATCCCGCTCGGCGGTCTGGGCGAAGTCGGTCGCAACATGACCGTCTTCGAGTACGAGGGCAAGCTGCTCGTCGTCGACTGCGGCGTGCTGTTCCCCGAGGAGCACCAGCCGGGCGTCGACCTGATCCTGCCGGACTTCGAGCCCATCAAGCACCGCCTCGACGACATCGTCGGCGTCGTGCTCACGCACGGTCACGAAGACCACATCGGAGCGGTGCCCTACCTGCTCAAGCTCAAGAGCGACATCCCCCTCATCGGCTCGGGCCTCACGCTCGCCCTCATCGAGGCGAAGCTCAAAGAGCACCGCATCCGCCCGTACACGCTGACGGTGAAGGAGGGCCAGCTCGAGAAGGTCGGTCCCTTCGACCTCGAGTTCGTGGCGGTCAACCACTCCATCCCCGACGCGCTCGCCGTCGCGATCCGCACGCCCGCGGGGCTGGTGCTCGCCACCGGCGACTTCAAGATGGACCAGCTGCCGCTGGACGGCCGCATCACCGATCTCCGCGCTTTCGCGCGCCTCGGCGAAGAGGGAGTCGACCTGTTCCTCGTCGACTCGACCAACGCTGACGTCCCCGGTTTCACCCCCACCGAGCGGGCCATCGGCCCCGTGCTCGATCAGGTGATCGCCAAGGCCCCGCGGCGCGTGGTGGTCGCGAGCTTCTCGAGCCACGTGCACCGCGTGCAGCAGGTGCTCGACGCCGCTCACGCGAACGGCCGCCGCGTCGCGCTCCTCGGGCGCAGCATGGTGCGCAACATGGGCATCGCCGCCGACCTCGGCTATCTCAACGTGCCCGACGGCGTGCTGATCGACTACAAGAAGGCGCGCGACCTGCCCGACGACCAGATCGTCTACATGTCGACCGGTTCGCAGGGCGAGCCGATGGCGGTGCTCAGCCGCATGGCCAACCTCGACCACGCGATCGAACCGGGCGAGGGCGACACGATCATCCTGGCATCCAGCCAGATCCCCGGGAACGAGAACGCGATCTACCGCGTGATCGACGGACTCACCAAGCTCGGCGCCACCGTCGTCCACAAGGGCAACGCGAAGGTGCACGTCTCGGGTCACGCCGCCGCCGGCGAGCTGCTGTACTGCTACAACATCCTCAAGCCGAAGAACGTCCTCCCCGTGCACGGCGAGTACCGCCACCTCATGGCCAACGCCAAGCTCGCGCGCGAGACCGGCATCCCCGAAGAGAACACGATCCTCGGCGAGAACGGCACGGTCGTCGACCTGCGCGACGGCGTCGCGAAGGTCGTCGGTCAGGTCGACATCGGCTTCGTCTACGTCGACGGTTCGTCGGTGGGCGAGATCACGGATGCCGACCTCAAGGACCGCCGCATCCTCGGCGAAGAGGGCTTCATCTCGGTCATCGTCGTCGTCGATTCGGCGACCGGCAAGATCGTGTCGGGCCCCGACATCCACGCGCGCGGTGTCGCCGAGGACGACAAGGTGTTCGACAGCGTCAAGCCGAAGATCGCCGCGGCGCTGGCCGAGGCGGCGAAGTCGGGCGTCCGCGACAACCACGCCCTGTCGCAGGTCGTGCGCCGCACGATCGGCCGCTGGGTCAACCAGTCGCTGCGTCGTCGGCCCATGATCGTGCCGATGGTCATCGAGGCCTGACCCTCACGAAGCGCCGCGGGTTCGCCCGCGGCGCTTCGTCGTTCCCGCCCCGCGCTCGCTATCATGCGGGCATGCCCGGTCTCCCGATCCGCGCGGCGCTCCCCTCGGATGGCGCCTTCCTCGCCGACATGACGGTCGAGGCCGCCACGTGGCGAGCCGGCGTCTCACGCCCTCGGCACGAGATCGTCTGCAGTCCCGAGCACCGCCGTTACATCGCGGGGTGGATGCGTCCCGGCGACGCGGGCTTCGTCGCGGAGTCGCCGACCGGCGAGCCCGTGGGGGCGGCCTGGTGCCGGATGCTCCCACGCGACGAGCCCGGGTTCGGGTGGATCGGGACGGGGGTACCGGAGCTGATCATCGGCGTGCGTCCGCTCTGGCGCGCGCACGGCACCGGTCGAGCTCTGCTGCAGCGCCTCGTCGACCACGCGCGGGGCCAGGGGTACGCGCGGATCAGTCTGAGCGTCGAGCGCGACAACTACGCGGTGTCGCTCTACCGGTCGGAGGGTTTCGCCGTCGTCCGCAAGGGGATGGGCCGCGACGTCATGGTCAAGCGCCTGGCCTGAAGTCCGCGTCGGTACGCCCGAATGTCGGAGGTGCGGCCTACCGTGGAGGAATGCCTCGTACCTCGTCACCGTCCGGCGGCCGCGCTCCCGCCAAGGGGTCGTCGCGCGCGAAGGCCGCGGCGCCCGCGTCGAAGCGCGCCGCCCCCGCGCCCAAGCGCTACGTCGACGAGCCCGACAAGCCCGCCGCGGCCGTCCGCGCGTGGATGGCCGTGGCCCACGGTGTGGGCGGTATGTTCCGCGCCTTCGGTCCCGAGAACCTCGAGCGCGACCAGCGCCGCGACGGCTTCCCGTTCTTCCTCGTGGTGCTCGCCGCTCTCGGCGCGGTGGTCGAGTGGTTCTTCATCGGAACGGATGCCGCTGCGCTGATCAGTGCATACAGCTTCGGCGGACTGGTGGGCCGGGTGGCCTTCGTCCTCCCGGTGCTTCTGCTGCTTCTCGCGGGGTGGCTTTTCCGGCATCCGGCCTCCGTGCACGACAACGGGCGTGTGGGCATCGGCTTCGCGCTGTTCATCGTGACGGTGGCGGGTTTCTGTCACGTCGCGGGTGATCGTCCTGCGCCCAACGTCGGCGGTCTGCCGGCGCTCAGTCCCGCCGGCGGTCTCGCCGGCTGGATCATCGGCGAGCCCCTCGCCCTGGTCCTCACGAACATCGGGGCGTACATCGCCCTCTCCGTGCTCGCGGCGCTGAGCATCCTCATCCTCACCAAGACCCCGCCGAACCGCATCGGTCGCCGCCTCGGAGACCTCTACGCGTGGATGTTCGGGGCCGAGCGCGCGGAGCGCGACGACACGGCTGCGACGCAGGTGATGCCCGCCGACGACTCCGACGACGAACCGGCCGAGAAGTCGTTGCCGTGGTGGCGTCGAAACAAGACGGGTCGCGAAGAAGAGACCGACGGGTCGCTCGGATCGAACGACCTCACAGAACTGCTGTCGCCCGGAACGCCTCAGGGTGGCTTCGAGTCCGCCGTCGTCGCGCCCGAGCCCACGACGCGCCCGACCCCGCCGCCGCTGCCTCCCGCACCCGACGCCCTGACCGAGGTGTTCGACGCCACGGCTCTCGCCGGTGCCGCGGCGGGCCGTGGCCTGCACGACGACTCGCCCCTCGAGGACGCCGTCGACGACGACCTTCCCGGGATCTCGGGTCTCGGCGGTGACCACGCCGGGGCGCCTCCCGCGGCGAACTACCGTCTTCCCGCGGTGACCGCCCTCGCCGCCGGAACGCCGTCCAAGGCGCGTTCCGCCGCGAACGACGCCGTGGTCAAGGCCATCGAGAGCGTCATGGAGCAGTTCAAGGTCGACGCGCGCGTGACCGGGTTCTCGCGCGGTCCGACGGTCACGCAGTACGAGATCGAGGTGGGCCCGGGCGTCAAGGTCGAGCGCATCACCGCCCTGACCAACAACATCGCCTACGCCGTCGCCTCGAACGAGGTCCGCATCCTCGCGCCCATCCCGGGCAAGAGCGCGATCGGTGTCGAGATCCCCAACGCCGACCGCGAGATCGTGACCCTCGGCGACATCCTCCGCTCGGACGCCGCGACCACCTCCACGCACCCGATGACCATCGGCGTCGGCAAAGACGTCGGCGGCGGATTCGTCGTGGCCAACCTCGCGAAGATGCCCCACCTTCTCGTGGCCGGTTCCACGGGTTCGGGTAAGTCGAGCTTCGTGAACTCGATGATCACGAGCCTGCTCATGCGAGCCAAGCCGTCCGACGTGCGCATGGTGCTCATCGACCCCAAGCGCGTCGAGCTGACGTCGTACGCCGGGGTGCCGCACCTCATCACTCCCATCATCACAAACCCCAAGAAGGCCGCCGAGGCGCTGCAGTGGGTCGTGAAAGAGATGGACATGCGGTACGACGACCTCGCGTCGTTCGGTTTCCGCCACATCGACGACTTCAACAAGGCGGTCGTGGCAGGCGAGATCAAGCTGCCGGCGGGCAGTGAGCGGGTGCTCAAGCCGTACCCCTACCTCCTGGTGGTCGTCGACGAGCTCGCCGACCTCATGATGGTCGCCCCGCGCGACGTCGAGGACTCGATCGTGCGCATCACGCAGCTCGCCCGCGCGAGCGGCATCCACCTGGTGCTGGCCACGCAGCGCCCCTCGGTCGACGTCGTAACGGGCCTCATCAAGGCCAACGTGCCTTCGCGCCTGGCCTTCGCCGTGACGAGCGTCACCGACTCGCGCGTCATCCTCGATCAGCCCGGCGCCGATCGACTGATCGGGCAGGGCGACGGGCTCTTCCTGCCGATGGGGGCGTCGAAGGCCCTGCGTGTCCAGGGCGCGTGGGTGAGCGAGCAAGAGATCGAGAAGGTCGTCGCGCACGTCACCCAGCAGGCGCGTCCCGAATATCGATCCGACGTGCAGGCCGCCGCCGAGAAGAAAGAGATCGACGCCGACATCGGTGACGACCTCGAGTTGCTCCTCGCCGCCGCCGAGCTCGTCGTGTCGACCCAGTTCGGTTCGACGTCGATGCTGCAGCGCAAGCTTCGCGTCGGTTTCGCCAAGGCCGGTCGACTCATGGACCTTCTGGAGTCCCGAGAGATCGTCGGACCGTCCGAGGGATCGAAGGCGCGCGACGTCATGGTGACCAACGAGCAGCTCCCCGCAGTCCTCGCTCGACTCCGTGGCGACGATGCACCGCCGGCCCCTACGCCCGACGCCGACGACCGCTACGGCGCCGACCCGATCGAGGCGCAGTTCGAGGGGCTCCCGGTCGTGAGCGCCGACGACGACGAGGGCTCCGAAGACGCCTGGCAGCTGACGGGTCGCGACTGATGGCCGTTCACCCGCAGCTGCCCAACGCGATCACCATCGCGCGCATCGTCTGCGCGCCCATCTTCCTCTGGCTTCTCCTCGCGGATGCGGGTGCGGACGGCGGCCTGCGCTGGGCTGCCGCTGTCCTCTTCATCGTGGCGATCGCCACCGACGGCGTCGACGGGTACATCGCCCGCAAGTACGAGATCGTCAGCGATCTGGGAAAGCTGCTGGATCCCATCGCCGACAAGGCCCTGACCGGACTCGCGTTCGTCGGCCTGTCGATCCTCGGTGAGCTTCCGTGGTGGATCACGATCGTCGTCCTCGTGCGCGAGATCGGGATCACCGTCTACCGCTTCCTCGTCGTCAGCGATCACGTGCTGGCCGCCGCCTGGATGGGCAAGCTCAAGACCGTGTTCCAGGCCATCGCCCTGTCGATCGCCCTGATCCCCTTCGCGGCCCTGTCCGACGCCGCGGTCTGGCAGTCCACCGTCTGGTGGGCGGGCGTGATCACGATGACGATCGCCGTCGTCCTCACGATCGCCTCCGGGATCGACTACATCGTGACCGAGGTGCGCGCGGCGCAGAAGACGCGGGGATCCCGATGATCGACGGCATCCCCGACGATCTCGACGAGACGCTCGTCCGGACACCGCGAGAGAGCGCCGCTCTCCTGCTGGAGCGTCTGGGGGAGCTGGGGTGGACGATCGGCGTTGCCGAATCCCTGACCGGCGGGCTGGTGGTGTCGTCTCTCGTCGACGTTCCCGGGGCCTCTCGAGCCGTCCGTGGGGGAGTGGTGGCGTACGCGACCGATCTCAAGCACGGACTGCTCGGCGTCGATCAGACGCTGCTCGATGCGCACGGAGCCGTGCACCCCCGCGTCGCGCGACAGATGGCGCGTGGAGTGCGTGACGTCCTCGGCCGCGACGGGGTCCCGGCCGATGTGGGGATCGCCACCACGGGAGTCGCGGGACCCGACGAACAGGACGGGCAGCCCGTCGGCACCGTGCACATCGCCGTGTCCACTCCGCTCGGAACGCGCGTGGACTCTCTCGTCATCGCCGGTGACCGCGAACGCATCCGCCGTGAGACCGCGCACCTCGCCATCCGACGCGCGCTGGCGGCGCTCTGATGGCACCTTCAGAGGCCGTTGTGAAAACCGGGAACAAATGATCGCACATTCCGGTTTCGAGTATCGATTCCCATCCGGTGCACAGCGCGCGGCATTAGGGTGACCATAGAAGGTGTTTCACAGTCGTCCACAGAGGGCGGCGACGGAATCAGCAGTGAGGAGGGCCCCAAAATGATCCTGGTTCGTCAAGAGATCGGCGAAGTCCTGCGTGACCTCCGCCAGCAGAAGGGGCGAACCCTCCGCCAGGTCGCCAGCCGCGCGAGCGTTGCTCTCGGCTACCTCAGTGAGGTCGAACGTGGGCAGAAAGAAGCGTCGAGCGAAATCCTCGCCTCTGTCGCCGAAGCCCTCGACGTCCCCATCTCGACGATCATGCGCGAGGTCGGCGACCGACTCTCGGTCCTCGAGGGCCTGCAGACCTTCCCCGACGTCGTGCCCGACGAGCTCGTCGCGTCTGTCGAGCCCGAGCTCTCCCTCCGCTGATCGCCGCGGTTCATGCGGCGTAGCGAGTTCGATCGTGCCGTCGATGACGAGTTCGGGCCGCGCGGCGGTTCCCTTCTGACGGACCTCGTGCTGTCTGCCGTGGGCGGACGCACCAGTATCGACGCCCTTGCTGAGGGTGTGGACCCGCGCGACGTGTGGCTGGCGCTGTGCGAAGAAACCGACGTCCCGGCGAACCGTCGTTACGGTGTCGGCCGCCTGGAGCCGCGCCGGTCGTGACCTCCGCGCGCTCGGCTGTCGGCGCGGAGTGTTTCGGTCGTCGCCTCATTCTGATCGGCGTGTCATCGAACCTACGTTCGATTCGGGCGTAGGCTCCTTCACATCAGGGCTTGTTGCTCGTTCATCCCCATTCGGGGGCTCCTCCGGCGTCAATGTCGGAGGCCCTCCCTAACGTGGAAGACGTCGAACGACACTCTGAACGCCTTGTCGGGCACGACCACCGTCGGTGGGAGGCGCGACAGCCTATAGGCGACCGGAACGCGAGAAGAAAGAAGACGTCATGCCCTCACCCGCAGAGCGCGAAAAGGCCCTCGAGTCCGCGCTGGCTCAGATCGATCGGCAGTTCGGAAAGGGCTCGGTCATGCGACTGGGCAGCGACGACCGTGCGCCCATCGAGACCATCCCCACCGGCTCCGTCGCGCTCGACGTGGCCCTCGGCATCGGCGGTCTGCCTCGCGGCCGCATCATCGAGATCTACGGCCCGGAGTCGTCCGGAAAGACGACCCTCACGCTTCACGCCATCGCCAACGCACAGCGCGCCGGTGGCATCGCGGCGTTCATCGACGCTGAGCACGCTCTCGACCCCGAGTACGCGAAGAAGCTCGGCGTCGACATCGACGCGCTCCTCGTGTCCCAGCCCGACACGGGCGAGCAGGCCCTCGAGATCGCCGACATGCTGATCCGCTCCGGCGCGATCGACCTCGTCGTCATCGACTCGGTCGCCGCCCTCGTCCCCGAGGCCGAGATCAAGGGCGAGATGGGCGATTCGCACGTCGGCCTCCAGGCCCGCCTCATGTCGCAGGCTCTGCGAAAGCTGACCGGTGGGTTGAACACCACGAAGACCACCGCGATCTTCATCAACCAGTTGCGCGAGAAGATCGGTGTCTTCTTCGGTTCCCCCGAGACCACGGCCGGCGGAAAGGCGCTCAAGTTCTACGCGTCGGTGCGCCTCGACATCCGTCGCATCGAGACGCTGAAGGACGGCACCGAGGCCGTGGGTAACCGCACGCGTGTCAAGGTCGTCAAGAACAAGATGGCCCCGCCCTTCAAGCAGGCAGAATTCGACATCCTCTACGGCGTCGGCATCTCGCGCGAGGGGAGCCTCATCGACTTCGGTGTCGAGCACGCCATCGTCAAGAAGTCGGGCGCCTGGTACACCTACGAGGGCGAACAGCTCGGACAGGGCAAAGAGAACGCCCGTAACTTCCTGATCAAGAACCCCGACATCGCCGAAGAGATCGAGACCAAGATCAAGACCAAGATGGGCATCGGCGGTGCGCCCGCGGTCGCTCCGGCGGCGGACGACGAGTTGGCCGCGCGTCGCCCGGCCTGATGATCGACGAGACCTGGGACTCTGATCGTCGTCCCTCTGCGGACGCGGGCGACGATCAGGACCGCGGCCACATGGCCGATGATGTCGAACGCTCAGACGAGCCGAAGAACCCGGGCTCTCCCGATGGGGCGTCCACTCGTTCCGGCACGCTCCGCGTTCTCGGAGAGGCCGATCTCGCTCCGGTCATCCCCCTCTTCAGATCCGCGCCCCGTGCGGATCGCGAACACCCTTCCCGTCGCGGTGCCGTCCACGATGCGGCAGCAACGGGTTCGATCAGCGACGACATCGACGAGCGACCGTCGTCGGTGAGTCGTCCACGGCTCTCCGTCGTGGGCGACCCCGACGAGGGCGTCGAGTCGTCCCCCGACCGAGCGGAAGCCCGCGAACGGGCCGAAGCGGTGCTCTTGCGAAAGTTGCGTTCGCGATCCCTGTCGCTCGCGGAGGCCCGCACCGTGATTCGGGGGGTCGACGACGCCGACGATGCGATCGCTGACGAGCTCATCGATCATTTCGTCGATCTCGGGTATCTCGATGATGCGGCATTCGCCGAGCAACTCGCCATGTCCGCGGTCGAGCGCAAGGGCGAGGGGCGGCGGGCCGTCGCAGAGACGCTGCGTAAGCGAGGGATTCCCCGCGACATCGCCGAAGCGGCTCTCGCCGAGCTGCCCGACGATGACGCGGAACGAGCACTCGATTTCGCCCGTTCGAAGGTTCGCGGCGTCGACGGCGCAGAGTACGACGCCGCTCTGCGCAGACTCGCCGGCCAGCTGGCGCGTCGCGGGTACCCGTCGTCGGTGGCTCTCACGGCTGCGCGAACGGCGCTGGAAGAAGCGGGGATCGGGCGGAGTCGCTCGTTTCCTCGTCCCTCCTCGGGTGTGAGGTTCACGCCGGATCGATGAACATCGGCCCGCCGTGCCGTTGGCACGAGAGTGGTCGCGCGCCCCGTCCTTGACCGGCCACACCCCCGTTTCCGGTGGGGTTCAGTCCTCGCCCCGGTGCCGTTGTTCGCCGAGTGCTCAGGCTCCGCGCGACGCCAGCGCGACGACGCGGCCGAGCTCCCGCCGGGTCGGCGCGCCGACTTTCATCCGAGCCTGGTAGACGTGCGACTCCACGGTGCGGATGGAAAGGAAGAGACGCGCGGCGATCTCACGGTTGGTCAGGCCCTCGTCCGCGAGCAGGGCGATCTCGCGTTCGCGGACGGTGAGCTCGTCGATCGCATCGCTCGACGTCGACCGGATGGTCGAGGGGACGGCGCTCGTGGTTTCCCGGGGAGCCGACGATTTCGTCGGCGTCCACAGCGCGTGCAGGCGCAGCTCATCAACGGGCAGCCCCTCTTCGTCGCTGGTTCTCGCCGCTGCTCGCCGCACCGCCGACACCGCCAGAGGAAGATCGGTCGTGGCGGCGAGCTGGACAAGCTCGTCGACCTCGTTCTCGTCTGCCTCGCCCAGAGCGACGAGCCGGAAGAGATCGCGAATGCGGAGGGCAGCGGCGTTGCGGCCACGCGAGAGCTCGGCGGTCGCTCGTGCGGCCCGTCGCGCCTCGTCGGTACGGCCCTCGGCGGTCAGGACCGTGGTCTCGACGTACAGGCGACTGCGGACGAGCAGGGGCTCGTTCTCGGTGCGAAGCCGGCTGAGGATCGCGCGTGCCTCGTCGGTCCGACCCGCGGTCGCCAGTTCATCGGCGACGCCCAGCTCGATCATGGTGGCATCCAGGCGTGACACCGCCGAGGGTTCCCGTGACAGAGCGGAGGCGAACTCTCTCTTCGACTCCGCCGGGCACCCTGCGCCGGCGAAAGCGATGGCGGTGGCCGCCCCTGCGATCGTGAGATCGGCTGCTCCTCCTTCGCGTGCGGTGGTGCTCACCTCGCGGTCCAGGCGCGCTCGGACGGTCGATCCGTCCGCCCCCGCGATCTGATGCGCGGCGAGCATGGACATGAGAGCGATGAGCCGATCGCGAACGGTGACTCCGGCCGGCCGCTGCCGCGCGTCGAGCAGACGTTCGACCCGGCGGAAGAACTTCTGGGCCTCGACCCATCGCCCGCGGAAAGTCTCCGCCGAGCCGGCGGCGACCAATGCCCGCAAATGTGCCGCGGGCGACGCGTCCGGCTCATCGGCGGCGGAGGTCGCGATGTCCGCGGCGCGTGCCCAATCCATGTTCGCGGTTGCGCGGTTCGCGTCGGCGAGAGCAGCTTCGATACGGGAGTCGGCGTCGTCGCCTTTGTCGAGCGGGCCGTCGGCGGAGCCCTCGATCGAGCGCGCCGCGCGCGATCGAGCGAGCCGTCGGAGCGCATCCGCGGATCCGATCTCGCCACGATCATCCGCTGACAGGAGGGGCGCAGGTGTCGCGAGCTTGGCCTCGAGTCGGAGGGCCGGATCGTCCTGCGCGCGCAACCCGCGCGCGGCGTGGGCGGCGGCGTGGGCGCTGTCACCCCGGTCGTTTGCTTCTCGCGCGGCATTCAGTGCGACTCGAGTCCGCAGAGCGGGGGAGTAGGTCAGCTCTCCCGATGCCTCGATTCCCAGCCGGTGCCACCGTTCCGACAGGGTGACGGCGATGGTCGAACTCCACCACTCATCGGCTTCGGCCAGCATTCGGGCGCCCGCCGTGTCGATGAGCGATTCGACGTGCGCATCGCCGAGCTGACGATGGGCCTCCTGGGCGACCAGATCGTTGACGGTGAGGCGACGATCGACCGATGCGTCGGCGTGTAGAAGGCCGCCGGCGATGAGGGCGGCGACGCTCTCGGCGTCGAACAGTCGTGTCGCGACGGCGAACTCGAGGTGAGGCAGGCGACGGATGCCTGCGAGGCATTCGAGATCGACGCGAGGAAAGTCGGCGACGTGCCGCGCGAGCGTGATCGCCAGCCTGCTGTCCCGGGCGATGACGCGCAGGGCCGTGAGGGGATCGCGTCCCGCGCGAGCAGCGCTCGTCGACTCGATGATCAGCTGTCGGAGCAGTGTCCGCGACCCGTCCGCTCGCCAGACGATCCCCGCGCGGGTCGCGCTGTCGAGCAGCTCGGCACCCGGGAAGAGCTCGATCATGGCGAGGGCGTCGTCGTCGCTCAGCTCGGAGAGGTCGATTCGGCGCGCGAGACCGTCGAGCCAGAGGTCGAGGACGGTGCGACGGACGACGGCGGAGTCATCGGGTCTGTCGATCGAGCGCGGCCGGGCCGTGCGCAGGCCGATGACCGCGGTGACGCGACGAGCGGCGATCCCTCGGGCGAGTGCCCGAGTCGACTGGACATCGAGGGAATCGACGTCGTCGACCACGACCACGCCCTCGACGGTGGCCGTCGTGGGCTCGTCACGGAAGGATCGGAGCTCTGGGCATCCCGAGGCATCGAACGCCCCGAAGTCGACGGCGGACAGCGCGCACGACGTCCGCAACTCGACGGCCAGCTGCCCGTGTCGCTCCAGCTCGGCGGCGATCGTCCGCAGCAGATAACTCCGCCCGCTCCCGCGCGGCCCCGCGATGACGAGGGACGCACCCCCTCGGGCTCGTTCCGCCAGTATCTCGGCATCCCGGTCCGCTCCGACGAGTCCTCTCGACCACTTCGTCGAACGGTCTTCCCCCATGCTCTTCTCCCCCCGGAGACCGGCCGAAGACCTCGCGGACGGTGACGTGTCCCCCAAAATACCGACATGGGGCGCACTCGATCAGCCGATTTGCGCACCCTTTGACCCACAATGCGTCAAAAGGTGCGCGCCATGCGGACCGAGCATTTCAGCGCCCCGTCGGTCGACGCAAGGGCGGCGTTTAGACTTGCTCGCATCATGACCACCCCCGTTTCGACCCCGACCCTGATCGCGCCGTCCGCCGCCGCGCAGGGCGCCGCAGGGCCTCGCACCTACGAAGTGCGCACCTTCGGGTGCCAGATGAACGTGCACGATTCCGAGCGCCTGTCGGGCTCGCTCGAGAGCGCCGGGTACGTCCGGGCCGATGCCGGCACCGAAGCCGATGTCGTCGTGATCAACACGTGCGCCGTGCGCGACAACGCCGCCGGCAAGCTCTACGGAACGCTCGGCCACCTCAAGTCGCGCAAGGACGCGCGCGCGGGCATGCAAATCGCCGTCGGCGGCTGCCTGGCGCAGATGGACAAGGACGCCGTCCAGCAGAAGGCCCCCTGGGTCGACGTGGTGTTCGGCACGCACAACATGGGCTCGCTTCCCGGCATGCTCGAGCGCGCGCGCCACAACGGCGAGGCCGAACTGGAGATCCTCGAGTCGCTCGAGATCTTCCCCTCCACCCTCCCGACCAAGCGCGACTCCGTCCACAGCGGCTGGGTCTCGATCTCGGTCGGCTGCAACAACACGTGCACGTTCTGCATCGTGCCGAGCCTGCGCGGCAAAGAGAAGGACCGCCGCCCCGGCGACATCCTGAACGAGATCCGCCTGCTCGTCGACGACGGGGCGATCGAGGTCACCCTTCTCGGTCAGAACGTCAACTCGTACGGCGTCGAGTTCGGTGACCGCCTCGCCTTCGGCAAACTGCTACGCGCCGCGGGCGAGATCCAGGGGCTCGAGCGCATCCGCTTCACGAGCCCCCACCCCGCCGCCTTCACCGATGACGTGATCGCCGCGATGGCCGAGACCCCGGCCGTCATGCCCCAGTTGCACATGCCGCTGCAGTCGGGCTCCGACCGCATCCTCAAGGCGATGCGCCGCTCGTACCGCAGCGAGAAGTTCCTCGGCATCCTGGATCGGGTGCGCGAGCGCATCCCGAACGCCGCGATCACCACCGACATCATCGTCGGCTTCCCCGGTGAGACCGAGGAGGACTTCCAAGAGACGCTGCGCGTCGTCGAGGCCTCGCGTTTCTCGAGCGCTTTCACGTTCCAGTACTCGATCCGCGAGGGGACTCCCGCGGCGACGATGGCCGACCAGGTGCCCAAGGCCGTCGTGCAGGAGCGCTACGAGCGACTGACCGCTCTGCAGGATCGGATCGCGGCGGAAGAGAACCAGAAGCAGCTCGGTCGCACACTCGAGGTGCTCGTCTCCGCGGGCGAGGGCAAAAAGGACGCCGAGACGCACCGCCTCACCGGTCGCGCCGAAGACAACCGCCTCGTGCACTTCGAACTGCCGAAGGATTCGGCTGTCCCGCGCCCGGGCGACGTGGTCTCGGTCAGCGTGACCCACGCGGCTCCCTTCCACCTGCTCGCCGACGCACCCGACGGGGCTCCGCTGCGCATCCGCCGAACCCGCGCGGGCGACGCGTGGGACCGTTCGCAGGCGGAGTCGTGCGGCGTGCCCGCTCCGGCGGGCGAGTCCGGTGCTCCGCGCGCGGTCTCTCTCGGCCTGCCCACGCTGCGCGTCGGCGTGTGACCGGCCCGGCCCTCTGGGCCGTCGTCGGCGCCACCGGCACCGGCAAGACGGGTCTGTCGCTCGACCTCGCCGAAGCCTTGTCCGCACGGGGCCGACCCGCCGAGATCGTCAACGCCGATGCCATGCAGCTGTACCGCGGCATGGACATCGGGACGGCCAAGCTTCCCGAGGGTGAGCGGCGCGGCATCCCGCACCATCTCTTCGACGCGCTCGCGGTGACCGACGAGGCCGCGGTGGCCTGGTATCAGGATGCCGCGCGCGCGGCGATCCGCGGGATCAACGGTCGCGGCGCCGACGCGATCCTCGTCGGCGGGTCGGGGCTGTACGTTTCGAGCGTGCTGTGGGACTTCCGCTTCCCGCCGCGCGACGAGGCTCTGCGCGCCGCGCTCGAACGCGAGCTCGACGAGCGCGGACCGGGTGCGCTCTACGCGCGCCTGCGGGAAGAGGATCCGGATGCCGCTGAGCGCATCGATCCGCGCAACGGGCGTCGCGTCGTGCGCGCGCTCGAGGTCTTGGCGCAGGGCGGTGAGACGCACGGCGGTGCTCTTCCCGAGGCGCCGGAGCTCTGGCATCCGCGGACTCGGATCATCGCCACCGCGATCGAGCGAGCCGAGCTCGTCGCTCTCCTCGACGCCCGCGTGGAGGGGATGTGGGCAGCCGGTCTCGTCGCCGAGGTCGAGGCCCTGATCCCGGCCGGGCTCGAGCGCGGCGTCACCGCCGGTCGCGCGATCGGGTACGCGCAGGCGTTGAAGCAGGTCCGCGGCGAGGTCACCCGCGACGAGGCGATCGCCGAGACCCAGGCCCTCACGCGCCGCTACGCGCGCCGCCAGGTGTCGTGGTTCCGGCGCTACGCCGGGGCCGAGTGGGTCGACGCACGGACGGTGGATGCCGGCATGCTGGCATCCCGATCGGAGGAACGCCCATGACGGTCGACATCCGCGCCTTCGCGCTCGACGATGAGGACGCCGTGGTCGCCCTCTGGGAGGAGGCGGGCCTCACGCGCCCGTGGAACGACCCGCGCGCCGATATCCGGCGCAAGCTCACCGTGCAGCCGGAGCTGTTCCGCGTCGCAGTCGAGGGGGAGCGGGTGGTCGGCAGCGACATGGCGGGCTACGACGGCCACCGCGGCTGGTTGTACTACCTCGCGACCGCCGCCTCGCACCGCGGGCAGGGGATCGGGCGTCGCCTCGTGGCGGAGGCCGAACGACTGCTCGGGGCGATGGGCTGCCCCAAGGTGCAGCTCATGGTGCGTCCCGACAACACCGGCGCGCGGGGCTTCTACGACGAGCTCGGGTACGAGCCCTTCGACACCTGGGCGACCGGCCGCCGGCTCATCGTCGACGGGCCCGGAGGCCCTTCGTCCTCGGCGTGAGCGGGGTCGTCAGTCGCGGATGGACTCGCACCGCGAGTCTCGCTGCCACCCGACCGTAGACTCGACGCATGGCGACTCTCCCGTTCACCAAGGGCCACGGAACCGGCAACGACTTCGTGGTGATCGCCGACCCCGACGGCGAGCTCGACCTCTCCGACGCACAGATCTCCGCCCTGTGCGACCGCCACTTCGGCATCGGCGCCGACGGACTGCTGCGCGTGGTGCGCTCGCGCGCCATCGACGAGGGGGCGGATGCCGCGGCATCCGGGGCCGAGTGGTTCATGGACTACCGCAACGCCGACGGTTCGAAGGCCGAGATGTGCGGCAACGGAACGCGGGTCTTCGCGCGCTACCTGAGCGACACCGGGCTCGCCTCGCTCGAGGGAGGTTTGCGCATCGGCACGCGCGCGGGCATCAAGACGCTGACACGCAGCGATCGCGGCTACGAGGTCGATCTGGGCGAATTCGCGATCGAGCCCGGCGAGACGCTCGTGCGCGCGAAGGGCCTGCCGGTCGCCCGTCCCGGCGTCGGCGTCGACGTGGGCAACCCGCACGTCGTGGTCGCGCTGTCGTCCGACGCCGAGCTCGAGGGCCTCGATCTCGCCTATCAGCCGGTGCTCGACCCGGCGCCGCGTCACGGCGCGAACGTCGAGTTCGTCGTCCCCGCCGACCCGCTCGTGCGCGACGGCGTCGGAGCGATCCGCCTGCGCGTGTTCGAACGCGGCGTGGGCGAGACACTGAGTTGCGGGACCGGAGTGGCGGCAGCGGCCCTGGCCGTTCGCCATTGGGCGGGCGCCGCCGCCCCCGACTCCTGGGTCGTCGACACTCCGGGCGGCACGCTGGGCGTGCGCGTCACCGATGGCCGGGTCCACCTTTCGGGCCCTGCCTCGCTGGTGTTCACCGGCGAGGTCGCACTCGCCTGACGAGGGCGCAGAGCGGGGACGGACCGTCGGTTGCCGCCGGCGGACCGGGGTAGGCCCTCTTCAGCGGACCGCGATCAGCACCCACACGAGCGCGCGATCTCGCGTCGGGCGGGCGATGCCGGCATCCGGAGTCCCCGTGCCGGGCGCGTCTCAGGAGACGATGTCGATCAGCTCGCTCGGCGGCGAGCCGTGCTTGCGCACCCGCAGCACGCGGAATCCCCGACCGGTGGCGGCACGCTGCACGCTGTACCCCTCGGGGAACGTGGCGGCGAGCCAGCGCTGCAGGGAGTCCGAACCGAGGTTGCGCTGGACGACGAACCACCCGTCACTGCGTTCCGACAGGCGGGGGATCCAGTGCTGCAGCATGCCGTGCAGCTCGGACTTGCCGACGCGGATGGGCGGGTTCGAGCGGATGGTGCGGAAGGTGACGTCCTCGGGAACATCCTCCGGACGCACGGCGTTGATGTTGGTGAGGCCGAGGGACTCCGCGTTCCGCCTCACGAGATCGAGAGCACGCTCGTTGACGTCGACCGCCCACACGGTCGCGTGCGGTGACGCGAGCGCCAGCGACAGCGAGATCGGACCCCACCCGCACCCCAGGTCGAGGAAGTTCCCACCGGCGGGAGGGGGCGGGGTGTTCGCGAGCAGCACCGAGGTGCCGGCATCCACGTGGTCGGGACTGAAGACGCCGCCGGCCGTGACCACCTCGAGCTCGCGACCGGCCAGCGTCACGCGAAGGTGGCGGAGCTGCTCGGGACTCGACGGCGACGCGCTGAAGTAGTGCTCGCTGCCCATCACGTCAGGATATCGGACCGGCCCCCTGGGTGCTGGGCCGGATACAGTGCCAGAACACGCGGAAACTGCCGCGACGAAAGGAACACATGACCGAACAGACCACACCCCCGAGCACGGACGCGTCTCCGGTGGATCCGGTGGACCGCGTGCTCTCGCGCGCCGAAGCGCACCGCGGGGTCCGGGTCTTCGGTGCGGCACAGGCTCTGCAGGACGCCACGACCGCGTACGGCGGCGACGCCGACGGCGATCAGTGGGACCGCGAAGAACGCGCGGCGCTGCGCCGCGTCGCGGGCCTGTCCACCGAGCTCGAGGACGTCACCGAGGTCGAGTACCGACAGTTGCGCCTCGAGAACGTCGTCCTCGTCGGCGTGCACCCGCAGGGGGAGCAGGCGGATGCCGAGAACTCGCTGCGCGAGCTGTCGGCTCTTGCCGAGACGGCCGGTGCCGTCGTGCTCGACGGCGTGCTGCAGCGGCGCCCGCACCCCGACCCCGCGACCTACGTCGGTCGCGGCAAGGCCGCCGAGCTGCGCGACATCGTCGCCGCCGTCGGCGCCGACACGGTGATCGCCGACACGGAACTCGCTCCCAGCCAGCGCCGTGCGCTGGAGGACGTCGTCAAGGTCAAGGTGATCGACCGAACCACGGTGATCCTCGACATCTTCAGCCAGCACGCCAAGAGCCGCGAGGGCAAGGCGCAGGTCGAACTCGCGCAGCTCGAATACCTCCTCCCGCGTCTGCGCGGGTGGGGTGACTCGATGTCGCGTCAGGCCGGTGGCCAGGTCGGTGCCGGCGGTGCCGGTATGGGCTCGCGCGGTCCCGGTGAGACGAAGATCGAGCTCGACCGTCGTCGCATCCGCACCAAGATGGCGCTGTTGCGCAAGCAGCTGCGCGACTTCGCCCCCGCCCGTGAGGCGAAGCGGGCCGAGCGCAAACGTCACACGATCCCGTCGGTGGCCATCGCCGGGTACACGAACGCCGGCAAGTCGAGCCTGTTGAACCGCCTCACCAGCGCCGGGGTGCTCGTCGAGAACGCGCTCTTCGCGACCCTGGATGCCACGGTCCGCCGCTCCGAGACCAGTGACGGCCGCGTCTACACGCTGACCGACACCGTCGGCTTCGTTCGGAACCTTCCGCACCAGCTGGTCGAGGCGTTCCGGTCGACGCTCGAGGAGGTCGGCGACGCCGACGTCATCCTGCACGTCGTCGACGCCTCGCACCCCGATCCGGCCGCGCAGCTCATGACGGTGCGCGACGTGATGGGCGACGTCGATGCGAACTTCGGTCAGGAGATCGTCGTCTTCAACAAGGCCGACCTCGTCGGCGAAGACGACCGCCTCGTCCTGCGGGGTCTCGCCCCCAACGCGAAGTTCGTGTCGTCCCGTACGGGCGAGGGCATCGACGAGCTGCGTGCAGCGATCGAGGACGCACTGCCCCTGCCGGCCGTCGAGGTGCAGGCCGTCGTCCCGTACGACCGCGGCGACCTCGTGTCGGCCGTGCACGAGAGCGGGCTCATCGTCGCGCAGGAGCACCGCGAGAGCGGGACGTTCCTGCACGCGCACGTGGGCGCTCGTCTCGCGGCCGAGCTCGCACCGTTCGGAGCCTGAAACCCTCGTGAGGGCCCCGTCGACCTGCCGGTCGGTGGGGCCCTCACGAGGTTCGGCGGTCAGCCCTTCTCGCCCTCGAGCGCGAGCGGAGGGATGCCGGGGGTGTCGAATCCGAAGACCGCGCCGAGGAAGCCGAGTTCGCGTTGGAGGGAGTCGATCACCGTCTCGGACCGTCGAAACCCGTGGCCCTCGCCCTCGTAGAGCACGTAGGCGTGGGGCACGCCGTGCGCGGCCAGGGCGTCGCGGATGGCCTCAGCCTGCGACGGCGGGACCACGCGGTCCTCGGAGCCCTGGAGGATGAGCAGGGGCACGCGGAAGAGATCGGGGCGGCCCAGGGGCGAGCGCTCGATGTAGACCGGCTCGGCCTCAGGGAGTGGTCCGATGAGTCCGTCGAGGTAGCGGGCCTCGAAGTCATGGGTGTCCTCGGCGAGGGCGCGGGCGTCTCCGACGCCGTAGCGCGAGATGCCCGCCGAGAACACGTCGGTACGCGTCACCGCGGCCAGGACGGTCCAGCCGCCCGCCGAGCCCCCCGCGATGGCGAGGCGCTCGGGATCGGCCAGGCCCGCCTCCGCCAGGGCGGATGCCGCGGCCGCGACGTCGTCGACGTCGACGACACCCCACTGCCCCTTCAGTCGATCGCGGTAGGCGCGGCCGTATCCCGTGGACCCGCCGTAGTTGACGTCGAGCACGCCGATGCCTCGACTGGTGAAGAAGGCGGTCTTCGCGGAGGGGGCGGGACCCACGTGCGAGGTCGGTCCGCCGTGCACGAGGACCACGTAGGGCGGGCGCTCGCCCGCGACCGGGGTGACGTCGGGGTTGGTGGGGGCGTACGCGAAGGCGTGCACCGGCCCGTGCGGGCCGTCGGTGGACAGGGCGCGGGCTGCCGGCATCCATTCGTCTCCCCACGAGCCGGCGCCGCCCGTGACGAGCTCGACCGCGCCGGATTCGAGGTCGACGAGCCACAGGCCCGCGCGTCCGCCCGCATCGGACCCCGAGACGAGGGCGCGTGTGCCGCGGACGTCGTCGATCGCGGCTCCCGCGACGACGGGGACGTCGACCGGGCGCACGCCGCTCGGGGCGATCTCGACGACCTCGTCGGAGCCGTTCGTGCGGACCGCGATGACGCGACCGTCGGCGGCGGCCCCGAACCACCGCGTGCCGAGGACCCAGAGACCTCCGCCGGTGTCGGCGTCGCCGGGGGCGAGGGGTTGGGCGTCTCCATCGAGAGGCCGGTGGAAGAGGTTCCAGCGACCGTCGGGGTCGTCGGCGTAGAGCAGCTCGTCGTCGGCGATCCAGACGGGTTGCAGGGGCGCACGGCGCTCGCCGCCAGCGATGTCGCGAACGGAGCCCGTCTCGAGGTCGGCCACGCGGAGGCTCGTGGCGTCCCAGGGCATGTCGGGGTGGTTCCACGCGACCCACGCCAGGCGGCGGCCGTCGGAGGAGAGGGCGGGCTGCGCCAGGAAGTCGCTTCCCTCGGCGAGCACCTCGACCGGCCCCTCGAGGGGGATGCGCACGATCGCGCGGTCGGGGACGCGGGAGGAGCCGTGGGTCTCGCGGATGGCGAGGAGGACGCCGTGCTCCCACCTCAGGCCGCCGTGACGGACGGCGTCGTCGGCGGGAGTGAGGGGGCGCGCGGTCTCGCCCGGGCGGAGCGCGTACACGCGCTGGTCGCTCTTCTCGACGTAGTACAGCTCGCCGTCGTCGGACGCCGTCCAGGCGCCTCCGCCGTACTCGTGCACGGCGGATCGGGCGTTGGCGGGGGCCGGGAGCACCGTCTCGACCGAGCCGTCCGTGCGGCGACGCTTCACCGCGACGCGACCCGCCTCGTGCGGGACGGATTCGCCCCACCAGATCTCGTCGCCCACGAGTCGGGCCCCGTCGACGCGCGGCGATGACTGCGCGACGGACTCGGGCGTGATCGGGGAGGGCCAGGAACCGTAAGGGAGGGTGTCAGCCATGACTCCACCCTAGGCAGGGCCTCCGACATCCGCCCGGGTGCACGGTCGTCGCGGCTTTCGCGACGGAACGGAAGAAGCCGGATGCCACCCCTCGGTGGACATCCGGCCTCGAGCCGTGCGCGTCAGACGGTGCGCAGCACCGCGACGACGCGACCGAGGACGGAGGCCTCGTCGCCGAGAATCGGCTCGAACGCGCTGTTGCGGGGGAGCAGCCAGATGTGACCGTCACGGCGTCGGAACGTCTTCACCGTCGCCTCGCCGTCGAGCATCGCGGCGACGATCTCGCCGTTCTCAGCGGTCGCCTGAGAACGGATGACGACCCAGTCACCGTCGCAGATCGCCGCGTCGATCATCGACTCGCCCGACACTTTGAGCATGAACAGGTCGCCCTTGCCCACGAGCTGACGGGGGAGGGGGAAGATCTCCTCCACCTGCTGATCGGCGGTGATCGGCACCCCGGCGGCGATGCGACCCACCAGTGGCACCAGGGCGGCGTCGCCCAGGGCGGGGGCGGCGTCGGCGGGATTCTCGGCGGCGGCGCCGGGCAGGTCGATGAGGACCTCCATCGCACGCGTCTTACCCGGGTCGCGACGCAGGTAGCCGCTGAGCTCCAGCTGGTTCAGCTGATGCGTGACGCTCGAGAGCGACTTGAGCCCGACCGCGTCGCCGATCTCGCGCATGCTCGGCGGGTAGCCGTGCCGCGCGATCGAACGCTGGATCACTTCGAGGATCGCCAGCTGCTTGTCGCTGAGGTTCTTCCGCCGCCGGGTCTGCGGCCGCTCGCGCCCGGCGGCGGTCGTCGCGTCGGTCATCTGTGCTCCCCTCGCGCCGCGGAAATCACGGCGGAAATTCGAATGTCGGAGGTTGGTGATGAGGTCTCCGTGTCGAAACCGTATCCGGTCGACGACCCGAATGACACGGAGCCTCGCGCGTGTCGCGTTCGATTCGTCTCCGATACACGAGGTGTTGACACTCGAACAGGTTCGAAGATAGATTCGGAATACAGATTCGCACCGCCGTCCTCCCGGCCGAGGGCGGGGTGCGAATCTCTCCCCACCAAGGAGCACATTATGAGCAGCATCGCCCTCACCGCCCCGTCCACCCGCCTGCGCATCACCGCGCGCGGTCGTCGCGTCGTGGCGTTCCTCGTCTCCCTCCCCATCGTCGCCGTGCTCGCCGTGGCGATCGTCGGCGGCGGATCCGCACTCGCCTCCGGCGACGCGGGCGCTCCCGCCGGCTCGTTCACCGAGATCACCGTCATGAGCGGCGAAACCCTCTGGTCCATCGCCGAAGACGTCGCGCCGTCCGCCGACCCGCGTGATGTCGTCGCCGAGATCGCGCGTCTCAACGCCCTGCCCGGCGGCTCCGTCTCGGCGGGACAGCGCATCGCGATCCCCGCCGAGTACGCTCCCGCGGCCTGAGCGCAGACCCCCCGCTCGCGCGCCTCGACCGTTCTCGACGCCTACGATGGGTGAGGTGACCGTACGCCTCGACGACCTTCCTCTTCGCGACGATCTGCGGGGCATGACCCCGTACGGAGCTCCCCAGGCAGCACTGCCCGTGGCGCTCAACGTGAACGAGAACACGCATCCCGTTCCGCCCGAGGTTGCAGACGACATTCTGGATGCCGTCGCCCGGGCGCTCCGCGACGTCAACCGCTACCCGGACCGGGAGTTCACCGGTCTGCGCGAGGCCTTCGCCGGCTACCTCGGCCACGGCCTCAACCCCGACCAGATCTGGGCGGCGAACGGCTCGAACGAGGTCCTTCAGCACATCCTGCAGGCGTTCGGCGGTCCCGGCCGGACGGCGATGGGCTTCGCGCCCACGTATTCGATGTACCCGATCCTCACGCGGGCCACGGGGGCCCGCTGGATCGCGGGTGAGAGAGAGCACGACTTCTCGCTGTCTCCCGAGTCGGCGGCCGCGCAGGTGCGCGAACAGCGACCCGACATCGTGTTCCTCTGCGCCCCGAACAACCCCACCGGCACTCCGCTGCGCCTCGATGTCGTCGAAGCGGTCTACGACGCCACGGACGGGATCGTGATCGTCGACGAGGCTTACGAGGAGTTCGCTCCGCGCGACGAGCCCTCGGCCGTCTCGCTGCTGCCCGACCGCCCTCGTCTGGTCGTCTCGCGCACGATGAGCAAGGCCTTCGCCTTCGCCGGTGCCCGCGTCGGCTATCTCGCGGCCGATCCCGCGCTGGTCGACGCCCTGCGTCTGGTGCGCCTGCCCTACCACCTGAGCGCTCTCACCCAGGCGGCCGCCACCGCCGCGCTGAGCCACGCCGAGACGATGCTGTCGATGGTCGACGAGATCGTCGCTCAGCGCGACCGGATCTCGGCGACGGTGTCGGCGCTGGGGTACACGGCGCACGAGTCGTGGACCAACTTCGTGCTGTTCGGGGGCGTCGAAGACCCGGCGGCGACATGGAAGGCGCTCTACGACCGCGGCGTCCTTATCCGCGACGTTGGCATCGCCCACCACCTGCGGGTGACCGCGGGCACGGCCGACGAGACCACCGCGTTCCTCGACGCGCTGGCCTCGGTAGGATCGCGATCATGACCGGCCCCGCCTCGCCCCGCACCGCATCGATCACGCGAGAGACGAGCGAGTCCCGCGTCGAGCTCGAGCTCGACCTCGACGGCCGCGGCGTCAGCGACATCTCGACGAGCGTGCCGTTCTTCGACCACATGCTCACCGCGTTCGCGAAGCACTCGCTGACCGACCTGCGGGTCCGCTCCACAGGCGACACGCACATCGACGCCCACCACACGGTCGAGGACACCTCGATCGTGCTCGGGCAGGCCATTCGTCAGGCGCTCGGCGACAAGTCCGGCATCGCCCGTTACGGAGACGCGCTCGTGCCGCTCGACGAGGCCCTCGCGCAGGCCGTGGTCGACATCAGCGGTCGTCCCTACCTCGTGCACACCGGCGAGCCCGCGGGCTTCGAGCACCACCTGATCGGCGGTCACTTCACCGGTTCGCTCGTGCGTCACTCGTTCGAGGCGATCTCAATCCACGCCGGCCTCACGGTTCACGTGCGCGTCCTGGGCGGACGCGACCCCCACCACATCGCAGAGGCCGAGTACAAGGCGCTCGCCCGCGCGTTCCGACAGGCGAAGGCCCTCGACCCGCTCGTCGACGGGATTCCGAGCACCAAGGGCGCGCTGTGACGCGTAAACCCGTCGTCGCGGTCTTCGACTACGGCTCGGGCAACGTCCACTCCGCCGTCAAGGCGCTCGTCGAAGCCGGCGCCGATGCGCGCCTCACCTCCGACCGCGGTCTGCTTCTCGACGCCGACGGGCTGCTGGTCCCCGGTGTCGGGGCGTTCGGCGCGGTCATGGGGGCCCTGAACGACAGCCGTGGCGGCGAGATCATCGACCGTCGTCTGGCGGGCGGCCGGCCGGTGCTCGGCATCTGCGTGGGCATGCAGGTCATGTTCGAGCGCGGCATCGAGCGCGGCACCGACACCACGGGTCTGGGGGAGTGGCCCGGAACCGTCGCCGAACTCGAGGCGCCGGTCCTGCCGCACATGGGCTGGAACACGGTGAGCGCGGGTGAGGGATCTCGCCTGTTCGACGGCATCGAGAACGAGCGCTTCTACTTCGTGCACTCGTACGCGGCGCAGGAGTGGTCGCTCGAGGTGACTCCGCCGTTCCCGCAGCCCTCGGTCACATGGTGCACCTACGGCTCGCCGTTCATCGCCGCGGTCGAGAACGGTCCGCTGTCGGCCACCCAGTTCCACCCGGAGAAGTCGGGCGAAGCCGGCATCCGGCTCCTGTCCAATTGGATCGACGGCCTGCGCACGACTACTGTGTGACCTCGTGCCCCGGCTCGGCGAGATGCGCCGAAGGGTGCGAGGAGCCATGAACGATTTCGCGTCCACGCCCGAACTTGTGCTGCTTCCCGCGGTCGACGTCGCCGACGGCAAGGCCGTCCGTCTGACCCAGGGTGAGGCCGGTACCGAGACCAGCTACGGCGACCCCGTCGACGCCGCCGCCGACTTCGCCCGCCAGGGCGCTCAGTGGATCCACCTCGTGGACCTCGACGCGGCCTTCGGGCGCGGCAGCAACGCGAGCGTCATGCGCAAGGTCATCAAGCAGGTCAAGGGCGTGCAGGTCGAGCTCTCGGGCGGCATCCGCGACGATCGTTCGCTCGAGGCCGCCCTCGAGAGCGGCGCGAGCCGCATCAACCTCGGCACCGCGGCCCTCGAGAACCCCGAGTGGGCCGCCGACGTCATCAACCGCTACGGCGAGGCGATCGCCGTGGGCCTCGACGTGCGCGGAACGACCCTCGCGGCCCGCGGGTGGACCCGCGAGGGCGGCGACCTGTGGACCGTGCTCGATCGACTCGAGGACGCTGGCTGCAGCCGCTACGTCGTCACCGACGTCACCAAGGACGGCACGCTGCGCGGCCCCAACATCGAGCTGCTGCGTGAGATGACACAGCGCACCCCCAAGCCGATCGTCGCTTCCGGCGGCGTCTCGAGCCTCGACGACATCGCGGCTCTGCGAGACCTCGTTCCGCTGGGTGTCGAGGGCGCGATCGTCGGCAAGGCGCTCTACGCGGGCCAGTTCACCCTGGCCGAGGCGCTGGATGTCGCCGGACACTGACGGTCCGCACGACCACGCTCACGGAGCCCACGCGGATTCGGCGGGGGTTCCGTGGGAGGGCCGCAGCTTCCAGGCGAACCCGCATTCGGGTGACGACGGTTCGGCCGACCCCGCGCTGCTGGCCGCGCTCCTGGCGTTCCGCGCGGGCGAGGGGGACGCCCGCGCCATCGTCGACGCCTATCGCGATGCGCGTCTGCTGATCCCGCTCGTCGCCGAGAAGGGCGACCACGGCGTCGGAGCGCACGGCATCGAGGTCGACAAGACCCAGGAGTTGTCGATCGTGACGGTCGCCGCTCCCGACGGTCGCAAAGTGCTCCCGGTCTTCACGTCGGTCACGGCGCTGCAGACGTGGGATGCCGCCGCACGACCGGTGCCGGCCGACGGGCGCCGCACGGCACTGGCGGCGGCCTCGGAGGACACCGAGCTCATCGTCATCGATCCCGCGTCCGAGACGGAGTTCGTGATCCGCCGCCCTGCCGTGTGGGCGATCGCGCAGGGCGAGACCTGGGAGCCCGCCCACACGTCGCCGTCGATCTTCACCGGCCTGCAGGAGAGCATCGCCGGAGAGCTGGCGGTCCTCGATCTGGCCGTCGAGTCGGGCGACCCCACCGGTCGTCTGCGCGGACCCGAGCTCGTCGTGCACCTGCAGCTCATGTCGGGCCTCGAGCAGGAGGAATTGGATGCCACGCTGGCGCGCCTCGCCCGGCGCTGGTCGGCGGACGATCGCATCGCCGTCCTCGTCGACTCCCTGACGGTCAAGCTCCACCGCAGCCCGGAGGCCTGATCGCGGCGCCGTCACCAGAACAGGACGGCGCGTCGAGAACAGGCCGATCCGCCCGCCAAGCGCCTGTTCGCATGGCGTCCCCTGTCCTCATGCCGCACGGGCCCCGCTCACGCCCCCACGGGTATCACGGAACAGGTGGCCTGCGGCACAGGACGAAGGGGCGCCCCTTTCCCAAGCCAATCGGGGCAGGAGCCCCGCTCATACCCCTACGGGTGTCGCGGAGGATGTGAGCTGCGGCGGGAGGGGGCATTCCGGAGCCCGGGACCACCCCAGAACGACAGAATTACGTGACGGGACCCGTCCACTTCTCGCCCGGCCCCTTACCGATCGGATCCTGAATCGTCGACGCCTCGCGGAAGGCCAGCTGCAGCGAGCGCAGGCCGTCGCGCAGGGAGCGCGCGTGCATGTCGCTGATCTCGGGCGCTCCGGCGGTGATGAGTCCGGCGAGGGCGTTGATGAGTTTGCGGGCCTCGTCGAGGTCGAGCTGCTGGCCGGGGTCGTCGGCGAGTCCGGTCTTCACGGCGGCGGCGCTCATGAGGTGGACGGCCGCGGTGGTGATGACTTCGACGGCGGGGACATCGGCGATGTCGCGGGTGGCGGAGGATGCGGCGCGCTCCTGCTCCTCCCAGCGGGCGAGGCGCTCGTCTTCGGCTCCGTGGCGGTGTGCGCCCTGGTCGTCGGCGGGCTGGTCGGAGGGGATCGTGTCCACGTGAATCTCTCTGCTAGACTATGGCGGGCTTCGGAGTGTTTCACTCCGTACGAAAGAGGATCACATCCCACCCGCGCTTGCCGCTCCAGGCTACCGGGTTCCCGCACTCCGCTCCGTTTCGCACGGGGTTGCCTGGGTGCAGAAGCCGGTGCCGAAAGCACTGTGCCGGGTGGCGTGTCTCCTCTTCGCCCGCGATTCCGACGGATCGCGGCGGCCACCACCCGTATGAAAGAGGAGTTCCGCATCAGCGATCCCCGCACCAACGAGCGCATCCGAGTCCCGGAGGTCCGTCTCGTCGGACCCAACGGCGAGCAGGTCGGCATCGTCCGAATCGAAGCTGCGCTGCGCCTGGCCCAGGAAGCGGACCTCGACTTGGTCGAGGTCGCGCCGAGCTCGAAGCCGCCCGTGGTCAAGATCATGGATTACGGCAAGTTCAAGTACGAGGCCGCTCAGAAGGCCAAAGAGACGCGTCGTAACCAGGCGAACACCGTCCTCAAAGAGGTCCGGTTCCGTCTGAAGATCGAGGCTCACGACTACATCACCAAGCTCAAGCGCGCCGAGGGATTCCTCCAGGCGGGCGACAAGGTGAAGGCCATGATCCTGTTCCGCGGTCGCGAGCAGTCGCGTCCCGAGCAGGGTGTCCGTCTGCTTCGCAAGTTCGCCGAAGACGTCGCCGAGTTCGGCACCGTCGAGTCGAACCCCACGATCGACGGCCGCAACATGGTGATGGTGGTCGCTCCTCACAAGAACAAGTCCGAGGTCAAGACCGAGCAGAACGCGCAGCGCACGGCGAACCGTGAAGCCGCGCGGAGTGCCGCTCGAGGCGAATCGGCACCCACAGACGAAGCTGCCCCGGCGTCCGCCGAGTAAAGCTCCCCGACTCCCGCTCCGCCGGGAACCCCAACGAAGGAAGACAGATGCCGAAGCAGAAGACCCACTCGGGCGCCAAGAAGCGCTTCAAGCTCACCGGTAGCGGCAAGCTCATGAAGCAGCAGGCCGGCATGCGCCACAACCTCGAGGGCAAGGCCTCCAAGCGCACCCGTCGCCTGAACCAGGAGCAGGTCCTGGCCAAGGGTGACTCCAAGGTCGCCAAGAAGCTCCTCGGCCTCTGAGCGCCGACGCACGTTAGGAAGAATGAGAAATGGCTAGAGTCAAGCGGGCAGTAAACGCCCACAAGAAGCGTCGCGTCATCCTGGAGCGCGCGTCCGGTTACCGCGGTCAGCGTTCGCGCCTGTACCGCAAGGCCAAGGAGCAGGTCACCCACTCCCTGGTCTACGCGTACCGTGACCGTCGCAAGCGCAAGGGCGACTTCCGTCGTCTGTGGATCCAGCGCATCAACGCCGCGTCGCGCGCCAACGGCATGACGTACAACCGCTTCATCCAGGGCCTCGGCCTCGCGGGTGTGCAGGTGGACCGTCGCATGCTCGCCGAGCTCGCCGTGAACGAGCCCGCCGTGTTCGCGTCGCTCGTCGCGACCGCGAAGGCTGCGCTGCCCACCGACGTCAACGCGGCGAAGACCGCGTAAGACACGTCTTCCGAAACGGGCGTCCTCTCCGGAGGGCGCCCGTTTCGTCGTTCCCGCGGGTCGTTCGCGCGGCGTCCCGGGATGCATTCCTCCGGGGCCATACACTGGGGACGTGCTCGAGAACCCCCGTTCGCCGCGGGTGCGCGCCGTGGCCAAGCTCAGTAAGCGCGCTGCCCGCCAAGAGACAGGTCTGTTCCTGCTCGAGGGTCCGCAGGCCGCTCGCGAGGCGCTCGCGTGGGCGCCCGAGACCGTGCTGGAGGTCTACGCGACCCCGTCCGCCCTCGAGAAGCACACGGATGTGCGTGACGCTGCGGAGCAGGCGGGTGTCGATCTGCAGATCACCACCGAGGCGGTGCTCGACGCCATGGCCGATACCGTGACGCCCCAGGGCATCGTGGCGGTGGCTCGTCAATCGCCCACCGCGTTGAAGGACATCCTGGCGGGGGAGCCGCGCCTCATCGCGATCTGCGAAGAGGTTCGCGATCCCGGCAACCTGGGCACGATCATCAGGGCCGCGGATGCCGCGGGGGCCGACGCCGTGATCCTGACCGGCCGGACCGTGGACCCGTACAACCCGAAGGTCGTGCGCTCCACCACCGGCTCGCTCTTCCACCTGCCGGTCGCGGTCGATCTCGAGCTCGCTGATGTCGTCGCCCGCGCGCACGAGGCGGGCCTGCGCATCGTCGCCGCCGATGTCGAGGGCACCGACTTCCTGGCATCCCGAGAGCTTCTGTCGGAGCCGACGGCCTGGTTGTTCGGCAACGAGGCGCGGGGGCTCGAGGAGTCCGCCCTCGCGCAGGCCGACCTCGCACTGCGCCTGCCGATCTACGGTCGCGCCGAGTCCTTGAACCTGGCCACCGCGGCGAGCGTCTGCCTCTACGAGACGGCTTTCGCGCAGCGCGCGCGCTGACCCCTGCTGTTACAGAACGGTTAAGGCGTGCGCAGGAATGTGGTCGGGCGCCCAGCATCCTCATAGGGTGAAGGCATGGCATCCGTTCCCCCGAAGACCGAGCCCCTGGTCGTCGTCGCCGACGTCCAGAAGCACTATGGGCAGTTCCAGGCTCTGAAAGACATCGACCTCACCGTCGACCGCGGAGAGGTCGTCGTGGTGATCGGCCCGTCGGGTTCCGGCAAGTCGACGCTGTGCCGCACCATCAACCGTCTCGAGACCATCACGAGCGGATCGATCACGATCGACGGCAAGGAGCTTCCCAAAGAGGGGAAGGGCCTGGCCGAACTGCGTGCCGACGTCGGCATGGTGTTCCAGTCGTTCAACCTCTTCGCGCACCTGACGATCCTCGAGAACGTCACGCTCGGGCCCATCAAGGTCCGCAAGATGAAGAAGGCGGATGCCGAGAAAGAGGCGCGTGCGCTCCTGGATCGCGTGGGCGTCGGTCACCAGGCCGACAAGCTCCCCGCCCAGCTCTCGGGCGGTCAGCAGCAGCGTGTGGCGATCGCCCGCGCGCTGGCGATGAAGCCCAAGGTCATGCTCTTCGACGAGCCGACCTCGGCTCTCGACCCCGAGATGATCAACGAGGTGCTCGACGTCATGGTCGGCCTCGCCAAGGACGGCATGACGATGATCGTCGTCACCCACGAGATGGGCTTCGCCCGCAAGGCCGCGAACCGCGTCGTTTTCATGGCCGACGGGCAGATCGTCGAGCAGGCGACCCCCGAGCAGTTCTTCACGCGCCCCGAATCCGACCGTGCGAAGGACTTCCTCTCGAAGCTCATCACGCACTGACGCACGACCCTGACGGCGACGAACGAGGAGGTTCCTAGCCGAGACGAGAGCATCGCCCACCGCTGGCGATCGCGCGCGCCGTCACCGACGACCCCTTCCCGCACAGCACACGTAACCAAGGAGACATCACATGCGTAAAACTCGTTTTCTCGCCGGCGCGAGCATCATCGCCGCCGGCCTGCTGGCCCTGACGGCCTGCAACAGCGGCACCCCGGGCGCGGCGCCCGGCTCCGACGGCGGCAGCGCCTCGGACGCCCCCGTCTACGGCGCGGTGGCCACCGACGTGAAGATCGACGGCAGCCCCACGTTCGAGAAGATCACCTCGGCCGGCAAGATCGTCGTCGGCGTGAAGGAAGACCAGCCCGGCCTGGGCTACCTCGACCCCGTGACGGGTGAGCGCAAGGGCTTCGACGTCGACGTCGCGCGCTGGATCGCCGCCTCGCTCGGCTACGACCCGGCCGACACCTCGAAGGTGGAGTACAAGGCCATCGCCTCGGCGAACCGCGAGCAGGCCATCATCAACGGCGACATCGACTACTACGTCGGCACTTACTCGATCACCGACAAGCGCAAGGACCAGATCTCCTTCGCCGGCCCCTACTTCGTGACCGGCCAGGGACTGCTCGTCGCCGCCGACAACGACACGATCACGGGCAAGGACTCGCTCACGGCCGAGACCACCGTGTGCTCGGTGACCGGCTCGACGCCGATCCAGCGCATCCGCGAGCAGACTCCGGCCAAGGTCGTCGAGTTCGACACCTACTCGCAGTGCGTCGAGAAGCTGAAGAACGGCGAGGTCGACGCGGTGACCACCGACGAGGCCATCCTCCTCGGCTACGCCGCGCAGGACCCCGACAACCTGAAGATCGCGGGCGAGCCTTTCAGCGAGGAGCGCTACGGCGTCGGCATCGCCAAGGGTGACACCGCCTTCCAGGAGTTCGTGAACACCATGTTCACCGACGGCGGCTCCACCTGGGAGGCCATCTTCGAGAAGAACCTCGGCGCCTCGGGCGTCAAGGGCGAGCAGCCGGCGGTCGACCCCGTCAGCTGATCTCCCGGTGCGGGCGGCGCACTCCGCGCCGCCCGCACCACCCGACGAGCACGACGAGAAAGAACGGACAGCGTACGGTGAACCAGATCTTCGACTACCCCGACCTGTGGGCGCAGGCGCTCTGGGGGACGGTCGTGCTCTTCTTGGGCGGCGGCCTGATCGCGCTCGTGCTCGGCTTCATCGTGGCGGCCATGCGCGTGTCGCCCGTGCCCATCGCCCGCGCGGTCGGCGCGGTGTACGTGAACTGGATCCGCAACACCCCGCTCACGCTGGTGCTGTTCTTCTTCGCGTTCTGCGTGCCGCTGCTGATCGACGTCCCGCGCGGCAGCTTCTTGACGCTGGCCGTGTGCGGCCTCGGCATCTACACCGCGACCTATGTGGCCGAGACCCTGCGCGCGGGCATCAACACCGTGCCCGTCGGCCAGGCGGAGGCGGCTCGCGCGCTCGGCCTCGGCTTCGGCCAGGTCATGACCCTCGTGGTCCTGCCCCAGGCGACCCGCTCGGTCATCCCCCCGATGATGAGCGTCTTCATCGCCCTGCTGAAGAACACCACCGTCGCCGCCGGATTCTCGGTGGTCAACCTCGGGAACATCCGAGCGACGATGAGTGAGAACGGCGAGAACCAGCTCGTCACCATCCTCCTCGTGATGGCGGTCTTCGTCATCCTGGTCCTGCTGCTCGCTGCGCTGCAGAACGCGGCCGAGAAGAAGTGGAAGGTCGCCCGATGAGCTCCTCCGTCCTCTACGACGTCCCGGGTCCCCGCGCGCAGCTGCGCAACCGCATCCTCGGCGTCATCACGCTCGTCCTCGTCGTCGCCGTCATCGGCTTCGTGGTCTGGCGCTTCATCGACACCGGCCAGTTCTCGGCGGCGAAGTGGAACGTCTTCAGCTACAGCGCGATCTGGGAGCGATTCGGCCAAGCGACGCTCGCAACCCTCGCGGCGTTCGCCGTCGCGGCCGTCGGGGCCCTCGTGCTCGGCTTCATCCTCGCCATCGGCCGGATGTCCGACCACCGCTGGGTCCGCCTCCCGGTCGGCTGGGTGGTCGAGCTTCTCCGCGCCGTGCCCGTCCTCGTCTTCATGCTGTTGCTGTACTACGGTCTGCCGGTCGTCGGCATCAAGATGTCGTCGTACTGGGCCGTCGTGATCGCGCTGATCCTCTACAACGGTTCCGTGCTGTCCGAGGTCATCCGTGCCGGCGTCGAGGCGCTCCCGCGCGGACAGAGCGAGGCCGGCTACGCCGTAGGTCTGCGCAAGTCGGGTGTGATGCGCCTGATTCTGCTCCCGCAGGCGATCCGCGCCATGCTGCCCGTGATCATCGCCCAGCTCGTGGTGACGCTGAAGGACACCGCGCTCGGCTTCATCATCACGTACCCCGAACTGCTGTACTTCGCCCGTCTGCTCGGCTCGAACGGCGAGTACGGATCGCCGTTGATCCCCGCCGCGATGATCGCCAGCGTCATCTACGTGGCGATGTGCCTCGCCCTGTCGTACACCGCGCACCGCGTCGAGCTCGGCCTGCGCCGCTCGCCCAAGGGCGGCAACGTCGCTCCCGCGGAGCCCGCGGGCCAGACCGGCACCGACACCGAGCTCATCGTCGCCCAGCGCGGACTCGGCAAGTTCGACTCCCACGGCGGCGCTGCGAGATTCTGAGTCACGGCACCGACGGGCGGGGGAGTGTCCCCGCCCGTCGGTAGACTCTCATCTCGTGTCCGACGCACCCGAGATCACCCCTGAGGCCGTCGCCTCCGCGGTCGATGAGGCCCTTGCCGCCATCGCCGCCGCCGCGACCACGGCCGAGCTCAAGTCCGCCCGTTCCGCCCACACGGGGGAGCAGTCCTCCCTCGCCCAGCTGAACGCCCAGATGCGCAACGTCGCCCCCGACCAGAAGGCCGCCTTCGGCAAGCTCGTCGGACAGGCGCGCGGTCGGGTGAACCAGGCGCTCGCCGCGCGCGAGAGCGAGTTGGCCGCGGCCGAGACCGCCGCGCAGCTCGAGGCCGAGCGCATCGACGTCACGGCGCTGCCGCAGCGCGCCCGCATCGGGGCACGGCATCCGATCTCCCTCCTCCAGGAGCAGGTGTCCGACATCTTCGTCGGCATGGGCTGGGAGATCGCCGAGGGCCCCGAGCTCGAGCACGAGTGGTTCAACTTCGACGCGCTCAACTTCGACGTCGACCACCCGGCGCGCCAGATGCAGGACACGTTCTTCGTCGACCCGGTCGCCCGCCACCTCGTGCTACGCACGCACACGAGCCCCGTGCAGGTGCGGTCGATGCTCGAGCGCGACCTGCCCATCTACGTGCTCTGCCCGGGCCGGGTGTACCGCACCGACGAGTTCGACGCGACGCACCTGCCGGTCTTCACACAGTTCGAAGGTCTGGTCATCGACAAGAACATCACGATGGCGCACCTCAAGGGCACGCTCGACCACGCCGCGCGCGTGCTGTTCGGGCCTGAGGCCAAGACGCGCTTCCGCGCCAACTTCTTCCCCTTCACCGAGCCGAGTGCCGAGCTCGATCTGTGGCACCCCACCTTCAAGGGCGGGGCGCGCTGGATCGAGTGGGGCGGCTGCGGGATGGTGAACCCCAACGTGCTGCGGGCCGCGGGCATCGACCCCGAGGAGTACTCGGGCTTCGCCTTCGGCATGGGCATCGAGCGCACGCTCATGTTCCGCAGCGACGTGCAAGACATGCGCGACATGGCCGAGGGCGATGTCCGCTTCAGTGAGCAGTTCGGAATGGTGGTCTGATGCGCGTCCCGCTCTCCTGGTTGCGCGAGTACGTCGACGTGCCCGCAGAGGCCACGCCCGACGACGTCCTCGCCGCCCTCGTCTCGGTCGGTTTCGAAGAAGAGGACGTGCACCGCTTCGAGCTGTCCGGTCCGATCGTCGTCGGAGAGGTGAAGGAGTTCACTCCCGAGCCCCAGTCCAACGGCAAGACCATCCGCTGGTGCCAGGTCGACGTCGGCGCCGAGAACGGGGGAGTGCGCGGCATCGTCTGCGGTGCCGGCAACTTCTTCGAGGGCGACAAGGTCGTGGTGACCCTGCCCGGTTCGGTGCTGCCCGGTCCCTTCCCGATCGCGGCCCGCAAGACCTACGGGCACGTGTCCGACGGCATGATCGCCTCGGCGAAAGAGCTGGGCCTGGGCAGCGAGCACAGCGGCATCCTGCGTCTGATCGATCTCGGGATCGACGCGCCGGTCGGAACGGATGCCATCGCACTGCTCGGTCTGGACGACCTCGCGGTCGAGATCAACGTCACCCCCGACCGCGGCTACGCCCTGTCGCTGCGCGGGGTCGCCCGCGAGTACTCGCACGCGACGGGAGCGGACTTCCGCGACCCGGGCCTCGGCCACGACGAGGCCGCGGCGCGCACGCCCTCGGGCTTCCCGATCACGGTCGCCGACCAGGCGCCCATCCGCGGCCGCCGCGGCGCCACCGAGTTCGTCGCGCGCATCGTCCGCGAGGTCGACCCCTCGCGCCCGACGCCGCCGTGGATGATCACGCGCCTGTCGCTCGCCGGCATCCGCTCGCTCGGGGTGCTCGTCGACATCACCAACTACGTCATGCTTGAGCTCGGTCAGCCCCTCCACGGCTACGACCTCGACCGCCTGCAGGGTGGTATCACGGTGCGTCGAGCGGAGCAGGGCGAGAAGCTCGAGACCCTCGACGGGCAGGTGCGCACCCTCGACGCCGAAGACCTCCTGATCACCGACGAGTCGGGACCGATCGGACTCGCCGGTGTGATGGGCGGCGGCCCCACCGAGATGAGCGACGCCACGCGCAACGTGCTGATCGAGGCGGCCACCTTCGACCAGGTCTCGATCGCGCGCACCGCGCGTCGTCACAAGCTGCCCTCCGAGGCCTCGCGCCGTTTCGAGCGCGGCGTCGACCCGCTCGTCCCGTACGTGGCGGCCGAGCGTGTCGCCTCGCTGATGGTCGAGCTCGCGGGCGGCACTCTCGACACCGAGCTGGGCGGGTCGCTCGGCTCGACGTACCGCCGCGAGGCGATCATGCTGCCCGCGGGCTTCGTCCCCGGGCTGATCGGCGTCGAGTACACCGACGACGAGATCGTCTCGGCCCTGCGCCTCATCGGCTGCGCGGTCGACGAGCGCGAGGGCGGCTGGGCGGTCACGGCACCGTCGTGGCGCCACGACCTCAGCGACAAGTGGACGCTCGCCGAAGAGGTGGCGCGTATCGAGGGCTACGACCGGATCCCGTCCGTCCTCCCGACGCCCCCGTCGGGCCGCGGGCTCACCGCCGCGCAGCAGGGGCGCCGTCGCGTGGCGAACGCTCTGGCCTCTGCCGGCTTCGTCGAGACGCCGTCGTTCCCCTTCACCACCGAGGAGCAGAACGCCCTGCACGGCTCGCCGTCGGGTGATCCGCTGCCGAGCGTGAAGCTCGCGAACCCGCTCGACGGACTCGCTCCGTTCCTGCGCCGTTCGTTGATCCCCGCTCTGCTACAGGTCGCGCATCGCAACGTCTCGCGCGGCATCGTCGATCTCGCGCTGTTCGAGGCCGGCACGGTCTTCCTCCCGAAGCCGGGCGTGCAGTACGGCACCGCGTCGGTGCCGCCGCTGGCGGTGCGGCCGGATGCCGCGACCCTCACGGCCCTCGACGCGTCGATTCCGCCGCAGCGCCGTCACGTGGCCGTTCTGCTGACCGGTCACACGGTCGCGAAGCAGCCGGGTCAGCCGGCGGTTGCGGCGGATCTCGCCGATGCCGTGGACGCCGTGCGCGTGTTGACCGCCGCCGCCGGGCTCGACATCGAACTCGTGCAGGCGCAGCGTGCGGCGCTCCACCCGGGGCGCACGGCCCGTGTCCTTTCCGCGGGGACCGACATCGGCTACGTCGGCGAGCTGTTGCCGGCTGTCGCGGCCGCGGCGGACCTGCCCGGACGCGTTCTCGTGGCCGAGCTCGACCTCGACGCGATGCTCGAGCTGGCGCAGGCGCGCCCGGTCGCGGCATCCCTCTCGGGATTCCCCGCCGCCACGCAGGACGTGTCGCTGACGGTTCCGACCGACGTCGCCGCGGGTGCCGTGCGCGCCGCGCTGATCGAGGGGGGAGCCCCGCTGCTCGAGGGCGCCCGGCTCGTCGACGACTACCGCGGCCCCGGTCTCTCAGAGGGCACGAAGAGTCTGACGTTCGCGTTGCGGTTCCGTGCCGACGACCGCACCCTCACCGCGGCCGAGGCGACCGAGGCGAAGCTCGCCGGTGTCGCCGTGGCGGCAGAACGTTTCGGTGCGGCGATCCGCGACTGATCGACCACGCGTGACCTGGAGCGCCGACGGCCTACGCCGCTCGGCGCTCCGGCGTTTTCACCCGCTCCACAGCGGGGGAGGCGGCGTCCTCGCGCGCCTGACGTTCGGCATACACTCAGGTGCGCGTTCGCGCGCGAGGGCCTGCCCTCATCGCCGGTAAAGGGGGCAGTCGGAAGTGCCCGGCGATGAGGGCAGGTTCCACAGCATAACCCGACCGTGTCCCCCATTTGGGGGACATGGCCATCGAGGGGCGTGTCGTCCCCGGCTCGCCGGGCGTCACAGCGGGGCGGGGGACGATTTGCCCCGCGCCCTCCGCGGCGGATACCCTCGCCACATGTCGTCGATCACCGTGCGCACCGAGGAGCTCTTCGTGAGCACCGGTGGCGAGCGTCGACGTCGGGTCGCGCGCCGATTCTCGGCGACCTCGTAACCCGCCTCCGGTCGGGCATACGGGCGTCGCCGCCCCGGTACACGCTGCTTTCAGCACCAGCCCCGACTCGTAAGGTGGATACATGACCCTCTCGGTCGCCGTCTCCGGCGCTTCCGGCTACGCGGGTGGCGAGATCCTCCGCCTCCTGGCCGCTCATCCCGACGTCGAGATCCGCACCGTCACCGCGCACTCCAGCGCGGGACAGCCGCTCGTCGCCCACCAGCCGCACCTGCGCTCCCTCGCGCACCTCGAACTCCAGCCCACGACGCCCGAGGTGCTCGCGGGTCATGACGTGGTGTTCCTCGCCCTGCCGCATGGCCAGTCGGCGCAGTACACCGACGCCCTGGCTGATACGCCGCTCATCATCGACGCCGGAGCCGATCACCGCCTGGTCTCCGCGGAGGACTGGGCGCAGTTCTACGGGGGGCCGCACCCCGACCCGTGGGCCTACGGAGTACCCGAGCTCCCGGTCGCGGGCGGGAAGCAGCGCGAGAAGCTCCGCTGTGCCACGCGCGTCGCCGCCCCGGGCTGCAACGCCTCGACCGTGGCCCTCTCTCTCGCCCCCGGTGTCGCCGCCGGCGTCATCGACCCCGCGGACATCGTGTCGGTGCTCGCGGTCGGACCGAGCGGGGCCGGCAAGTCGGCCAAGACGAACCTCCTCGCCAGCGAGATCCTCGGATCGGCGAACCCCTATGCCGTGGGCGGCACCCACCGTCACATCCCCGAGATCCGGCAGGCCCTGGTCGCCGCGGGGGCGTCGAGCGACGGCATCCGTCTGTCTTTCACTCCCGTGCTCGTGCCGATGGCGCGGGGCATCCTCGCCACGTCGTCGGCTCCGATCCGCGAGGGGGCGACGGATGCCGAGATCCGCGGCGCGTGGGAGAACGCGTACGGTGACGAGCCGTTCGTCGAGCTGCTGCCCGCGGGGGTGTTCCCGCGCACGGCCGACGTGCTCGGTGCGAACGTCGCCTCGATGGGGCTCGCGATCGACCGCGCGGCGAACCGCGTGACGGTGGTGGCCGCCGTCGACAATCTCGTCAAAGGCACCGCCGGTGCGGCCATCCAATCCATGAACCTGGCGCTGGGTCTCGCCGAGACCACCGCCCTTCCCCTGAACGGAGTCGCCCCGTGAGCGTGACCGCCCCCGCTGGATTCGAGGCGGCCGGAGTCGCCGTCGGGCTCAAGTCGACCGGCGCGCGAGACGTCGCGGTGGTGGTGAACCGGGGGCCGCTCAAGGTGGGCGCCGCGGTGTTCACGTCGAACCGCGCGAAGGCGAACCCGATCCTGTGGTCGGAGCAGGTCGTCACGGACGGCACGATCGAGGCCGTGGTGCTCAACTCGGGCGGGGCCAACTGCTTCACGGGATCGTTCGGCTTCCAGACGACCCATCAGACCGCCGAGCGTGCGGCCGAGCTCCTCGGCGTCGGCGCGGGCGATGTGGTGGTGTGTTCCACCGGTCTCATCGGCACCGGAGACGAGGTGTTCCGCGCGAAGGTCCTGCAGGGCGTCGACGAGGGCGTCGCCGCTCTCTCGGCCGAGGGGGGAGAAGACGCGTCTCTGGCGATCATGACCACCGACTCGAAGCCCAAGCGCGCGGTCCACGCGGGCGACGGATGGTCGATCGGCGGCATGGCGAAGGGGGCCGGGATGCTGGCCCCGGGCCTGGCGACGATGCTCGTCGTGCTGACGACCGACGTCGTTCTCGACGCCGCGGAGGCCGACGCGGCGCTCCGCTCGGCGACGCGCGTGAGCTTCGACCGGCTCGACTCCGACGGCTGCATGTCGACCAACGACCAGGTGACGCTCATGGCCAGCGGTGCCAGCGGCATCCGGGTGGATGCCGAGGAGTTCGCCGCGGCCCTCGCCGGGGTGTGCGACGACCTCGCCGCTCAGCTGCAGGGCGACGCCGAGGGAGCCAGCCACGACATCACGATCCGGGTCGTGAACGCGGCGAGCGAGGACGACGCCGTCGAGGTCGGTCGCTCGGTCGCCCGCAACAACCTCTTCAAGGCCGCGATCTTCGGCAACGACCCCAACTGGGGTCGGGTGCTCGCCGCCATCGGCACCACCGACGCGGCCTTCGACCCCTACGACGTGGACGTGTGGATGAACGGCGTGCGCGTGTGCACGGCCGGTGGTCCCGATCGCCCTCGCGAGGACGTCGACCTCACTCCGCGCGCCACCGACCTCGTCATCGACCTCAAGGTCGGCGAGGCCGCGGCCACGATCCGCACCAACGACCTGACGCACGATTACGTCCACGAGAACAGCGCTTACTCCTCATGACCCACGTCGATCTGCAAGACACCGATCCCGCCGAAGCCAGCGAACGGGCGGTCACGCTCGTCGAGTCGCTGCCCTGGGTGCGCAAGTACCGCGACCAGGTCGTGGTGGTGAAGTACGGCGGCAACGCCATGGTCAGTGATGAGCTGCAGGACGCCTTCGCGGCCGACATCGCGTACCTGCGGTACGTGGGCGTGAAGCCCGTCGTCGTGCATGGCGGTGGTCCCCAGATCTCGTCGATGCTCGATCGTCTCGACATCCCCAGCGAATTCCGCGGCGGCTACCGCGTCACCTCGACCGAGGCGATCAGCGTGGTGCGCATGGTGCTGACGGGCCAGATAAACCCGCAGCTCGTGGCCAAGGTCAACGCGCACGGACCGCTGGCCACCGGTCTGAGCGGAGAGGATGCGGGCCTGTTCGGCGGTCGGCGTCGCGGCGTCGTCGTCGACGGCGTCGAGCACGACCTGGGCCGCGTCGGCGATGTCGTCACGGTGGACCCTCAGCCGGTTCTCGATCACCTCGCCGCGGGCCGTGTGCCGATCGTGTCGAGCATCGCGCCCGACCTCGACAACCCCGGGAACTCGTTGAACGTGAACGCGGATGCCGCGGCAGCGGCGCTCGCGACGGCGCTCAACGCCAAGAAGCTCGTCGTCCTGACCGACGTTCCCGGGCTCTACGCCGACTGGCCGAACCGCGACTCGCTCGTGTCGCACCTGACCTCGACCGAGCTGCGCGCGATGCTGCCGACGCTCGAGTCGGGGATGATCCCCAAGATGCAGGCGTGTCTCGACGCCGTCGACGGGGGAGTGCCGACGGCGGCCATCATCGACGGACGCGTGCCCCACTCGGTGCTCGTCGAACTGTTCACCAGCAAGGGAATCGGAACGGAGGTGGTCGCATGACCGCGGACACGACTCAGGAAACCGGGGCGCAGCGCGCCGCCTGGCAGGACGACGCGGGACGCGACCTCGTGCGCAGCTTCGGCGACCGCATGGCGCTGTTCGTCCGCGGCGAGGGGGCGTACGTCTGGGACAGCGAGGGCACGAAGTACCTCGACTTCCTCGCGGGCATCGCCGTGAACGCCCTCGGCCACGCGCACCCCGTGTTCGTGAAGGCCGTCTCGGAGCAGGCGGCGACGCTCGCTCACGTGTCGAACTACTTCGCCACGCCCCCGCAGCTGGCGATGGCAGCGCGGCTGAAGCGCCTCGCCGGAACGGGCGAGTCGGGTCGCGTGTACTTCGGCAACTCCGGCGCCGAGGCCAACGAGGCTGCGCTCAAGCTCGCGCGCCTGCACGGTCGCGGCACCGACCGCACCCGGATCCTGACCCTCAAGGGCGGGTTCCACGGCCGCACGATGGGTGCCCTGGCTCTCACCGGCAAGCCCTCGCTGCAGGCCGACTTCCTTCCGATGGTTCCGGGCGTCGAGCACATCGACGCCACGATCGAGGCCCTCGAGGCCGCGATGGACGAGCGCGTCGCCGCCTTCCTCGTGGAGCCCATCCAGGGCGAGGCCGGAGTGGTCGAGCTGCCCGAGGGCTACCTGCAGGCGGCGCGCGAGATCACGGCGCGCCACGGTGCGCTACTGATCATCGACGAGATCCAGACCGGCGCGGGTCGCACCGGCGCGTGGTTCGGCTTCCAGCACGCCGGGATCGTTCCGGACGCCATCACGGTGGCCAAGGGCATCGGCGGCGGCTTCCCGATCGGCGCTCTCATCACCTTCGGCGCGGCCAGCGACCTGTTCTTCCCCGGCACCCACGGCTCGACCTTCGGCGGCAACGCCCTGGGCACCGCCGTCGGCGGGGCCGTGCTCGAAGAGATCGAGTCCGCCGGCCTCGTCGAGAATGCCGCGCGGCGCGAAACGCAGCTGCGCGAGGGGATCGCCGCCCTCGGCTCGCCCCTCGTGGCGGGCGTGCGCGGTCGCGGTCTGCTCCTCGGCATCGGACTCACGAGCCCGGTCGCCAAGGCCGTGGTCGCCGCCGCCCAGCAGCACGGTCTGGTCGTCAACGCCGCGAACGACGACACGATCCGCATCGCGCCGCCCCTGACGATCCAGGATGCCGAGATCTCGGACTTCCTCCACCTCTTCGGTGCCGCGCTCGCCACGGTGTCCGACGCCCTCATCCTCGAAGGAGCCCCCGCGTGACCCGCCACCTGCTGCGTGACGACGACCTGACCCCGGCCGAGCAGGCTGAGATCCTCGACCTCGCGATCGAGCTGAAGAAGGACCGCTGGGCGCAGAAGCCGCTCGAAGGCCCCCAGACGGTCGCCGTCATCTTCGACAAGTCGTCGACGCGCACGCGTGTTTCGTTCGCCGTCGGCATCGCCGACCTCGGCGGCTCGCCGCTGATCATCTCGACCGCAAACAGCCAGCTCGGCGGCAAGGAGACCCCCTCCGACACCGCGCGCGTGCTCGAGCGTCAGGTCGCCGCGATCGTGTGGCGTACCTACGCCCAGGCGGGTCTCGAAGAGATGGCGCGCGGGACGCGCGTGCCGGTCATCAACGCCCTCAGCGACGACTTCCACCCGTGCCAGCTGCTGGCCGACCTGCTCACGATCCGCGAGCACAAGGGTGAGCTGAAGGGACTGACCCTGTCGTTCTTCGGCGACGGCCGCAGCAACATGGCGCACTCCTACGTCCTCGCCGGCGTCACCGCGGGCATGCACGTGCGCGTTGCCGCGCCCGACGACTACGCGCCCCGCGCCGATGTGATCGCCGATGCCGAGCGCATCGCCGCCGAGACCGGTGGGTCGATCTCGCTGGTCAGCGACCCCGAGGCTGCGGCATCCGGAGCCGACGTCATCGTGACCGACACCTGGGTGTCGATGGGCAAAGAAGAGGAGAAGATCGCGCGCATCCGCGACCTGGGCGGGTTCAAGGTCACGACCGAGCTCATGACCCGCGCCGCCGACGACGCGATCTTCATCCACTGTCTTCCCGCCGACCGCGGCTACGAGGTCGACGCCGAGGTCATCGACGGCCCGCAGAGCGTGGTGTGGGACGAGGCCGAGAACCGGTTGCACGCCCAGAAGGCCCTTCTGGTGTGGCTTCTGCGCCAGCAATGACCTCGTCGCCGATCGGCCGTGCCTGGTCCCGTTTCGACGGGGCGGGCCGGCTGGTCGGCGTGGACCTCGCGCGGGGTCTGGCGGTGCTGGGCATGCTCGCCGCACACCTGCTCGACACCGAGCGCACCCTCACCCCCGATCCGAGCACGTGGATCACCCTCGTGAACGGTCGCTCGTCGATCCTCTTCGCCGTGCTCGCAGGGGTCTCGATCGCCCTCGTCACCGGCGGTCCCCGCCCGCTCGAGCCGCAGCGGCGACCGCGTGCGGCGGCGCGGTTGGCGCTGCGCGGAGCTCTGCTCTGGGTGATCGGCCTGCTGCTGGTGATGACGGGGGTGCCGGTCTACGTCATCCTCCCCGCCTACGCGCTGCTGTTCGTGCTCGCGCTGCCGTTCCTCGGGATGCGCGCGCGCAGCCTCTTCGTCGCCGCGGGCGGGCTCGCGCTGGTCATGCCGTGGATCCAGCCGATCCTCGACGCCGCACCCGTCTGGGCCGGTCTCGGGGGCGCGGAGCTCGAAGCGGCGGTCGGGTGGGCCTACCCGTTCACGGTGTGGATCGCGTTCCTCCTCGCGGGGATGGGGGTGGGCCGACTCGATCTGCGGAGCCTCGCGGATCAAGGGCTCCTCGCGATGGCGGGGCTCTCGCTCGCGCTCGCCGGGTACGGCTTCGCGATCGCCACGCGCCCGGTCGCGGCGGGCGACCCCTACCTCGCCGCCGTGCTGACCGCCGAGGATCACTCCTCGGGGCTGTGGGAGGTCATCGGCTCGGGCGGCTTCGCCCTGCTGACGATCGGGGTGTGCCTGCTGCTGTGCCGTACCCCGCTGCGCTGGGTGGCGGTGCCGCTGCGCGCGGTCGGCTCGATGCCACTTACCGCGTACGTGCTGCAGCTGGTGGTCTGGGCCGTCGTGGCGCTGGTGCTGTTGGGTGACACCTCCGACCTCGGGGGCATCCGCGAGGCGGGATTGTTCGTGCCCCTCGCCCTGGGGCTCCTCGTGGGCTGCACGGTCTGGGCGCTCACGATCGGCCGCGGCCCGCTCGAGATGTTCATCGACGCCGTCGTGCGCCGGATCGTGGGGCGGGATGACGCGCCGGGGGCGCGGACGCGGGGTCCGGCGCCCGTCATCGGCTCCGGCGGTGTCGGCGGCCCTCGGTAGGCTGGACGACATGAGCAGCGAGACCGGTCAGTCGACGAACGAGGGCGCCCTGTGGGGGGCCCGTTTCTCGGGCGGACCGTCTCCCGAGCTGGCGGCCCTGAGCCGCTCGACCCACTTCGACTGGGATCTCGCTCTGTACGACATCCAGGGCTCGCACGCCCACGCCGCCGCCCTCGAAGCCGCGGGCTACCTCACGGCCGACGAGGCGCAGGCCATGCACGACGGCCTCGACGAGCTCGCGGCCCGCGTCCAGGACGGCTCGCTCGTCGCGGCTCCCGGTGACGAAGACGTGCACGGAGCGCTCGAGCGCGTGCTCATCGAGACGGTGGGTCCGGCCCTCGGCGGCAAGCTCCGCGCCGGTCGCAGCCGCAACGATCAGATCGCCACCCTCGTCCGGCTGTATCTGCTGGATCACTCGCGCACCCTCACCCGCGAACTGCTGCGTCTGATCGACGCCCTGGTCGCCCAGGCCGAAGCGCACGAGGGCGCGATCATGCCGGGTCGCACCCACCTGCAGCACGCGCAGCCGGTGCTGCTCGCCCACCACCTCCAGGCCTACGGGTGGGCCTTCGTCCGCGGCCTCGAGCGCCTGCGCGACTGGTCGGTGCGCGCCTCGGTGTCGCCCTACGGCGGCGGCGCCCTCGCCGGAGCGACCCTCGGCCTCGATCCGCAGCTCGTGGCCGACCGCCTGGGGCTCGCCCGACCCGCCGAGAACTCCCTCGACGGCACGGCCTCGCGCGACGTGGTCGCCGAGTTCGCGTTCATCACCGCGATGATCGGCGTCGACCTCTCGCGCCTCGCCGAAGACGTCATCCTCTGGAACACCCGCGAGTTCGGCTTCGTCACTCTCGACGACTCGTACTCCACCGGCTCGAGCATCATGCCGCAGAAGAAGAACCCCGACATCGCCGAGCTCGCTCGCGGTAAGGCCGGTCGCCTCATCGGCAACCTGTCGGGGCTGCTCGCGACACTGAAGGGGCTTCCGCTCGCCTACAACCGCGATCTGCAAGAAGACAAAGAACCCGTCTTCGATTCGGTGCGCACCCTCGAGCTGGTGCTTCCGGCGTTCTCGGGCATGATCGCGACGCTCCGCTTCCACACCGACCGCATGGCCGAACTCGCTCCGCAGGGCTTCTCGCTCGCGACCGATGTCGCCGAGTGGCTGGTGCGCCAGGGTGTGGCCTTCCGCGACGCCCACGAGATCTCGGGCGCGCTCGTGCGGGCGTGCGAGGAGCGCGAGATCGGTCTCGAAGACGCCGACGACGCCCTGCTGGCTTCGGTGTCGCCCGCTCTCACCCCTCAGGTGCGCGAGGTGCTGACGATCGAGGGCTCGGTGTCGAGTCGAACGGGCGTTGGAGGCACGGCGCCGGCGCGGGTGGGGGAGCAGCGCGAAGAGCTCGTGGCGCGCGCGCAGGCGGCATCCCGCACACTCACCGCCTGAGTATCAGTTATTCGCTTATCATTTGACGAAAATAAGCGTTAAACTTATCTCATGACCGTTGCCGTGATTGCCGACATCGTCGCGTCGCGGCGACTCGATGACCGTGCCGGGGCGCAACGCGCCATCGAAGACGCCGTCGCCACCGTCCAGAACGATCTGCCCCTCGCCACCGCCCCCCTCACGGCCGTGGTCGGCGACGAGCTGCAGGGCGAATACGACGACCTCTCGAGCGCTCTCGCGTCCCTGCTCCTGCTGCGCCTGGCGCTGCCCGATGACGTCGACTGCCGATTCGGCATCGGTGTCGGCGACGTGCGCCCCATCGAACTGGCCGACCGCACCGTCCCCGAGGGGCCGGCCTGGTGGGCCGCTCGAGAGGCCATCGACCACATCGAGCGCCTGCAGCAGCGCGCCGCGCCGCTCGCCCGCACGTGGATCGTCCTCGGCGAGGGGGAGGATGCCACCATGACCGAGACCATCGCGCTCGCCCGCGCCTACGCCCTGAGTCGCGACCAGCTCGTGTCGGCCATGAGCGAGAGGTCGCGCAGACTCACGTACGGTCGCTGCCTCGGCCGCTCCCAGCGCGACCTCGCCGACGCCGAGGGTGTCAGCCAATCCGCCGTGTCGCAGGCACTTGCGACGGCGGGGGCGGCGTCGCTCGTCGAGGGTTTCGCGGCGCTGACCGCGGGGGCTCGATCGTGATCGCGGCCGGGCTTCTGCTCCTCGCGGTCGGCGCGGTCGATCTGCTGCGCCAGATGATCCGCACGCGTCGGTGGCTCGCCTTCGCGGTGGCATCCGTGCTCCTCGTGCTGTTCTCGGCCGGACTCGACGCCGTGATCGCCGGGCTCCTCGCCGTCGCGGTCGCCGCCATCTGGACGTGGGTCGTGCCCGAGGACGGTCCCGCCCGCGCGGGCCTGTGGCCTGTCGCCCTGCTCGCGCTCGCCGCGGCGGCGTGCGTGGTCATCGCCCCGGGGCGGGAGCGGCCGGGTCTGCTCGGCGAAGCGTGGGCGGCGTATCGCCCGGGAGCGTCGGTGTCGATCGACGTGGCGGTCCTCGTCATCGGCTGTCTGGTCTTCCTGCTGGAGTCGGGAAACGCGGTGGTGCGCATCGCGCTGCGTTCCGAGATGGGCGGGCGCGCGGCCGACCCCGAGGGCGCCACCGTGCCGACCCTCAAGGGCGGACGGCTGATCGGGCCGCTCGAGCGCATCCTCGTCTTCGTGCTGACGCTGACCGGTGCGTACACGCTTCTCGCCGCGGTCCTGGCGGCGAAGGGGATCGTGCGCTTCCCCGAGATCTCGAGAGACCGTGACGACGGCGACCGCGCGGAGTACTTCCTCATCGGCAGTCTGGTCAGCTGGGTCACCTCGCTCGCCGCGGCGTTCCTCGTGTGGTGGGGCGTGCACGCGGGCTGACGCCTCACGACCCGCGCGGAGCGGCTACGGTCGAAGCACATCACAGGGGGAGATGGACGCATGAACGCTGCACCAGGCTGGTACGACGCGGGGACGCCGGGGCGCGTCCGCTGGTGGGACGGAACGCAGTGGACGGTGCACGAGGCGCCGGTCGCCGCCGCGGCCCCGGTCGCTGCGCCGCCGCAGCCGGTCGCGGTGCCCGCCCAGTCCGGGCCGCAGCCGGGCTGGTACCCCACGACAGCGGGCGAGCTGCGCTGGTGGGACGGCACCATCTGGACGGGCTCCCGCGTGCGCGACGGCAGAGCGGGGATCGACTGGGCAACGCTGGAGCGGCCGGTCTTCGGATGGGTCGCGGGAGGGATGTTCCTGTTCGCGGGTCTGTGCTTCGTGCTGTCCGGCGTTCTCACGCGGAACCTCACGATCCTGCCCTTGTTCTTCCTGGCGTTGTCGGCGTTGTGGTTGGCGATGGCCGCGCAGAGCACGCGTGTACGACGGATCCCGACACCGGTCGGAGACCCCGTCGCTCCTGAGCAGGTGCGCCCGCTGCCCGGAGAGGTCGACGGACCCGGCGCGGGGTGGTACCCGATCAGCCGCGTCGCTCATCGGTGGTGGACGGGTCAGCGGTGGGGGGCCTACCTCTCGTCGACCTTCGGGGTGCGTCCCACCTTCCATGCCGAGCAGTCGATGCGGACGCTCCGCATCGCGTTGACGGTGATCGCGGCGTTGACGGGGATCGCGATCGTCGTCGGCATCGTCCTCATCTCGATCGCGGCCGGGCCCGTGCAGCTGGCCATCGGCGTGCTCGTGACGGTGTGCGCGGTCCTGTTTGGGGTCGCCATCGCGGTCATCTGGGTGGTCGCGCGCTCGCAGACCCGCGTTCTGCTCCTCCCGACCGATCCGCCCGCGACCGCCGCCGGTCACCCGCCCCAGCGACCCTGGTGAGTGCCCGGGCCGTGGCATCCGGAGTCGGATACCCCCGCTGATACCCTGAACCGGTGTCTGCCTCCACCGATGCGGCGCCCGTGAGCGCCCTCGCCCCCGCCATCGATCCGACCTTCGACAACGTCTGGGACGAGCTCGTCTGGCGCGGTCTGGTGCATGTCTCGACCGACGAGGGCGAGCTGCGCGAACTGCTCGGCGGAGACCCGATCACGTTCTACTGCGGCTTCGACCCGACCGCGCCGAGCCTGCACCTCGGCAACCTCGTGCAGCTGCTCACGATGCGTCGCCTGCAGCTGGCCGGTCACCACCCGCTCGGACTGGTCGGCGGGTCGACCGGTCTCGTCGGCGACCCGCGTCCCACGGCCGAGCGCACGCTCAACGCGCGCGAGACCGTCGAGGAGTGGGTGGGTCTGCTGCGCGGTCAGGTCGAGCGTTTCCTGAGCTTCGAGGGCGACAACGCCGCGCGGATCGTCAATAACCTCGACTGGACCGCACCTCTCAGCGCGATCGACTTCCTCCGAGACATCGGCAAGTACTTCCGCGTCGGCACGATGCTGAAGAAGGACGCGGTCAGCGCGCGCCTGAACTCCGAAGCGGGCATCAGCTACACCGAGTTCAGCTACCAGATCCTGCAGGGCCTCGACTACCTCGAGCTGTACCGCCAGTACGGCTGCGTGCTGCAGACCGGCGGCAGTGACCAGTGGGGCAATCTCACCAGCGGCACCGACCTGGTGCGCCGCGCCGAGGGCGTCTCGGTGCACGCGATCGGCACCCCGCTGATCACGAACAGCGACGGCACGAAGTTCGGCAAGAGCGAGGGCAACGCGATCTGGCTGGATGCCGAGATGTGCAGCCCCTGGGTCATGTACCAGTTCTGGTTGAACACCGACGACCGCGACGTGGTCGAGCGCCTGAAGGTGTTCACCTTCCTCACGCGCGCCGAGATCGCCGAGTACGAGGCCCTGGTCGAGGCGGAGCCCTTCCGTCGCGCGGCGCAGAAGCGTCTCGCCCGCGAGGTGCTCACGACCGTGCACGGTGTGGAGGCCACCGAGGCCGTCATCGCGGCCACCGAGGCGTTGTTCGGGCAGGGCGATGTGACGGTCCTCGACGCCGCGGTGCTCCGCAGCGCGCTCGAAGAGCTGCCGCATGCGACCGTCGCCGCCGGCTCCACCGTGGTCGAGGCGCTCACGGCCACGGGCCTGTGCGCGAGCCTGAGTGAGGCCCGTCGCGCGATCTCGCAGGGCGGTGTCTCGCTCGACGGCGAGAAGGTCACGAGCGACGAAGCGGTCGTCGAGGGGACGCTCCCCGGCGGCGTCTCGGTGCTGCGCCGCGGAAAGAAGACCCTCGCGGGGCTCTTCCTGAGCTGACATGCCGTTCACACCGAGCCACGCCGTCGTCGCGCTGCCTTTCCTGCGCACGCGGCTGGTTCCGGCGGCGATCGCGATCGGGGCGATGACCCCCGACCTGCCGCTTTTCGTGCGCGGGATGTGGCCCGGCTACGGCGTGACGCACGATGTCGCGTGGCTGCCGGTCACCGTCGTCGTCGCCTTCGTGCTGCTGCTGGTCTGGCGGTGCGTGCTGCGTCCGGCCACCCGAGAGCTGCTGCCGCGACCGGTGGCGGAGCGGTTGCCGGCGCAGTGGGATGCCGGCGCCCCCACGGCGCTGCGCGAGAGCGTCGGCGGGGGAGTCATCGGCATCCTGTGGCTCGTCCTCTCGCTCGCGCTCGGCGTCGCCTCGCACATCGCCTGGGACCTGTTCACGCATGAGGGTCGGGTGGGCGAGCAGCTGCTGCCCGCCCTCGCGGGTCAGTGGGGGCCGTTCACGGGGGCCAAGTGGTTGCAGCACGCCTCGAGCGCGTTCGGGCTGGCCGTGCTGGCCGTCTTCGCGCTGGTGTGGCTGTCGCGGCACGCGCCCGCGCCCGTGCGGAGGCAGATTCCGGATGCCGCCCGCTGGGCGTGGTGGCTCTCGCTTCCGGTCGCGTTGGCCGTGGCATCCGTCATCTCGCTCGCGGTGAACGGCGGGTTCGACGAGGAGTACACGACCACGCACCTCATCTACGGCGTGCTGACGAAGGTCGCCGCGGCGTGGGCGGCGCTGACGTTGGCTCTGGCGCTGTTCGTGCAGGTGCGGCGCGCGCGGGTCGCGGTGCGCGCGGGCTAGCGGCGTCCGGTCCCGCGACAGTCTCGGAGACCTCGGTTGTCGCGCGGTGCGACCTCGGCCCGGCCCGCGGGTCACACGGGCGCGGGGACGGGCGGCGGCTAGACTCGGGGACGTTATGACGAAGGCAGGAGACTCGGTGTCGGCGAGCACAAAGGGCCAGAAGACGGGCGCAGACGAGGTCATCCTCGGACCCACCGGTCGCCCGTATCAGGGGTTCCCCACCCCGAAGCCGCTCGACAGCCACGGTCCCGCCCGCATCATCGCGCTCTGCAACCAGAAGGGCGGCGTCGGAAAGACGACGACCACCATCAACCTGGCGGCCTCTCTCGCCGGGTACGGGCGACGTGTGCTCGCGATCGACTTCGACCCGCAGGGTGCGCTGTCGGCGGGTCTCGGCATCCAGACGCACGACGTGCCGACCATCTACGACCTGCTGCTCGACACCAAGCGCGACCCGCGCGAGGTCATCGTGTCGACGCGGGTCGAGGGTCTCGACATCCTGCCCGCGAACATCGATCTGTCGGCGGCCGAGGTGCATCTTGTCAACGAGGTCGCCCGCGAGACGATCCTCGCCCGGGTCCTGCGCAAGGTCGCGGCCGACTACGACGTGATCCTCATCGACTGCCAGCCCTCGCTGGGTCTGCTGACCGTCAACGCCCTGACGGCGGCCCACGGCGTGCTGATCCCGCTCGAGTGCGAGTTCTTCGCCCTCCGCGGTGTCGCGTTGCTCGTCGAAACGATCGACAAGGTGCGCGACCGCCTCAACCCGGCGATCGAGCTCGACGGCGTGCTCGCCACGATGTACGACCCCCGCACCCTGCACTCGCGCGAGGTGCTCGAGCGGGTGGTCGAGGCGTTCGGCGACGACGTGCTCGAGACGGTCATCGGTCGCACGGTGAAGTTCCCGGATGCCTCGGTCTCGGGCATGCCGATCACGGAGTTCGCGCCCGAGCACGCCGCCGCCCAGGCCTACCTGCGGTTGGCGCGGGAGCTGGTCGCCCGTGGCGCCGTCGCCTGACGACACCCCCGACGCCGTCGCCCTCGCGACGGCCCCCGAGCCCGCGTCGGACGCCGAGCTCGCTTCGGCCGCCGATCCGACGTCTATCCCCGAGCCTGTCGAAGGGGCCGGATCCGACGCAACCGGCTTCCGCGTCACCCTCCCCGTCTTCGACGGCCCGTTCGACCTGCTGCTGACCCTGATCTCGCGCGCCGAGCTCGACATCACCGAGGTCGCCCTCAGTCGTGTCACCGACGAGTTCATCGCCTATCTGCGGGCGATGGGGCCCGAGAGCGATCTCGACGAGGCGTCGGAGTTCCTCGTGGTGGCCGCGACCCTGCTCGACATGAAAATCGCCGGGCTCCTCCCGCAGGGTGAGCTGGTGGATGCCGAGTCGGTGGCCCTCCTCGAGGCCCGCGACCTGCTGTTCGCCCGCCTGCTGCAGTACCGAGCGTTCAAGGAGGTCTCGGCGTGGTTCGCGCGGTGCCTGCAGCGCGAGGACAAGCGGCACACGCGCAACGTCCGGCTCGACGAGAAGTACCGCAGCGCCGTGCCGGAGCTGAAGTGGACGCTCAGCGCCGACGATTTCGCCGCGCTCGCGGTGGTCGCCTTCGCACCGAAGCAGATCCCCACGGTGGGACTCGACCACCTGCACGCGCCCCTGGTCAGCATCCGCGAGCAGGCCGCGATCGTGGTGACCCTGCTGCGTTCCGCGGGGACCCTGAACTTCCGCGACCTCGTTGCCGGGGTCACCGAGACGGGGGTCGTCGTCGCACGATTCCTGTCGATCCTCGAGCTGTACCGCCACGCCGCGCTGTCGTTCGAGCAGCTCGAGCCGCTCGGCGAGCTCACCCTGCGCTGGACCGCCGAGAGGTGGTCGGAAGAGAACCTCGCCGCCCTGGGAGCCGACTATGACCGATGACTCCGTGATCGACACCGCGTCCGCGCAGGCCCCGATCCCCGCGCAGCGCCCGAGTGACGCGGCATCCGTCGCCCGTCGCCTCGAGGCGATCCTGCTGGTCCTCGACGAGCCGCAGAGCCTCGTAAGCCTCGCCGCCGCCGTCGGCGCGCCCGTGCCGGCTGTCCGACAGGCCGTCGAGGCGCTCGTGGCTGACTACGACGGTCGGACCGGGGGACCGGTGCGGGGCTTCGAGCTGCGCGAGGTCGGCGGTGGGTGGCGGCTCTACGTGCGCGAGGAGTACGACGACGTCGTCGGCGAGTTCGTCAACACGCAGGCGCCCTCGCGCCTGTCGCAGGCGGCGCTCGAGACCCTGGCCGTCATCGCCTACAAGCAGCCCGTGACCCGGGGGCAGGTGGCCTCCATCCGCGCGGTGAACGTCGACTCGGTGGTGCGCACGCTGCTGTCGCGCGGTCTCATCACGGAGGTCTTCACCGACTCCGACACGGGCGCGATCCACTACGGAACGACCGACCAGCTCCTGGTCAACCTCGGCATCAACTCGCTCGACGAGCTGCCGCACATCTCGCCGTTGCTCGACGACGGCTCGGACGGATTCGACGGAGAGGTACTGAAATGAGCGACGCTTCAGACGCAGCGACAGAGGGCGCGGGCTCGGCGAGCGAGGACGGCATCCGCCTGCAGAAGGTGCTGGCGAACAGGGGAGTGGCCTCGCGCCGCGTCGCCGAGCAAATGATCGTCGAAGGACGCGTGCGCGTGAACGGTCTCGTCGTCACCGAGCTCGGTCGCCGCATCCACCCCGAGACCGACCTGGTCGACGTCGACGGCACGGCCATCCAGCTCGACGAGTCCAAGCGTTACGTCATCCTCAACAAGCCCACCGGGGTCGTGAGCTCGATGAGCGACGACCGCGGTCGCCCCGACCTCCGTCAGTACACGAAGGACTGGGACGAGCGGCTCTACAACGTCGGACGACTGGATGCCGACACGAGCGGCCTGCTGGTGCTGACCAACGACGGCGACCTCGCCCACGTGCTCGCGCACCCCTCGTTCGGGGTGACGAAGGTCTACATCGCCAAGGTCGAGGGGCAGGTGCTGCCGCAGACGATCCAGCGCCTCATCAAGGGCGTCGACCTCGAGGACGGGCGCATCGTCGCCGACAAGGCGCGGCTGCTCGACTCCTCGCGGGGCGAGAGCCTGGTCGAGCTGACCCTGCACTCGGGCAAGAACCGGATCGTCCGACGGATGATGGCCGAGGTCGGTCATCCGGTCGTCGAGCTGGTCCGTCGGCAGTTCGGGCCGCTCCACCTGGGAACTCTCCCGGTGGGGAAGGCCCGCGAGTTGACTACAGTAGAACGAGGTGCCCTGCTCACGCTGTCCCGTCAGGACGACAGCGCTCCGGCCGATCCGGCGGAGTGAGCCTCTCGGGCGCTTCGCGGTGCGAGCGGCGCCGCCCAGGGCAGGAGACCCGATGAGCGAACCGAACGGAACGTCCGCGCGCGCGGCCGGGCCTTTGGCGACCCGAACGAGCGGCACCGTCCGCGTCGTCGGCTCGGGCCTGCTCGGCGCGAGCATCGGTCACGCGCTGACCGCCCGCGGCGTCGACGTCGTGCTCGTCGACGCGTCTCCCTCGCAGCTGCGCCTGGCCATCGACTACGGCGCCGGTCGCGCAGAGCGCCCCGACGACCGTCCCTCGCTGATCGTCGTGGCCGTGCCGCCCGACGTGACGGCCGACGTCGTGCAGCGCGAGCTCGAGACGTTCCCGGATGCCGTCGTCACCGACGTCGCGAGCGTCAAGCTCGAACCGCTGCGTACCCTCCGCGAACGAGGGGTCGATCTCACGCGCTACATCGGCTCGCACCCTATGGCCGGGCGCGAGCGCGGAGGAGCGATCTCGGCCCGCGCCGACATCTTCGTCGGCCGCCCCTGGGTCGTGTGCCGCGACGGCGAGACCTCGGCCTACGACCTGTCCCTCGTCGAGGGCCTTGCCCTCGACCTCGGCGCCACGCTCATCGAGATGACGCCCGAAGAGCACGACGAGTCCGTCGCTCTCATGTCGCACGTGCCGCAGCTGGTGGCGAGCCTCCTCGCCGGCCGCTTCGTCGAGGCGCCGGACGGGTCCCTGCGTCTTGCGGGCCAGGGCGTGCGCGACACGACCCGCATCGCGGCATCCGCTCCCGAACTTTGGGTGCAGATCCTGGGCGCGAACGCGGCGCCCGTCGTCGCGGTCCTCGACCAGCTCGCGGCCGACCTCACGGATGTCGCCGAAGCCCTGCGCGATCCCGAGGTGCCCGGTGCCCGCCGCGCGGTGGCCGACACCATCCGCCGCGGCAACGAGGGCGTGGAACGCCTGCCCGGCAAGCACGGCCAGAACCGCCGCTTCGATACCTTCGTCGTCATGGTCGACGACACCTCCGGCCAGCTGGGGCGCCTGTTCGGCGAGCTCGGCGACCTCGACGTCAACGTCGAAGACCTACGCCTCGAGCACTCGCCCGGTGCCCCGTTCGGCCTGGCCGAGATCAGCGTCGTCCCCGACGCGGTCCGCCGCGCCGTCGACGGCCTCCAGCAGCGCGGTTGGCGGATTGCGAGCACCACCCATGACTGATCCCACCCCCGCCCTGTTCCGGCCCGGCCTCGCCGCGCCCGGCTTCGCGGCCCCCGCCGAGGGGTCGTCCGCGCCCGTCATCGTGGCGATCGACGGCCCCGCCGGCAGCGGCAAGTCGAGCGTGTCGAAGGCCTCCGCCGCCCGTCTCGGGTACGGCTTCCTCGACACGGGTGCCGCCTACCGCGCCCTCGCGTGGCACGCTCTCGCCCACGGTGCCGACACCTCCGACGCCACCGCGGTGCTCGAGGTGTTCGGCGACTTCGACTACGCGATCTCGCTCGACACGACCGACCGCTGGGTGCGTGTCGGGGGCGTCGACGTGACCACCGCGATCCGCGAGTCCCGCGTGACCGACGCCGTCAGCGGCGTCGCCCGCGTGGCCCCCGTGCGCCAGGCGGTGAACCAGTTGTTCCGTCGGCTCGTGGCATCCGCCGGTCTTCCCGGTGTCGTTGTCGAGGGGCGGGACATCACCACGGTGGTCTTCCCCGACGCGCCCGTGCGCATCCTGTTGACCGCCGCTCCCGAGGTGCGTGCGGCGCGCCGCAGCGCGGAGATGACGGATCAGGATGCCGCCAAGGTCGCCGCAGCCCTCCACCAGCGCGACGCCGCTGATTCCACGGTCGTCGACTTCCTCACCGCCGCCCCCGGCGTCGAGGTCGTCGATTCGACCCACCTTGATTTCGAACAGACCGTCGACGCCGTGCTGAGCGTCGTCGACTCCACGATGGGAGCCCGCGATGGGCGTTGAAGACGAGTACGAAGGCGGGCCCGACCAGCTCGCCGAGAAGATGGAGCAGCTCGACGAGGTGCTCGCCGAACAGCGGGCCGAAGCGCTGCGCGCGGGCCTCGAGGACTTCGACCTCGACGAGGAAGACGCCGCCCTCCTCGCGGGTCTCGCCTCGGGTGAGGGAGCGATCGAGTTCCTGCCGGCGCTGCCGGTGGTCGCGATCGTCGGTCGCCCCAACGTCGGCAAGTCGGCGCTGGTGAACCGCATCCTCGGTCGCCGCGAGGCCGTGGTCGAGGACACCCCCGGTGTCACCCGCGACCGCGTGACCTACAAGGCCGAGTGGCTCGACCGGCGCTTCTCGCTGGTGGACACCGGCGGCTGGGAGCCCGACGCGAAGGGCATCGACCGCTCGGTCGCCGCGCAAGCCGAGGTCGCGATCGACCTGGCCGACATCGTCCTCTTCGTGGTGGATGCCACGGTGGGAGCGACCTCGACCGACGAGCACGTCGTGAAGCTGCTGCGCAAGAGCGGCAAGCCGGTCTTCCTCATCGCCAACAAGGTCGATGACGCCCGCCACGAGCCCGAGGCCGCCGCGCTGTGGAACCTCGGACTCGGCGAGCCGCACCCCGTCTCGGCGATCCACGGCCGCGGTGTGGCCGACCTGCTCGACGAGATCATGAAGGAGCTGCCCGACGTGTCGGCGGTCGCCAAGTACGAGATCGGCGGACCCCGCCGCGTGGCGATCCTCGGCCGCCCGAACGTCGGCAAGTCGTCGCTGCTCAACAAGGCCGCCGGCGAAGAGCGCGTCGTCGTCAACGAGCTCGCCGGCACCACCCGCGACCCGGTGGACGAAGTCGTGGAGCTCGGTGGCAAGCTGTGGACGCTCGTCGACACCGCCGGCATCCGTCGCCGCGTGCACCTCTCTCAGGGCGCCGACTTCTACGCGTCGCTGCGCACCTCGACCGCTCTGGAGAAGTCCGAGGTCGCGGTCGTCGTGATCGACGTCTCGCAGCCCATCAGCGTGCAGGACCTCAACATCATCGACCTCGTGCTCGAGTCGGGTCGCGCGCTCGTGCTGGCGTTCAACAAGTGGGATCGCCTCAACGACGACGACATGGAGAACCAGGACCGTCGCCGTTACCTCGAGCGCGAGATCGAGCAGGACCTCGCGCACGTCGCGTGGGCCCCGCGCGTGAACATCTCGGCCCGCACCGGTCGCCACCTCGACAAGCTCGTGCCGGCCCTCGAGCAGGCGCTCGAGTCGTGGGACACCCGCATTCCGACCGGAAAGTTCAACGCCTTCCTCTCGGAGCTCGTCGCCGAGCACCCCCACCCGCTGCGCGGCGGCAAGCAGCCGCGCATCCTGTTCGGCACGCAGGCGGCCACGCGTCCGCCGACATTCGTGCTGTTCACGACCGGGTTCCTCGACCCGGGCTACCGCCGGTTCATCCAGCGGCGCCTGCGCGAGATCTACGGCTTCGAGGGCACCCCGATCGTGCTCAACATGCGCATCCGCGAGAAGCGCCAGCGCTAATCCGCGTCGAAAGCGCCTCGTCCCCGTCGTGGGGGCGGGGCGCTTTCGCGTGCGGGGGCGTCTGCGGGTGCGGGTTTCTCGCGAAACTGCACCTCGCTGACACCTTCGCTGCAGGCTGACGCGGGTTCTGTCATGTCTCAGGACAGGCTGACGCGGGTTCGTCAGCGAGATGCAGTCTCGAGCGCGCCGGGGCCGCGAGGCGCGACGCAACCGGGCCCACATCCGACCGGGAGGTCGATACAGTGCTCTCGCGACGGCGACGCCGTGGCATCCGCCCTCTCTTGACGCCAGGAGACCCCATGACCACCGCCGGCCCGCCGCTCGACCAGCCGTACGACGGCGCGCCGCTAGGCGCCGCGGTCCGCCGCGTCTTCGCGAAGTACGCCACCTTCCACGGGCGTGCGAGTCGCAGCGAGTACTGGTGGTGGGTGCTGACCGCCGCCGTCGTGGGCACGGTGCTGAACGCGCTGCCTACGCTGACCGATGGCATCCGGATCGAAGCCGACGGCTCGACGACCATCACCGGACCGCACGGGGTGATCCTCGGGGCGATCTGGCTCGTGTGGGCTCTCGCGACGATCATCCCCACGTTCGCCGTGCTCGTACGGCGCCTGCACGACACCGGTCGCAGCGGTTTCTGGGTGTTCATCGGGCTGGTGCCGTTGATCGGCGCCCTGGTGCTCTTCGTGTTCACGCTGCAGGGGCGGCGACCCGAGGGTGCGCGCTTCGACGGATGAAGGGCGAAACAATGTCGCCCCCCCGCGTGGCGGAATCGATAAGGTGCATTCGCGCCGACGAGCGTGCCGGCGCATTCACTCGCCTATGTGTCAGGGGGACACTCATGTCGTACTCGCAGAACACCGTTGCGCTGGACCAGCCGTACTACGGCGCTCCGCTGGGAGCAGCCGTCCAGCGCTTCTTCAAGAAGTACGCCACCTTCACCGGTCGGGCCAGCCGCAGCGAATTCTGGTGGTGGATTCTCGCGAACGTCATCGTCGTGGCCGTGCTCGAGATCCTCGCGCTCGTCACGGGCGGAGCGGGCGGACTCGACCCCGAAGGCAACGCAGCTGCTCCGAGCGGGCTGGGCCTGGTGTTTCTCGTCGTGCTGATCGCCTGGGGGCTGGCGACGTTCGTGCCGCACCTGGCCCTGATCGTGCGCCGTCTGCACGACACGAACAAGAGCGGCTTCTGGATCTTCATCGCGTTCGTGCCCATCGTCGGACCGCTCGTCCTTCTCGTGTTCGAGCTGCTCCCCGCCGACCCGGCGGGCGCGCGCTTCGACGCCTGAGACCCCAGCGAACGCCCCGGCCCGAGTGGTCGGGGCGTTCCTCGTTTCCGGATGCCACGACCCGGTCCCTCCGCTCATGCACCGGTCGCTGCCGGTCGACGGAGCCGGGCGGTGACCGACGTGTCATCGGGATGCGGCGTCGGCGTGGGGAGCCGGCATCCGGTGCCTCAGAGGGGTGCGGCGGGGCGGACGAGAGCCGTCCGGTCGGGCTCGGCGAACCCGAACTGACGGTAGAGGCCGTGCGCGTCGCTCGTGAAGAGCGTCCACCGGAAGTGGGGACCCGGGCCCTCGTCGATCATCAGCGAGACCAGGCCCTTGCCGAGGCCGTGACCGCGGTGCGCGGCGACGACGAACACGTCGGCCAGGTAGGCGAACCCGACGCCGTCGGAGATCGCCCGCGCGAAGCCCACCAACGCACCCGTCTCACGGTGGTACGCGGCGACGACGCGCCACGCGCTGTCGAGCTGGGCCTCGACGTCGGCACGGGTGCGCCAGCGCCCCCAGTACGCCTCGGTGCTCAGCCACTGCCAGACCGCGTCGCGGTCGATCCGCGCGGGGTCGTCGTCGAATTCGTACTGCATCCGACCAGTGTTCCGCGTTTCGCGGCGCGATGTGACGCCCGGCGGCGCCCTCGCGCGAGGGGTGTGCCAGGCTGGAGACGATGACGATCGAGCCCCCTGCCCCCGGCGAGCCGCGGCGTCCGCACGGACCTCGCGACCCGGGCGACGCCTGGGTCGTCGCGCCCACGGGCGAGAAATACTGGGGGCGCTTCGGAGCGGCAGGGCTCCTGGCTCTCGACCCCGAGCGCGGCGTTCTGCTGCAGCACCGGGTCTCGTGGAGTCACTTCGGCAACACCTGGGCTCTGCCGGGAGGCGCGCGACACGAGGGCGAGTCCGCTCGCGACGGTGCGCTACGCGAATCGGGCGAAGAGGCGGGAGTGCCGGCGGATGCCGTGCGGGCTCGCTTCGAGAGCGTGCTCGACCTCGGCATCTGGTCGTACTCGACCCTGGTAGCCGACGTCACGACACCGTTCGAGCCCGTGATCAGCGACCCCGAGAGCGTCGCCCTGGAATGGGTTGCCGTCGACGAGGTCGACTCGCTGCCCCTGCATCCCGGCTTCGCCGCATCATGGCCGGCCCTGCGCGAGGCCCTGACCGTGCGTCCGGCGATCGTCGTCGACGTGGCCAACGTCATGGGCTCGGTTCCCGACGGATGGTGGAAAGACCGCGCCGGCGCCGCGACCCGCCTGGTGACGAAGGTCTCGCGGCTGGCGGAGCGGGGAGTGGATGCCGAGGCCCTCGGGCTTTCCGCGACGCGCTGGTTCCCCTCGGTCACCGCGGTGCTGGAGGGTCAGGCGCGGTCCGCCCAGCCCGTGGCACCCGCGATCGAGGTGCGGCACGCGCCGGGGGAGGGTGACGACGAGATCGTCGCCGTCGTGCGCGAGGTCGCGGGGGCGTTTCGTCCGGTGGTCGTCGTGACGAGCGACCGCGAACTGGCGGCGCGCGTCGAGGAGCTCGGGGCGAGCGTGCACGGAGCGCACTGGTTGCTCGACCAGCTGAACTGACGGCTGCGTCAGCCGCCCCGCGAGGCCGCGCGTGTGGCGAGGCGTCGGCGGGTTCGCCGGGTCAGTGATTCGCACAAGCTCAGTCGGTGGGCGAGGAATGCGGCTGAGGTTGTGCGGATTGCGGAGGGTGTGACGCGACGGTCAGTCGAGTTCGCGGCCGCGGAGCTTCTCGATGTCGCGGCGGTCGCGCTTGGTGGGGCGGCCGGCGCCGCGATCGCGCACCGGAACGAACGGCATGCTCTCTTTCGAGGGCGGCGGGGGAGTGCGGTCGTCCACGGACTCCGCAACGAGGGCCGCCCCGACACGCTTCGCGATCGTCTTCTTCACGACGAGGATCCGGTCGAAACCCTGGATCCGCACCCGCAACTCGTCGCCCGGGCGCACGGGTTGCGCCGCCTTGGCGCGTTCGCCGTTGACTCGGACGTGGCCCGCACGGCACGCAGTCGTCGCCGCGGACCGGGTCTTGTAGACGCGCACTGCCCAGAGCCACGCGTCGACGCGTGCGGTGGTCGTGGCATCCGTCATGTCAGGTCTTTCGTCGGCGAACCTCCATCGTAAGACGGGGTCTCACCCGCGCAGGGTCAGCGAGACGAGAGCGCGGTCCGGCTTGGGGCGATCGACGATGTCGAAGCCCGCCTGTTCGAACATCGACACGGTGCCGCGGTACAGCTGGTTGGCGGAGCGCCTCGTGACGGTGGGGTCGAGGGGGTACGCCTCGACGACGCGGGCGCCGGCGTCGCGGGCGGTCGAGACCGCGGCATCCAGGAGTTTCTTCATCAGGCCCTGACCGCGGTGAGCCGTGCGGACGACGAAGCACGAGATCGACCACACGTCGTCGGCGTCGAGGGGCTCGTCCGTCGCGGTCGTGACGTCGCGGGTGCGCAGGAGGCGCGTCTGGTCGATGCGGGGACCGACGCGCACCCAGCCCGCGGGCTCGCCGTCGACGTAGGCGATGAGCCCGGGAGCGCGATCGCCGTGCATCTCGGCGTGAAAGCGCGTGGTGAGGTCGTCGCGCGAGGTTTTTTGGAACTCGGCGTTGGTGAGCAGCCACCATTGGCATTGGCATCCGGGACCGTCGCCGCTGTCGAGCGCCGTCTCGGCGTCGTCGAAGCGGTCACCGGTGGCGGGCAGGATCGCGATCGTCATGCCCGAGACCGTAGCGAGGGCCTCCGACATCGGACAAGGGCGTGCGCACACGCCCGGGGTGGGCGTTGGTTCGCGGGGGCGTCGGCGAGGGGCTAATATAGGGGAGTTGCCCGCTCGCGGGTAACGGGATGTGGCGCAGCTTGGTAGCGCACTTGACTGGGGGATAAGGGGTTTACCCCGCTCCGGTCGGCCCGAACAACTGAAAAACAATGCCACGGGCTGTGGCGCAGCTTGGTAGCGCACCTGACTGGGGGTCAGGGGGTCGCAGGTTCAAATCCTGTCAGCCCGACAGAAAAGCCCTGATGAAAAGCCAATTTCATCAGGGCTTTGTTGTTTCTGGAAGCGGCTTTCGCTGGTCCCCCTCTGGTCCCCCTGAGCCCGTCAGTGTGACCCGTCGGCGGGTGGCCGGCGAGGCTGCGGGGTCGGTCCTGTGGATAAGGGGACCAAAAGGGGACCAGAACGCTTCCGGGGAGGCTTCGGGACCGCGATTCGGCATCACAGGCGCCGCGTGGGCGGGGTGTTCTGGCGTGCGTGGCGGCGTTGTCCGGAGGGGGAGAGGAACGCGCTGGCTTGCTCGGCGGCGGAGGCGAGGTGCCGGTCGTCGGGGTGGAGGTAGCCGCGGGTGGTCTCCATGGACGCATGTCCGAGGATCTCCTGAAGGACGTGCGGGGGAACCATCTCGTGTCGTACCGGAGGTCGGCCAAGTCTCCGAGTACGGCGCCAAGTGCCCGTAGAGGTCGGGCTGGCTGGTCTCCCAGACCCCACGGGGCGGGTTCCCCACCGCGAAGGGTTGCGTCCTCGGGGTTGCTGGGGCGCGGTTGCGTCGTTCACGGTCGTCTCCTTTCGAGCTTGGGCGGATCGCGGTTGCGGAGAGCAGCCCGCGCACGTTCTCGATGACGACCCACTCGGGTTGCAGCTTGTCGATGGCGGTCGCCATGTACGCCCAGAGCCCGGAGCGGGTGCCGGGTTTCAGGCCGGCCATCTTCCCGACCGTGGAGACGTCCTGACATGGGAACCCTCCGCACAGCACATCGACCGGCTCGACGGAGCTCCAGTCGATGGCCGTGATGTCTCCGAGGTTCGGGATGTCGGGCCAATGATGGGCGAAGACACGGGCGGCGGGCTCGTTGATCTCGGAGAACCACACGGTGCGGGCGTCGAAGACATGCTCTACGGCGAGGTCGAGTCCGCCGTAGCCGGAGAACAGCGACCCGACCCGCAGACGGTGGTCGTCGTGTTCGTCGTTCGGATCGTGCATGAGGACTCCGACAGATCGGTGATCCCCGGCCGTCGTCCTTTTCGGGGCTACTGACCGGGCTGGTCACCTGCCAGGTGCTCGCCGCGACTCCCGACCCCTGACTCGCGAGAACCGCCCGAGCCTCGGCCGAGCCGTCGCCTCCGACCTCGTTCCAGAGCCACCACGCCTCTTGCAGATCGAGGTCACTACCCGTCACGACGGGTGAAGAATGGCCCCATGCCTGATCCATGTGCCTTCTGCGGCTCAACAGAGCCACTGACCCGCGAGCACGTCTTCGGGCAGTGGGTCAGCAAGATCGGTCTGGATCTCAGCCCCGTTCAGCACGGGGCGGGTCCGTTGAACGGCATGCCGCGTGACATGGGAGAACAGCCGCCTTTTCGGCAGACGGTGAAGAGCTTCTGCGCTTCGTGCAACAACGGCTGGATGAGTCGGCTCGAAGTCGCCGCGCAGCGTGTGCTGACGCCCCTCATCCTCGGCGGATCGGCGACGATCGCGCCGGCGGATCAGGCTGTGATCGCAGCGTGGATACAGAAGACCGCGCTCACCGCGATGCTCATCTCCAGCAAGGAGCAGCGAGAATCTGGATACGGCCTCTCGCCGGTCGAGTACAGGGCGCTGTACGAGCTGCGGGAGATGATGCAACCCCTCGATGCAAGCCGGTTCTGGGTGGGCCGGTACGAGGGACCGGCAGGGTTCTGGGCCGTCCGCGTGACGCCGCTGAGCGTTCGACTGCCCGGCATTGCGGAACCCGACTTGCCACAGTGCTACCTGATGACGATCATCCTCGGTGGGCTCGCCTTGCAGGGGTTGCGGTTTACGACTCCCGCCTTGGAGATCGAGATGACGAGTGAGCTGGGGATGCCGCAACTTTGGCCGTCTCGCGTCCCGGTTTCTGTGCCAGCAGGTCAGCCGTGCACAAGAGCGTCGTTCTTGCGCTTTGCCGACGGCAAGCTACTGCAATCGGGCGTCGAACATGTGGAACTCAGACCCTGGACTCATGCGGCAGAGTTGCCGCAGAGCACGATCGTGGGCGGCAAAGTCAGAGTTCCGACGTTGTGCGGGAAGCACTTCTTTTACTATCCGGTCGCTCTGCTGGAACAAGCATTTCGTGGACGGTTCTACGTGTTCATGACAGCCTGCGAATGCCAGACCGCCTACTTGATCCAGACCGAGCCCGATGGCGCGCACTGCAAGGCAGCAGGCGCTGCGGACGACATCGGGCATATCTACGAGAACGTGCCCGGAGACGAGTTCCTCATCCAGGACGAGACCGGCGAGTTCGTATGCAAGGAGGTAGTGACCCGCTGACGATGGTCGCGACCCGCTAGCAGCGCATCCTGCCCACCTGTCTCGTGTGACGGTCTCGATGCGCGTGATGTCGGCAGGCGATGGCTACAAGTACCTGTTACGTACGGTCACCGCGGCAGACGGCGACAGGTCCCTCTCGACACCATTGACGCGGTACTACAGCGCCGAGGGAACCCCGCCCGGCCGGTGGCTTGGCGCCGGTTTCGCGGGCCTGGGTGACAAGCAGATCGTGGAGGGCGATCAGGTCTCCGAAGCTCAGCTCCAGCTCCTCGTCGGCATGGGGCGCGACCCCATCACCGGGAAGCCGCTGGGCCGTGCCTATCCCGAGTACCGGCCCGTCGGAGAGCGGGTGGCTGAGCGCGTCGCCGCGCTCGATCCCGAGCTCGGGTCGGCGAGCCGAGCGGAGGCGACCGCCGTAATCGAGGCTGAGGAGGCCGCGCGCGGGGTGCGCCGGGCGGTTGCGGGCTACGACTTCGCCTTCTCCATCCCGAAGTCCGCCTCGGTGCTCTGGGCTATTGCCGACGCGGGTACGCAGGCACTTATCGCGGACGCGCATCACGCGGCGGTTGCGGAGATGGTCGCGTTCATGGAACGCGAGGTTGCAGCCACCCGCACGGGCGCAACCGGCCGCGACGGGGCGGTTGCGCAGGTCGATGTCCGCGGCCTGGTCGCTACCGCGTTCGACCATTACGACAGTCGGGCCGGTGACCCTCACCTGCACACGCACGTCGTCATCTCGAACAAGGTCCAAACCGTCCTCGACGGCAAGTGGCGCTCCCTCGACGGACGCCCGATGCACGCCGCCACGGTCGCGCTCTCGGAACTGCACGAGGCGGTCTTCGCGGATCATCTGACCCGGATGCTCGGGGTGGAGTGGGAGGCGCGGGAGCAGGGTCGGGATCGGAACCCGGCGTGGGCGGTCGTGGGGGTGGCGGAGGAGCTGGTCAAGGAGTTCTCGACCCGTGCCCGGCACATCGACGTCGAGACGGATCGCCTCATTGATCGCTATGTCTCCGAGCACGGGCGCCGCCCGTCGCCGGCGACGATTATGAAGCTCCGCGCCCAAGCCACCCTCTCCACGAGGCCCAAGAAGGAGGTCCACTCACTCGCAGACCTCACCGCCTCCTGGCGCCGTCGCGCCGGTCAGGTTCTTGGTTCAGACGCGACCGCGTGGGCGCGGGCTGTGTCGGTGAACGAGACACCGTTGCTGCTGCGCGCCGACGACATCCCCTTGGATGTGATCACCAACCTCGGCGAGAGCGTTGTCGGGACGGTCGGTGAGAAGCGCTCCGCCTGGCGGCGGTGGAACCTGATGGCCGAGGCCGCGAGGCAGACCACCGGCTACAGGTTCGCCTCCACCGAGGATCGGAAGGCGATCGTCGGCCTCGTGGTCGACGCCGCCGAGGCCGCCTCGCTGCGACTGACCCCGCCCGAGCTCGTATCGAGCCCGGCGGTGTTCCAGAGACCGGACGGCACCTCGGTGTTCCGGCCGAAGCACTCGGTCGTGTTCTCCTCGGAGGTGCTGCTGGCGGCCGAAGACCGCCTCCTCGAGCGCGCCCGCACCACGACCGTGCCGACCGTGCCGCTCGCCACGCTAGAGCGGATCACCGCCCGGCCCGACCGTGCGGGGCGCACCCTCGGACCGGACCAGGCGGATGCCCTGGCGAAGATCGCGCTCTCCGGCCGGATGATCGATGTGCTCGTGGGTCCTGCCGGTGCGGGGAAGACGACGGCCATGCGTGCCCTCCGCACCGCGTGGGAGCGTGAGCACGGCCGCGGAAGCGTCGTCGGACTCGCCCCGTCGGCAGTCGCGGCCCAGGTCCTCGCGGACGACCTCGGCATCACGACGGAGAACACGGCGAAATGGTGGGACACCCATCAGCGCACCGGCGCCACCTTCCAGAAAAGCCAGCTAGTCATCATCGACGAAGCCTCCCTCGCCGGCACCCTCTCCCTCGACCGCATCACCGCCCTGGCCGAGCAAGCCGAAGCGAAGGTGCTGCTAGTGGGGGACCGTGCGCAACTCCAATCCGTCACCGCCGGCGGCGGGTTCTCCCTCCTCGTCCACGACCGCAACGATGCCCCCGAACTGCTCGACGTCCACCGGTTCGTCAACGAATGGGAGAAGACCGCTTCCCTCGACCTGCGCCACGGACGTACCGAAGCAATCGACACCTACGCCGACCACGACCGCATCACCGGTGGCGACACCGAGACAATGATCGACACGGCTTACACCGCCTGGCGCACTGATGCCCTCGCTGGGATCGCCACCGTGCTGATCGCCGACTCGACCGAATCCGTGCACGCCTTAAACCAGCGCGCCCGCGCAGACCTGATCCTTGACGGCACAGTGAATGCTCTCCGCGAAATCGAACTCCACGACACCTCCCGAGCCTCCATCGGAGATTCGATCATCACGCGTCGCAACGATCGGCGCCTCCGTGCCGGTCGGGGATGGGTGCGTAACGGTGACCGCTGGACGGTCACCGACGTTCGCGACGACGGCTCCCTCACAGTTCGCCGCGCTGGTCCACGTCGTGGTGGCGCGGTGATCCTGCCGGCCGGGTACGTGGCTGAGCATGTCGATCTCGGATACGCCGTCACCGCACATAGAGCCCAAGGCATCACTACCGGCACTTCCCACGTCCTCGCAGACTCAACCACAACGAGGGAAAACCTCTACGTCGCGATGACCCGTGGCAGGCAAGCGAACCTCGTCTACGTCGCCACCGACCGCCCCGACGACAACCATGACGTGTCGCATCCAGCAGACGATGCCGAAGCGACCGCGCGCACCGTGCTCTACGGAGTGCTCCAGCACGTCGGCGCCGAGCTCTCCGGACGCGAGACGATAGCCGCAGAACAAGAGGTCTGGGGGTCGATCGCGCAGCTTGCGGCGGAGTACGAGACGATCGCGCAGGCCGCTCAACACGACAGATTCGCGACCCTCATCCGCGAGTCCGGCTTCACCCCGGAGGCGGCAGAAGACACGATCCATTCCGAAGCATTCAGGGCGCTCTCGTCCGAGATGCGTCGCGCGGAGGCGAACCACCACAACATCGACGCTCTCATGCCGCGCCTGGTGGCGGCTCGCGGGTTCGGCGACGCCGACGACATCGCCTCCGTACTTCACCATCGCCTCGCACGAGCCACTGCACGACCGGCAGGCTCAGGCCGTACCCGCAAGGTGCCCCAGCTCATTGCGGGCTTGATCCCCGAAGCTGCGGGTGTGACGAACTCCGAGATGCAGGGTGCCCTCTCCGAGCGCCGCGATCTCATTGAGCAACGTGCTGACGTGATCCTTGACCGCGCTGTCAGCGAGAAGCAAGACTGGGTGCTTGCCCTTGGAACATCAGCTATCGAGCCGAGAGTGAGGGCGATGTGGCGGAGCCAAGCGCGCACGGTTGCGGCATACCGTGACCGCTACGGAATCACCGCGAAGTCACCCCTTGGCTCAGCCCCGGATAGTGATGCGCAGAAAATCGATGCCGCACGAGCTGCCGCGGCTCTGGTGAGGCTTCGCGACATCGCTGCGCAGGCATCGGAGCCAGATGCTCGCCGGTTACGGGGACGCGCCCGGCGCGGCCTCGTGCGCTGAGCCGAGCTAGACGGGCTCTTCCCGACATCAGGAGGCAAGGTAGCATCTCAGAGGCGCAAATGGCGGGATCCTCCAAGATATCGACGTCCGCGCGTTCAGCTTCGCCGACCCCGGAGCCAGGAACTTCGAATCTGAGCGCGGTAGCCACCAAACCATAGTGTGGAGACAGATCTAAGCTAGGCCGCCGGGAGAACGACGTGACACCGCAAGAAGGATTCGTGCCAACCGGCCGTCAGGGTAAGACTGGCCGATGCTCGCTTTGCGGAAGGCATGTGCGGCTCACCAACGCACACGTTCCCCCAAGGGCAGCATTTAACAAGGGAAGCTTCTCCTGGGGCGGCACAACAGCAGACAGTCACCTCTCATATGGCCGCCCGAAGCTCGGCGGTTCAAGCCGATACGCACACTGCGAGTCCTGCCGAGCAATCACATCGCCGTGGGACGACGAGTACATCCGCTGGGCGCATACCTTCGCAGGCAACCTGCTCAACTCGCCGGAGAAAGGCCAGCGAGAACAGATTGTCGGGAGGCTGCAGGATGTGCGTCCGGGGAGGTTCATTCGGTCAGCGATTGCTGGCATGACCGCGCTGACACCGACACTCATCGATTCACATCCTGAGCTTGTGCGCATGGTTCGCGAAGGCGTCCCGGGCAAGCCGCCCGAAGACCTCCGCTTCCTAGCGGCGATTGTCCCAGATGGAAGTGCGGCTCATGTGGAAGGCAGCCACGACGCGGTGGTGGTTCGAGTACTGCTCGGACCCGAGAACGGTCGGTCGATCAGCGCACACGCGCCAGCCATATCAGCCACGATTCACTACCCTCCGTTCAGCCTGCTCCTAGCTGATCGGAGTATCGCAACGGACCTCCCTCATGCAGATTGCACCGAGATGCTCGAGCTCGGAGTCGACGAGGTGGCAGAAGTTTCCATTTCCTTACCGGTGGTTGCTCTTCCCCGGACGGAGGCTCCGGTGCCGATCTCATTGCTCCGCTTCAGCTCAGCAAGAGCTTGATCGTTATCTCCTTCGAAGCTCTAGCAAGGCTTCGCGACCTCGCCGCGTAGGCATTGGGACCAGACGCACGCTCTAGTCGCAGGGGCCCCGCTAATCCGGCCTTGTGCGCTAAGCCGAGACCGGAGGCCTCTTTCTGATGTCCGACGTGCGACGTGCAGTGGAAGAACAAGCAAGGTGACTTTCAGATGTGTGTCGCCGTCACCCCGAGCATGACGGTATGACGGCCTCCCGGCAGTCCTTCAAGGTTCTTTGTCACCAGACCCCTTAGAAGAGGACTGCCGTCATGATCCGCCAGCTCTGGACCCTGAGCATCCATACCCGCACGTTCCTGCGCCGGCACATGCCAACCAACATCCTCCTCGACGCCATCCGAACGAGGAGAGGACTCAAATGGGGCGTCCCCGTGATGCTGCTCGCGGCGCCCTACCTCCTCACGGCGCGCGTCTGCACAACCCTCATCGACAATGGCGCGCCTGGGTGGCTGCACTTGGTCGTGCTGCTATCCGTCTGGAACGCCCTGAAGTTCATCGTGGTGGGGCCGAGCAGCGTGACTCTGCTGATCCATGCGCGCATTCGCGAATCCGCCGATCAGAGGGTGTAGCCCGATTCAGCGAGGCATGCCTGGCGTGTTCCGTTCGACATCTGGAGACTGGATCGGGCATTCTGGTGACACGATGATCATCTGACTCAGCAGGAGCGCCGCGCTGGCGGTTCTTCAGTAAAGGACCGGGAATGACCCAGCAGACTGCGCCCACAGATTCAAGCGACGAGACGAAAGAGCCGTTCGCTCCGATGCGGCTCTCTCACATCGAGGTGCGCAATTTCCGTTTACTGCGGAAAGCCGATATCGACCTTGATAGCCGCACCACCGTGCTGGTTGGTCGGAACAACAGTGGAAAGACCACGCTCGCTGAGGCGTTTACTCGCTTTCTGCAGCCATCGACATTGAACTTCACCATGGCCGACTTCTCCGCCGAGAGCTACCCGGAATTCCTGGAAGCATGGAAGGCCTACGCGACAGGAGACAAAGAACTCGCGAGGAGTCTTCTCCCCGAGATCTCCCTTACCATGGAGATCTCGTACTCAAAAGATCTGCCCGAGTACGGGCCTCTAGCTGCAGCTATCGTCGATCTCGACCCGGACTGCACAACAGCGATGATCCGCTTGAGCTACTCACTCGAAGGTGGACGCCTGTCAGACTTCTTCGAGGGAGTCACAGCAGACCCGAACACGGGTGACGAACCGGATATCGAGCGCGTACTGGGGGTCGTCGGAGACCGAGTTCAAGGGATGTTCACACGATCGATCACCGCGATCGATCCGGGAGATGCATTCAACATGCGTGACATCGCATTAGAGGCGATGCGGCGCATCCTCACCGTTCACTTCTTGAAAGCTCAACGCGGACTCGATGACGAGAAGGAACGACCCAAAGACCTGATCGGGAGCATCTTTCAGAGCCTGTTTGACGCCGCATCCAAAGCGAATGACGGGAGCGTCCAGAAAGAAACTGCCAATGCGCTCACCGAAGCCGTAGCTGGCATTGAGCAGGACCTGGGCATCAGAGTCAGCGAGATGGTGAAGGGAATCATCCCAGCACTTCGGAGCTTCGGATACCCCGGTCTCACAGACCCTGGTCTCAAAGCAGAGACGACCCTCGACATCGAACGCGTGCTGGGGAACCACACCAGCATTCGTTATGACGGCGTAGCCGGGGTTTCGCTTCCTGAGTCGTACAGCGGTCTGGGGTCTCGCAACCTCATCCTGATGCTGCTCACGCTACTTAGCTACTACCGGGAGTATGCGACGAGAGGCAACATGCCTGGGCTGCACTTAGTCTTCATCGAGGAGCCTGAAGCTCATCTTCATCCGCAGATGCAGGAAGTGTTCATCGAGCAGCTCGCTTCGGTCGCTGAGCTCTTCCCGGCCTTGGATGAAAAAACGCATCCTTGGTGGCCGCAGTTCGCGGTCTCAACACACTCTTCCCATGTTGCCAACCGTGCGGACTTCTCAACGATCCGATACTTCCGTGTCGAAAGTGACCCGAAAAATGGCCCCGGCCACCACGCCAACGTCCTCGACCTCACCGACGCTGAGGGCATCAACAAAAAGTTTCTGCACCAGTATCTGACCCTCACCCGCTCTGACCTCTTCTTCGCGGACAAAGCCATACTCGTGGAAGGCACAAGCGAACGGCTGATCGTTCCTGCGGCCATCAGAAACGCCAAGCACAAGCTCAGCAGTCAGTACGTTGCACTCATGGAAGTAGGAGGCGCGTACGCCCACATCTTCTTCCCGCTCCTTGACTTCCTTCGCATTCCCACGCTTGTCATCACCGACATCGATGCGATTGGCCAGGTCGAGGGAAACAGTCGAGACGGCGCAACGACTGTTCACGAAGGTACATCAACAAGCAACGCAACCATCAAGAAGTGGTTCCCTGACTCCAACGCTCAGAACCCAATTGCCTTGCTGGACGCTGCTGAGACAGATGCCATCATCAGTGGCAACCGGTACCTTGCATTCCAAGTTCCTGAGAGCGAAGGGCAAGCCTGCGGTCGAACCTTCGAAGACGCCTTCCTCCTCGCTAACCCCTCTGCTGAAGGGCTCACGCTCACGGGCGATACCAGCCAGGACGAGGCCCGCGTTCGCGAGGCTGCGGACGGTCTGAAGAAGAGCGACTTCGCTTTGCGATTTGCCGTTGGGGAGGTGGGCTGGAAGACCCCTCGCTACATCCAACGCGGACTCGACTGGTTACTGAATTACTCCACCGGGGTTGAGTCTGTGGCTGAGTCTCCGAGCGATTCGGGAGTGGTCGTTCGATGACCGCCCCGGCCAGCCCCGTTGCCGACGACGCCGAGCAAGCGAGCGAGGAAGCTCTAGCGGCCCTCTTTGCCGCACTCGATGGGCGCCGGAACTTCAAACTCGAAGCGGGGGCAGGAGCAGGCAAGACCTACTCGCTGGTCCAAGCCTTGCGACGAATACTGAAGAGCAAGTCCGTCTACCTTCCCCGCAGCGATCAACGGGTCGCCTGCCTCACGTACACCAAGGTTGCCCGCGACGAGATCAAAGCAAGAACCGATGAAGATCCCGCCGTCTTCGCCGACACCCTCCATGGGTTCTTATGGGAGATGATCAGTCCATACCAGAAGGCTCTATCGGCGGCCCTCCACGCCTCAGAAAGCTGGAAAGATCGTCTTGCTGAGCATCCAGAGGTCAGTGGGTTGGCGATCGAGTACGACCTTGGAATTCGCGGAGTTCATGATGATCGAATCACGCTCCATCACAATGACATCCCAGAGTTAGCGATTCAGCTATTCGGCAATGAGAAATTCCGGTCGCTCATCACCGACCGATTCCCTGTCATCTTTATCGATGAGTACCAGGACACCCCGTCGGGGCTTGCCGAAGCGGTTCTATCTGGTTACGGAGCCGACCCTAAAGGCCCTGTCGTTGGCTTCTTCGGCGACCACTGGCAACAGATCTACGACAGAACCTGTGGTTCGATCGTGCATTCTTCGCTCACATCGATCCCGAAGAACGCCAACTTCAGATCGGACAGATCGGTCGTCAGCTTCCTGAACAAGCTGCGCCCGGAGCTTCCGCAGGCGCCTCGAGCCGATGCCGGTGAGGGCACAGCCACGGTGTATCACTCCAACTCCTGGCCGGGCGTCCGTCAAGGCAGAAATTGGAAGGGCCAGATCTCCCAGGAAGCAACCCAAGCATGTCTGGAATGGCTCCAACACGCGTCCCCAAGCAGCACATGGATCCGGGACTCTGGGGATCTGAAGATCCTTATGCTCACGCACGCGACGATCGCGAACGAACTCGGCTACCCGAGCCTTCCGGGGGTATTTGGCTCAAACGATGCCTTTGCCAACAAGGAAGACCCGGTGATCGAGTACCTTGTCGACATTGTCGAACCCGCCATACAGGCGTTTTCCGAGCACAAATACGGAGAGTTGTTCCGCCTCCTGGGAAGCAAGAAGCCAACGCTCAATGCGCCGAAGGATAAGCATCGCTGGTCGGATTACTTTGATTCGCTCATCTCGACCAGTCGTGCGGGCACGATCGGGAACGTGTTGGACCTCTTGAACTCGCAGAGTCTCTTCTCCTTACCCACGCGAGTAGCTAAGAGAGAACGCGAGTTAAAGGAGGCGCTCCTGGCGCTCGGCCCGGCAGAGGAACTTGGAGAACCACGAAAACTGGTTGAGCATAGGGCGCTACGCTCCGTGCCGTATGCCGAAGTTCGCGCGCTTCGTTCGTACCTGGAAGACAGCACCGTCTTCTCAACTAAACACTCTGTAAAAGGCGCAGAGTTCGACGACGTGATCGTACTTGTCGGGCGCGGCTGGACTAAGTACGACTTCGCCAAGATGATCGCCGCCCACGCTCCGCAGAGCAATCCAGAACTTAGGCAGGCCGGGAGTTTTCAGCATTCACGCAATCTCTTCTACGTCTCCGCTTCGCGAGCAAAACACAACCTTGCACTGCTGTTCGTTCAAGAGCTCAGCGACGATGCAATCTCGGTACTCGAGGACTGGGCAGGACAGGAGAATGTGATCTCGATCGAGTTCGACGAGGCGGGAGCACCACGATCGCTCTCCGCCTAGGCCCTTCCAGGGGCAGGCTACGGCCGGAACGCTCCTCGCCCCTTGGTGGCGTCGGACGGGCTAGATGCTGCACTCGGAGCGCCCAAGTAGTCACCGCGCGAGGGTCTCGCGAAGGTATTCGGGGGCTGCGCCGAACCGGCCCCGTTGTCAGTCCAGTTTGGTACCCAACGTGCCTCAGCCCTCAGCCCTGAGCGAGTGGTTAGGCAAGAAGGTCAGACGGCCCCAGGTAGTCGAGCTCGACTACGTCTCCCGCTCCGATCGCGGTGACTTTCAGTAGCCCCTGACGGCGCGGGTTCAAGTGGGTAGTCAGTACTCCGGCTCGCTGGGCATCTGCCGCCTCGAGCACGGTTGTTTCGTCGGAGCGGGTGATTGCTCGGTACGGCTCGCCGGGGGTGGGCTGATAGCCAGGTATCCAACTCACCAAAGACTCGTGCACTTCGTGAATCCACGTTCGCTGACGGAGGGCGACAGTGCGGTTGGCGAAGCTCTTCCAGAGCTCGCGGGTGGTCGGTGTTGGCCAGGATGAGTCTCTAGCTGCGGCCTGTGTTGCCTCGGATATCATCCACTCGTGTAGCCCGCCTGGGGTTGTGAATGCAGCTTCGGTTGACTCCACCGCGACGAGCGCTCCCGACCGAGAGGCGAAGCCTGCTCGCATGAGCGTCGACGCGGCCCTGTTGAGTGTGCCGGCTTCCACACCAGCGACGCTCAGTTCGGTCTCTGGACTAAATAGATCCCAAGGGGATGCATCGGGGTTGGGGTGCGCTGCAGCACGGACGCGGACGGCTTCGAGTGCCCATGGGAGTCGGTACGCCAGGGTATCTTCGATGAACTCCGCAGTTTCGAGGCTGTCGTCGGCAGCGAGTTCCACAACTGGACGACCTCGCAGCCACCCGACCAGGATCTCTTCCCAATTGTCGGGTTGAGACTTGGGAATGAAGGGGGAGATCTCGAACACGATCTTGGCGAAATGGACTATGGCGTTGATCGCTTGGTCGTTCATGCCGAGTTGGATGGCCGCTTCGGCGATTTGCAGGTGACGGTTGAGTTGCTCAGCATTCGAATCGAGTTCCTGGCCGGTCGCGAGGCCGACACCCGCCAGATAATAACCGCGCCGTTGATCCGGTGTCGTGCTCCGCCAGATAACGCCGGCTCGGGCCACGAGACCTGTCCGCAGGATGTCGCGCACCGGCTCCTGGTAGCGAGCAATTGTCCGTGCCCACAACGATGAAGCGAGAACTGTATCGAGCGCGGTGCCGAGATCCTGCTCCGTGACAGAGGAGTCGCTGAGCAGTCCGAGGATCGCGCAATCCAGGCTCGCGAGTTGGCCCGGCCAGAACTTCATGGCGTCGCTCGTGGTTTCTTCGTCTTCGGCGGGAATCACAGGGAAGGACCAGTTGGCGAGCCCGGTGACGTACTCGGTGAAGTTGTCGCAGTCGATTTCTCCGAGACTGTCGGACATCCTCTGGAGCATGGTGGTGAGGAGTCGGACGAGTCCGCTCTGCATATCCCGCAGCTGCGAATCTTCGACCAGCCGCTCCCAGTTCTGTCGTGCTCGACGGGTGGGCTCGAACATCGGATGCAACACGAGTCCGGACGAATCGACGAACGCTCGTCCAGCTCGGCCCACAATGTTGCGGAATTCGGCGGCATCGATGATCGTCCGGTTTCGCCACAGACTATGGACTACTAGTGAACTTGCCGACAGGTTCAATCCCTGCGCCAGCGTGGGGGAGGGGACCGTAATTTTCAGCGCTCCCTGTTGCAGGAGCTTCTCGACTTCTTTCCGGTAGGGCCCGGGCAAAGAGCCGTGATGGATGGCGACGCCCATGCGTAGGCAGGCTAGGAGAGGATGGTCGGCCCCAAACCATTCTTGGCCGATGCTGAGTGCGGTGTTCAGGACGGTCGGGTCTCCGTCAAACACGCTGCGGAGTGCACCTTGCCGGGCCAGCTTGACGATCAGTTTGGCCAATGCGTTGACCGAGCTCTTGAGTGGGCAGAACACCAGGACGGTCTGGCCGTCATCGACGAGGCGCCAGGCGGTCGCCAGCGTGAGCTCTTGAGCGTCTTTCGGGAACGGGAGCTTGCGTTGCTTGCTCGGGACTGTCTCCGCGGTGAGGAACCGGGGGACATATGGTTCTTCACCGCCGACAGTGATGTTGAGCCTTGCATTGTTGTCGCGCCAGACAACCTCTCCGTATCGGAGAACGGTGGGACGCCAATCACTGCTGATCAGCCCATTGGGTTCGTCGTCTGTGAGCCAATCAACGAAATTCTTGACCTCATCACCCTCTGGCAGGATCGCTGAGAGACATATGATGCGCCGAGTCTTCGCGTCGGGGCGGCGAAGGAGCCGCTGAATCTGGACTTCGTATCGCACTTCCCGCTCGTTTGCTCCGATCATGTGTCCCTCGTCGAGCACGATCAGTCCGACGTCATCGAGTAGATCTGGATCGTTGCGCAAAGCGAAGTCGAGCTTCTCGGGAGTCGAGACCACGATGTCGCGGTCCTGGAGGATGCTCTCGTCGACATCGCTGACCCCGATGGTGCCGTACAAGGAGGAGATGGTCTTGCCGAGAGGGACGAAGGTACGTTCCAGAGCGGTCTCGGTCTGTGCGGAGAGCGCGCGGAGCGGGGTGACGAACACCACACGTTTTCCCTCGGCCAGGGTCGCGAGGATGCATAGTTCTGCGATGCGAGTCTTGCCTGCGCTCGTGGGCAGGGAGAGCACGAGGTTGTCTTGGGTATTGAGCACTCGTGACGCGGCTTCCAATTGGGAGGGCCAGAGGTCGATTTCGGAGCGTTGTCGGCGGAAGAGCGAGGCGATGAATGTGGCGCGTAGGCGATCCCAGTCGCCAGCGTCCCCGCTTTCCGGCCCCATCGGCAGAACCACGTGGAAGCTGGATTCCCACAGTCCCCGCAGCAGGTGAATCGCCAGCCGATGGCACCACCACTGCGGCACCATGCTCAAAGCGGCCGCACCGCGCATACCCACCTCGAGTCGTGCAATGGCCTCCGTGAGGAGAGGTGGTTCGCCACGTTCGAACGCCAGCATTGCCACACTGATCGCACCCATGAACGCATCGGTCAATGCGGCATCGACGATGTCCAAGACATCGGCCTCGTCGTCGTTGTTTTCATCCGGGGCGAGCACCGAGCGCAACTCCTCGGCGAGGCTTGCGTCCGCGGCCCGTTCGTCCGCGCGGCTACCGGAGACGAGCGTCGTCAGGCCATCCAGGTCCCGGAGCATGAGTAGCACCAGGCATCTCTCGGTGGGGGAGGTGTTCTGATCGTTGCGCGTCGCCGTGAGAAGGGAATATGCCCGCGCTGAGAATCGAGCGAGATGAAAGCTAGCTGCGGCCACCACCCGGTGAAAGCCCAAGTCCGGTGTTACCTCCCCGCGGGCGATGACTGATTCGATCGCTGTCGCCGCGTTCTCGAATGCCCGTCGAGATGCCTCGGCAGATCCCTCTAGATCGCTCAGTTCCAGTCCGTGCTCCAGAAGCGCATACCCGTAGGAGAGGAGGTCGTGGCTCAGCAGCACGTCAAATGGGGGAGCGTCCTCTGGGAGAACGCCTTCGCGCCATATCATTGCGCGCGCCTCCCCACGCGCAAGAAGCCGCCCACGGAAGCCTGGCGCCGTTGCCCGACCGATCGCTGCTTCGAGATCCTCAACGCGCCCGGGCATCACGGATCACCTTCTCGAACACTCGACGGATGAATGCCTGGTGTTCTGGGACCTGCAGCCCCACACCGAGACGCCGGATCTTGCCCTTGTACGCCTCGGTGTGATCGCGGAGCAACCCGAGAGAGTCGTTGCCAGAAAACGTGAATAGCAGGTGCAGTACATCGCCCGATCGAATACGTCCACGAAGCTGAGCCGCGAGGATTTTCATATGCAGCTTGGTTTCGCCCATTTCGCGCAGACGCGCGGCGACGAACATCAGCGCGTGGGGCGTCGGCAGGCCGTGCTCGCTCAGCAAGGCGGCTTCCGCCTCATTCAGTGTCGAAGTCGAGAGGCTCGCGCGACTTTTCGCCTCGCCCTTGAGAAACTCGAGCTTGACGTCGTCCACGATGCGAACGCCGAGGAGATCGTCGCCGCGCATGGGCATTTCGCGGCTGTCCTTCCACCGTAGGCGTGCGATCATGCGGTATCCGAGTTCGCGCGCCACATACTGGGTGGCGAGGACCTCTCCGAGTTCGCCCGACCGGGTCCGCTTGCTTACCGGCAGCTTTCCGCTCAGAACCTCCGCCGCCTCCGGCTTGCCGAGCTCGCGTAGCACTGCGGCGATCTCATCCGCAGACACATAGTGACGAGGCACGGCGGCTGCAGCCCATTTCACCCCAGCATCAACCGCGACCTCGTCGGCTGGCACCATCCGCACAACTTTGTGAGAGCCAACGTTCTCCCGGGTGGTGGTCACCCATGTCTTAATTCGAGCCATTCGAACAGCCCTCCGAAATTGACCAGGTCAAAACGAGTCGTCCGGCCTGTGATTGCCCGAGGCCGGCCGCCGGTTGAGCGGACTGCTCATTCAAGTTCCCACCATTCATGGGTCAGACCGCCCGAAGGTTCGCTTGGCTGCGTGACCCAATTTGCGCATTTCCTTCGAGGGAGAACGTCACGAGTCCGAGCATGAGATCCCGGACGTCCTGTGCGCGCACGTCGAGCGCTCGAGCGATCTCGATGAATCCTGCGCCTTGGCCACGCATATCGTTCATGACCTGCGTTAGCAGGCTGGAGCTTTCGGCGAGTAGGTCGGAGCCGGGCTCGCTTCGTCGGAAGCCAGCCATCGAGAGTTGTTTCGCCAGTGTGCTGTAGGTCCAGTCTGAGATGACACCCAGTCGATGCGCGCGAAGATTGAGTGCCATTGCGCTCACGCGCCAGCGTCTCTTGAGCATCAGGATGTCCTCGAGCATCAAGTTGCCGCGGATCGCGCCGAGGACGTCGGCCCGCGGCATTAAGAAGGAACTGGCAAAGTCGTTCGCTGCCTGCTCTTTTTCCTTGCCGGGCTCAACATGCAACGACCCACCGTGCATGACGAGGTGCCCGAGTTCGTGTGCGAGGTCGAAACGTAGCCGTTCGGCGGACTTGTGCACGTTCAGGAAAATCACCGGTGTCGCCCCGTGTCGGAATGAGAACGCGTCGATGGCTTGAAGTGGCCCGCCGGCGGAGTAGACCTTGGTGCCCTTGGATTCGAGAAGCTGCAGGAGGTTTTTGATCGGTGCCACACCGAGACCCCATGCGCCGCGCAGTGCCTCGGCGGCTTGTTCGGGTGGCAGTGAGTTGTCGGAGTCGAGGAGATCCTGGAGTTCTGGAACCTCTGGAGCCGGCGCCCTATATGTCGCTTCGATCCAGTCCGACAGCTCGATCGCTAGTGTCGACAGGCTTCGTGCTGTCGCCTCGTCCTTCTTCGCGAGTCGCGACGTCGCCCGAAAATGGAAAGCATCCGACGGCGGAAGTGCCGTGACCGGGCGGTAGAAGAAGTCGACCGGAAAGTTGAGGACGCGCGCGAACTCACGAACAAGCTCCGGACTCGGTGTCTTCTTAGTGTTCTCGGCTTGAGACACCCAAGGCGCGGTCGTGCCCGCTTCCGTGGCGAGCGCCGTTGCGGTCATCTGTCGGATGGCGCGCGCCATCTCAAGGCGTGCGGGAATGAAGGTAGTGCTCATCGCGGGGAACCCGGCGCCTTAGCGCCGTGCGACGGTGAAGCCGAAGCCCTCGTCTTCTTCGGTGTCTTCCTCGAACGAGAACGCACCGAGCGCTAGGTCGAACGGCGGGAAGATGATCCGCTCCGACCAGCTGTCGATCTGCTTCCCGGCCATCGAGGTCGGACGAGACAGCTCCAAGAAAACCATGCCATCACGTTCGTTATAGAGCAGGATCCAGAAGTACTTGACGTCGATTTCGCCACCGTCGTCGGTCGGCTGGCCGAACATGGCCATCTGGCCGTTCTCGTCCACGCGACGCGCAAAGGCCGAGCCCTTCGGGTTCTTGGTGCTCGGCGTGCCCCAGGCGACGCCGGTGAACTCGTCGCCACTACTGGCGATCAGTCCGAGGTTGAGATCAGTCTGAGAGAAGTAGGGCAGGTTCTGCGGGTCTGAACGCTTCCAGTTGAGCTGGAGCAGCATGAGTTGCTCGTGAATTACCTCGACGGTGCGGTACCAGCGCGTCATATTGGGTGCAGACTTCGGCGCGCCCTTCGAGTAGGTACGACTCTCCGCAGCGCCCACCGCGACGGCACGCTCGAAGACAGTCGCTTGGAGACGCATTGGGGACAGGTGGCGCACGAGATCCTCGCGGGTCTTGGGGGTGTGAATCGCCATGGCGGTTCCTCTCTCGCGGCCGGTGGTGAGCCCCACTCTAGCGGGCAAGTTAAAGAAATGCCACATCAAGTCAGGGGCGGCGTGTTGCAGCTTCCAGCTCGGGAACGGAGGCTCCTCGCCCAAGATCGCAGCAGGGAACTGCGTTCACCATGACAAGTCCGACCCTGGGTCCGGCGATCGTTGGACTCGAGCTGCTTGGGCGGTGTCGATGGTTCGGTAGACCAGGCGGTCGCCATCGATCGTTCCCGTGTGCTTACCGGAGGAGTCGAAGATCGGATAACGGCAGGCGGGAGTGCGTCAGCAGGCGTGGCTGGACTCTATGTGTCGGAGGGCAGCCGTAGCGTAGGTAGTGGGATCAAGTGCTGCCCAGGCGGTAATCATCCTTCGTGTGTGATCGAGTCAGGAGTACCGTGTTGAATACCAGCATGAGCGATACCCGCTCTGTCTTTGTCGTTCACGGGCGCAATGAGGCGCTGCGTAAGGCGATGTTTGACTTTCTGCGGAGCATTAATCTGTCGCCGATGGAGTGGACGTCCGCGGTCGAACTGACTGGCGAAGGTTCTCCATACATCGGGCAGGTACTCGACGCGGCCTTCGAACATGCCACGGCGATCATTGTGCTCATGACGCCCGACGAAGTCGCCTATCTCCAGCCCCGCTACGGCCATAGTGAAGGCGACATTGAGACGTTGCCTGCGCCACAGGCGCGCCCGAACGTGCTGTTCGAGGCAGGCATGGCGCTCGGGCGTGACGCCAAACGCACCGTACTGGTCGAGATCGGCGAGGTACGCCCATTCAGCGACGTCGCGGGTCGCCACGCAATTCGCCTGACCAACTCGACAGCCAGCCGTCAGGCGCTCGCGGCTCGACTCAAAACTGCCGGCTGTGATGTCGACCTGACCGGCACGGACTGGCACACCACAGGAGACTTCACGGCGCCACCTCCGCCCGGAGACGGCCTGACGCTCGGACGACGGCTGCCGAGCAGCGCTCCGGCCCGGAAAGCTCTCGACTTCGATCTCAAATACTTCAACAAAGGTGGCAACCGAATCGACAAGCTTCAGGTGATCAACCGGGGAACCGAGACGGCTTACGAGGTGACGCTTGCTGTGCCCGAGAATGCGTCTCTCGACATGCGCTCGAACGGCAACCCTGTGATCCCGAAGATCCCTGGCGGGGGCAGGTCGGTCACCATCGATGTGATGAGCTACCGCCGTTTCATGGGCAACGGTGGTAAGGACGACACTTTTGATGTCACCATCGATGCTCGCACCGATGGTGGCGAGCAGGTCACCCAGGACGTGTTCCTCGATCTGAACGGATAACGACATTGGATGAAGAGATTCGAATCCCCGTGAGTCTGCCGCTAGACAGCGACGGCTTCCTTCGCCGCGAGTGCCCGAGCTGTGAGCGAGAGTTCAAGTGGTTCAGTCACAATGAGGGTGACCCGAATGCCGAGCCGGCGACACAGTATTTCTGCCCGCTTTGTGGTGAGCCGTCTGGCCTCGATTCGTGGTGGACACCGGCGCAACTCGAGTACGGGTACGGCAGTGCAGGGGGCGCCATTGATCAGGTCGTCAAGGATGCAATGTCGGATCTGTTCAAGGGCATGAAGGGCTTCACTTACAAGCCGAACTCGTCATTCAGCTTGGACATCGAGACGCCCGACTCGCTTGTCGAGCCGGATGACATGGTGATGGTTGAGCCGCCGTGCCACCCGAATGAACCGCTGAAGGTGCCCGAGGATTCGACTAGCCGAGTGCATTGCCTGGTATGCGGAACGGTATTCGCGGTATAGAAGAACACCGTCGTTCTGGTCGCCGCCGGGAACCTGAGATCTCGAACCCACCGGCGTAATAGGCGGAGCGCGACGCTGAGCGCCTTTCTAGGGTGGTTTCGTGACGTGCTCTGCATGATCTGACCCGCGGAAACACACAGTTTTCGGTGAGATTTGAACCGTTTGGACGCCTGGGGGTCAAGGGGTCGCAGGTTCAAATCCTGTCATCCCGACGGAATGGGTCGGAACTCGCAAGAGTTTCCGGCCCTTCGTCGTTTCTCGGGGGTGTCCGAGAGGTCGTCACTATGTCGCTCATAGGGTGAGCCCCATGTTCGATTTCGACGAATTCATGATCGCCCTCCCGTCCACTGTGATCATCGGTGGGATCTCGGCCCTGGTGTCGTGGCTCGTCATTCGCGGAGCGGTTCTCTCCGCGTTACGCAAGTACCGCCGGGAACAGATGGAGGGGCATTCGGAGCAGCTCTGAGGCAGCCCGCAGGGCCGACCCGTCTGAGCGTCAGCATTGGCGTCGCCACCTCGGGCTCCAGAACGGAAAGCACCCCTCACCCCACCACATCCCGCACCACCGCCGTCACCTCGCCCAGGAGGTCCCGCGCCAAGAACCCGACGCCGGCGCGCTTGGTCAGACGGTCGCCCGAACGCGCGTGCGTCCACCCGCCCCACACCGCCGCGCGTTCCGGCTCGAGCCCGCGCGAGGCGAACCCGGCGATGCAGCCCGACAGCACGTCGCCGCTGCCGGCCGTGCCGAGTCCTCCGCTGCCGGGTTCGGCCTGCCACACCCGCCCGTCGGGGGTGGCCACGGTCCCGAAGCAGTGCACCACGGCGCGGTAGCGGTCGGCGATCTCGGCGATGTCCGCGGCGCGGTCCTCGCCGAGGTCGCGCTCCAGCAGGAGCGCGGCCTCTTCCTCATTCGCGTTGATGAGCAGGTCCTCGGGCAGGAGCGAGCGATCGACATCGGACAGGATGCCGAGGGCGAACGCATCCAACACGAGCCGCGTCACGCCGACACGAGCGATCGCGAGCAGCGCCGCGCGCGTGACGTCGGGATCGTCGAAGCCCGGGCCGAACAGCACCGCGTCCGCCGACTCGAGCGCCGAACGGAGTCCCTCGTCGAGGGAGTCGGCATCCCCTCCCCAGGCGTATACCCCGGCCTCGGGCATGGCAGTGCCGAGGCCCACCGCGGTCTCGGGCGGAACCGCCAGGCCCACCCGCCCCGCGCCGACGCGGAGCGCCGCCTCGGCCGACAGCAGCACGGCGCCGGGCGACCGGGGTGAGCCACCGACGACGACGACCTGCCCGCGGGCTTTCTTCGACCCGGGATCGGGCAGACCCCACTCGCGCAGCAGCGCCCGCGAGACCTTCTCAACGGTGGGGGGCATCGGTCTCTCCGGAGTGGACGGTGACATCGGCGCCTGCGCTTTCAAGATGAGTGGTGTCGGAGAAGGTGACGAGCTCCCACCCGTCATTCGTGCGGACGAGTTCGGTGACCGACGCGTTCCTGACGGTGTGCACGGCCGCGAAAGCGAGCAGCTCCGCCTCGTCCATCGGCAGCAGGATGTACAGCACGAGCATGATCACCGCGTCGTGTGCGACGATCACCGCCGAGTCGACCGGTCGTTCCAGGTGTTCCGCCAGGAACGACCGCAACCGCAGAGCGACGTCGACCCACGACTCGCCGCCGGGCGGCCGGTGGAAGAACTTGCCGAGGTGCCGACGCCGCGCCGCTTCCTCCGGATGGAGTTCGTGGACGCCGCGGGTCGTCAGAAGATCCAGGATGCCGAGTTCTCGGTCGCGCAACCGCTCGTCCACCCGCGGCCGGGAGCCGGTTGCGACATCGTCCGAAGCGAGAGCGAGCGTCTGACGCGCGCGACGGTACGGCGACACCCAGTATTCGTCGATGGAGGGGCCGTTGACCGCCAGCCAGGTGCCCAGCGCCCGGGCCTGCTCCTCGCCGACGGGGGACAGGGCGACGTCGGCATCGCGTGCGTCGAGGGCGATGACGGCTGAGCCCTCGCGTTCGGCCTTCGACGCGGCGACGTTTCCTTCGCTCTCGCCGTGGCGGACCAGCCACAGCTTCTTCACCGTCACCGCGTCACCTCCGCGCGCGTCACTTCCGTCTCCCGAACGGTCCGCGCCGTCGCCTCTTCGGCTGTGGCGCGTCCGACTTCTCGGGCTCGCCCAGACGGATGCGACGGCCCTCGTCGATGTCCTCACGCTCCTTCTCGTCCTGCTTGTCGCTCTTGCGGGTGTCGCGAGCGGGCAGCTGGAGGTCGCGCTCGGCGGCGATGCCCGCCTGCAGCTGCCGGCCACGCTCGAGCTCGGCGTCGAATTCCGCGCCGAACAGCAGAGCGAGATTCGCGATCCACAACCACAGGAGGAACACGATGACGCCCGCGAGAGAGCCGTACGTGCGGTCGTAGTTCGAGAAGTTGGCGATGTAGAAGGCGAAGCCGGCCGTGGCCAGGGCCAGGACGACGATCGCCACGATCGCGCCGAGGCTGATCCACCGGAACTTCGGCTGCTTCGCATTCGGCGTGGCGTAATAGAGGACGGCGACCAGGAACACGATGACGAAGAGCATCACCGGCCACTTCGCGATGTCCCACGCGATCTGCACGCCCTCGCCGAGACCGAGGGCGCTGCCGATGGCGGAGGTGACGTCACCCGAGATGACGAGGCCGAGAGCCACGAGGGTCAGGGAGACGACGGCGATCACGGTGACGACGAGCTGCATGGGGCGCAGCTTCCAGAAGGGCCGGCCCTCTTCGATCTCGTAGATGCGGTTCATCGCGCGACTGAACGCCCCGACGTATCCCGACGCCGACCAGAGGGCCAGCACGATGCCCGAGACGAGCGCGAACCCGGCGCCGGGGGACGAGGCGATCTCTTCGAGCGGTCCGCTCAGCGCGTCCGCCGCCCCGGGTGCCACCTGCCGGACGACATCGGTGATCGCTCCCGCGGCTGCGTCCCCCTGGCCGACGACGCCCAGGACCGAGAAGATGGCCAGAAGGGCCGGGAACAGCGCCAGCACGGAGTAGTAGACCAGACCCGCTGCGGCATCCAGGCACTGATCGGCGGAGAACTCCCGCAGCGTCTTCTTGAGGATGTACCCCCACGACCGTTTTTCGAGATCGGTGGGGGAGTCGGGCTTCTCGCCGTCCTCGGGGGGAGGTGCGGTGCGAGTGGTCTTCTGCCGTGCCATAGCGACCGGTGTACGTCGGATCGACCGGAAACGCCGACAGGGTTGTGCTGCCATCACGCTTGTGAGAACGGGGTCCGCTCGAGCCTGGCAATGTCCTGCACAGAATGCAGGCTCCCTCCCGGGAATACGCGGATTTCCGCCGGTCGCGGGATGAGCGTATACGCCTCCGCGCATACGGCCCCCGTAGCGTGGCCACCAAGTCGTCGGCATCTGCCCCCGGCTTCGAGACTTCGGTCACCCCCACCGAGGAGCACGCATTGGCTGCACCCGTCATCGAGTCCCGGATGGGACCGATCCGTCAGACCTACAAGGGAACGACGGAGTTCCCGCCCATGGCCAAGGCCTACACAGAGTTGTCGCAGGTCGTCCGCGAAACGGGCCTGCTCGTTCGCGCCCGCCGGTTCTACGCGATGGTCGGGGTCGTCCTCGCCCTCGGTTTCGCCGGCGCGATCACCGGGTTCGTCCTGCTCGGCGACAGCTGGTTCCAGTTGCTGATCGCCGCAGCCCTCGGAATCCTGTTCACCCAAGTGGCGTTCCTCGCCCACGAGGCCGCGCACAAGCAGATCTTCGCCTCGGGCAAGGCCAACGACCGCCTCGCCCTGTGGCTCGCGGCCGGCGTGGTCGGTATGAGCCTGTCGTGGTGGACATCGAAGCACACGCGCCACCACGCCAACCCGAACCGCGTCGGCAAGGACCCCGACATCGAGATCGACACGATCTCGTTCCTCGACGTCGACGCGGCCAAGGCCCGCGGCATCCAGCGCTGGATCACCCAGCGCCAGGGCTGGGCGTTCTTCCCCCTGCTGACCCTCGAGGGTGCGAACCTGCATGTCATCGGTCTGCGCCACCTGCTCTCGCGGGAGCCCGTCAAGGGCCGCTGGGCAGAGCTCGGCATCATCGCCCTGCGCTTCGCGGTCTTCGTCGCTCCGGTGTTCGTCTTCCTGCCGCTCGGAATGGCCTTCGCCTTCCTCGGCGTGCAGCTCGCCGTGTTCGGTGTCTACATGGGCGCCTCGTTCGCCCCGAACCACAAGGGCATGGCCGTCATCGCCCCCGACGCGAAGCTCGACTTCTTCAGCAAGCAGGTTCGCACTTCGCGCAACATCACCGGTGGCTGGTGGGCCACCTGGCTCATGGGTGGCCTGAACTACCAGATCGAGCACCACCTGTTCCCGAACATGCCGCGCCCGCACCTCGGCAAGGCCCGCGCGATCGTCAAGGAGCACAGCCAGACGCTTAACGTCCCTTACGTCGAGACCACGTTGTTCGAGTCGTACGGCATCGTGATCCGCTACCTGAACCGGGTGGGGCTCGCCGCCCGCGACCCGTTCGAGTGCCCTATGACCTCGGCGGCCGCGCGGGCCTGACGCCCGCACGACCACCCACCCCAGAGGGCTCCGCATCGCGCGGGGCCCTCTGTCGTTGTGTCGGTGACACATGTCACCGCGAGCGATGATGCCCGCCCTCACACCGCCCGCGCCAGCGCCTTCCCCACCGTCCGCCCGGTGAACAGGCACCCGCCGAGGAAGGTCCCCTCGAGGGCGTTGTACCCGTGGGCCCCGCCGCCGCCGAAGCCCGCGGCCTCGCCCGCCGCGTAGAGGCCGGGGATCGGCATCCCGGATTCGTCCAGGGCGCGACCGTCGAGGTCGGTCTGGATTCCGCCGAGGGTCTTCCGCGTGACGATCCAGAGCCGGACGGCGATGAGCGGTCCATGGCGGGGATCGAGGATCGCGTGGGCGGGAACCGTGCGGAACAGGCGGTCTCCGCGGAAGCGACGGCTGTTCTGGATGCCGATGGTCTGCGCGTCTTTCGAGTACGGGTTCACGACCTCGCGGTCACGGGCCTCGATCTGCCGACGGATCGCGTCCTCGTCGAGCAGGTCGTCTCCGGTGAGGGCGTTCATTCCGCGGACGAGCTCGGTGAGGGTGTCGGCCACGACGAAGTCGGCGCCCTCGCGTTTGAAGTCCTCGACCGGGCCGGGAGCGGCGCGTCCGAGTCGCGTGCGCAGCAGCAGGGCCAGGTCGCGGTTGGTGATGTCGGGGTTCTGCTCCGAGCCCGAGAGCGCGAACTCCTTCTTGATGATCGTCTGGTCGAGCACGAACCACGAGTAGTCATGGTCGACGAGGTCGGGGGTGGTGCGCAGCAGCTTCAGGGTGCCGAGGGTGTCGTATCCGGGTAGCCCGGGCGCGGGCAAGCGACGGCCGCGGGCATCGAGCCACATCGAGGAAGGACCGGGGAGGATCCGGATGCCGTGACCCGGCCACACGGGGTTCCAGTTCTGCAGCCCCTCGGTGTAGTGCCACATGCGATCGCGGTTCACCAGGCGCACGCCCTGATCCGCGGCGATGTCGAGCATGCGTCCGTCGACGTGGGCGGGGACGCCGGTCACCATGGTGCGCGGGGGAGTGCCGAGCCGCTCGGGCCACCACCGGCGCACGCGCTCGTGGTCGCCGCCGATCCCGCCCGAGGCGATGACGACGGCCTGCGCCGACAGCTCGAACGCGCCGACGACCTCGCGTGACGACGACACCCCGCGGGGAGCGTCGTCGGGGGCGAGGATCGCGCCGCGCACCCCGGTGACGGCGCCGTCGCTGACGAGCAGTCCGTCGACCCGGTGACGGAAGCGGAGGTCCACGGCATCCGCTGCTCTCGCCCTGTCGGCGAAGGGTTCCGAGATGCCCGTGCCCGTTCCCCACGGCACGTGGAAGCGGGGGACGGAGTTGCCGTGGCCCCCGGCGGTGAGCGACCCGCGCTCCGCCCACCCGACCACGGGGGTGAATTTCACGCCCTGCTGCTGCAGCCACGAGCGCTTCTCGCCGGCGGCGAACTCGACGTACGCGCGGCCCCACTTCTGCGCCCACTCGTCCTCGGGGTGCGGGCCGTCGAGACGGTCCCACCCGGCGGAGCCCTGCCAGTCCTGCCAGGCGAGGTCGAGGGAGTCCTTCACCCCGAGCCGCCGCTGCATGGGGGAGTCGACGAGGAAGATCCCCCCGAACGACCAGAACGCCTGCCCACCGAGGTTGGCGGCGTTCTCCTGCTCGACGATGATCACGCTCTTGCCCGCGCGGGCGAGTTCGGCGCTCGCGACGAGACCCGCGAGTCCCGCTCCGATGATGATGACGTCGGCGTCCATGTTCTCCCTCGGCGTCGAGTGGCGGAACCCACGCTACGCCGGTCGACGCGTCGAAGGCCGGTGCACCGGGGGTGTCCCTGTGCACCGGCCCTCGTCTCACTCGTACCGCAGCGACTCGACCGGATCGGCGCGGGCGGCGCGAGCCGCTGGCAGGGTTCCGGCGAGGAACGCGATGCCCATCACCGCGAGCGTGGTCACGACGATCGACACCGGATCGAAGGCGATGAGCTGCAGCCCCGGCAGGTCGCTGAACAGGCTCGTCGCGAGTTGGGCGCTGACCGCCGTCCCCACCCCGATCGCCACGACCGCGCCGAGCGCGCTGCCCAGCAGGCCGATGAAGATCGCCTCGAGACTGAACAGCGAGAACACGCGCACGCTCCCCATGCCCATCGCCTTCATCAGGCCGATCTCGCGCGTGCGTTCCTGCACCGACATCAGCAGCGTGTTGACGATGCCGAAGCTCGCCGCCAGCAGGGCGATGATCGCGAAGGCGTTCAAGACCAGCACGATCCCGTTGATCACCGCTTCGAACGTGCCCAGCTGATCGGCGACCGTCGTCCCCGTGTAGCCGGCGTCGGTGAGCGCGGCCTTCACGTCGGTCACGTTCGCGCCCGCTGTCATCGTCGCGCTCGCCGAGGCGTACCGGTCGAGTTGGTCGGCGGGGACGCCGGTGTTCTGCGCGGCCGACAGGGCGTCTTCGAGGGCTGCGTTCGTCGTCAGCGTCGTGGTGCTGCCGAAGGCCTCCTCGGTCACCCCGGTCACGGTCGCTTCGACCGTGTGCTGGGTGCGGACCGGATCGGTGACCGCGATGGTCACGGTGGCGCCCACGGCCGCGTCGGCGTCGGCGAAGCCCATCGGCTCGACCAACGCGTCGGGGAGGGCGACCTGCAGCGCCTGCGAACCGTCGTCGGGCGCCACCCCCGCGCCCATCTGCGGCGTCTGCCCCGCCACGAGGCTCCCGGCCCGGGCGACGTACGGGTCGCCGTCCGGCGCCTGCACGTAGTCGATCGTCACGGATGTGACCGGCGCGACCTTCGCGATCCCCGGCACCGCCGCGAGCTCGGTGATGTCCTGGTCGGTCAGCGCGGTCACCTCGCTCGTCGTTCCGGGAGGGCCCGCCTGACGCCCCGACGAGATGGCATCCGGATCGTATTTCTGAGGAGCGGTGGATGCCGTGGCATCGGTGCTCGTCTTGGTCACGGTCAGCGCATCGGAGGCGCCCATCGCGCTGACGGTGCTGTCGATGAAGGCGTTGATACCGGTGCCGAGCCCGTTGGTGATGGTCAGGGTGAAGGCGCCGACGAAGATCGCCAGGACCGTGAGGATCGTTCGCGTCTTCGAGCGGAACGTGTTGGCGACGGCGGTACTCACCAGATCGAGGGTCTTCATGCCGCGCTCCGTTCCTCGGCGACGATGAGTCCGTCGCGGATCTGCACGCGCCGGTCGCACCGGGCCGCGAGGTCTTCGTCGTGCGTGACGATGATGAGGGTGATGCCGTGCTCGCGGTTGAGGCGGAAGAGGATGTCCTCGACCACCGCTCCGGTCGCCGAATCCAGGTTTCCGGTCGGCTCGTCGGCGAAGATCACCTGCGGGTCGTTCACCAGGGCGCGGGCGATGACGGCGCGCTGCTTCTGCCCACCCGAGAGGGCCGTGGCCTTGTTGCGGGCCTTGTCGCCCATGTCGAGCTCGGCCAGGGCGGCGAGCCCCCGGCGCTTGCGCTCGCCGCGGCCCACCCCCGCGATCTTGAGCGGCAGCACGACGTTGTCGAACACCGACGCGCTCGGCGTCAGGAAGAACTGCTGGAACACGAAGCCGAACGTCTTGTTGCGCGTACGGTTGAGCCGGCGTCCGCGCAGGGTCGTGGCATCCACTCCGTCGAGGAGCACGGCGCCGCGCGTGGGCGCGTCCATCAGAGCCAGCAGGTGCATGAGCGTCGACTTGCCCGAGCCGCTCTTGCCGAGGATGGCGATGCTCTCGCCGCGGTGGATGTCGAGGGTCACCCCGCGCAGGGCGTCGAAGCGGGCGGAGCCGCGACCATACGACTTGTGCAGGTCGGTGACCGAGAGGAGTGGGGGAGCGGGATCGGATGCCATGACCCCACCCTCGCGCTCGGACCCCGGATGCCGCGTCCCACCGCCGGGGAGGACGACTCCCCCCACGGGGGTATTCGCGAATGACCCGCCGGGGCGATCGCCCGGGGCCGCAGGAGGCGACAGACTGGACCGGTGAGCGCTCCCGAGACCACGATGTCCGCGCCACGGGCGTTCCGGACCGCGCGTCCGTGGCTGGCCGACCTGGGCCTCGCCGTTCTCGTGGTCGGGCCCGCTTTCGCCCCGCTCCCGCTCGCAGAGCTGCGCCCCTCTCACCCCGTCGCCCTCGTGCTCGTCCTGCTGCCGGCGCTCGTCCTGCCGATGCGTCGCGCGAGACCGCGGCTCGCGCTCGCCGCCTGCGTCGCGCTGTACCTGGGGGCGCTCCTGCTGGGCACGCAGTCGCCGGGAGCGACCCTCGCGATGATCGTCGCGGCGTACACCGTCGCGCAGTGCACCGCACGCCGACGGTCGGTGCCCGCGATCCTCGCGGCGGTCATCGCCACGACGGCCACGAGCATCACCGTCTCGCTCGTCAGCGGGGTCGACACGCGCTTCCTGCAGGTCGGGCTGGCCCTGGCCCTCGCCGGAGCGATCGGCGACGCCGCGCGCTCGCGTCGCGCCTACGTCGAGGCGGTGGAGGAGCGGGCGCGACGAGCCGAAGAGACCCGCGAGGCCGAGGCTCGGCGCCGCGTCACCGAGGAGCGCCTGCGCATCGCGCGCGACCTGCACGACGCGGTCGCCCACCGAATCTCGGTGATCAGCCTGAACGCGGGGGTGGCGTCGTCGGCACTCGAGACGCGGCCCGAGAAAGCACGCGATGCCCTCGCCACCATCCGCACCACCTCGCGCGACGTGCTCGGCGAGATCGGGGCGATGCTCAGCGTGCTCCGCGCTCCCGACGAGGCCGCGGCGCGGGAGCAGCCAGGCCTGGCGCGTGTTCCCGAGGTGGTCGAGTCGGTGCGGATGGCGGGGTGGGACGTCGTGGTGCGCGACGAGATCGGGACGGATGCCGAGGGCAGCGGCATCCCGATCGGAATCGGCATCGTGGCCTACCGTGTCGTGCAGGAGGGACTCACGAACGCGGTGAAGCACGGCACCACCCGTCGCGCGCACGTGCTGATGCGTCGCGATGGGGACGTGCTCGAAGTCGTGGTGACGAACCCCCTGGATCGTATGCCGGAGCCCGCCGAGGCGCCGCCGACGTCGGGATTCGGGCTCATCGGCCTGCGCGAGCGGGTCGACGCCGTGCGCGGCGAGCTCGACGCCGGCCTCGCCCCCGGGGGCTTCCGGTTGGCGGCGCGTCTTCCCCTCCCCGCCCCCGTCCGATCGGAGACTGCCCCGTGACCACCGTGATCGTCGTCGACGACCAGTCGCTCATCCGCTCCGCCGTCCGCGACCTGCTGGACGCGGCCGAGGGGATCACGGTCGTGGGCGAGGCCGCCGACGGCGAGGCGGCGGTCGAGCTCGCCCGGCGCCTCCGCCCCGATGTGGTGGTGTGCGACATCCGGATGCCGCGGATGGACGGCATCGACGCCACCGCGGTGATCTGCGCCGACCCCGCCCTCGCCGACACCGGGGTGCTCATTCTGACGACCTTCGAGGAGGACGAGTACGTCGTCTCGGCGCTGCGTGCCGGGGCCAGTGGCTTCATCGGCAAGGGCGCCGAGCCGGACGACATCGTCCGCGCCGTGCTCGCGGTCCACGAGGGCGGAGCGCTTCTGTCACCGACGGCGACGCGCGCGCTCATCGAGACCTGGGTGCGCGCGGCGCCCGCGCAGGTGGGCGCGCCACCGTCGCTCGAGGCGTTGACCGATCGCGAACGTGAGGTGCTGCTGCTCGTCGCGCGCGGACGCTCGAACGATGAGATCGCGGGCGAGCTGTACATCTCGCCGCACACGGCGAAAACGCACGTCAAGAACACGATGGTGAAGCTCGGCGCACACGACCGCGCGCAGCTCGTGATCGCCGCGTACGAGAGCGGTCTGCTCCGCCCCGGCCGCTGACCACGCTCAGTGAGGCGAGACGGGCGCCTCAGCCCGTCGTGGCGGATAGTCGCGCAGTGAGATCTCGCGGCTGTCGAAGAGCCCTCGGCGCGCGCGAACCATGGTGACGCCGGAGCGGCGCAGGTTCTCGGCGACTTCCGCCGTCAGGGGTCCGTGGTGCGCCTTCTGCCAGCCGCCCGCCAGCGTGTAGGTGTGGGTCACCGTGCGGGGTCGAGTCATGGGTACCTCCTGAGGGAACCGTAGCGGCCGCAAAGCGCAGTCCTCCCAAATGTTTCGCACCCGTCATCTGCCGGTTTTCCGGCGTAACCCGGTCGGTCACGGTAGGGGCCGCTCGCGCGGCGCGGTCGATAATGGCGGAATGACCACCGCGCGCATCGTGATCCTGTTCGCCGTGGCCGCGATCGCCGAGATCGGCGGGGCATGGCTCGTGTGGCAGGCCGTCCGCGAGAACCGCGGGTGGTGGCTCGCGTTGCTCGGCATCCTGGCCCTGGGCGCCTACGGGTTCGTCGCGGCGCTGCAGCCCGAGGCGAACTTCGGGCGCGTGCTCGCGGCCTACGGCGGAGTCTTCATCGCGGGTTCGTTGGCGTGGGGGATCGTCGTCGACGGTTTCCGGCCGACCGTGTGGGACTACGTCGGCTCCGCGGTGGCGCTCGTGGGCGCCGCGATCATCATGCTCGCACCGGTGCTGGCCGGGACGGATCAGGCGCCGAGCGCCTGAGCGCGCCTACGCTGGCGTCATGACGAATGCCGCCGATGGCTCGAACCCGCTGCGCACCGTGCTCGCGAAGATCGACGCGGACGTACCCCTCAACACCCCGTTGCACTACAACCAGGGCCACATCAGCCCGCGGCTCGACCGTCTCGAGGCGAAGCTCGCATACATGGCCGACTACATCGCCTTCCTCGAACAGCGCATCCAGTCTCTAGAAGGAAGAGTAGTTAGCTAGGCGAGATATTAGGCGGTTGTCAACCACCCTCCGCGACGAGGGCCGCTCGCGGACACTTGGTTCATGCAGAACGAGAACACGCCTCACGAGGGCCTTGCCGACGACTTCGCCGATCTCGACACCGCGCGCCCCTTCGGGTCGTACCTGTCGGTGATCAACGGCGGCAACTAGTCGTCCGGAACCTCCGAGCGAGGTTCGCACGAGAGGGCCGGATGCCGACAGGCGTCCGGCCCTTCGTCGTTCACTTCCACCACCCAGAAGGACGGATGCCATGACCCCGCGCACCCTCGAGATCGACGGGGCGGCGATACATGGCATCCCGTCGCTCTACGCCGAACTGAACCGCGTGTTCATGCCCGACGAGGAGTGGACGCTGGGCGAGAGCCTCGACGCCCTCGACGACCTGCTGTACGGCGGGTTCGGGGTGCTCGACGGGGCGGAGCCGGCGCTGGTGGTGTGGAAGCGGGCCGACATCGCGCGGGAAGCGCTGGGGATCGACGAGACGCGCGAGTACTACCGCGCGAAGCTCGCCCGGCCCGAGGTGTACTCCGCGGCGACCGCCCAGCGTGCTCTGGACGCGCTCGAGTCGGGCGTGGGGGAGACGTACTTCGAGCTGGTGGTGAGGGTGTTCCGGGATCACCGGAACATCGAGCTGGTGCTCGACTGACAGGGGAGGCGTGATCCGGCTCCTGTTACCGCCCCGTCCTCCAGGTGACGGCGGATCGAACCCACGGCTCCGCGGCCACGGGGTAGAGGGGAGGGGACTCTTTCCGAGCGTCGAGCGGTCACCACACGACGGGCACGACGGAACCGTCGGACTCGGGGAGGGTGCCGCCGTGCTCTGGGGGCAGGGGGTCGAGTCCGCCGGAGTAGTACTGCAGCACCTGGTAACCGCCTCCCGAGGCGACCACGATGTCCCCGAGGCCGGTTGCGAAGAGGGGAACCATATCCCGGTGGGGCAGATACTCTCCGACCATCTCCCGGTGGTAGTCGGGGTCGATGACCTTCAGAAATTCGTTGGCCGCTAATCCGAATCCGTGGATCTGCCACATTTCGAGCACGGCTTCTTCGAGGAGTCCCGAGTACTTCTGCATCGTCGCGGCCGAGGTCGGGGCGATCGGTGTGAAATCTTCGAATGGCCGGAATGTCATGGTCATCCATCCCTGTGACTGTCTAGAAGTCCTCCGCGCACCGTTTCGGCGTCGGTGCCCGCCCGGGAAAGCTATCCCGCGAACGGAATCGGGCCGGCAAGGTGCTCGGCGAGCCCGATGTGCTCGAAGATGCGGACACGTCCAGGTGCTCGACCCCCTTGGGGCCTCCCGCCGGGAGGGGCAGCGGTGGGGCGTAGATCTCGTCGAAATCGGCGGGGGAGTTCAGGGCACCGTACCTCTCAGCGGCTTCGGCGTAGGGGGCGTAGCCCATGAATCTGTCGAGCCAGCTTTCCTGAGCCGCGAACAGTCCGATCATGTCCAGGCCCGATCCAGATGTCGTCCTCGGCTCGTTCGTGCGCGCGCATGATGCTCTCGCTGTCAGCCGAGGTCGGACGCAGGTATTTCGCGTCCCGTCTCGTTGTCGACGAAGCGGATCGCCCCTCGGTCTCGGATGATGGCCAGGTCTGTGCCCACCGGCATGTTGAGCAGTGGGATCACGGCCGGCTCGATAGCCGCGATCGTGTTGAAGGACGCCACCTCGAGGTTCGACGGGTCATCGAGATATGACTCGTCGTCGATCTCGGAGAAGAACCGCCACCCGTTGTCGGACGGGTTCGACGGAGCCTCGCGAACGGCCCACTTGAGGGGCGCGCTGCCGTCGAGGACGCGCCGGGACGCTATGGACGCTCCGGACTCGCGGACGAACTCAGGAGTTGTCGAGGACATGGTTCTCCATCCTGGACAGGATTTCACTTCGGAAGGGGAGCTTTCTCGCTGCGCTGAGAGGAGATAGTCCAAACCGTGACTCCGATGTGAAGTCTGGGTTCGGCTGTTCGAACCACAGATCGTATATCGGTTGCAGATCCTCGTCAGTGAACTTCATCGAGATCACGTCAACAAAAGGAAGGCGACCGTTATCATCGGCGTGATTGATGTCTGCTCCGCCCGCAATGAGACGCCGAGCGAGCCTAACGTCTTGCTCGATGTCGTGAGAGACCTGCCCGAACAGAATATGCAGCGCGGAAGCGCCGCCGTTGCCAGTGGTGTCTGCAGGAGCTCCCTGGTCGAGCAAGAAATTGCTGATCGCGTAACGGCTTGGCAGGTGTTTGTTCTGCAGGGACATGAGAACGAGTCCGCGTCCATTCTCGTCCGTTTTGTTGGCGTCGCCCGGCTTGAACGACTCCAAAAATTCTTCTTCTGACTTCAGGTAAGCGGTGAGGAAGATATCCATTACTCGTACTTATGGCCTCTATTGGTCGCGGGGAGTTCTGGCACGTAATTTTCTGGAGAGTTGTACCAATCGCGGAATTCTGCCGGGGTCAACTCGCCATCTACATAACGTTGCCACATCGTATGGTACTTCTGATCCGGAACGTGGCCCATATCCCAAACGCCCCGTCGCGGCTGGCCCGGCACCCAATCGATCGGTTCGAAGGTGTGTGGGTCTCGCACGATTCCATCTGGTCCCTTCGCGCGTTCCCACACCTCTTCCACCACACCCTTCCTGAACGAGGGGCGCGATCCGGGTTTCAGATAGGGGCGGGCGTCGGCAACCGTCTCGACGACATGCTCGACCGTCGAGGCTCCCTTGCCGCCCCCGGCCCACTTCGTCAACAACTGCAGCGCCTTACCGGCCATGCTGCTGAGCTCCTCGACGAGCCCGCGCAGCTTGGTGAAGGCGTTCACGACGGTGGTGATGGTCTTGCTGATGCGCGGTACGAGCGCAGAGACCCGCGAACCGACCTGCGCGGCGATCACCGGCGTCGCGAGGCCGACCGTCGCGACCGCGGTGATGGCGGCCGAGATCGCCATGCCGACGATCTGACTGATCGCCTCTCGTACCAGGTCGTGGGTCATCTGCACGAGCGACGACGCCATCGACAACCCCGTCGAGATCGCCCCCGCCCACTGGCCCGACGTCGTCAGGTGCTGCGACAGCCCCTGCACGTGCGCGGTGTACGCGGTGATGGTCTCTCCCGACAGCCCGTCGAGGTCGGCGAGGCGGTTCTGGGCGGTGACGCCCAGTTCGTTCATGCGTGCGCCGACGTTGTTCCACGTGGCGGCGAAGGCCTGCACTTCAGCCGCGTTGCCGGTGAGGTCGTTCAGCCAGCCCTTGAGCGGTTCGATGTGGTCGAGCAGCCAGCCGAGACCGTTGGCGATCAGCGTGCCGATGGGGTCCATCACGGCGGCGACGGTGTCCATCGCGGCCGAGAAGCCGGCGATCCCGCCTTCGACCCAGTTTCCGCTCCGGATGGCGTCTGCCAGGGCCTGTCCATCGGTGACGATGAAGGCGCCCGAGAACGCCGAGGTCGTGTCGACGGGCGCTGCGACGAGAGAGGTGCTCATCCGAGGCCTCCCTCGAGACTCCTGGTCGCCTGGACCACGGCCTCTTCGTAGGCGTCGAAGTCGGCGACGACACCTTGCAACTCCTGGCCGGTGCGCTCGAGGACGCCCTCGGCGCCGTTGATGTGTTGCGAGACCGCGCTCGAGACGAGACCGACGGGTGGGACGATCCAGGCGCACATCACACCGAACGCCCCGCCGCCCAGATTCACGCTCTTCAGGGCGGCTGCCGCTTCGGCGGCGTCCGAAGCGAGCTGCTGCACGCGCGACGCGTGCTGCAGTATGACGTCGGCATCCATCCGGATCTGCGGGGTCATCGCAGGCCTCCTCGGCGCGTCACTCCGTCGTCTTCCTGGTCGGGAATGAGCTCCGCGGCCACGACGCCGACGATGGGGTCCGATTCGCCCATGATCTGGGTGGTCACTTCGAGGGTGCGGATGCGGGCGTCCTTCGTGGCCTTCGCGATCAGGTCCATCACCTCGGCGCTGACGCGGCGGCCTCCGCGCTCGAGCGCGGCGTCGGCGATGTCGAGGTCGTGGATGACCCCCGCCGCGTCCACCTCGACGGAGATGTCGCGGGTACGCGCCACCGCCTTCGCTCGGACCTCTCTGATCGCGGCTTGCAGGACCGGCAGCTTCTCGCCGCGTTCCTGCGCGCGACGCGTGTCTTCTTCGATCCGCCCGAGCGTTTCGTCCGGTGATCCGTACACGCTGTGCCCCCACCCGGGCCACGCGCGGTAGACGTTCCTCCACAGCGCGCGGCAATCGTCACTTATCCACAGACGAGGGTAGGTCGGAATACGGCTGAACAGGATGAGAATCGTCTCATCTCCGCTCCCGGGCCGGCTCAGTCGACGAGCGCCCCTCCCGCGCGCCAGTACCCCAGGAACGACACGCGCTCGCGCGGCATTCCGAGCTCTCGAACGAGCACGCGGCGTGAGGCGGCCACGACGGCCGCCTCCCCGGCGAGCCAGGCGTAATCGGCTCCGGCGGAACCCCAGGCGCGGACGGCCGCTTCTGTCTCGCCACGGGCGACCACGCGCACGTCGACGGCATCGCCGAGTCGGGCGACGGTGACGTCGTCTGCGGCGTCGCCGATCTCGACGATCGCGATGCCACGGGCCTGGGGCGGGAGGGCCGCCGCGATGTTGCGGACCGCGGGGATCGCGGTCTCGTCGGCGACGAGGAGGAACGTGCCGAGGACGGGCGGTTGCCAGTGGATGCCGTATCCCGTCCACCCGTTCCGCGCGTCGGGCCCGGTGATCACGACCGACTCGCCGACGCGCGCGGCGCGCGCCCACCGCGAGGCAGGCCCTTCGGGGGAGTGCAGGTAGAAGTCCACGTCGATCTCACCGGCGTCCGGACGGATCGCCGCGGGGGTGTAGGTGCGCAGGACGTTGCGCTCCGCGACCGGCAGCGCCTTCCAGCGCGTGTACCACTCGGACGGGTGCGGCGTCGGCTCGTCCAGCAGGCCGATGTCCGCGAGGCCTCCACCCGGCAGGGGCAGCACCAGCTTGATGCGCTGATCCACGCCCCACGGGGCGAAGTGATGCAGCGCGTCGCCGGCGAACGTGAGGCGCAGGAAGTTCGGTGACAGCATCTCGCGCGCGCTGACCTCGACGGCGAAGGCGCTGTACTCCCACGGGCGAGTGAGGGGGGCGGTGATGTCAGGCACGGCGGCGGATCTCCGAGACGATCATGACGATGAGGTACGAGCCGCCCACCGAGACGGTGACGACGCCCACGGGAAGGGTGACCGGCAGGACGTGCTGGGCGACGGCATCGGATGCCAAGAGCACCAGCGCCCCGACCAGCCCCGAGAGGGTGAGCGACAACGATGGCGAACGTGCGAGGCGCCGCGCGATCTGCGGAGCCGCCAGCGCCACGAAGGCGATGGGCCCGGCGATCGCGGTGGCCGCGGCGACGAGCACCACCCCGATCAGCAGGGCGACGCTGCGCACGAGGTGCGGGCGCACACCGGTGGCGGTCGCGAGGTCGTCGCCGAGCTCGAGCTGACGCAGCGATGGGACGAGGGCGAACGCCGCGAGGGCGACGGGCAGCGCGCACAGCAGCACCCCGCCGAGCGCGTCGGCGGTCACGCCGTTGAGTGAACCGTGCCCCCACGCCGAGGCGAACATGGCGGTCTCGAGCTCGACCTGCAGCAGCATCCACGTGTTGAGTGAGGCGAGCATGGCCGAGACGCCGATGCCGACCACGATGAGCCGGAAGCCCTGGATGCCCCCGCGATACGCGAGCAGCCAGATGAGGAGGGATGCCGCGAGGCACCCGACCAACGCGCCCGCCGCCCGCGCGGGCCACGACGACGACACGAGCACGAGCGTGATCAGCATGCCCGTGAAGGCGCCGTTCGACAGCCCCAGGATGTCGGGGCTGGCGAGCGGATTGCGGGTGACCGTCTGGAACAGTGCCCCCGCGATCGCGAGGAGCGCCCCGAGGGTCACGGCGGCGAGCACGCGGGGCAGCCGCCACCCGACGACGACGGTGGTGTCGAGGGCCGTGCCGCTTCCGAGGAGCGCGCGGATCACGGCATCCGGGGCCACCGGGTAGGTGCCCCACCCGAGCGAGAGCACCGCGAGGGGCAAGATGGCGGCGACGGTGGCGGCTCCCACCACGACGTTTCGGGGACGCAGACGGACACCCGCGAGACGCGGCGGGCTCAGGACGGCGGTCACAGTGCGCGGGCCCTTCGTCGTCGCGCGAGCGCGATGAGGACGGGAGCGCCGACGAACGCGGTCACGATCCCAGCCGGCACCTCGGCCGGGGCGATGATCACGCGGCCGAGCACGTCGGCCAGCAGGACGACGATCGGTGCGGCGAGGGCGCTGAGGGGCAGGATGCGGCGCTGATCGGGTCCGACGATCCATCGCACGACGTGCGGCACCATCAGCCCGACGAACGAGAGGGGACCGACGAGGGCGGTCGCGGCTCCCGCGAGCACGGTCACCGAGGCGATGGATGCCACCCGCGCGGCCCCGACGCGCGTGCCCTGTGCCCGGGCGAGATCGTCGCCCAACGCCAGCGCATTGAGGGGACGGCCGAGGGCGAATGCCACGAGGAGTCCGACCACGACGAACGGCACCACCGGCACGATGACCTCGAGCCCGCGGCCGAGCAGCGACCCGGCGTTCCACCCGCGCATGGTGTCGAACGCGTCGGGATCGCTGAGCATCATGCCCGAGGTGACACCCGAGAGCACGGCTCCCACGGCTACCCCCGCGAGCACGAGGCGGATGGGGTCGGCTCGCCCGCGCCCCGCCGAGCCGACGGCCGCCACCGCGACGGCCACGACGAGCGCCCCCAGGAACGCGGGCCACACCAGAAGGAAAGAGTTCCGGATGCCGAAGACCGCGACCGTGAGAGCGACGGCGAACGCGGCCCCCGCGTTGACGCCCAGGATGCCCGGGTCGGCGAGCGGATTGCGCGAGAACGACTGCATGAGCGCGCCCGCCACCCCGAGCGCGGCGCCGGCGACGAGCCCGGCGATCGTGCGGGGGGCGCGGAGTCCCTGCACGACGAAGTCGCTGTCGGGGGTGCCGGCTCCCGTGAGCGAGGCCCAGACCGCCGACCAGGGGAGGGGGTTCGCGCCCATCATGAGCGACAGCGCGATCGCGAGGGCGAGGACCGCCGCCAGGACGAGGGTTGCGGCGGCGGTCCTGCCGATGCGCGCGGGCCGGGCGGCGGGCGCCGCCTGCACGTGCGCGGCCGTCATTTCGCGGAGGCGAGGAAGGTCTCGATGTCGTCGAGCACCGACTGCGCGCCCTTGGGGCCGACTCCCGCGACCCACGTGCTCGTGTCGACGAGCGTCACGACGGGGAATGCCGCGGTGTTCTGCGCGATCGCGGCCGGGATCGTCGAGCGGTCGGCCACGTCGGTGGTTGTGACGAAGACGGCGTCGGCAGTGGCGCTGGCGATGTTCTCGGGCGAGATGTCGGCCTGCAGTCCGTCCTCCCACGCGTGGTCGGGGATCGTGTAGCCGACGCACTCGAGCAGGCTCCCGGCGAACGAGACCGGGCCGTACAGGCTCAGCGTCGTCTCATCGCGCGGGCGGATCATCTCGGCGGTCTTGCCTGCGAGCGAATGCGCGGCCTTGATCTCACCGCAGCGGGTGTCGACGGCATCCACCGCCTTCTTCACCTCGTCCTCGCGGCCGAGAGCCTCGCCGATGAGCGCCGCGTTGTCGCGCCAGGGATCGGCCTGCGTGGCGATGAACACCGTCGGGGCGATCGCGCTGAGCTGGTCGTAGAGGGCCGAGTGGCGGGATTCGGTTCCGAGGATCAGGTCGGGCTCGAGCGACGCGATCGCCTCGAGGTCGGGCTCGCTGACGGTGCCGACCGGCGTGACACCCTCGACGCCGAGGTAGCTCGGCACGCCCTTGACCATGTTGGCGACAGCGGCGCCGACCGGGGTGATGCCGACCGCGACCGCGGTGTCGAGCTCGAGCGGCTCGAGCGTGACCACGCGCTCGGGAGCATCGGTCACCGTGGTGGTGCCGCGGGCGTGCGTGACCTCGTGCGTCGCGGTGTCGGGGGAATCGGAGGGGGATGCCGCGCCACTCGCGCACCCGGAGAGCACGAGGGCGAGTCCGGCGAAGGCGGCGAGGGCGAGGCGGGAAGAGGGGCGCGAGGGCATGGCGAGATGTCCTTTCGGAAGGGGATGCCGCGGCTCTGGGTTAGGCAAGGGTTACCTTACTGGAAGACTGAGTGGGCCTCAGGGTGGGGTGACCGGTCTTCCGTGTCCGTGGGTCCTGATACGGTGATCGCCACACACGAATGGGGGCGTTCGGATGGTTCAGTTCGAAGATGGCGTGAAGCGGATCGGGCGGCGCGGCCTGCCGGCGTACACGGCTTAGGGGAACCCAGAATGGGCCTCGTCACAACGCACCCACGTCTTGAAGATCCGGGAGTTGAGCCCGTTTCGCTCTTACGAGACGGTCGTCCTCCTGGGCGGTTCGCGCCGATCATCCTCCTGTTCGCGGTCCCCCCGGCGGTGATCACCGCTGCCGACGACCGGCTCGGACTGCGCCTCGTGATGGCGTCGCTCGTGATCGTGGTCTGCGCAGCTGCGGTCGTCGCTATCGTGCGTTCCCGAACGATGACGACGGGCGTGGTGCGGTTTCACGACTCATCTCACTCGTTGTGGCTGCGGCCGCCTGCATCGCCTTCCGTCGCGGTCGTGGTTCTTCTCCTCGTCCTCTTTCTTCCCGCTGTGGCCCAGGGCGCCACCGACATCCTGGGGCTCGAGACAATGCCGTCCGTTTTGGTGCGGCGTGGCCCTTACCTCCTCGCCGCGCTGGCCGCAGGCGGTCTCGTCGTGATGCTGTGGCGCCTGCGGCGTGCACCGGGGATCGAAATGACCCCGTCTGGTATCCACGGCATCCGTGGCGTGGGTCCCGTGCACTGGCGATGGGACGAGGTCGGCGAGATCACCGTTGAACCGGGGCGCGTCGCCCGCCTGGGTCTGGCGCACGCCGAGGGATCTCCCGTTTTCGCCGTACCTTTTCTCATGCTCGGATCGGACCCACAGCGCGCGGCCGCCCTCCTGCGGTTCTACAAGGACAATCCGACCGAACGACCTCTTCTCGCCGAGGGAGGCGCGGAGGCCGTCCGCCGCGCCAACGATGTCCTCCGCGCGCGGCAGGACGCAAAAGGCTGAGCCCGACGCGGGCTCTTCCTATCCAGACGGGAATCGCCACACCTATGCCGCTCACTGCCACCACGTTGAAACTTCCTGCCGACGTGCGAACGCGCGTATCTCTGAACGTGCGACAGGGAAAGGCGAGTTCTGCATTCTCGGGCGCCTACATCGCTGCCGCCGTCTGCGCTTTCTTCGCGGCGGTGTTGGGGATACCGGGTGTGCAGCTCGTCATAGCCGCGATCAGCCTGATGATCGTCGTTGCCGTGACCGGGGTCGCCATGCAACTGAGATACCTCAAGGAACGTCGTCTCCTGATCGACACCTCCTCGCCGTCGCTCTGGTTCGAACCGCGCGCTTCGCGCGGCGGCTGGATGGTGGCGGCTGCCGCGTCCACCCTCGCTCCGGCCGCGGCGATGGTCTACGGGCTCATCAACGGTCTGGCCGGAAGCGCGTCATGGTCGATCGTCGTCGGCACGAGCGTCATCGCAGTGATCGGCCTGGTGACGCTCGGACGCATGCTCTGGTCGGCTCGGCTGCCCGCGGGGCTCGAACTGACGGAACTGGGCATCCACGGCATCCGCGGTGCGGGAGACGCCCACCTGATGTGGGAGGACATCGCAGACATCGCTGTCGTCGCCGCGCCTTCCGCGAAGCTGTCGATCACGGACGCGAACGGCTCGCCCCCGATCCTCGCCTCGATTCTGTACCTCGGAGCGGACCCGAACGATGTCGCCGTGGTGCTGCGCTTCTTCCGAGACCACCCCGAGGAGCGGAACCTTCTGACGCAGGGAGGCAAGGTGGCGCTTCGACGCGTGGAAGAAGCGCTGAACGAGCCTGTCGCCTGACCGACCCGGGGGAGTTTTCAGCCCGTTCTGCGAGGTCGCCTGCGGTGTGACCCGCGCTCAGGACACGATCACCGGCTTCACCGTCGTGCCGGCGTGCATGTCGGCGACCGCGCTTTCGATGTCGTCCAACGCGTAACGCTTCTCGAGCTTCTCGAGCGGCAGGCGCCCTGCGGCGTGCAGAGCGACGAGTTGCGGAACGAGGTCGCGCGGGTCCGCGTCGCCCATCGTGACGCCGCGGAGGATCTTGCCGGTCAAGATGCCCTGGATGTCGACGCCGATCTCGGTTCCGGGCGGTGGCGCCCCGCACACGAGGACCGTGCCGCGCACGGCCGCGGCATCGAGCGCCGTCCGGGCGACGCCCGGGTGTCCGGTGGTGTCGAAACCCAGCGACACGCCACGGCCCCCGGTCAGCTCGGCGAGGCGCGCGACCACGTCTTCGCTCGAGGCGTCGACGACGGCTGTCGCTCCGAGTTCGAGCGCCAGGTCGAGACGGCTCGCGACGCGATCCACGGCGATCAACTGGACCGGTTCGCGCAGCGATGCCGCGATCACGGCCGAGAGCCCCACCGCCCCGGCGCCGTAGACCGCGACGATGTCGGTCGGCCCCGGATCGAGCACGTTCCACATCGAACCGAAGCCGGTCAGCACCCCGCAGCCGAGAGGAGCGAGCACGGTGAGATCGGCGTCGCCGGCCACGCGCACGACGGAGCGCTCGTCGGCGATCGCGTGCGTGCCGAACGACGACTGCCCGAAGAAGTGCCCGGCCACGGGCTCCCCGTCGCGGCTGATCCCGCCCGAGCCGTCGGCTCTCAGCCCCCCGAGCAGATTTCGGGGCAACCAGGTCTCGCAGTACGCGGGATGTACGGACACACAGGCCGCGCACGCGCCGCACGAGGTGAAGCTCAGGAGTACGGCATCCCCGGGGCTGATCCCGCGGACGTTCGCGCCGACCTTCTCGACCCGCCCGGCACCCTCGTGACCGATGATCCCCGGAGTGGGAAACGGGATGCCGCCGGCCAGCACCCCGATATCGGTGTGGCACAGACCGGTCGCGGTCAGTCGCACGAGCACCTCGCCCGGGCCCGGATCGGCGTACTCGACGTCGGAGACGACGATCCGGCCGTCGGCCTCGACGACAGCCGCGCGCCCCGCGGTCATGCGGCACCGCCCAGGTCGAAGACGATCGAGTGGGCCTTCTGGTACGACTGCAGCGCCTCGGGCCCGCCCTCTCGTCCCCAGCCCGACGCCTTGACCCCGCCGAACGGCACCGAGGGATCGAGCACCGCCCACCCGTTGATCCACGTGATGCCCGCCCTCAGTCGCGCGGCCACGCGGTGCGCCCGCGCGAGATCGGCGGTCTGGATGCCGCTGGCCAGGCCGTAGGGAGTGCCGTTGGCGAGGGCGACGGCCTCGTCTTCGGTGTCGAACGGCTGCACGGTGAGCACGGGACCGAAGACCTCGTCGACGACGACCTCGGCGTCGGGGGCCACGTCGGCGATCACGGTGGGAGCGTAGAAGAAGCCCCCGTCGCGCTCGACCGCGTGGCCTCCGGTCACGACCCGCGCCCCGGCGGCCCGAGCCCGCTCGACCAACGCCGAGACCTTGTCGAGCTGCGTTCGGCTCGCGAGCGGGCCGATCACCGTCGCAGGATCCGCGATGTCACCGAACGGCACTCGAGGGACGACGTCTTTCAGGATGCCGAGTACCACGCCGTACAGGGGACGCTCGACGAGCAGGCGGGGACCGGCCATGCAGAACTGGCCGGCGTTGAAGACGAACGCGGAGATCACCGTGTGGATGGCGCGATCCAGGTCGGCATCCGCGAAGAGGATGTTGGCCGCGTTGCCGCCGAGCTCCGCGGTGAAGGGGGTGAGGCTGCGGCCGGCGAGCCCCGCCGCGTGGGCTCCGATCTCGGTCGACCCGGTGAAGGCGACCTTGTCGACGTCGGGGTGAGCCACGAGGTGATCGCCGAGGGTCGATCCCGGGCCCGTGACGACATTGAAGACGCCTTCGGGCACTCCGGCGTCGCGCAGGATCTCGGCCATCAGCAGAGCGCTCAACGGGGTGTCGCTCGCGGGCTTGTGCACCACGGTGTTGCCCGCCGCGAGGGCCGGGGCGATCTTCGTGCTCGACAGGATGAGGGGGAAGTTGAACGGCGTGATCGCCGCGACCACCCCCAGCGGCTCGGGGCGCACGTACGCGTGGGCCGCGGCCGTGATCTCGCGGACCTCGCCGTCGAGGCGGTGGCCGAGGGCCGCGTAGTACTCGTAGAGCTCAGCGGCGTTGTTCACATCCACCACCCGCGCGAAGGTGATGGGCTTGCCGACGTCGAGGCTCTCGAGCTGCGCGAGTTCTTCGGCGCGCTCGCGCATCAGCGCGTAGGCGCGTTGCAGCACGCGGGCACGCTCGCGGCTCGACAAACGCGGCCACGGGCCCTCATCGAACGCCCGGCGGGCCGCGGCCACCGCGGCGTCGACGTCGGCGACACCCGCGCGAGCCACGTCGGCGATCTTCTCGCCGGTGGACGGGGCGATGACGTCCATGCGGCCGCCGTCCGCGGCATCCGTCCACTCCCCGCCGATGAACAGTCGACCGACGGTCAGCGTCGTGACGCTCACTTCGCCACCTCCGTCGGGGCGAGGGCGTCGGCGAGGACCCCGGCGAACCACGCCGGGTCGTCCTCGAACGGGGTGTGCCCGGTGTCGACGCGCACCACGTCGGCACCGGAACGCGAGACGAGGTGCTCCTGGAACGCGGGAGGCACCAGCTCGTCGCGCTGAGTGAGCACATAGGTCGTCGGCTTCGCCTTCCACGCGACGCGGGTCACGGGCGAGGTGAACGCGCCGAGCGACTGCGGGTGGAACGTGTCGGCGATCTCTTCCGCGAGCTCAGGGGGCACCCCGGCCGGCAGGTCGGCGGTGATCATCGCGATGCGCTCCTCGCGGGAGCGCCCCATCGAGACCTTGCCGTCGGCGATCCCCCAGAACTCCGGGATGCCGCCGCCCACCGCCTGCTGGAGCGTCTCGCCCTCGTCGAGAGCGAACGCGGCGATGTACACGAGACGCTCGACCGCCGGGTGGTCACCGGCCTGGGTCGCGGGGATCCCGCCGTAGGAGTGGGCGATCAACGTCACGGGGCCGTCTGCGGCGTCGAGCTTCTCGGTGATCGCCGCGGCATCGGCGTACATGTCGACCGTGCTGCCGATCGTCGGCAGGGCCACGGTGTCGACAGAGAAGCCCCGCGCGCGCAGCTCGGCGCCCAGCCGGTCGAACACCCACGGGCCGGCCCAGGCGCCGTGGACGAGAAGCAGACGGGGAGGGGAAGGGGTCATGCGGACTCTCCTCGGACGGGGGCGACCTCGGTGTCGCCGCGATCAGTGTCGAACGCCGGACGGAGCAGCGGTATCCGTAGGACTACCGAACGCTCGCGAGCGTCGACTGGAACCAGGCCGCGATCTGCGCGCGCGAGGTGAACCCGAGCTTGGCGAGGATCCGCTGCACGTGCGTGTCGATCGTGCGCACCGACAGCACGAGGCGCTCGGCGATCTCGCGGTTGCTGAGCCCCTCGTGGATGCCGGCGGCCACCTCGCTCTCTCGAGCGCTGAGCCCCGCCGCGGGGCGCCCGGGTGCGCCCGCGAACATCGCCGCCTCGGTCGGTGTGAGGCGTTCACCCACGGCCGACAGGCGCCGGAACGCCTCGTCGCCGAGCCGCTGACGGACGGTCGCCACGCAGCGATCGTGCTCGGCGAGCATGTGCGGACCGTGCACGTCGATCCCGGAGTCGATCCGGCGCCACCAGCTTCGTGCGGCTCCCAGCAGCACGGCCGTGCGCTCGCTCGGTGCGCGCGCGGCGTCGATCCAGCTCAACAGTTCGAGCACGAGGCAGTCGCCCACGGGATCGTCGATGCCCTGCTCCATCTCGAGCGCCGCACGGGCGTGCGCCTCGGCGTCGTCGAGATCCCCGGCGGCGTAGAGCGCCAGGGCGATCGCCCACACCGACAGAGATCTCAGCCATCTCTCGCCGATGGCCTCGGCGTGCCGCAGTCCCTCGCGCGCCGGGGTCTCGGCATCCGGTCTCTGCAGCTGCAGAAGGGCCACCGTGAGTTGGAACTGCGCGAGGAGCGCCTCTTCGGGATGCCCCAGATCGTGCGCGAGTCGGATCGAGTGCGTGAATCCGGCGACCGCCCGCTCGCCTTCGCCGGCGAACAGCGCGCGGCTTCCGCTGCACCGCCGCCACTCCACCTCGTGCAGACCCCTTTCGGCGGCCGGGAGCTCGTCGCGCAACGCCCAGGCGTCGTCGAGCAACGCCTGCGTTTCGGCCAGGGCGCCCTGCAACACGCTCAACCACGCGGCCACGAGCAGCGCCGGCGCCCGAGCGGCGGGGGAGGCGTCGGGCAGGGCCAGCACGCGCCGGGCCCACCGTCGTCCCTCGGGGAGGAAACCGCCGACGCCCCAGTGGTAACGGAGGTCGGTGAAGAGCCCGAGCGCCGTATCGGCGTCGAGGGTCACGGCCGTGCGCAGAGCGGCATCCATCTCCGCCCGGTCGGCGCGCTGCCCCGCGAGGATCAGCCGCTGCGCCGGGCCGTACCAGTGCGTGCGCGCCAGCCGCGCGAGGCCGCGGTAGTGGTCGAGGTGTCGACGGACGTGGAGCACCTGCTCACCCGATTCTTCGGCTCGATCGCGCCCGTACCCGCGAATCGTCTCGAGCAGCCGGTAGCGGCCCGATTCGCGGTCCGCTTCGACGAGGGACTGGTCGATGAGCGCGTCGAGGGTGTCCACGGTCGTCGCCTCGTCTCCGCCCGCGACCGCGACCGCGGCCGGCAGGTCGAAGGAACCCGAGAAGACGCTCAGGGCGGCCCACAGCGCTCGCTCGGCGGGTGTGCACAGCTCGTGGCTCCAGTCGACCATCGCGCGCAGCGTCCGCTGGCGCGACACAGGGGCGCGGCCGCCGGTGCGCAGCAGCGTGAAGCGCTGCGAGATCCGCCGGGCCAACTCGGCGATCGAGAGGGTGCGCAGACGCCCCGCGGCCAGTTCGATCGCGAGCGGAAGACCGTCGAGCGCGCGGCACAGGTGCGCGGCCACGGCCCGGTCCTCGCTCGAGGGCGAGAATCCGGCGTCCGCGGCACGCGCGCGAGCAAGGAGCAGGGCGACCGCCTCGGCGGGTTCGCCGTCCGTGTCGTCGGTGGCCAAGGGCGGCACGGGGAACACCTGCTCGCCGTCGACATCGAGGCGCCGCCGACTGGTCGCCACGATCGTCACCTGCGGAAGGGCGTCGAGCAGCTCATCCACGAGCGAGGCGACGGCGTCGATGAGGTGCTCGCAGTTGTCGAGCAGCAGAAGAGTGCGATCGTCGGCGAGCACATCGACGATGAACTCCACCGGCTCGCGCGTCGACAGCTCTCCATAGGGCAGCGCCTGAGCGATCGCGTCGGCCACGCGCCGCGGGTCGCTCACCCGGTCGAGGGCGACGAACACCACGCTCATCGACATTCGAGAGGCGTGCGCGTTGACGGCGCGCGCCGCCAGTCGCGTCTTGCCGACCCCGCCGACTCCGGTCAGGGTCACGAGGCGATTGCGCGAGAGCGCGCCGGAGAGATCGTCGAGCTCGCGGCGGCGGCCCACGAACTCGCTGCGGGGCTCTTTGATCACGGGGGAGCGTCCTTGCGTCCGGGAACCCTCATTATCCGTCGCCGATCGATTCAGCGGAATGCTTCCGCTGGCGATTGCGGGGTTTCGCGCAGAGCCGGGACGCGCGGCGCCCCGAACGACAGCCGCGGACCCCGCGTGCCCGGTCCGCCTGGCGCACTGCGATCGAGAGTCGTCGCCGTCGGCCCGCCCGTCTCGCGCGGATCCGGCGAAGCCTCAGCTCAGCCGCTGCAGCATCCGCGCGGCGATGAACCGGGCACGCCCACGGGGGCTCAGCGGGTCGTACCCGAGCTGACGCGTCCACGTCTCTTGGCGCGACTGCAGGCTGCTGTGGTGCATCGACAGACGTGTCGCCGCCGCTCGGATGCTCTCGCTGTCGATGACCACGTCGAGGGCTTCGACAGCACGGGCGTCGAGAGCGTCGAGAGCCTCGACATCGGGATGCCGCGGGGCCGACGCCTCGAACGATCGCGCCAGCAGGATCAGCACGCCGAGGTCGGCGGCATCCATCACCCGGTGTCGGTCGTCGGCGAGGCGCAGCGCGAGACGGGCGTCGGCGCAGGCGCGGGGGAGATCGTCGAGGTCGCTCGCGACGCTCGTTCCGACGGGTCCGTCCGCGGGCACGACGTCGCCGAGGCCGATCCACACCGCTCCCTCGTTCGTCGCCAGGACGGTGGATGCCGTGAGTGCGTGGGGGGAGGTGGGCGGGGCCGCCACCACGCGCACCGCTCCGCTCAGGCGCAGGCGATGGGCGGCGGCCTCGCGATCCACCCGTGAGGTCGTCGCGTCGATCACGCGTTCGACCGCGCTCATCGTCGGGTCGGCGCGCGCGACGATGATCGAGAGGGCGACCTGCGCGCGGTCGACGATCATGGCGTCGTTCAGGCCTGCGCCGTCGGGGCGTTCGAGCCACACGCGCGGCGCGTCGGCGGCATCCGCTCCCTCGGGCTCTCGAGGTGCCGTGCGCGCACCGTCGGCGTCGACGCCGATGAGCCGCCCGCGCACCCGCGCGCCGGCGGGGACCCCGCTCAGGATCGCCGCGGCTCGCACGACCGACTCGACTCCCGCGCCCCCGGCCACGAGCGAGTCGAAGTATCCGATGATCTTCACCGACTCGCTCGCGGCGGGGTCGAGCACCTTCAGTCGTCCCGCGAGCTCTTGCATGGGTCACTCCCTCGTCGCGCCCAGCCTAGAACCGCCCGTCACCCGAGGATCCGTCGGATCCACCGGTCGCGCGCCTCGACGGCGTCGTGCGAGAGGGCGGCCTGCGGGGCGAATCCCTCGAAGGCGTGGAACGCTCCGGGCCAGACGTGCAGCTCGGCCTGTCCACCGGCCGCCCAGATGGCCGAGGCGTACGCGACGTCCTCGTCGCGGAACACCTCCGCGCTCCCGCAGTCGATGAACGCCGGGGGCAGGTTCGACAGGTCGGTGGCCCGCGCGGGCGCGGCGTAGATCGAGACGTCGTCGGTGCCGCGGCGTTCACCGAGGAGCGCGTTCCAGCCCAGCAGGTTGCTGCCGCGGTCCCACACGCCGACGCCGTCGATCTGGTGCGTCGACACGGTCGCATCGCGGTCGTCGAGCATCGGGTACATCAGCATCTGCCCGAGGAGGTGGGGTCCCCGCCGGTCGCGGGCGAGCAGGGCGACACCCGCGGCGAGACCGCCGCCGGCGCTGCCGCCGGCGATGAGGAGACGCTCGTGCTCGATCCCGAGCTGTTCGGCGTTCTCGGCCGTCCACACGAGCCCCGCGTAGCAGTCCTCGACGGGGTACGGGTCGGGGAACTCGGGAGCGAGGCGGTACTCGACGGTGACGACCACGGCGTTGTACCGGTGGATCCACTCCGCGAACGCTTCGACGGCCGTGAACCTGTCGCCCATGATCATTCCGCCGCCGTGGGTGTGGAAGATGCCGGGTCCGGTGCCGGTGCGCCCCTTCGCCTCGATGACCGAGACGACGATCTCGGCGCCCTCGTAGCCCGCGATCGTGACGTCGCGGGACTGCAGCTGCGCGGACTCGAGGATCTCGGCGGGCGTGGGCAGGCCGGGCAACGTTCCGCCGCGCAGCGCGGGGAGCATCTCGGCGGTCAGGGTGGGCGGAACCATCTGGCCGATCACCTCGAGCATGGGGCCGAGCTCGGGGTCGAAGGGCGGGCGGGGCAGGATGCCGGAAACGGTCACGGTGACTCCTTCGTCGGGGACGCCGCGTCGCGTCCGCTTCGATCATGCGGCGCGGCTCCCGGTGCGCGTCCCCGCCGGGCGGCGGGAGAAAGCCGGGAGGAGGCCGCCGGGTGGCGGGAGTGGGGCTCGGACCGCCCCGCCGCGGCTAGTCGCTCGCCTTCTCGATACCGCGCGCGCGGATTTCTTCGAGGTCGAGGCCCGCGAGGATCTTCCGCGCGATGAGGTCGTCGATCGTGCCCTCGCGGCGCAGGCGGAGCAAGACCTCGCGTTTGCGTTCGAGGACGGCGAGACGCAGTCGCTGCGCCTCTTTGTGTCGCAGCAGCGGAGAACGCTGCGTGACGTCGATGTCGTCACTGACCGCGATCATCTGGAGGGGGCCGGTGAAGGCGGTGCCGTCGTCGTCCGTGCCCTGTGGCGCGCTTTCGGTGCGGCGCTGATCGAGGTCGGGTCCGTCCGGAGGGACGGGACCGGTCGACGAGGCGTCGTCGAACGAGGCGTCGAGCTCGGCGAGGTCGCGCTCCTCGATCGCGCGCTGCCGTGCCACCGCCCGGGCGTTGGCGAGTTCGAGCCGTTCGTAGCCCTCGCGGCGCGCGCGGTCGCGCACCCGGTCGCTGATGCCGTGCTCGGCCGCGAGATCGTCGAGGGCCGCCAGGGCGGCGCCCGAGATCGCGCGCTCCGCCAACTCGTACTCTTCGATCGCGGCGTCGTCGGTGGGGAGTTTCGCCCACTTGATGACCGCCGGCAGCAGCGGCCCCTGCACGAGCAGGGTGAGCACGATGACACCCGCCGTGACGAAGACGATGGCGTCGCGTCCGGCCACCGGGTCGCCCGCAGCCGTGGTGACCGGCACCGACAGGGCGATGGCGAGCGACACGGCTCCGCGGAAACCGGCGACGGTGCTGACGATGCGCGATCGATGCCGCAGCGACCGCGACGATCCCGCGGCGGGCCGCGAGAACGGCGAGAACATCCACTGGAACAGGTACCGGACGACGAACAGGGCGATCCACGCGGCCACGGTGACGAGCAGCAGGATGCCGATCTCCGACCCCGAGATCTCGTGCAGCACGAGCTGCACCTCGAGCCCGATCAGCACGAAGAGGGCGCCGTTGAGGAGGTAGACGCCGAAGGGCCACGTGGCATCCGCCGCCCTTCTCGACATCGCCGTCGTGATGCGCGGCGACACCCACGCCATGATGAGGCCCGCGAACACGACGGCGAGCACGCCCGAGGCGTCGATGAGCTCGGCGATCAGGAACGACACGAACGGCACCAGAACCATCGTCAGGTTGATCGTCAGGGTGGACTGCATGCGCCGCAGGGCGAAGAACGCGGCGGCCGCCACGGCGATGCCCGCGGCGGCTCCACCGAGGTACGACAGCAGCACCATGCCGGTGATCTGCAGCGGGGTGATCTGGTCGCCGAGCAGCAGAGCCACGGCGATCGCGTAGAGCACGAGGGCGGTGCCGTCGTTCGTCAGGCTCTCGGCCTTGAGCTTCATGAAGGTCTTGGCGGGCAGCAGGCGGCCGAGGGCGGCGACGGCCGTGGCGTCGGGCGGGGCGACCGCGGCGCCCAGCACGAGAGCGGCCTCCCACGGCACGCCCATCAGCGTCGCGACGCCCGCGACGGCGAAGGCGGATGCCACCACGAGCAGCGTGCTCATCGGGATGATGTAGCGCAGCGAGCGGCGCACCGACCGCAGCGACGTCGTCCACGCCTCGCGGAACAGCATGACGGGGAGGAACAGCAGCAGCACCGTCTCGGGCGGCAGTTCGATCTGGCGCAGCTCGGGGATGAAGCCGAGAGCGAGGCCGATGACGAGCAGCACCAGCGGTGTCGCGACGCGCAGCCGGGGAGCCAGGACGGTGCCCACGAGCATCGCCACTCCCAGCAGAACCGTGATCTCGAGTCCTTGCATGCCTGCCGCCTTCCGCCGTGCCCCTGAGCACAGCGTAGAGAGGGTCGCGGACATTCCCGATCTCTTGCCCGCACTAAACTGTCCGGACGGTTCGGAGATGGGGGATCTTTGATGTCGCTCGGCGGAAACAGGGGAGACACGATGCGGCGGGAGGTCATCGTGCCGCCCGCCCTTTACCTGCCCCTGGTGAGTGATCCCGAGGGGCGCGGCCAACTGGCTGTCGTTCAGAAGCTCGTCGACGGTCGGCGCGGGTTGCTCGCGTACACGGCGCTGGACAGGCTCGCAGACGCATGCGGGCGCGAACAACCGTGGATGCTGCTGATGACCTCGGAGCTCGATCGCATTCGGCAGATGCAGCCCTTCGACGTCGTCGCATTCGACCTCGACATACCCCCTCAGTCACGTCGGGGAGGGCGACTCGGATGAGTGACGCGATCTACGTCGACCGCGACAACATGGTGCGGCGGATGGGTCTCGTCGTCGACGAAGTCGACCGTCTCGACGCGGCGCTGGCCTCCCTTCCGCCCGCGGCCGACGGCGGGGCCGCTTCCGCGCTCATCGGCTTTATCGCCGGCGCTGCGGCGGAGGCGGCAAATGAGTACGCCGGGGCGGTGCGCCTCGTCGGTGCGGTGACGGAGAGCGTGCTCGACGACGTGCAGGCGACGGAGGATCAAATGCAGAGCGAGATCTCACGACTCGAAGAGGGGCTCGCGGACTGATGCCGATCGACGCGAGGATTCCCGGCGACCCGGCGAGCGTGCGCGCCGTCGCGGAGTGGCTCGAGCGCGTGAAAGAGGCGTACACGGGCGCCGACCTCGAGCTGACCTACCTCTGGGGTGACTCGAACAACTACTGGACGGGCGAAGCGGGAACCGCGTGGAGGTCGGTGGTCGGCGACATCCGCAACCGAGCGGATGGGGTGTCAAGCTACCTCAGCGATGCGGCAGAGGTGTTCCGCGCATACTCCGCTCGACTAGAGCGCGCGCAAGAAGACGTCGCCACGCTCCGCATTCAAGCGGATGCCGTCGGCCTCGACGTCGTTGGAACGACCGTGCTGCCGCCGACGACGTCCCTGTCGTACTGCCCGGGTCCCGGCGCGCCGGACGCCGACCTCGAGGCGTATGACCAGTACGTCTCGCTGATCGCGAGCTACAACGACCTCGGCGCGCAGATCGGCACGATGACCGGCGAACTCGACGCGTGGGTCGGGGAACACATGGCTCCGCTCATCGCTCGTGTCGAGGGCTTGCAGAAGCTCTCCGGCACGGTGTCGGCCATCGCGGCCAAGGGCAACGAATCCCTCGCGACATCCGTGCTCGACGGGTACGAGAGCTTCTACGATCAGACGCTGAGCACCTGGCGCAAAGACCACGATTCTCTCCAGTCCGCGGCGGAAACCTTCCGCGACCAGCTCCGGTCCGGTAACCCGGCACTGCGGGCGGCGGCCGAGGCGGCGGACCCTCACGGAATGCGAGCGGGGGTGGAGGAGCTGGCGGAGCAGATCGGCCGTGTGTCGCGCGTGACCCGCGTGCTCCCCATCGCCGGCAACGTGATCGACGTAGTCTCCCTCGCCGCGGATGTCGCAGAGGGCGGTTCGCTCAGCTCCGGCGTCGCGGAGATCGCGGGAGGCATGGCCGGCGGTGCGGGAGGTGCGGCGGCCGGTGGGGCTGCGGCAGCCGCCCTCGGAAGTAATCCGGTCGGGTGGGTCATCGGCGGGACGGTCATCGGCGGCCTAGCCATCGGAGCCGGAGCAAGGTGGCTGTGGGAGGCCGCGGTCCCCCTCGACTCACGCGAAACCGTCGACGACTTCTTCACCGGGCGTCAGCCGCGGTTGGAAGGATATGTTCCTCCGTCCCCCCGATCGCAGCCGAATCAAGGAGTGAACTGACTGTGGCCATCAGCACGACGTCTCCCCGACTTCCGTCCCCCGACCCGCGGATTCCCGTCTTCCCGAACGGCCGGCGCCCCACCTGGCTCGTCGCCGTCATAGTTCTGTTCGCCGTGCTGCCCGTGCTCATGGCCGTGGCCGATGACCGACTCGGGCTGCGCTTGGTGATGGGAGCGCTGACCCTCACCATCCTCGGGGCCGCGGCCTGCCTGCACGTGCTTTTCGGCACGATCCAGGAACGCCTCCTACGCATCGACCAGTCGGCATCCGGGATCTGGTTCCGTCCGGCGCCGGCCGCGACCGCGGTGCCGTTCGTGCTCGGCGGCCTGCTGCTGCTACCCGCGGTCGCGCAGATCGTGGTCGACATCGCGGACCTGCCGACGATGCCGTCGTTCCTGCTCACGCGCGCGCCGTATGCCCTCGGACTGCTCGGCGTCGGCGTGATCGTGATGAATGCGGTGCGTCTGCGTGAGCCGGCGGGCTTGCACGTGACGGCCGAGGGGCTCAGGGGTATCCGCGGTCGTGGTCGGGTCGACTGGGCATGGCACGAACTCGCCGAGGTGGGGGTCGGGGCCGGCCCTGTCGCGAAACTGCATCTCATCGCCGACGGTTCCGGTCCGCGAGTCGAGGCGCCCATGCTCGCGCTCGGATCCGATCCGAATCAGGTCGCCACCGTGGTGCGATATTTCCGCGAGGTGCCCTCAGCTCGCGCCACCCTCCAGGGTCCCGGAACCGTCGCTTTGCGCGGCGTCGACGACGCGCTCCGCGCTCGTGAGGGCTGAGCACGCCTCATAACCGCCGTGATCCGCACATCCTCAGCCGGGGACACCCCCGTGACGACGGAGGTTGCGTAACCCGTTGAGGGTGCTCGACGGATCAGCCCGGAACGCCCACCTTCGCCTTCGCCCACGAGCGCCCGCGGGTGTCCTTGAGGATGTCGTACTCGACGTCGACGTGCGGCTCGATCGCGCTGTACTTGTCGTTCGGTGCACCGATGACGAGCTGGAAGCCGAGGCCGCGCCAGGCGCCGATCGCGCGCTTGGTGAAGTGCGCGTCGGCCTTGATGAGCGCCTCGTCGAGGAAGACGGGGGCGTAGCGCGGGCGCTCCGATCCGGCGTCCCCGAGCTGGTAGCGCAGGGCCGCACCCACGATGAAGGCGATGAGCTCCTGCGATTCGCCGCCCGACTTCTCGCCGATGTGGTCGTAGAGCGCCACGTGCTCGCCCGTGTCGGCGCGGAAGCGCTCGGCGCTGACCCGCACGTGGTTGCGCACGTCGACGAGGTCGGCGAAGTCGGGGGCGGTGGGGCGGATGCGGTTGATCAACCGCGCCATGCGCCCGTACACGCCCTCGCGCTCCTCGTCTGTCGAGGCCGCGTCGATCGCCGCGCGAACGTCGCGCAGCTCGCGGCGGAAGCGCTTGCGCACCTCCGACTGGCTCTCGCGCGGAACGATCTGGAGGCGGTGGTCGTCGTCGTAGAACGGCAGGTCCTGCATGATGTCGTTGATCGGGGCGATGCGCTCGCGGATCTCGCGCAGGGCGCGCGTGAGCGCCGAGTCGAGGCTCGTGAGGTCGTTGCCCGACAGGCGCAGCAGCGAGTCGCGCCATTCCGCTTCGAGTTCGTGCAGGCCGCTGGCCTCGAGCTCGCTGAGGATCCGCTCGAAGTCGCCGAGCGCCTCATCGGGGTCGGCGAGCAGGTTGGGGCTCGGCCACCGGTCGGTGAACGCGGTCATCGTGCGGCGCAGGCTCTCGCGCTGGTCGCTCCACGTCTCCTGGGTCGCACGCTGTTCCTCGAGCAGACGCTTCGACGCCGACTCGAGGGCGGCGTCGAACCGCGCGAGCCGCTGCGAGGGCGAGACGTCATCGCCGGAGGGCGCCACGAACAGCCCGTCGAGGTACGCGACCTCGTCGGGGGTGAGCGTCATCTCGCGGTCCTCGGCCCGTTCGAGCAGGATCTGAGCGGCATCCACGTCGTCGGTGATCTCGGCCCAGCGGGCGGCGAGGGTCTGCTGCTCGGTCTTGGCTCCGCCGATCTCCTCGCGCAGGCGCGCGACGCGGGCCTTCGCGCCCGAGATCTGCTCCTGCAGCTCGGCGATGCGGGGGTTTCCCGCGGTGACCTCGACGACGGTCTCGTTCCAGCGGTCGAGATCGCGTTCGACGGATGCCACGTCGACCTGGTCCCACGACAGGTCCGCGATCTTCTCGAGGGCGCCGCGCCGGTCGTCGAAGGCGTCGAGGGCGGCGGCGGCCTCGTCGACCGCGGCCTTGGCGGCGGTGAGGTCGCGCCGGACGGTGACGATCTGCTCGCCGAGCTCGGTGAGGCGCACGCGGGACGAGAAACCGAGGATGCTCTGCCGCGCCGAGCCGCCGTGGGCGCCGCGGGCGCCCTGACTCGTCTGGCCCGAGATCGTGAGCGCCATGCGGTGCTGTGAGAGCTCCGACGCGGCATCCACGCAGACGAACGCGAACTGCTGCTCGAGGCGGTCCTGCAGCCAGCCGGTGAAGGGCGAGGAACGGAACTCCAGGCGCCCGGGCAGGGTCGCCGGGTCCAGCGCCCCGCGCTCGGGAAGGTCGGTAGGAACACCCTCGAATCGGAGGCGCTCCGAGAGTCGCACGCTGTCGATCGCGGCGCGGAACGCAGAGAGGTGCGCGGCATCGACGAGCAGCGTCGTCGCGAATCCGCCCAGCGCAAGGGTGAACGCCCCGCGCCACGGTTCGAATTCGGTGCGCACGTCGACGAGCTCGGCGACGAAGGGCAGCTCGGCGGCGGTGAGCCCCGCGGCCTCGGCCAGCGCCTCGCGCGCCTCGTGCAGGCGCGGGGGGATGTTGTCGTCGCGGGTCTGCGTGCGTCGGTGCTCGACCTCGAGGGCGGCGAGCTGCTGGCGCAGGTCGGTGTGCCGGCTGCTGGCAGCGACGAAGGCGTCGCGCACCGCGCTCTTGGCACCCGTGTCGGCGAGGGTGCGCCGCGCTTCGGCGACGAGCGCGGTGAACTGCTTCTCGGTGGCGACCTCGACCGAGAGCACGGCGAGGGCCGCTTCGAACCGTTCGCGGTCGCGCTGCATGCCCGCGAGGCGCCGCTCGAGGGTCCGCAGTTCGCGCTGCGCCGCGTCGAGCCGGTCGCCGCCCGCCGCGCGCAGCACGTCGCCCAGTGCCTCGCGTTCGGCCTCTGCCGCGTCGGCGAGGGCCTGGCGTTCGCGCACGAGCGCGTCGGTGGCGTGCGTGCGGTCGCGCAGCTCGGCCTCGACCGCTTCGAGCAGGTCGACCCGTCGCTGCGCGCGCCAGAGCGAGGCGCGCGACTCGGGGTCGCCGAAGCGCCCGAGCGCGTCGATCAGGCGCAGGCGCTCGGCGGCGTCGTCGATGCGCGTCTTCATGCCGCGGATCGGTTGCAGGGCCCGCACCTGCTGGCGGGCCTCGAGCATGCGCGTGCGCGTCGACTCGAGCCCGTCGAAGTGCGTGACGACCGCGTCGGCCACGGCGAGCGTCTCGGGCTCTTCGAGCACCATGCGCTTGTAGAGGTCGTCGACGGTGGTGATCTGCTGACCGGCCTGGATGCGCGCGAGCAGGCTCATCGCCTTCGAGCCCGCTCCCGCCGCGCCGATGCCGAGCACGGCGTGCAGCCGCGCCGAGAACTCGCGGTCGGTCGCGAGGGTGTCGAGGCCCGCCGCCCGCACGGCCGAGTCGGAAAGGTGGCTCTGCGCCGCGCGCTCGAGCTGGCGCAGGTCGAACGCCCCGTGCACGGTCGCGCGCACCTTGACGGCGTCGTCGAGCGTGCGGGCGGCGGCGGGGAAGTACCAGGCCCGCACCGCCGTGAAGCGCGCGCCGTCGTGGTCGGCCCAGGTCATGCCGATCGCGGTCCACGTGTCGACCCCGTCGCCGCGCAGCACCCGCACTTTGGTGCCCTCGTCGGTGCGCGACTCGTCGAGCTTGCCGCGGCCGTAGGAGAGGATGTTGCGCTGCTCCTGGCCGCGCGGGCGACCCACGACCGCGCCGTTCGAGGCGCCGTTGAAGGGGGTCGTGTGCGGCATCATCAGTGCGACGTACGCGTCCATGAGCGTGGACTTGCCCGAGCCCGATCCGCCGCACAGGAGCGTCGCGGTCGGCGCGAAGCGCACGCGGTGCGTGCCGTCGTATCCGCCCCAGTTGATCAGCTGCAGGTCTTCGGCGACCCACTGCTGCCCGCGGGAGGCCGCGGGGATGAGCCCGAACAGCGTCTCGAGCATGGTCATGCGCGCTCCTCCTCGAGGATTCCGGATGCCACGGCCTCGGCGTCATCGATCAGGGGCGCCGGGGTGTCGGCATCCCGTGTCTGCTCCTCCAACCACCGCTGCAGATCGCGCAGCACCTCGGCGCTGAGCACGATCTCGATGAGCGGCCCGATGCGGTAGCGCCCCTCGGACTCCTCTTCGATGATGCCCTCGCGGTCGAGGCGCGCGATCGCGGTGCGGACGGCCCGCTGCTGGCTCGCGCGGGTGCCGTCGGTCTCGCTGAAGTAAGTGAGCACGGTCTGCTCGACCTCTTCGACGTCGACGCGGGCGGATGCCGTGCCGGCGGTCGTCTCGCGCTGGAACACCGTGCGCAGGTAGACGAGCACGAGCGTCTCGGCGCGCGAGTACGCCTCGTCCTTCAACAGGATCGGCACGTCGACGTCGTCGCTGCGCACCTGCTCCTTGTAGGCGACGCCGCGGGCGTGGTCGACGACGAGGCGCACGAAGAGGTCGTTCAGGCGCGACTCGATCATCTGCTGGTGCTCGAGCAGCAGCTTCCACTCGGCGGGCGAGTTGTCGGCCACGAGGAAGCGCCGCTGAAGGATCCGCACCAGCACGCGCCGCACGTCGGCGTCGAGCGTGCCGCGGTCGCCCGCGAACAGCGCGTCGGGGTCGTTCTCCATGGCCACCGGGGCGATGAAGGCGGGGGTGTCCGTGTCAGGGGCGGACGGGTCGATGTCAGTCATCGGCATCCGTTTCTGTGGCAGTCGGGGGTTCCGCGTCCGAGACGCGAGAGGGCGCGGCGATGACCGCGCCGAAGGCGAAGCGCCGGGTGGTGCCGTCGGGACGGACGGCCTCGACGATCGAGACGTCGTCGGTCTCGACCAGGCCCTCGCGGTGGACGATCTCGAGCAGGCCGACGAGGTCGACCGGGCGCCGGGTCTCGGCATCCGCTCCGGCGAAGGCCGTCGCGAGGTCGAAGCCCCCGGGAAGCGTGGCCACGTACGCCTCGAGTTCGGCGTAGTGCGGGCCGCCCCACGCGCGCGTGTCGGCGTCGACGAACTCGACGTCGGAGTCTCCGGATGCCAACGGCGCCGGCGCCCCGGGAGGACGCACGTCGCCGAGCGAGCGGCGCAGGTGCCCGATGTCGGCGAGGGGCAGGGTGCGCACCGGTTCGACGCGACCGGGGGAGCGGGTCTGGCTCCAGCGGTGCAGACCCGCCATGACCGAGCGCAGCAGATCGTCGACCTGCCGGTCGCGGATCGGGTCGTGCGTGCGCACCTGCGCGGTGATGACGTGCGAGGCGCGTCGCTGGGCGGTGAGCACCTCCTGCACGCCGGCCTCGACGCGCCTGGCGATCGCGTCGAGCTCTCCGCGCTGCTCGGGGGTCATCAGGCGCGAGAACGGCTGGGTGAGCACGGCGTGCAGCTGGTCGGTGAGGTCGTCGATGTTCTCGGGGTCGCCGATCAGGCGCAGCGCTCCCTGGAACGCCCGGCCCTCGGGGGTCGCCTGCATCACCTGGCGACCGCGCTCGAGGTACTCGCGCAGCACATCGCCGGTGGGGCGCACATCACGACGGAGTTCGGCCACGACGTCGCGCTGCATCGCGGCGATAGATTCGGCCACGCGCGAGAAATCGGCCGGCAGTTCGCGCGCGAGGTGGATGACGTTCTCGGCCTCTTCGAGCAGGTGGTCGTCGTCGAGCGGTTCGACGACGCCCCCGTCGAGCGCCGCGATCTCGGCATCCAGAGCCGCCCGTTCCTCGAGCAGGGCCTCTCGGCGCCGCGCGGGATCGCTCTCGGCGTCGCGCGCGAGGCGGTCGACGGCGTCGAGCAGCGTCCGCACGCGCGAGCGCGAGACCCGCGCCCGGCCGCCGCCCGCACGACCGGCGATCTCGAGGGCGCCGACGGCGTGCGCCGACAGGCGGTAGACCTCGACGTCGTCTTCGATCTGCAGGCCGAGCCAGCCCACGCGCACCCACCCGCGGCAGATCTCGCGCGCGGTACCGGCGGGGATGCGGCGGTCGTCGTCGGTGTCGATGCCGGCGGCGCGCAGTTCGTCGATCGCCTCGGCGACTTCGACGTGGGCGTCGGCGACCGCGACGGCGGGGCGATCGGGGGTGAACACGATCGACAGCACCGCGACGACGAACGGGGCGAAGCGCCCGTGCAGCAGATCGAGCGTCGGGTTCTTGAACGCCGTCACCGAGCGCAGGTACGCGGCTTCGGTTCGGGTGCTGCTCACTGGCTGAAGTCTACCGGCGGCGCGGCGCGCGCCGTGGCGGCCGTCACCCCGATGTGCACGCGTAAAGGGTCGCACCGGTCACCTTGTCGACCTCGCCGCCCTCCTTCGCCTGGCTGAAGTTCCAGTCATCGACCTCGTGGCATCCGGGCCCCGTCGCCACCCGTCGCACCGGATCGCCCTCGGGAGCCCCGGATGCCACGACGAAGAGCCGCGCGCGGCCGCTGCGGACCATCTGGTCGAGCTCCTCGGTGGTGAAGACCGGGACGTGCCCGCTGTAGCCGCCGTCGGTGAGGACGCTCGCCCCGGTGGCGTCGATCACCTGGGACGACAGCGCCCAGGAGTCGGTCACGAAGAGGGGCAGGCCGTTCGCGCCGCCGCCGTGCTCGCGGGCCGCCTGCACGATCTGCGCGACGGCGGGACTCATCTGCGGACTACCGCCCCAGGGCGCCGGCGCCGACACCGTGAAGGTCTCGTCGGGGTGGCCGCCGCGGGCGGTGACGCCGACGTAGGCATCGCCCCCGCTGCCGTCACGGGCGTCGTCGATGACCTGCAGACTCGTCGCGATGGGCAGGCAGAGCAGAGCGACGGCGAGAGCGGCGGGGGCGACGCAGCGGACGCGGGGGAGTGCGGCCGGCGGCGACAGGGCGGCGACGGCGCCGATCGCGAGTCCCACCGCGCCCACCGCCACCGCGGGGATGAGCAACACCTCGGGGAGGCGGGCTTCGGCGATGAGGACGGCCCACCAGATCGACTGGACGACGACGACCGCCGGAAGCACGAGCCGCACGCTCGTTCGCGCGGAACGGAGCAGCCGCACCCCCTCGACCCACGCGACGACGACGAGCAGCACCATCGGAACGCCGAGAGCCGCCACGTAGGCGGTGTGCGGAACGTGGGCGAGGGTGAGCACGGCCGCGGCCGTCGCGAACCACACGGCGGCGACCACCACGAGGGGGGAGCGCGTCGCGGAGGCCCGCGCGAGAGGACGCCCCCGCCGGGGCCGGTGACGCCAGATGCCGAGGGCGATCCCCGCGAGCGCCGCCGGGTACAGCCACCCGATCTGGGTGACCAGGGGCAACTCGAGCAGCTTCGTGAGCGTCGGCGAACCCCCCGAGCTCGCGGGGGCGTGCGTGGTCAGGGCGTGTCCGATCGCGGCGAGGGTCGCGCCGAGCCCGCCTACCGACGTCGGGGCGCCGACCGAGCCGGGAACGGCCCCCGGCACGAAGCGATCCAGGCCGTTGTACCCGAACACCATCGCGAAGACGTCGTCGTTCGTCGAACCGTCCACGTAAGGACGGGAGCCCGCGGGAACCAGCGCGACGATCGTGATCCACGCGACGGATGCCACGACGGCGGCGCACGTGAGCGCCCCGGCGCGCACCGGGCCGCGACGCCATCCCTCGGTCGCCGCCAGCGTGCCGGCGATGAGGGCGGGCAGCAGGAACCACGCGGCCATCATCTTGGCCTGGAATCCCACACCGATGAAGAGAGCGCACAGGACGAGCGGCCACCAGGTCGAGGTGAGGATCGCGCGCTGCCACCACACCAGGGCGACCGCGAGGGCCATCGTCAGCAGTCCGTCCTCCATCGGATGGGCGAACATCGATACGAAGATGGGGGTCGATGCGGCGGCGGCCGCCGCGACGAGGCCCGCGCCCCGTCCGCCCCACCGCAGCGCGAGCACAGCGCACGCCACGACGGTCACCGCGCCCTCGACGACCTGCGGCAGGGCGATCGCCGAGATCGACATGCCGAACAGGCGGATGCTCAGCGCCTGGGGCACGGCGAAGCCGCTGAGCTTGTCGAGGGTGACGGTGGCATCCGGATCGAAGGCGCCGAAGAAGAGGGCGTGCCATGACTGCGACATCGACCGCGCGGACGCCTCGTAGAACGAGAAGTCTCCGCCGCGCGCGAGATTCCAGCAGGTGAGCACGACGAATGCCGCGACGATCAGCGTCAGCGAGATCCGGGCCCACCAGGGTTCACGCCACCAGCGCGCGAGAGGGACGGGAGAGATCACGACGCACAGAATCCCCCGGCGATAACGGGAGCGGGTATCAATCGCCTATGTCGCCGCTGTGGGTGGATGACGCACCCACAGCGGCGACCGGTCAGACCTCGGAGCGCGGCCCGGCGACGGTCTTGGAGACGCCCGTGACCGGCTGGTTCTCGTCGAACGAGGCGATGGGTCGGCGGAACCCGCGCGTCAGGACGACGAGGTACACCACCCCGATGCCCGTCCAGATCAGACCGCCCACGAGGGCGTGCATGTCGAGGTTGACCCACAGCAGACCGGTGAGCAGCATGCCGGTCGCGGGCATGACGATGTAACGCGCGATGTCGGCCGGGGTCTTGCGGAGTCCCTTGCGGACGGCGAACCAGGCGATCACCGAGATGTTGACGAAGGTGAACGCCACCAGGGCGCCGTAGTTGATGTACGCCGCGATCTGCTCGAGGGTGAACGAGATCGCGAAGAGGCTCACGAGGCCGACGATGAGGATCGACAGCGTCGGGGTGTGGGTGCGGGGGTTGATGTAGCCGAAGACCTTGCGCGGGAGCACGTTGTTGCGTCCCATCACCATGAGCATGCGCGACACCGAGGCGTGCGACGCCAACCACGACGCGAGGGTCGCGGCGAACCCGGCGGCGGTCAGCACCGCCTGCAGGACCGGCCCGCCGACCTGCACGCCGATCTCGGGCAGGGTGCTGTCCTCGATCGCCTCCTGCGGGAAGGCCGTCGCGTCGGGGAAGCGCAGCTGGGTCACGTACGAGGCGATCAGGAAGATCAGGCCGCCGACCACCAGGGTGAGGAGGATCGCGCGCGGCATGATCTTGGGCGTCTTCGCCTCTTCGGAGTACATCGACACCGCATCGAACCCGATGAACGAGAAGCACACGACCGTGGCTCCGGCCAGAACCGCGCCGAACTGCACGTCGCTGTGGGCGAAGGGGGCGATCGACACCGGAGTCCCGGCCCCCGCCCCGCCGACCAGCTGCACCACGACCATGACGACGAACACGGTCATCACGAGGATCGAGAACACGAGGAGGATCATGTTCACGTTCGAGGTGCCGCGCATGGTCAGGTAGATGACCCCGGTCACACCCGCGGTGAAGACGACGACCCAGATCCAGCCCGGGACGTCGGGGAACAATGCCTCCATGTAGCTGCGGAGGATGAGGGCGTTCACCATCGGCAGCAGCATGTAATCGATGAGGGCCGTCCAGCCCACCACGAAGCCGACGCCGGGGTGGATGGACTCGCGCGCGTAGGTGTACGCGGAGCCGGCGCTCGGGATGACGCGGACCATCTTGCCGTAGCTGACGGCGGTGAAGACGAGGACGACGAGGGCCACGGCGTACGCGGCCGGGACGACGTTGTTCGTCTTGTCGGCGACGAGACCGAACGTGTCGAAGACGACGGTCGGGGTCATGTACCCCAGACCCAGACCGACGATCGACCAGAGGCCGAGGGTGCGGGCGAGCGTAGCGCCGGAGTTCGCCGTGGGGGCGGCGGCGCGGGTGTTCTCGTTCGTGGCTCCTCCTGGAGGGTGCGGATTGCGCTCGGGTGCGCGATCGGGATGGTGTCGGGTACAGCATCGTGAGCACCGCTCAGGGGTGGGAGCGGGATGGAGACCGCCCGGCGAGCGCGGCTCGCGGGCGGGGGAGGGATGCCGGCATCGGTCGCGCCGGCATCCCGTGAGGTCAGAGTCGGGTCCAAGCCTCCTGCAGCACCGAGCGCAGGATCTGCTCGATCTCGTCGAACTCGGTCGGTCCGAGGGTGAGGGGAGGGGCGAGCTGGATGACCGGGTCGCCGCGGTCGTCCGCTCGGCAGTACAGGCCGGCGTCGAAGAGGGCCTTGGACAAGAAGCCCCGCAGCAGCCGCTCGGACTCGTCGTCGTCGAAGGTCTCTTTCGTGGTCTTGTCCTTCACCAGCTCGATGCCGAAGAAGTAGCCGTCGCCGCGGACGTCACCGACGATCGGCAGGTCGAGGAGGCGCTCGAGGGTCGAGCGGAAGACCGGGGAGTTGCGGCGGACGTTCTCGAGCAGGCCCTCTTCTTCGAAGACGTCGAGGTTCTCCAGCGCCACTGCCGCTGACACCGGGTGGCCGCCGAAGGTGTAGCCGTGGGGGAACGACGCGTCGCCGTGGGCGAAGGGTTCGTAGAGGCGGTCGCTCACGATGGTGCCGCCGAGGGGAGAGTATCCGCTCGTCACCGCCTTGGCGAAGGTGATCATGTCGGGCTGGTAGTCGTAGGCCGAGGCGCCGAAGTAGTGACCGAGACGGCCGAAGGCGCAGATGACCTCGTCGGAGACGAGCAGCACGTCGTAGGTGTCGCAGATCTCTCGCACGCGCTGGAAGTAGCCGGCCGGGGCGGGGAAGCACCCACCGGCGTTCTGCACGGGCTCGAGGAAGACCGCGGCGACGGTCTCGGGTCCCTCGAACTGGATCATCTGCTCGATGCGATCCGCGGCCCACAGGCCGAACTCCTCGGGGGTGCCCCCGCCGAAGCCGGACTCGGCGGCCCGGTAGTAGTTGGTGTTGGGCACGCGGAACCCGCCGGGGGTGACCGGCTCGAACATGTGCTTCATGACGGGAAGACCCGTGATCGCCAGGGCCCCCTGCGTGGTGCCGTGGTACGCGATCGCCCGCGAGATGACCTTGTGCTTCGAGGGCTTGCCCTGGAGCTTCCAGTACTGCTTCGCGAGCTTGAACGCCGTCTCGACCGCCTCTCCTCCGCCGGTGGAGAAGAAAACGTGGTTCAGGTCGCCCGGGGCGAGGTCGGCCAGTCGCTCGGCCAGTTCGATCGCGGCCGGGTGGGCGTAGGACCACAGCGGGAAGAACGCCAGCTGCTCGGCCTGCTTCGCGGCCGCCTGGGCGATGCGGCGACGCCCGTGACCGGCGTTGACCACGAACAGGCCCGCGAGTCCGTCGATGTACTTCTTGCCCGCGGCGTCCCAGATGTGATGGCCCTCGCCCTTGACGATGATCGGGACGCCGGGGCCCTCGGTCATCGTGGACTGGCGCGAGAAGTGCATCCAGAGGTGATCGCGGGCCTTGGCCTGGAGGTCGGTGTTGAGGTCGGTTTCGAAAAGCGTCATCGCGTTCCCCAGTTGTAGAGCTGACGGTGGAGCTTGAGATAGACGAAGGTCTCGGTCGAGACGACGTCGGGGAGCGACCGGATGCGGTCGTTCAGCAGGTCGATCAGGTCGTCGTCGCTCTCGCAGACGACCTCGACGAGCAGATCGAAGGAGCCGGCGGTCGACACCACGTAGGTGACCCCGGGCAGCGCCGTCATCTGCCCCGCCACGACGCGGGTGTCGCCCGAGACCCGCACGCCGATCATGGCCTGTCGGGCGAAGCCGAGCTGGAGGGGATCGGTGACGGCGACGATCTGCAGGATGCCGGCGTCCTGTAGCTTCTGCACCCGCTGGCGCGTGGCGGTCTCGCTCAGGCCGACGGCCTTGCCGATCTCGGCGTAGGAACGGCGCCCGTCTTCCTGCAGCTGCTCGACGATTGCCTTCGAGGCGGCGTCGAGAGCGGGGCTGCGTTCGGTCACGGGAGTCATGATGGGCGACGGTATCAGCGCGATATCGCCCATATCAATGATGATCTCGACATTAACGACACCGTAATGACGCGGAAACCGTCGCCCTCGCGCCGGGGTCGCGGCAGGGGCGTCTGCCCCCAGTACGATGACCGCGGGGGTGCCGATGTCCACGAAACGCACGAACTGGTCGTCCACGCGTCGCGTGCTGCACCGCGCGGCGGCGCTCGTCGCGGGCGCGACCCTGGTCGCCGCGGGCGCGATCGCCGCTCCGGCCGCCTCGGCTGCGACCTCGCTGCCCGGGTGGCTGTCGACCCAGGGGTCGACGATCGTGACGGCATCCGGGGCCCCCTTCACCATCAAGGCCACGGCCTGGTTCGGGATGGAGACCTCGAACTGCGCCCCGCACGGCCTGTGGTCGATCGCGCTCGACGACGGCCTCTCCGCGATCGCGGGCATGGGGTTCAACACCATCCGGTTGCCCTTCTCGAACGAGTGCCTCGCGGCGAAGGCCTCGAACTCGATCAACGGCGCGGTCAACCCCGGACTGGTGTCGCTCACACCGCTGCAGCTGATGGACACGGTCATCGCCCGCGCGAAGGCGCACGGGTTGTCGGTCATCCTCGATCGCCACCGCCCCGACTCGGCGGCGCAGAGCGAGCTCTGGTACACGGGTCAGTACAGCGAACAACGCTGGATCGACGACTGGAAGATGCTCGCCGCTCGCTACAAGAACGAGTCCGCAGTGATCGGCGTCGACCTGCACAACGAGCCCCACGGCGGCGCGTGCTGGAACTGCGGCGACCCCGCCCGCGATTGGCGCGCGGCGGCCACGCGCGCCGGCAATGCCGTGCTCGGGGTCAACCCTCGCCTGCTGATCATCGTCGAGGGCGTGGAGCGACAGAACGACGGCTCGAACACCTGGTGGGGCGGCGGTCTGAAAGACGCCGGGGCCGCGCCCGTGACCCTCGCCGTGAAGAACCGCGTGGTCTACTCGCCGCACGACTACCCCGCCAGCGTCTTCGCGCAGCCCTGGTTCTCGGCATCCGGGTATCCCGCCAATCTCGAGGCGGTGTGGGATGCCAACTGGGGTTACCTCGTGCGCAAGAACATCGCGCCCGTGCTGCTCGGCGAATTCGGCACGAAGCTCGAGACCGCGAGCGACCGGGCCTGGCTCGACGCGCTCGTGGCGTACCTGGCCAAGACGAAGATCAGCTACGCGTACTGGTCGTTCAACCCGAACAGCGGCGACACCGGCGGGCTGGTCGCCGACGACTGGCGCACTCCGCAGAAGGCCAAGCTGGCCGCGCTCGCGCCGATCCTGACGCCGGTCGCGGCGCCCGCTCCGCAGCCGGCTCCGATTCCCTCGACCCCGGCCCCGACGACCACGCCCCGGCCGAGCCTCACGCCGACACCGACACCCACACCGACGGCGACGCCAAAGCCGCCCACCCCGTCCCCGAAGCCCTCGGTATCGGTGACGCCGAGCCCCGCACCCACCCCGAAGCCGGGCACCGGGACGGCCCCGGGAGCTTCGGCCGGCATCACCGCGACCTGGGTCCCGCAGAGCACCTGGGGCGAGGGGTACGTCGCCGAGCTCACCGTCACGGCGACAGGTCCCGTCACGAAGTGGTCGGTCTCGTTCGACGCCGCCGGAACCACCGCGGTGTCGAACGCGTGGGGCATGAGATGCTCGGTCGCGGCCGGGCGCGTGACGTGCACGGGAGCCGACTGGGCGGCGACCCTCGCTCCCGGGCAGACGGTGAGGGTCGGGCTGCAGGCCGCCGCCACGCGGGCACCGTCGCCTGCGAAGCTCACCCTGTCGGCATCCTGATCCACGCCCGGCGAGAGCATCCATCGCTGGCGCATAGGTTCCGTCAGGCTGCGGTGAGGGAAGCGCTGCCTACGATTCGGCGGTGACCGCTGCTTCTCCTCCCGTCCCCACGCCGACCCTTCCGCTGATCGCGGGCCTGCGACGACCCCGCGGATGGACCGTCGGTCTCGTCCTCATCGGGCTCGGCGCGCTGGTCCTCACCGGCTGGCAGGTGTGGGCGGGGGCGCCGAGCGAGTACTACGCCTCGATCGCGCTGTCGATGAGCCGCTCGTGGTCGAACTTCTTCTTCGGCGCCGTGGACCCTGCGGGCACCGTCACCCTCGACAAGATCCCGGGCTCATTCTGGATCCCGGCCCTCTTCGTCCGGGCATTCGGATACTCCGCCTGGGCGGTGATCCTGCCCAACTCCCTCGCCGCCGTCGCCGCCGCCCTCGTCACCGCCGTCACCGCCCGACGCCTGGCGGGGGAGCGTGCCGGACTCATCGCCGGGAGCATCGCTGTCGTCACGCCGATCCTCGTCGCGGTGGCCCGCTCGAACCAGCCCGAGACCTTCTTCGTCCTCGGCCTCTCCCTCACCGCGTGGGCGGCGGTGCGCGCCGTGCAGGCGCGGAGCCTGGGGTGGCTGATCGCTGCGGGAGCGCTGATCGGCCTGTCGTTCCAGTTCTACGAGCTCGAGGCGTGGGCGGTGTGGCCGGCCCTGGCGCTGGCGTACCTCTTCACCCGGCAGTCCTGGGCCCGACGACTCGGTCACCTCGCCCTGGCCGGAGCGGTGAGCCTCATGGCATCTCTGTGGTGGGTCGCGATCGTCTCGATGATCCCCGCCGGGAGTCGGCCCTACATCGGCAGCACCCTGTCGAACAACCCGTGGGAGATGGTGTTCGGGTACAACGGGCTCGGTCGCTTCTCGGCCACGGCCGACAGCGCGGCCTACGAGTCGTTCACCCCGCCCTTCTCGGGCGAGCCCGGCGTGCTGCGCCTCTTCAACGCCCAGCTCGCGGGCCAGGTGGCGTGGCTCATCCCCGCGGCGATCGTCGGGATCATCGTCCTGTGGGTGCTGCGGTTCTCGCGCCCGCTCACGGTGCTGCTGACCGTGTGGCTCGCGACCTTCGCCGCGATGTTCTCCACCGTCGCCGGAATGCACCAGTTCTACACCGCGGCCCTCGCGGTCCCGCTGGCACTCGTCGTGGGGACGGCGCTCGCCGCGGCGCATCGGGCGGGCAGGGTCTGGCCGCAGATCGCGATCGTCGCTGTCGCGGGCTCGACCGCCCTGGGGATCGGCTTGGCCACGGGCGGGTACAGCGTGCCGGTCTCGATCGCGCAGGGCGTCGCGGCGGTCGTCGCGATCGTGCTGTTCTCGACGCGGCACCGCGGGCGCGCGGTCACGACGGTCGCGGTGATGACCGGGTTGCTCCTCACCCCGGCCGTGTGGTCGGCCGTGACCATCGCCCACCCCAGTTCGATCAACCCGGTCGCGGGCGGGGCCGCCGAGTCCGCGGGCTTCGGCGGTCGCGGTTTCGGGGGAGCGGAGTTCGCCGGCGGGATGCCGACCGGGGGGCGCGGCAGCCAGGGATTCGGCGCGGCGCCCGGCGGGGGAGCGGCGCCCGGATCGGGGCAGAGCACCGGGCAGGGCGCGGGTCGCGGTACCGGTGCCGCGCCGGGCGGATCGTCGTCGGCACGCACGCGCGGGGCGGCGGGCGGGGCACCCGCCGGCTTCGGCGGCGGCGGCTTCGGCGCGGGCGGGACGGACGACAGCGCCCTCGTCTCGTGGCTGCAGGCCCGCAGCACGGGGTCGACGTACCTGGCGGCGACCTTTGGGGCGCAATCCGCGGCGCACCTGATCCTCGCCTCGGACGGAGGCTCGTTCCTGCCCATCGGCGGCTTCAACGGCACCGACGACGTGCCGACGCTGGACGCCTTCACCGCGCTGGTCGCCTCCGGCCAGGTGCGCTACGTCATCGGCGGGGACCAACGGGGAGGGGGCACGTCCCTGGGGGCCGCGTCGACGACCACCGCCTCATCGCAGATCCGCACCTGGGTCACCCAGCACTGCGCGACCGACAGCTCGGCTCCCACGACCGTCTACGACTGCGGCTGACCGGTTCGCTCGGGCGGAGCATCCGGCCCGCGTGACTCAGCGGCCGAGGAACTCCATGCCCGCCTCGCGGAACGCCCGTGCACCGGGGGCGTTGACGTGGTGCCGCCCCGGGATGTCTGCGAACTCGCCGCGGGGGAGGAGCCCTGCCAGGTGCTGCGACTGGTCGTGGATGGGGTCGTCCGTGCCCGTCGCGATCAGCACGGGCTGCTGCGGCGGCGTCGAGGGGTCGGGATCGGTCTCGCCGAGGCGCATGCCCTCGGCGATCGCAACGAGGGCGCGCAGGTCGTTGCCCGGCACGCGTTCGGCGAGCGAGACGTAGCGCTGGGTCGTGGCATCCTGAACGGGCTCACCGTGGTCGAGGAAGGCGCGGGCCTGATCGACCTGCAACCGGGCGAGAGGGCGTCCATCCGGGATGCCGCCGAGCACGGCCCGCTCGACGTGTTCGGGGGCGTCGACGGCGAGCTGCCAGCCGACCCGCCCGCCGAGCGAGTAGCCGAGATAACGGACCTGATCGAGCAGGTACGTGTCGAGCACGGCGACGAGGTCGGACACGAGGGTGGGCATCGTGTAGGACGCGGCGTCGTGCGGCTTCTCGCTCGCTCCGTGACCGCGCTGGTCGACGGCGACCACGCGGTAGCCGGCGCGCAGCAGGTCGCGCACCCAGCCGGTGTTGACCCAGTTGTCGCGCGTGCTCGAACCGAAGCCGTGCACGCACAGCACGGGGTCGGCCTCGACGTCGCCCCACGAGTAGGTGGCCAGGCGCACGTTGTCGCCGACGATGACGAATTGCGCGGGGGGAACCTCGGTCAGAGCGGGAACGGCATCCATTCCTCAGATCCTGGCAGAGCGGGCCCGCTCGCCGGGGGTAGTGGTCATAGTGGTCTCATGGGATACACGCGCGCCGAACTCGAGTCGTTCCGGGATGCCACGCGGCCCGACCTCGTGGAGCCGGGCGTACGTCTGCTCTTCGTCGGCATCAACCCGGGGCTGTGGACCGCCGCGACCGGAACGCCGTTCGCGCGACCGGGAAACCGGTTCTGGCCCGCGCTGGTGAAGGCGGGGATACTCCCCCGACTACCCGTGTACTCCGAGCCCCTCGGCGACGAGGACCGCCGGATGATCTTCGACGCCGGGGTGGGGGTGTCGAACCTCGTCGCCCGGGCGACGGCGCGCGCCGACGAGCTCTCGCGTGACGAGCTGCGCTCGGGAGCCGCCGCTCTGGTCGAGCGGGTCGCCGCGTGGCGGCCCCGGGCCGTCGCAGTTGTCGGCCTCACCGCCTACCGCCAGGGGTTCCAGCGGCCCCGCGCGACCGCGGGACGGCAGGAGCAGGCGATCGCCGACGTGCCCACCTGGGTGCTGCCCAACCCCAGCGGCCTCAACGCGCACGACACCGTGGATTCGCTCGCTCGGGCCTACGCGGACCCGGCGCGCGCGGCGGGAGTGATCCGCTGAGGGCGGCCGGCCCCGGCGCGCGGGCATGCCACGATGACAGGATGCCGCCCACCCGCCGTCGCCTGATCGCCCTCCTCGCCCTGGCGGTGGTCGTGGCGGCGGGGCTCGTCGTGCACCTCGTGCTCCCGTCCAGCGACGCGGCGGACATCGCGGGCGATGCGCTGTACACGGTCGCGGTCTACGCCGGGCTCGTGGTCGGTTTCCCCCGTCTGCGGACGCTGGTCGTCGCCCTCGTCGCCGGGGGATGGAGCGTGGCCGTCGAGCTCTTCCAGGCGACCGGGGTCCCCGCCGACCTCGCGGAGCGGTTCCGGCCCGTCGCACTCGTGCTCGGCACGGGGTTCGACGCGCGCGACCTCGTCGTCTACGCGTGCGCGGCCGTCGTCGCCGGCGTGACGGATGCCGCGACGGTGCGCGCCCTCCGTCGCGAGACGCGACGCCCCGGGGCTCCTCCCCAGGGGAGAAGCGCCTGAGCCGGTCGCCGACCGGCGGTATCGTGACCTGCTCGGGTGAGGGAGGGCAGGGGCGATGAGAGTGCGGTTCGAGGGCGACGTCTACCGGTGGGAGGCACGCAGCGACAGCGACTGGTACTTCGTCGCCCTGCCGCCCGATCTCAGCGCCGAGATCCGCGAGACGCAGACCTTCCGCCGCGGATTCGGCGGCGTACGCGTGGACGCTGCGATCGGCGGTTCCACCTTCCGCACCTCGATCTTCCCGCAGACGGGAGGCGTCTACGTCCTGCCTCTCAAACGCGCGGTGCGCGACGCTGAGGGGATCGATCCCGGGGCGATCGTGCGCGTCGACCTCTTCGTGCTCGACGCCTGAGCACGTGCCGGTGCTGCTCGGTCTCGCCGCCGGAGTGTTCGCCGCCGCGAGCCTCACCCTCGTCGTGACAGACCTGCGCTCTCACCGTCTTCCCGATGCCGTCGTCCTCCCGGCCGCGGCGCTGGTGGGAGCGCTGCTGACGGCCGAGGCGGCGCGGATCGGCGACCCGGGGCGTGCGCTCGGCGTGATCGGGGGCGCCGCGGCCGCCTTCGCCGTCGCCCTGACCCTGCATCTCGCCCGCCCCGCGTCGTTCGGCGGGGGAGACGTCAAGCTCGCCGCCCTCGTCGGGACGCCGCTCGGATGGTTTGGGCCCGAGGCCGTGGCATCCGGTCTGCTCCTCTCGCTCGTGCTCGGCGGTGTCGCCGCGGGGGGAGTGCTGCTCGCAGGCGACCGGCGCGCAGAGATCGCGTACGGGCCCTGGCTGCTGCTGGGCGCGTGGCTGCGGATGGCGGTCGGGTACGGCGAGGCGAAAGGGATGCCGCCGGGCTGAGCTGTCGCTGCGCACCCGCGCGGTCAACCCCGCACGACGCATTCGCGCGCGCCGCTAGCCTGGCGCCATGGCCGACCTCATCCGTCGCGTCACGGCGTGGGCCCTGCGGCTCCGTCTCGTGCGCGCCTTCCTCGTCTATTCGGGGGCGCGCGGCCCCATGCTGGCCGACAGCGTGACCTACCGCACGCTGTTCAGTCTGTTCGCCGCGGTGCTGCTGGGCTTCTCGTTCGCGACCGTCTGGCTCGCGGGCAATCCGGAGGGGATCGCCGCCCTCGAGCGTTCCGTGAACAGCGTGGTCCCGGGCCTGGTCGGGCCCGACGGGCTGCTGAAGGTCAGCGACATCAAGGCCCCGCCGGAGTTCACGGTCGCGGGGATCATCGCAATCCTCGGTCTGGTCGGCGCCGCCATCGGCGCGATCGGGTCGCTGCGCTCCGCTCTGCGACAGATCGCCGGCGTCGCCACCGACGACACGCTTCCGATCCTGGTGATCCTGCGCAATCTCGCCGTCGCCGTCGGCATCGGCGTCGCCCTCGTCGGGGCGGCCGTCGTCACCTTCCTCGCCACGGCGGGGCTCAGGTTCGTGCGCGAGCTGCTGGGCATCTCCGCCGACTCGTGGGTCACGGCCGTGCTGACCTGGCTGCTCTCGACCGTCGTCGTCCTCGTGCTCGATACCGCGGCCGTCGCCGTGGCGTTTGCGGCACTGTCGGGCGTCAAGACCCGTCGCCGCACCCTGTTGCGCGGTGCCCTGCTCGGCGGTGTCGGGCTGGTCGTCCTGCAGCAGCTGTCGGGGCTGTTCGTCGGCGGAGCGGGCAACAACCCCCTGCTGGCGACGTTCGCCTCGCTCATCGCCCTGCTGCTGTGGCTGAACCTCTCGAGCCAGGTGATCCTCATCGCGGGGGCGTACATCACCGTCGCGACCGAGGAGGACCAGGACCGCGTGCGTGCGAAGTACGGTGCGTCGACGATGATCCAGTTCCGCGTCCGTCGCGCCGAGAAGGCCGTGCGTGCAGCTACCGGCGAGCTCGAGGCCGCCCGCGCCGCCGAGGCGAAGGAACGCGAGACGCTCGCGAAGAACGACCCCGCCGCCGCCGACCGCGAGGACCGCGCCGAGGTGCGCGCGGGCTCCCGCGATGAGTGAGAGCGCGGGCGGAGTGCTGGCCGCGGGCGAGCGCATCTCGGCGTACAGCGCCGACGCGGTCCGCGCGGCCGAGAAGCCGCTCCTCGCCGAGGGGCGACCGCTCATGCGGCGGGCCGCCGCGGCCCTGGCCGACATCGTCGCGCGCCGTCTCGCCGATCGGCCGGGGGCGGTCCTTGTCCTCGCCGGGGCGGGCGACAACGGGGGAGACGCCCTCTACGCCGCGGCCGACCTGTGCGCCGTCGCCGATCGCGTCGACATCGTGCTCGTGCGCGACCGCGTCCACCGGGCGGCCCTCGACACGGCCGTGGCCGCGGGAGCGCGCGTGCGGTCCGCCTCGGACGTCTGCGAGGCGATGGGCGGATACGTGCTCGTGCTCGACGGCATCCTGGGGATCGGACGTTTGGCGGACCGCCGCCTGCGCGGGGGAGCACGCGCCCTCGTCGAGTGCGTGCGAGCCCAGGAGCAGCGACCGCTGGTGGTCGCGGTCGATCTGCCGAGCGGTCTGGACCCCGACGACGGCACGGCGGATGCCGCGGTGCTCGCCGCCGATCTGACGGTGACGTTCGGAGCGCTCAAGGCGGGCCTCGTGCGGGGTCGCGGCCCCGAGCTCGCCGGGCGCGTGCACTTGGTCGATCTCGGGCTGGAGCCCTACCTGAGGCTCGCGCATCCCGCGGTCACCGCCCCGGTCGACGTGGTGCGGGTCACCCCGCGCGATGGCGCGTGAACGGGCCGCTCAGCGCGCGTAGCGTTCGACGAAGGTCCGCAGCAGGCGCGACGGAGCGGTCACGGGCGCGCGGCGCACGGCCTCCAGGGTGAGGTCGAGCTCGTGGGCGGCGAAGTACCCGTACGACGCGTAGGCGTGGATGCGCGTGACGATGCCGTCCAGATCGAGCTCGGGGTGGAACTGCGTCGCGTAGACGTTCTGCTTGAGCCGGAACATCTGCACCGGGCAGGTCGGCGACGACGCGAGCAGGGTCGCGGCGGGCGGCAGCGCGCTGATCGCCTCTTTGTGTCCCACGAACGCGGCGAAGGTCGCGGGCAGCCCCTCGGCGAGGGGGTCGTCGCGCCCGGCGGCGGTGAGAGACACGTCGACCACGCTGATGGGCTCGGCGAAGGTGCCGTCGATGGGCGCACCGAGGTGCGTGCCCAGGGTTCCGACGCCGTAACAGGCCCCGAGGAACGGATGATCGCGTGCCACGACCTCGTCGACGAGCGCCGCCATCTCGTCCTCGACGCGTCGTTGCACGGGCGACTTGCGCTCGACCGGGTCGGAGGCGTTGAAGGGGCTCCCGCCCACCAGGATCCCCGAGACCTCGTCGAGGTCGATCTCGGGCATCGGTTCGCGCTCGAGCCGGACGCGGCGCAGTCGCTCGGGGGGCAGCCCCGTGAATCGCAGGAAGAGCGCGTATTCCTCGTCGGCCGGGAGATCTTCGGCGCGCGTGGCCAGCAGCACGAAGGGGCGGTCACCGGGGAGGTCGGTCGAGGTCACTCCAGCGATTGTAGGTGAGCCCTGTCAAGGTACCGGGCGGTGTCGGCGCCGCGGTCTACGCTGACGTCATGGCTATTGCACGACTGACCGGAGGCCCGCTCGACGGGCAGGTTCTCCCGCTCGAGAACGAGTCCGACGACACGCTGATCATGCCCTACAGCGAGGGCCAGCTCGTCTACCGCCGCGACGGCGGCCTCGAGAACACGGGCGATTCCGACGGCCCCACCCAGGCCGTCTTCGTCTTCTCCGAAGAGACCGAAGACATCAACCCCGACGCCGACGGACGCGACGATTGAGCGGAGACCCGAAGGGGTCGTCGAACGTCGAGGTCGAGTCGAAGTACGACGTCGACGATGAGACGCCCCTGCCCGACTGGTCGGCCCTGCCCGGGGTGACGCGGGTCGGGGACCCCGAACCCCGCGACCTGGACGCGCGCTACCTCGACACCGCCTCGGCCGACCTGGCGCGGGCGGGCGTCGCGGTGCGCCGACGCACGGGCGGCCCCGACGAGGGGTGGCACGTGAAGGGGCCCCTCGAGGCCGGAGGCCGACGCGAGACGCAGTGGCCGCTCGAGGCCGACGGCGATTCCGACGCCGACCCGGTGGTCCCTCCGGCGGTTCAGGATGCCGTCGCCTCGATCGCCGAGCCCCCGTTCACTCCTCTCGCTCGGCTGCGCAACCACCGCACGGCCTACGCGTTGCTCGATGCCGACGGGAACGAGGTCGCCGAGTTCGTCGACGACCGCGTCCGGGCGCGCGACGAGCGACGCGGCGTCGAGTCGGCGTGGCGGGAGTGGGAGGTCGAGCTCGGCCCCGCCGGTCCGTCCGACGACGCCGGGCGCGCGGAGTTCTTCGCCGCGGTCGACGCGGCCGTGTTCGCCGCGGGAGGCCGCCGCGCGGCATCCGGTTCCAAGCTCGCTCGCGCTCTGGGGCACTGAGTCCCCACGAACGAGAAGGCCCGCCCGGGGAACCGGGCGGGCCTTCGTCGATAAGTCGATCAGAGGTTGATCATGTGCCCCGTGAGGCCGTGGAAGGCCTCTTGCAGGCCCTCCGACAGCGTCGGGTGGGTGTGCACGTTGCGCGCGGCCTCGAGAGCGGTGAGGTCCCACTTCTGCGCGAGGGTCAGCTCGGGCAGCAGCTCCGACACGTCGGGGCCGATGAGGTGGCCACCGATGAGCTCGAGCGTCTCGGCGTCGGCGACGAGCTTGACGAAGCCGACGGGCTCGCCGAGGCCGTTCGCCTTGCCGTTGGCCGAGAAGGGGAACTTCGCGACCTTGATGTCGTGACCGGCGTCGCGCGCCTGCTGCTCGGTGAGGCCGAACGAGGCGACCTGCGGGTTGCAGAAGGTGGCGCGGGGCATGTTGCGGTAGTCGCCCAGCGTCTGCGTCTCGGCTCCGGCGATGGTCTCGGCGGCCACGACGCCCTGCGCCTCGGCCACGTGGGCCAGCTGCAGCTTGGCGGTGACGTCGCCGATCGAGTAGATGTGCGGCACGTTGGTGCGCATGTGGTCGTCGATCTCGATGGCGCCGCGCTCGGTGAGCTTCACGCCGGTGTTCTCGAGACCGAAGCCGTCGACCTTGGGGGCGAACCCGATCGACATGAGCACGCGGTCGGCGTCGATCGAGCTCTGCGAGCCGTCCTTCGCCGTGTAGGCGACGGTGACCTTGCCGCCGTGGTCGGTGACCGACTCGACCTTGGTCGAGGTGAGGATGTCGACGCCATAGCCCTTGTACTGCTTCTGGATCTCTTTCGAGACCTCGGCGTCTTCGTTGGGCAGAGCACGGTCGAGGAACTCGATGATCGTGACCTTCACGCCGTAGTTCGTCATGACGTAGGCGAACTCCATGCCGATGGCGCCGGCGCCGACGATCACGATCGACTCGGGGAGCTCGCGGGTGAGGATCTGCTCCTCATAGGTGACGACGTTCTCGGACAGGGTGACGCCGGGGAGGAGGCGCACGGTCGAACCCGTGGCGATGATGACGTTGTCGAAGGTGACCTGCTCCTTGGAGCCGTCGGTCTTGGTCACGTCGATCGTGTGGTCGTCGGCGAAGTAGCCGCGGCCCTCGTACTCGGTGACCTTGTTCTTCTTCATCAGGTAGTGGATGCCCTTGACGTGGCCGGCGGCGACGCTGCGCGAGCGGTCGAACGCCTTGCCGAAGTCGAAGGTGACGTCACCCGAGATGCCGAACAGGTCGGCCTTCGCGTGGAACGTGTGCGCGAGGTCGGCGTTGCGCAGGAGGGCCTTGGAGGGGATGCAGCCCACGTTGAGGCACACACCGCCCCAGTACTTCTCTTCGACGATCGCGACCGACAGTCCGAGCTGTGCGCCGCGGACGGCGGCGACGTACCCGCCGGGACCCGCACCAAGAATGACCAGATCGTAATGAGGCATGGTTCCAGCCTATCGCCCGGCGGTGCCGCCACCGGCGGTCTTGCGACCGCTGCGCGAGGCGAAGACGTAGACCAGGACCCCGGCAACGATCACGAGGAGGACGGCGAGCAGGATCCAGGGCAGAGGAGAGGGCGCGGAGGTGTTCTCGGTCGGCAGAGGAGTGGCGTTCGGGGTCTGCGCCGGGGTCGCGCTCTCGGCGGGCGCGGGACCGGCCGACGCCGTGGGGGTCGCGGTCGCGGAGGGGGTCGCGGCTGCGGCGGGCACCGAGAAGGCGAAGTCGCCGTCGATGGGGTGGCCGTCGCTCGACACGACGCGCCACTTCACGGTGACGGTTCCGGATGCCGATCCCTGCAGCGCCTGCGTCACCTCGGCGCCCGAGACGGTCGGGGCGCCCTCCGTCAGTGAGGCGCCCGACGAATCGGTGACCTCGATCACGGTCGCGCCGGCGTCGGTGAGGATGTCGGCGCTGTACGAGAACGTGATCTGCGCCGGGAGGGCCTCGAGCGTCGCCCCGGCCGCGGGATCGGTCGATACGAGCTCGTCGTGGGCGGCGGCGGGGGAGGCCGGCACGAAGAGCGCGGCGGCGGCCAGCAGGCCGGCGGCGAGGACGGCGGGAAGAAGGCGTCGGCGGGGCGTCACGGAGGAAGTCACCCTTCGACCCTAACGACGGACCGAGCGGTCGGACTGGGAGCGTGCACAGGGGTCGAGCGCGCCTCGACGGGGGTGAGGAACGCGACGGCGCGCCGACAGAGGGTAAAGCGGACTCGACAGGGCCCCGTTCGGGTCGATAGGTTCGAGTGTCTCGTCGGCCGCCTCCGCATCCCCCAAACCGCGGCGTCCCGGTTTCGGCGAATACAGACACATCACGCATCACCGTGACCTGCTCGAAGTCGGTCGACCCCGCCGTTGGCGACCGATCGGTTATGGTGAATATGAAGGAGAAGCCGTGGACGAGACCAGCCGATTCGAGCGAGACGAGATCCGGCGCGCGGCCGACGCCGCCGCAGCCGGGGCGTCGCACGACACGACCCAGACCCACGACGCCGACCTGTCGTTCGTCCCCTTCGGGGCCGACCTCAACGAGGCGGAGCTCGAGGCCATCGACGCCCTCCCCTCGGGAGCGGCTCTGCTGATCGTCCGCTCGGGACCGACGACCGGGGCCCGCTACCTCCTCGACACCGACGTGACCACCGTCGGCCGTCACCCCGAGGCCGACCTCTTCTTCGACGACGTCACTGTCTCGCGTCGTCACGCCGAGATCCTCCGCTCGGGCAGCTCGTTCGAGATCGTCGACCAGCGCTCGCTCAACGGCAGCTACGTCAACGGCGAGCGGGTCGACCGCTCGGCCCTCGTCAACGGCTCCGAGGTGCGCATCGGCAAGTTCCGTCTCAACTTCTTCGGTTCGCCGGCCGACCTGCCCGCGGCTGAGCACTGATGGCGGCAGCCCCCTCCCGTAGTCGACAGACGGCTGCGGGGCTGCTCAGCATCGGGCAGGTGCTCGCGCGCCTGACCCCCGATTTCCCGGCACTCACCTCGAGCAAGCTGCGCTTCCTCGAGGTGCAGGGGATTGTCTCGCCGACGCGCACCGACTCCGGCTACCGCAAGTTCTCGCCGGCCGACCTCGAGCGACTGCGTCTCGCGCTCACGCTGCAGCGCGACCACTACCTTCCGCTCGTCGTCATCCGCGACTACCTCGCCGACCTCGACGCGGGCCGCAACCCGGCTCCGCCGACCGCGATCCCGTCGATGACGAGCGCGCCGCGCCGCTACCGACGCGAAGAGCTCTTGACGGCCGCGGGCGCGCGCCCCCAGTTGTTGAACGACGCGGTCAGCACGGGGGTGGTCAGCGCCGCCGACAGTTATTCCGAGCAGACGGTCACTCTGCTCCGCGCCCTCGTCGCGCTGGACCGGCACGGCATCGAGCCGCGCCACATCCGCTCGCTGCGGCAGAGCGCCGAGCGCGAGGTCTCGCTGGTGGAGTCGGCGCTGTCGGCCCTGCTGCGGCGCCCCGATGCGCCCTCGCGGGCCCGGGCGAGCGAGCTCGCTCCCGAGCTCGCGGCCCGCCTCGACGAGGTGCGGGCGATGTTCGTGCGCGATGCGCTCGAGCGAATCCTGTCCTGATCGCGACACGCCGCGACCCTCGGAGCGGATGTCATTGCCGGGGGACCTCCGCTCATCTAGCGTGGAGGAAACGAACCGATGAGGAGGACGCGAGCATGAACGCTGGCGACGCGCTCGGTGAACCTCGGTTCGCCGCTGATCTCCTCTTCACCGACGGTCTGCCCGAGATGGACGACGACACCGGTTATCGCGGGGCCGTCGCGGCGCGCGCTGCCGGCATCACGTACCGCCAGCTCGACTACTGGGCTCGTACCGAGCTCGTCGTCCCGACGGTCCGCGGGGCGAGCGGTTCGGGCTCGCAGCGTCTCTACGGCTTCCGCGACATCCTCGTCCTCAAGCTCGTGAAGCGTCTTCTCGACACCGGTATCTCGCTGCAGCAGATCCGCACGGCCGTCGACCAGCTCCGGGCCGCGGGCATCCGCGACCTCGCGGGCACCACCCTCATGAGCGACGGGGCCTCCGTGTACCTGTGCACCTCGAACGACGAGGTGATCGACCTCGTCAGCCGTGGCCAGGGCGTCTTCGGTATCGCGGTGGGCAAGGTCCTCCGCGAGGTCGAGTCCACGCTCGTCGACTTCGAGAAGGCCGCGCCCGACGCCGTCGACGAGCTCGCCGCGCGCCGCGCCGCCCGCACCGCCTGAGCTCGCCTCACTCTTTTCGGATCCCGGATGCCATGGCATCCGGGATTCTTCTGCTTTCGCGTGCGGGGTCGCTTCCTGTCGCTTACGGGCGCCCTCGGCGACGGAAAATGACCCCTCACGCGGGTGGGACGGGGAACGAGGACGCCGCCCGGCTGCGCGGCAGCGGGACGGCGTCTGACGAAATCGCGGGTCAGGCCTGCGGGGCCTCGGACTCGACGGGGATCCGGCCGGTGCGCACGATCCGGTCGAGCAGCGCGTCGAAGTCGGCCGCGAGTTCCTGAGCGGAGTCGCCGGGCCACACGTGCAGCGGCTTGGCGGCACCCTGCGCCTGCTGGAGCGAGGTGCGCTCGGGCAGCTGCGGGTTGAGCACGAGCGGACCGAACATGTCGCGCAGCTCTTTGATGCGGAACTGGTGCTCGATCGACTGCGGGCGCACGCGGTTGACCACGACGCCGAGGGGCTGCAGTCGCGGCGACAGACCGCGGCGGATCTCTTCGATCGCGCGCAGGGCGCGGTCGGCCGCGGCGACCGAGAACAGGCCGGGCTCGGTGACGACCACGACGCGGTCGCTCGCGGCCCACGCGGTGCGCGTGAGGGCGTTGAGCGAGGGGGCGCAGTCGATGAGCACGAGGTCGTAGTCGGCCTCGATCGTCGCCAGCGCCTCTTCGAGCTTCCAGACGTCGCGGACGCTCGGGTGCGGTCCGTCGAAGTTGATGGCCGACGGGCTGCCGATGAGCACGTCGATGGTGCCGGGGTGGACCTTGGCCCACCCGCTCGAGGTGATCGCCTGTCGGACGACCTTCTCTTTGGGGTTGGCCAGGACATCGGCGATGTTGAGCCGACCGGCGACCTGGATGTCCATCCCGGTCGACACGTCGGACTGAGGGTCGAGGTCGACGACGAGAGTGCGAACGCCACGTGCGAAGGCTGCGGAAGCCAGCCCGAGTGTCACGGTCGTCTTGCCGACCCCGCCTTTGAGAGAGCTGACGGAGAGTACGTGCACGAGAGTCCACGTTACCGTCCCCTAGGCTGTGAGCACATTCAGCTCCGCCAGCTTGACGTGAGGTGCGCATGTTCTCGAAAATCCTGGTCGCCAATCGCGGCGAGATCGCGATCCGCGCGTTCCGCGCCGCTTACGAGGTCGGAGCCCGCACCGTCGCGGTGTATCCGTACGAGGATCGCGCCTCCCTCCACCGTCTGAAGGCCGATGAGGCGTACCAGATCGGCGAGCGCGGCCACCCCGTGCGCGCCTACCTCGACGTCGACGAGATCATCCGCGTCGCCCGTGAGTGCGGGGCGGATGCCATCTACCCGGGCTACGGCTTCCTCTCCGAGAACCCTGAGCTCGCCGAGAAGGCCGCCGCCCACGGGATCACCTTCATCGGGCCTCCCGCCGACGTGCTCGCCATGGCGGGCAACAAGGTGACGGCGAAGGAGCACGCGATCTCAGCCGGCGTGCCGGTGCTGCGCTCGACGCCCGCGTCCGACGACATCGACGATCTCCTCGCCCAGGCCGACGAGATCGGCTTCCCGGTCTTCGCCAAGGCCGTCGCCGGTGGCGGGGGGCGCGGTATGCGCCGCGTGGAGTCGAAGGGCGAGCTCGCCCCGGCCCTCGCCGAGGCCATGCGCGAGGCGCAGAGCGCGTTCGGCGATCCCCGCATGTTCCTCGAGCAGGCCGTGCAGCGCCCGCGTCACGTCGAGGTGCAGATCCTCGCGGATGCCACGGGCGAGACCGTTCACCTGTTCGAGCGCGACTGCTCGGTGCAGCGCCGCCACCAGAAGGTCATCGAGATCGCGCCGGCGCCGAACCTCGACGATGCCGTACGGCAGGACCTGCACCGCTACGCCGTCGCGTTCGCCCGCTCGATCGGCTACCAAAATGCCGGAACCGTCGAGTTCCTGCTCGAGACCGCGGGGCCGCGAGCGGACGAGGTCGTCTTCATCGAGATGAACCCGCGCATCCAGGTCGAGCACACCGTGACCGAGGAGGTCACCGACGTCGACCTCGTGCAGTCGCAGATGCGCATCGCCGCGGGGGCGACCCTCGCCGAGCTGCACCTGCAGCAGGACGACATCCACCTGCGGGGCGCGGCGTTGCAGTGCCGTATCACGACCGAGGACCCCACGCAGGGCTTCCGCCCCGACACCGGCAAGATCACCACGTACCGCTCGCCCGGTGGCGCCGGCATCCGCCTCGACGGCGGCACGACCGCCGCGGGCTCGCAGGTGAGCCCGCACTTCGACTCGATGCTGTCGAAACTGTCGTGCCGTGGCCGTGACTTCGAGGCCGCCGTGTCCCGCGCCCGCCGCGCCCTCGCAGAGTTCCGCATCCGCGGGGTCTCGACGAACATCCCGTTCCTGCAGGCCGTGCTCGACGACCCCGCCTTCGTCGCGGGCGACCTCAGCACCTCGTTCATCGACGAGCGCCCTGAGCTGCTGAAGGGCCGCGAGTCCAAGGACCGCGGCACGAAGATCCTCTCGTGGCTCGTGGACACCACGGTCAACCGCCCGAACGGCGAGAACCCGCTGTCGATCGACCCGTCGGCCAAGCTCCCGACCCTCGACCTGGCGGCCCCGGCCCCCGCGGGCTCGCGCCAGCGTCTGCAGCAGCTCGGTCCCGCCGGCTTCGCGAAGGCCCTGCGCGAGCAGACCGCCCTCGCCGTCACCGAGACCACGTTCCGCGACGCGCACCAGTCGCTGCTCGCCACGCGCGTGCGCACCCGCGACCTCGCGCGCGTGGCCCCCTACGTGGCCCGGCTGACGCCCGGGTTGCTGTCGGTCGAAGCCTGGGGCGGGGCGACCTACGACGTCGCGCTGCGCTTCCTCGGCGAAGACCCGTGGGAGCGTCTCGACGCCCTCCGCGAGGCGCTGCCGAACGTCGCGATCCAGATGCTGCTGCGCGGCCGCAACACCGTCGGCTACACCCCGTACCCCACGGAGGTCACCGATGCGTTCGTGGCCGAGGCCGCGGCATCCGGTGTCGACATCTTCCGCATCTTCGACGCCCTCAACGACGTCTCGCAGATGCGGCCGGCGATCGACGCGGTTTTGGCGACCGGCACCGCGGTGGCCGAAGTCGCCCTCTGCTACACGGGGGATCTGCTGGATCCCGCCGAAGACCTGTACACGCTCGACTACTACCTGGGTCTGGCCGAGCAGATCGTCGACGCGGGAGCCCACATCCTCGCGATCAAGGATATGGCGGGTCTGCTGCGCCCGGCCGCCGCGGCGAAGCTCGTGACGGCGCTGCGCGAGCGCTTCGACCTGCCGGTGCACGTCCACACCCACGACACCGCGGGCGGGCAGCTCGCGACGCTGCTGGCCGCCTCGGCGGCGGGGGCGGATGCCGTGGACGCGGCCTCGGCGCCGATGGCCGGCACCACGAGCCAGCCGTCGCTGTCGGCGCTCGTCGCCGCGCTCGCGCACACCGAACGCGACACGGGCCTCGACCTCGGGGCCGTCAGCGACCTGGAGCCCTACTGGGAGGCCGTGCGTCACCTGTATCGGCCGTTCGAGTCGGGTCTCGCCGGACCCACCGGGCGCGTCTACCGTCACGAGATCCCCGGCGGACAGCTGTCGAACCTGCGCCAACAGGCGATCGCGCTGGGCCTGGCCGACGACTTCGAGCTCATCGAGGACATGTACGCCGCCGCCGACCGCATCCTCGGCCGGGTGCCCAAGGTCACGCCCTCGTCGAAGGTGGTGGGCGACCTCGCCCTGCACCTCGCCGCGGTCAAGGCCGATCCGGCCGACTTCGAGCAGAACCCCGAGAAGTACGACGTGCCGGACTCGGTGGTGTCGTTCATGGCGGGGGAGCTGGGTGATCTTCCGGGCGGTTGGCCGGAGCCCTTCCGCTCGAAGGTCCTCGCCGGCCGGGATGCCAAGACGGGCACGACCCCGCTCACCGACGACGACACGGCGGCACTGGCGGGGGAGTCCGCCGAGCGGCGCTCCCGCTTGAACCGTCTGCTGTTCCCAGGGCCGACGCGCACTTTCGAGCAGACCCGTGAGACGTACGGCGACCTGAGCGTGCTCTCCACGGCCGACTACCTTTACGGGCTGCAGTCGGGCGGCGAACACACCGTCGAGATCGAGCGCGGCGTGCAGCTGTTCGTCGGCCTCGAGGCGGTCGGCGAGGCCGACGACAAGGGCATGCGCACGGTCATGACGACCTTGAACGGACAGTTGCGCCCGGTGTTCGTCCGCGACCGCTCCATCGACGTCGAGGCGCGTCAGGCCGAGAAGGCCGACACCTCGAAGCCGGGCCAGATGGCGGCGCCGTTCTCGGGCGTCGTGACGATGAAGGCGTCGCCGGGCGACCGCGTCTCCGCCGGTCAGGCGGTCGCCTCGATCGAGGCGATGAAGATGGAGGCGGCGATCACCGCACCCGTCGACGGAGTGGTCGAGCGTGTCGCGATCGGTACCACACAACAGGTCGAAGCAGGAGATCTTTTGCTGGTAATCCGCCAAGCGCAGTAACCTGGGAGGGGGCGCTTTCGCGCCCTCTTCCCGTTTGGAGACTGCAGTGACCCCCGACCGCACCGACGCGAACCCCGACGAGAACGCCGAGCACGGCGTGCTCGACGAGATCGGGAATCTCGACACGGCCAGCATCACGATCCTCGGTGGACACATCGCGCAGGTCAACGTCGACCTTCCCGTGGCCACCGACGACGACGACCTCGACGACGACGTGATCGAAGACGAGATCCCCCTCGACGAGGCCGACCTCGCCGCTCTCGACGCCCCGCGCGTCCCCTCCGCCGCGTCCGCCGACGACCGCCGCGACGAGATCGTCCACGACCCGCACGTCGAGCAGCTCGAGACGGGCGAGATCATCCTCGAGCCGCACGATGCGGCCGACGAGACGGACTCGTCCGCGGACGACGAGGTGCACGACGCCGAGATCGTCGTCGAGTCGTCGCACGATCTCGACGAGCAGGAGACTCCGGATGCCGGGCACCCGACCGCCGGAGAAGGCTTCGGCGATGACGGCTTCGGCGACGACGAGGGCTCGAACGCGGGGGAGGAGGCCGAGGAGATCCCGGCCGACGACGCCGCCCTCTCGGAGGGCGATGGTCCCGTCGAGCACGATGCCGAGGAGACCGACGGAGCCGCCGCCTCGAACGAAGGCGACGTCGACGCCGACGATGTGCTGGCGGATGCCGACCCGGCTGAGGCCGACCCTGTCGAGGTCGATTCCGCGGCGGATGACGACGCTGACGCCGATCACCCCGATGCTGACGCGACGCAGGCCGCTCAGCGGGCCGACGATCTCGCCGACGCCGAGGTCGTCGACGACGTCGAGCTGTTCGAGGCCGATGCCGCCGAGCCCACCGACGCCGACCTCGCCGATTCGTCGCTCGATGACGATGAGCCCCTGGTGGATGACTACGCCGTCGACGCCGCGTCCGCACCGCTGACGCACGCGCCGTGGGTTCCCGCCGCCGTTGAAGAGCCCGAGCAGGGCGACGAGGCGGTACAGGCAGCGGACGACGTCGAGGCGGACGACGCCTCGCCCGACGATGCCGTTTCCGCTCCCGCTGATCGAGAAGACACCGACGTCGCGGGCTCCGACGACGCCGACGCCCCGGCTTCGAACACGGACGACGAACAGCGTGAAGAGGTCGAGGCCATGGCAGAGGCGCCCGAGTCCTCCCGACCGCCGGTGGACGCCCCCGGCGCACCGGAGTCCGCCGCCTCGCGGCCGCCCGCATCGACTGCCCCCGAGGCCGAGGTCGACGCCCCTGCCCCGGCGTCGCCCGTCAGCGCCGACACCGCGTCGGTGCCGACCACGCGCGCCGAGCGCGCCGCGACGGGCGTCATCGGGACGATCCCGCTCACGCGCCGCAGCGCCCACCAGGCCGACGACGCCGCCCGAGCCGCCGACGAAGCCGCGCGCGTCGACCGCGCGCACGCGCTCGAGCGCGTGCGCACCCCCGCCCCCGAGGTCACGCTCACCTCGAAGCGCATCGGCCAGATCGACGACGCGCGCGAGAGCTCCGACCTGCTCACGGCCGACCGTCTGCTCGACCCCCGCCAGATCGCCCGCCCCGAGCCCGAGGGCCTCTGGCAGCAGCTGGTCTACTCGGTCTCGCGCCACCGCATCAACCTCGGCGACGGTCGGCGCGCACGACAGCGCAAGGACCTCGACCGGCGCATCTCCGCCCCCCTCTCGGGTGGGGCCCGGTTCGTGCCGGTGCTGTCCCGCAAGGGCGGGGTGGGAAAGACGACGGTCACCTCGTTGCTGGGCATGGCTCTGGCCGATGCCCGCGACGACCGCGTCATCGCCGTCGACGCCAACCCCGACCGCGGTACGCTCGCCGATCGCGTGGGTCGTCCCAACGGGCGCACCGTCCGCGACCTCGTCCGCTCCCACGACGAGATGTCCGGGTACAACGACGTCTCGTCGATCGTGGCCCGGGATGCCACCCGCCTCGACGTCCTGGCATCCGATTCCGACCCGCGGGTGTCCGAGGCCTTCAGCGACGACGACTACCGTCAGGTCGCCGACGTCGCGGCGCACTACTACTCCATCGTCCTCACCGACACGGGCACGGGCATCGTGCACTCGGTCATGGGGGCGACACTCGAGCTCGCCGACACCCTGGTCATCGTCGCGGGACTGTCGGTCGACGAGGCGCGCCTCGCGTCCGAGACGCTGACGTGGCTCGAGACGAACGGCTACTCCGCCCGTGTGCGCGACGCGGTCGTGGTGCTGAACAACTCGCGGCCGGGCACGCCGCTCGTGCGCGAGAGCGAGCTCGAGGCGCACTTCCGCTCGCGGGTGCGCACCGTGATCCGCATGCCCTACGACGCGCGTATCGCCGCGGGCAGCGCGATCACCTTCCGTGAGCTCCAGCCCTCGACCCGGCAGGCGGCTCGCGAACTCGCCGCCGCGGTCGTAGAAGGCCTTCGCACCCCGGCGGCCGCCGCGTGACCGTCCGCCCGATCCGTTTGTTCGGAGACCCCGTCCTGCGCGCGACGAGCGCCCCCATCGAGCAGATCGACGACGGCATCCGCGCCCTCGTGCAGGATCTGATCGACACGGTCGAGCTGCCCGGTCGCGCCGGGGTCGCTGCCCCTCAGATCGGCGTGGGCCTGCGTGCCTTCAGCTACAACATCGACGGTGACATCGGGTACGTCCTCAACCCGGTGCTGGTCGAGACGCGCGGTGAGCCGGAGCCCGTGGGCGAGGGGTGCCTCTCGGTGCCCGGCCTGTGGCACGACGCGCTGCGCTACCCGTGGGCCAAGGTCGTCGGCATCGACCTCGACGGTGAAGAGGTCGTGCTCGAGGGCGAGGGGCTGCTCGCCCAGGCGCTCCAGCACGAGACCGACCACCTCGACGGCATGCTGTACCTCTCGCGCCTGCCCGCCGAGACGCGTCGCGAGGCGATGCGCCAGGTCCGCGAGAGCGACTGGTTCTGACCTGATCTCTGCAGAGGGGCCCGGATGCCGGCATCCGGGCCTTTCGTCTGTGCGCCCTTGGTCACGAGAACAGGACGGGGCGACGAGGACAGGTCGATTCGCTGCGGATCGTCCTGTCCCCGTCGCATCTGCTGTTCTCGCGACGCGAAACGGCCCGGCCCCGCGAGGGGACCGGGCCGTCATCGTCGCTCGTGTCAGGGAAGCGACACGTTGGTCGTGTTGACGGGCACCGCGTAGATGTCCTCGATCGCGTCGGCGAAGTCCGCCACGATCACGTTGCGCTTGATGCTCATCTTCGGGGTGAGGTGGCCGCTGGCCTCGGTCCACTCGGTCGGCAGGATCGTGAACTTGCGGATGGACTCCGCGCGCGAGACCCGCGTGTTCGCACGGTCGATCGCGCCCTGCACCTCGGCCCGCACCTTCTCGTTCTCGGCCGCCTCGGCGAGCGACATGTCGGCGGGCAGTCCGTTGTTGGCCAGCCACGTCGGCAGCATCTCGGAGTCGAGGGTGACGAGAGCCGCGATGAACGGCTTGTGGTCGCCCACCACGACGACCTGACCGACGATCGGGTTGGCGCGAATCGGGTCCTCGAGGGCCGCGGGGGCGACGTTCTTGCCGCCCGCGGTCACGATGATCTCCTTCTTGCGTCCGGTGATCGCGAGGAAGCCGTCGCTGTCGAAAGCGCCGATGTCGCCGGTCTTGAACCACTCGCCGTCGAACGCCTCGGCGGTGGCCTCGGGGTTCTGCCAGTACTCGCGGAACACGTTGATGCCGCGCACCTGGATCTCGCCGTCATCCGCGAGACGGATGCCGACACCCGGGAGAACCGGACCGACCGTGCCGATCTTCGACTTCGTCGCGAGGTTGACCGTGGCCGGGGCCGTGGTCTCGGTGAGGCCGTAGCCCTCGAGGATCACGACGCCGAGGCTGCGGAAGAAGTGACCCAGGCGGGGGCCGAGAGGGGCCGATCCCGACACTGCGTAGACGATGTTCCCGCCCATGGCATCCCGGAGTTTGGAGTACACCAGCTTCTCGAACAGGGCGAACTTGATCTTCAGCAGCAGCGGGATCGACTTTCCGTCCTGCAGGCGCTGCGAGTGCTCGATCGCGGCGTCGGCGGCGGCGCGGAAGATCTTGCCCTTGCCGCCGGCCTCGGCCTTCTGCTCGGCCGAGTTGTAGACCTTCTCGAAGACGCGGGGAACCGCGAGCAGGAAGGTGGGGCGGAAGCTCCCGAGCGCGGGAAGGAGCTGCTTCGTGTCGGGCTGGTGGCCCGTCTTCACGCCCGCGTGGACGTTGAGCAGCGAGATGAAGCGCGCGAACACGTGCGCCGTGGTGATGAAGAGCAGGGTGGAGGCGCCCGGGGTCTCGACCACCTCGTGCAGCGACTTGGCGGAGTTGCGGGCCAGCTCGACGAAGTTGCTGTGGACGAGGACGCAGCCCTTCGGGCGACCCGTCGAGCCCGAGGTGTAGATGAGCGTCGCGATGTCGGAGGCCTTGGCGAGATGACGGCGACGCTCGATCTCTTCGTCGGTGATGTGCGTGCCGTTGGCGACGAGGGTGTCGAGGGCGCCGGAGTGCATCGCCCAGACCTCGCGGACGAGGGGGAGGTCGCTGCGGACCTCGTCGAGACGCTCGCCGTGCTCCGGCGATTCCACGACCACGGCGATTGCGCCGGAGTCCGAGAGGATCCACGAGATCTGCGAGGCCGAGCTCGTCTCGTACACCGGGACCATGACCGCGCCGGCGTAGAAGAGGGCGAAGTCCACCAGGGTCCAGTCGTAGGTGGTGCGGGCGATGAACCCGACCTTCTCGCCGGGCTGGATGCCGGCCGCGACGAAGCCCTTCGCGAGGGCGATGACCTGCTTCTCGAACTCGGCGGCGGTGATGTCGCGCCACCCGTCGCGGTCGGGCACCGCGAACAGCGGACGGTCGGGGGTGGCGCGGACGCGGTCGGCGAGCAGGTCCGACGCGTTCGCGTCGGGGTCTGCGGGGACGAGGGCGGGTTGATCGAACTGGATCACGGCAACTCCTTTGGCACCGGAAGAACGTCGAGCGGGTCTGTCGAGTCTATAAGCATGGATGCCGGGCCCCCGGGGATCACCGCTCTCCCGCGCCGGTCGCGCGGCATGGCTAGACTTCTCCGGGCCGAGCCGCACGGTCGGCCCGGAAGGGAGCGCGGTGCGCAACGTCGGCATCGACATCGGGGGCACGAAGATCGCGGGGGGCGTCGTCGACGACGACGGCACCATCATCGAGAAGCTCCGCGTCGACACCCCCATCGACCCCGCAGCCCTGGTCGACGCCGTGGTCGACATGGCCGATCACCTGCGCCGCGCGCACGAGATCCACGCGATCGGGGTGGCCGCGGCCGGCTTCATCAGCCGCGACCGCAGCACCGTCATCTACGCCCCCAACATCGACTGGCGCGACGAGCCCCTGCGCGCCCGCCTGGAGCAGCGCTTGAATGCCCCGGTCACGATCGAGAACGACGCGAACGCCGCGGGGTGGGGCGAGTATCGCTTCGGTGCGGGCCAGGGCGTGCGCGACATGGTCATGCTGACGATGGGCACCGGCGTCGGCGGTGCCGTCGTCACCGACGGCGAGCTCTTCCGCGGCGGTCACGGCATCGGCGCCGAACTGGGGCACATGCGCTTCGTGCGCGGCGGGCACCCGTGCGGGTGCGGACAGAACGGATGCCTCGAGCAGTACGCCTCGGGTCGTGCCCTGCAGCGCGAGGCGAACGCCATCGCCGACGAGGGCGGCATCGGCGCGGCCCTGGCCGCGGTGCGCGAGGAGCGCGGTGCGATCCCCGGCCCCGCGGTGTCGCGGCTCGTGCTCGCGGGCGACCCGGGCGCCGTCGAGGCGCTGCGTCGCGTGGCCACGGCCCTCGGCGAGGCGTGCGGCGGGTTCCAGGCCGTGCTCGACCCCGAGGTCTTCGTGATCGGCGGGGGAGTGGCGCAGCTCGGCGCCGACCTGCTGGAGCCGGTGAAGCTCGCGTACGAGACCTCGCTCCCGGGGTACGGTGAACGTCCGGTCGCCGAATTCGCGATCGCACGTCTGGGCAACGACGCCGGTCTCATCGGGGTCGCTGACCTCGCCGGGAAGGAGCGCTGACGTTGTTCTACTGGCTCATGAAGTACGTGGTCATCGGACCGGTCATCAAGGCCGTGTTCCGTCCGTGGATGGTGGGCCGGCGCAACATCCCCGTCGAGGGGGCGGCGATCCTGGCGAGCAACCACCTGTCGTTCTCGGACTCGATCTTCCTTCCGCTCATGATCGACCGGCGCATGGCGTTCCTCGCCAAGAGCGACTACTTCACCGGCAAGGGCCTCAAAGGCTGGGCCACTCGCATGTTCTTCACGGCGACGGGTCAGCTGCCCATCGACCGCTCAGGCGGAAAGGCTTCCGAGGCCTCGCTGAACACCGGCCTCGGCGTACTCGGCCGCGGAGAGCTGCTCGGCATCTACCCCGAGGGGACCCGCAGCCCCGACGGCACCCTCTACCGGGGCCGCACGGGCATCGCGCGCATGGCGCTCGAGGCGCGCGTTCCGGTCGTGCCGGTTGTCATGGTCGACACGGGCGCCGTCATGCCGATCGGCCAGCGTCTGCCCCGCGTGGGGCGCGTGGGCATCGTCATCGGCGAGCCCCTCGACTTCTCGCGGTTCGAGGGCATGGAGGGCGACCGCTACGTGCTCCGCTCGGTGACCGATGAGATCATGGTGGCCCTCCAGCGTCTCGGTGAGCAGCGCTACGAAGACGTCTACGCCTCGACCGTGAAGGACCGCCTCGCCACGTCACAGGCGGCGAAGGCGCCGGTGTCCCGCCACTAGACTTCAGGGGTGAATCAGCAGCTCCACGACCTCGACCACTGGCGAACCCTGCCCATCAAGCAGCAGCCCCAGTGGTATGACGAGGCCGCTGTGGCCGCGGCATCCGCAGAATTGGCGACGCTTCCTCCGCTGGTGTTCGCCGGCGAGGTCGACATCCTCCGCGACCGCCTCGCGCGGGCCGCCGCCGGCCAGGCGTTCCTCCTGCAGGGCGGTGACTGCGCCGAGACGTTCGCCGGCGCGACCGCCGAGCAGATCCGCAACCGCATCAAGACGGTCCTGCAGATGGCCGTCGTCCTCACCTACGGCGCCTCGATGCCGGTGGTCAAGATGGGCCGTATGGCGGGCCAGTTCGCCAAGCCCCGCTCGAGCGACGTCGAGACGCGCGGCGACGTGACGCTCCCGGCGTACCGCGGCGACATCGTCAACGGCTACGACTTCACCGAGGAGTCGCGCAAGGCCGACCCCGCGCGTCTGCTCAAGGGCTACCACACGGCCGCGTCGACCCTGAACCTCATCCGCGCCTTCACGCAGGGGGGCTTCGCCGACCTGCGCGAGGTGCACAGCTGGAACAAGGGCTTCGCGAGCACGCCCGCGAACCAGGCGTACGAGTCAATGGCGACCGAGATCGACCGCGCCATCAAGTTCATGGAGGCCGCCGGCGCCGACTTCGACGAGCTGACGCGCGTCGAGTTCTACACGGGCCACGAGGGTCTGCTCATGGACTACGAGCGCCCCATGACGCGGATCGACTCGCGCACGGGACAGCCGTACAACACGTCCTCGCACTTCCAATGGATCGGTGAGCGCACGCGCGAGCTCGACGGCGCGCACGTCGACTACTTCTCGAAGATCCGCAACCCCATCGGCGTGAAGCTCGGTCCCACCACGACGGCCGAGACGGCGCTGGCGCTCATCGACAAGCTCGACCCCGAGCGCGAGCCGGGTCGACTGACCTTCATCACGCGCATGGGTGCGGGCAAGATCCGCGACGCGCTGCCCCCGCTGCTCGAGGCCGTCCGCGACTCGGGTGCTACGCCGCTCTGGGTCACCGACCCGATGCACGGCAACGGCATCACCACGCCCACCGGCTACAAGACCCGTCGCTTCGACGACGTGGTCGACGAGGTGCGCGGCTTCTTCGAGGCGCACCGCTCGGTGGGCACGCACCCCGGCGGCATCCACGTCGAACTCACCGGCGACGACGTCACCGAGTGCCTGGGCGGCTCCGAGATGATCGACGAGGCCACCCTCGCGACCCGCTACGAGAGCCTGTGCGACCCGCGTCTGAACCACCGTCAGAGCCTCGAGCTGGCGTTCCTCGTGGCCGAGGAGCTCGAGAACCGCTGACCCCTCTCGACAGATCGACGCCCCCGACCGCTGCGGTCGGGGCGTCGTCGTTTCAGGATGCCGTCGGCGCGGTCGGGGAAGCTCTCTCTGCTCCGCGATCTCGCGCTACAGCGTCGGCGTCAGTGTGATGGTCGAGCCCTGCGGGGCCGTCGTGCCGGCCTTGGGGTTCGTGGCGCGCACCTTGTAGATGTCCCAGTACTTGAACCCGAGGGGCAGGGTGCCGTCGTCGATGCCCGCGTTCACCTCGAAGCCGAGCGCTTCGAGAGTCTTCACGGCATCCCGGATCGACATCCCCACGACGTTGCCGGGGATCTCGACGGGCTTCGGGCCGATCGACACGCGCAGGGGCACGGTGTCGCCGGGGCGCCAGTTGCCGCCCCCGTCGCGCTGGCCCATGGCGATCACGTTGCCGGATGCCACGGAGTTGCTGTACTCCTCGGTCACCGCGGTCTTGAGTCCGACGCCGTCGAGGGCGCGCTCGGCCTGGGAACGCGAGTCGCCGGTGACGTCGGGGATGGGTCCGAGCGAGACGACGAGCGACGCGGCGTCGCCCTCGTACACCGTGCAGCCCTGGGTGCAGTCGATGGCGTTGCCGCCGGAGCGGGGGATCACCGAGGCGCCCAGCACAGTCCCGCCGGCCGGGTCGGCGAACTGCCGCTCGGGGTCGCCCGCGACCCCGACGAAGGCCTGCTCAAGGACCGCGCGCACCTCGTCGGCGCTCTTGCCCGCGAGGGCGGGGATCTGGTGGGTGGCCGGCCCGATCGAGACGAAGACGGTCACGACCGTCTCTTTGTCGAGACGTTCGCCGGGCGCGGGGTCGGAGCCCACGGTCGTGCCGGAGGGGATCTCGCGGTCGTTGACCTCTTGCGCCTGAGCCTGCAGCTGCTGCTGCGTGAGCAGGGCCTCGGCGTCGGCGAAGCTGCGGCCCGACACGTCGGGGACCGCGACGAGCGAACCCGGACCGGAGCCGAAGTACCAGCCCGTGAACCCGGCTCCGCCGGCGAGCAGCAGCACGAGCACGAGGAGCCACGCGCCCCTGGTCGTCCGTCGCCGCGTGCGGGTGCGCAGTCGCGCCGCATTGTCGGGCTCATCGATGGTGGCGGAGGGGAGGGATGCCGTCTGCGGCAGCACCTTCGTCAGCTCGCGCGACTCGGCGGCCGTCGCGGGACTCGTGGTGCCCACGGCCACGGCGCGCGCCACCTGGGGGGCGAGGCCGAGTTCTTTCTCGATCGCGCGAAGGCGCTCGAGCATCGCGGCCGCGTCGAGCGGGCGGTCGCCCGGCTCCCGTTCGGTCGACCAGAGCACGAGCTCGTCGAGTTGCTCGGGGACGCCGGGATTCTTCGCGCTCGGGCGGGGCACCGAGTCGGTGGCGTGCTGATAGGCGATCTGCATCGGCTGCTCGCCCTTGTAGGGCTGCTCGCCGACGAGCATCTCGTAGAGCATGATCCCGAGCGAATAGATGTCGCTGCGCGCGTCGGCGGTGCCGCGCGTGACCAGCTCGGGGGCGAGGTAGGCGATCGTGCCCATGAGCTGCGCGCCGCTCGCGGTGTTCGCCGTCGTCGCGCGGGCGAGGCCGAAGTCGCCGATCTTGATGCGGCCGTCCTCGGCGAGGAGGACGTTCTCGGGCTTCACGTCGCGGTGGACGATGCCGGCCCGGTGCGCGGCGGCGAGCCCCGAGAGGATGGCATCCATGATCGTGAGGGTCTGATCGACCGTGAGGCGCCGGTGCTCGCGCAGCAGCTCGCGCAGCGTGATGCCCGGGAGGTACTCCATGACCAGGTAGGCCATCTCGCCGTCCTGGCCCTGGTCGAACACGTTCACCACGTGCGGATCGCTCAGGCGCGCAGCCGAACGGGCCTCTTGGATGAACCGACTCTGGAACACGGTGTCGTCGCTGAGGTGGCCGTGCATGACCTTCAGCGCCACCCGGCGTTCGAGGCGCAGGTCGGTCGCCACGTACACGGTCGCCATGCCGCCACGCGCGATGCGCGCGCGAACCCGGTACCGGCCGTCGACGAGACGGCCGATCAGCGGGTCTGCCTGCTGACTCGTGCTCACAGGTCGAGTCTACGGAGCGCCCCCTGTGAGCCCGGGGAGCGGCTCACCCTCACCTCACCCCAGAACGGCGAGCCACGTGGTGGCCGGCTGCTCCCACTGGGCGTATCGGTCGGGGTAGGCCGAGATCTGCACGGCCTGGGCGGCATCGGCGTAGGGGAGCTGGTCCCAGCCGGGGATGTCGAGGAGTCCGCGGGTGGCGGTGCCGTTGGGATCGGCCGCGCCGCCGTAGAACACGCGCGTCGAGCGTTCGCGGTCGAGGATCTGCGCCGGAGTGCCCCACCCGGTGCTGGGCCGCTGCTGGAAGAGGCCCAGCGAATCGCGGTCGCCCCAGTCGAGGTTGCGCAGCCACGACTCCTGCATCGCGGTGCCGAGGGCGATCAGGATGCCGCGATCCGAGACGCCCAGTTCGCGTCCGACGCGGATGATCAGGCGCGCGTTGTCGGACTGCTCGGCGTCGAGGCCCGGAGCCGTCGCCGGGGCGACGGCGGCGGGAGCGGGAGCGGGAGCGGGGGAGTCCGCCGGGATGCGCAGGACGTCGCCGGGGTAGATGATCGAGGCGCGCGTGAGCCCGTTCGCGCTCAGCACGGCGTCGAGCGAGACGCCGTTGGCGCGGGCGATCGCCGAGACGGTGTCGCCGGGACGCACCTCGTGCGTGCGGGGCGCGGCCTCGGGGGCCGCGGGAGCCGGGGGAGCGGGCGCGGCCGCGGGCGTGAGGGCGAGCACGTGACCGGGGCGGATGACGGCGTCGGATGCCAAGCCGTTGGCCGCGAGGACCGCGGCTGTATCGAGACCGTGCGCGCGGGCGATGTCCCACACCGTGTCGCCGGGCTTGACCGTGTAGGTGGTGGGCGGGGTGACGGCGGCGAGCACCGGCATCCCGAGACTGCGGGGAGCGGGCGGGAGAGAGGTGAGCGCAGGTTCCGGGGGTGCGGCGTGCGCGGCGTGCTCGGCGGTGAGGGTCAGGGCGATCGTGCCGGCCACGGCGGCGGGCCAGATGACGGCGGTGCGACGTCGCGAGGGCAGGGGGGACAGCGTGAGTCGTCTCATGGTGGGGGATTCCGTTCTTCCGACTGCCCGACACGGTGGCATGCCTCGGGGCGGATGTCAACGAAAGTGACCCCTGAGACGGGTGTGACTCAAGTGAAGAAGACGACCGAGGGCGGGCCGAGGCGACGGCAGTGAGAGGATGAAGGGGTGAGTGAGACTTCCCGTTACGAGACCGCGTGGCTGACCATTCCCGACCTGGTCGAGATGCTCGACGAGTCGCTCGGGCGCGTGCGCCGCCTCTTCGACGAGCACTACCTCGTCGGCTCGCGCCGCGACGGCGTCTTCAAGGTGCCGGCGGTCTTCCTCGTCGACGGGCGCCCGCTGCCGTCGCTGCGCGGCACGATCATCGTCCTGCACGACGCGGGGTTCGACCCCGACGAGACCATCGACTGGCTGCTCACGCCCGAAGAGACCATCGGTCTCGCGCCCATCGAGGCGCTCCTCGCCGGGCGCAAGAGCGAAGTCCGACGGGTCGCTGCGACCCTCGCCTGAGGCCGTCCGGCCTCAGGCCGTGCGCTCGGTGGCCGCGCGTGCGAGAGCGCGCAGATCGGTGAGCGCTCCGGTGTCGACGCGCGCGTCGGCGAGAGCCGCATCGGCGCGCTCGGCGTACTCGGCGATCAGGGTCTCGGTGCGCTCGAGGGCGCGGGTGTCGACGATCGTCTGCTGCAGGGCCGCGATCTGCGCCGCGTCGAGAGCGGGGTCGCCCAGGAGGGCGTCGAAGCGGTCGCGCTCCGCGGACTCGAGCATCTCGCGGGCGTAGGCCACCAGGACGGTGCGCTTGCCCTCGCGCAGGTCGTCGCCGACGGGCTTGCCCGTGACGGCGCTGTCGCCGAAGACGCCCAGCACGTCGTCGCGCAGTTGGAAGGCCATGCCGACGTCGTGACCGAACCGTCCGAGGGCATCGAGCTGCTCATCGTCGGCCCCGGCCAGCGCCGCGCCGATCTGCAGGGGTTGCTGAATGCTGTAGCGCGCCGACTTGTACGAGGCGATCCGCAGCGCCCGCTCGGCGTGGGTGTCATCCGGATAGACGGTGTACGCGGACTCCTCCGCGACGTCGAGGAACTGACCGATCGTCACGTCGCGGCGCATGCGGGAGTAGGCCCGGCGCGTGGCGGCGGCGGAGGGGTGGTCCTCGAGGCCTTCTTCGAGGAGGTCGTCGCTCCACGCCACGAGGAGGTCGCCGAGCAGGATCGCGCCCGAGCGACCGAACGCGTCGGAGTCACCCGCCCACTCGGCATCCTGATGGGCCTTCTGCAGGGCGCGGTGCGCGGCGGGCTGACCCCGGCGCGTGTCGCTGTTGTCGACGAGGTCGTCGTGGACGAGGGCCGCCGCGTGGAAGACCTCGAGCGAGGTGGCCACGGCCAGGGCGGGTTCGTCGAACACCGCGGCGGACGGCGCGTCGAGGGCGCCCACGGCGCGCCACCCCGCAAGGCAGAAGCGCGCCCGCAGGCGCTTGCCGCCGCGGAGGGCGGAGGCCCCCGCGCGGGTGAGGGACTCGGCCTCGGGGCCGAGCGCGGAGGCGTACGATAGCTGTTCGGAGAGGAACTTGTCGAGTCGCTGGGAAACAGCTTCGATCGGTTCCGGGGAGGTCGGCACGGGCCTAGCCTAGTGATCCACGCCGCGCGTAGAATCGTCCGCAACGAACAACAGAGGGGGATGCATGCCACTGTCAGAGCAGGAGCAGCGTCTACTGGATGAGATGGAGCGCCATCTCATGAGCAACGACACCGATGTGGTGTCCGCCCCCAGTCGTGCCCTCAGCTACCGCAACATCGTCCTCGGCTCGATCCTGGTGCTCGCCGGTCTCGGCGCCCTCGTCGCGGGCGTGTCGATCGGCTTCAACACCGGTTTCGTCGGCATCGCCGTCGGCGTGCTGGGCTTCCTCCTCATGGTCGGCGGCGTGATCTTTGCCGTCACCCCCACGCGGGGTGCCGCTCCGACCGCGCCCGCCGCCGCTAAGCCGCGACCGGCCCGCGCCTCCGGCTCCTCGTTCATGGACCGCATGAACGAGCGCTGGGACCGCCGCCACGACGGCCCTTAAGCTCCGTCCTCGCACCACCTCAGCACCGGCTCTTCGGAGCCGGTGCTTTTTCGTGCGCCCGGCGCCCTCGTCGGCGAGGTGAGTAACGGAGTGGAGAGGGTGAGGAGTCGGCATCCGGGCTCGAATCCCTCCCTTTTGCTCCACCGGGACGTCCGCGGGGAGTGCGAGGCGCCGTTGCGCCGCGGAAAGACGCGGAAACTGCGGTGCTGCGCCGGGGTGGTCGACCACTGTACACGGCCGCGGTTCTCCGCAGAAGAGTCCTGTTTTCGATAGCAAAGTGGAGGGCGGTGGAGTAAAGTGGGGGAAACTTCGCAGGCCGGACGAAGGGGGTGGACGCCCGAATGCTGCTCGGAACGCACACACCCAAGCTCGACGACAAGGGTCGGGTCATCCTGCCGGCGAAGTTCCGTGACGATCTCGGCGCCGGAGTGGTGATCACGCGCGGGCAGGACCGCTGCCTCTACGTGTTCAGCACCGAGGAGTTCGAGCGCGTTCACGAGCGGATCCGCGAGGCCCCGCTCAGCAACAAGCAGGCCCGCGACTTCCTGCGCATGTTCCTCTCGGGGGCAAGCGCCGAGAAGCCCGACAGCCAGAACCGCATCACCGTCCCGCCCGCCCTGCGCACCTACGCCGGGCTCGGGCGCGAACTCGTCGTCACCGGCGTCGGCGCGCACGCCGAGATCTGGGACGCCGAGGCCTGGAACTCCTACGCGGAGAGCAACGAAGAGACGTACGCCGAGATGGAGCAGGAGGTGATCCCGGGACTCTTCTGACCCTTCGGCTGTGATGCCCAGCCGCTCGCCCTGACGCACTTCCCCGGCGCCAGGTCGAAGCGGATGGGGATCAGAGTCCGAAGGTTCGGCCCGACACATCATGGACATCCGCGACATCCACACCCCGGTCCTGCTCGAGCGCTGCGTCGAGCTGCTCGGCCCCGCCCTGCAGAAGCCGGGCTCCGTCTTCGTCGACGGCACGCTCGGCATGGGCGGGCACTCCGAGGCGTTCCTCGAGCGGTTCCCGCAGGCCCGGCTCATCGGCCTCGACCGGGACACCGACGCTCTGCGCATCGCGGGGGAGCGACTGAAGCGCTTCGGCGACCGCGTCACCCTCGTCCACACCGTCTACGACGGCATCGCCGAGGCCGTGGCATCCGCCGGTGTCGACAAGGTCGACGGCATCCTGTTCGACCTGGGTGTCTCGTCTCTGCAGCTCGACGAGGCCGCCCGCGGCTTCGCCTACGCGCAAGACGCCCCTCTCGACATGCGCATGGACCAGACCACCGGCGTCACCGCAGCCGAGGTGCTCGCCACCTACGGCGAGGGCGACCTGCGACGCATCTTCGAGCGCTACGGCGAAGAGAAGCTCGCCGGCCGCTACGCCCGCGCCATCATCGCCGCCCGCGCCCAGGCTCCGCTCGAGCGCTCGGGCCAGCTCGTCGACGTGCTGCAGGCCGCGACCCCGGCCGCGGTGCTGCGCGAGCGCCACCCCGCCAAGCGCGTCTTCCAGGCCCTGCGCATCGAGGTCAACGCCGAGCTGTCGGTGCTCGAGCGCACGATCCCCGCCGCCCTCGAGGTGCTGGGAGTCGGCGGCCGCATCGTCGTGCTGTCGTACCAGTCGCTGGAGGACCGACTGGTCAAGCGCGTGTTCGCCGACGCTTCCACCTCGACCGCACCCCGCGGCCTGCCCGTCGAGCTGCCCGAGCACGCGCCGACGTTCAAGCTACTCGTCCGGGGGGCCGAACTCGCGAGCGACGAAGAGCGCGCGATCAACCCCCGCGCCACCCCCGTGCGACTGCGCGCGGCCGAGAGAATCCGGGAGGACGCATGAGCGCGCCCCAGGCCATCGATGCAGCCTTCCTTCCCGACTTTCCCACGCCGGTCCGCGAGCGTCGACTCACCGTCGTCCCCGCGACCGCGCGTCGTCGGGCACCGCGACGCCTCTTCGGCGTCGTCGCCGTGCTCGGGGCGCTGACCATCGTCGTGGCCCAGATGAGCCTCGGCATCCTCACGACGCAGAGCTCGTTCGAGATCTCGTCGCTGACCCAGCAGCAGCGCGACCTGACCTACCAGAAGCAGATCCTCTCCGACGAGAGCGCGGGACTCAGCTCGCCCCAGTACCTCGCGGCGAACGCCGCAGCCCTGGGCATGGTGATCGACGAGTCGCCCACCTACCTCCGCCTCAGCGACGGTGCCGTCATCGGCTCCGACAAGCCCGCCGACGCGGCCTCGTCCGTCGACGCGAAAGGCCGCGGCTCGGTCGGCAACGCGCTGATCTCGGGCGTGCCGCTGGTCACCGACCCGGCGGCATCCACCACCGAGAACGGCGCGGCGACCCCCTCACCCGCGGCGCCCGGAGCGGCCGCACCGACCGAGGCCGCCGCCCCCACCACCCAATCGGCGACACCCCCGCCGATCAGCGACGGTCTGCCGACTCCCGCGACACGATGAGAGCCATGACGACGACAACCTCCCGGTCCCCGCGGCGTCGCACCGTCGTCGCCCTCGCGGTCGTCCTGATCGTGATCCTCGCCTTCGTCGTCCGACTGGTCGACATCCAGGTCGTCAACGCCCGCGATCACGTGGACGACTCGCTCTCGATGGGCCTGCAGAACTCCCGCGTCGAGTACGCCTCCCGCGGCTCCATCGTCGACGACAACGGCGTCCCCCTCGCCACGAGCGTCAACCGCTACGACGTGCAGATCGACCCGATGCTCGCGGCCAAGGGCGTGACCACACGCGACGACGACGGCAACGAGACCACGACCGCGTGGCCCGAGCTCGCCGCCCGGATCGCCGCCGTCACCGGCCAGAGCGCCGCGGACGTGCAGAAGATCGTCCAGGATGCCGTGGCCGACAACCCCGACTCGCGCTACGCCATGATCGCGAAGAGCGTCTCGACCGAGCAGTACCGGTCCCTCGTGGCCCTGGGGCTGCCGTTCCTCAGCTTCCCGCCGCAAGCGGGCCGGATGTATCCCGACGGCGCGGTGGCGGGAAACCTGCTCGGTTTCGTCGGCAGCGACGGGCAGGCCCTCGCGGGCCTCGAGTCGGCCGACAACGACTGCCTCGCCTCGACCAACGGCAAGGTCGTCTTCCAGCAGAGCCGCGACGGCGTGGTGCTCCCCGGCACCGAGGTGGTGACGCAGCCGGCGGTCGACGGCGGCACCCTCAAGCTCACGATCGACCGCGACCTGCAGTGGTACCTCCAGCAGCTCATCGCGGAGCAGGTGCAGAACACCGGTTCGCTCCGCGGCACGATCACGGTCGTCGAGGCGAAGACGGGCAAGATCCGCGCCCTCGCCGAGTACCCCACGGTCGACCCCAACGACCCGACCGCCACCTCGCCCGACGACCGCGGCAGCCGCGCGTTCTCGAGCCCCTTCGAGCCCGGGTCGACCTTCAAGGCGCTCACGACGGCGATCGGCCTCGACAGCGGCTCGTACACCCCGCAGACCACCGTGACCGCCTCGGGGCGAGAGGTCCTCGGCGGTGACGCCCGGGTCTCGGACGCGTTCTCGCACGGCCCGAACGTGTACACGCCCACCGGCGTGCTCATCGACTCCTCGAACGTGGGCATCTCGAAGTTCGCCGAGATGATCCCCGCCCAGACGCGTTTCGACTACCTGCAGAAGTTCGGCATGGGCTCGGTCAGCTCGATCGGGTTCCCCGGCGAGTCCGGCGGCATCCTGCACCCGGTCCAGGACTGGGACAAGCAGACCTTCTACAACACCGCCTTCGGCCAGGGCTTGTCGGTCACCGTGCCGCAGCTCGTGGGCGCATACCAGACCATCGCCAACGGGGGACTCAAGAAGCCGCTGTCGATCGTCGAGGGCTGCACCGCGGCCGACGGCACGGTCACCGACGTCCCGCCCACCGACGGCACGCAGGTCGTCTCGCCCGACACGGCGAAGGAGGTCTCGCTCATGCTCGAGAACGTCGCCACGCAGGGCGAGCTTGCCTCGAAGATTGCCATCCCGGGTTACCGCATCGCGATCAAGACCGGTACCGGTGAGAAGGTCGACGAGAACACGGGCGCCTACAAGCCCGACGCGTACTTCACGACGATGATCGGTTTCGCCCCCGCCGACGACCCGCAGTACGTGGTCGCGGTCAACCTGGACGAGCCGCGGACGGTAAAATCGTCGGCGGCCACCGCCCCCGCGTTCCAGAAGGCCCTCACCCAGGTTCTCAAGTCCTACCGGGTGATCCCCTCCGGAACCACGACCCCCGAACTGCCCAAGTTCGGCTGAGAAAGAGCCCGTCTCGGTCTCGTCTCGGTAACGAATGCGACCGGAAAGGGCGTCCCACAGCAATGATCTCCCTCAGCCTCTCCCACCTCGCCGACGTGCTCGGCGGGCGCCTCGTCGTCCGCGGCGACGACACCCCCCACACTCGGGTCTCGGGCCTCGTCGACACCGACTCGCGCCTGATCGAACCCGGCGGGATCTTCGTCGCCAAGCCCGGTGAGACCACCGACGGTCATTTCTTCGTCGGCACCGCCGTCGAGCGGGGAGCCGCCCTCGCGATCGTCGAACGCGAGCTCGACGACGCCGTGAGTCAGATCGTCGTTCCGGATGCCGTGGCCGCCCTCAGCGACCTGGCCCGCGACGTGGTGGCTCGGGTTCGCGAGACCGGCGAGCTCAAGATCGTCGGCATCACCGGATCCAACGGCAAGACGACCACCAAGAACCTCCTCGCCCGCATCCTCGAGGACGAGGGCGAGACGGTGGCGCCGCGCGCCTCGTTCAACAATGAGGTGGGCGCCCCCCTCACGATGCTGCGCGTCACCGAGGGCACCCGCTTCCTGGTGAGCGAGTTCGGCGCGAGCGCCCCCGGGGCCATCGCCCACCTCGCCGGGCTCGTCACCCCCGACATCGGCGTCGTGCTCATGGTGGGCATGGCCCACGCCGGCGGCTTCGGCGGCATCGAGTCGACGTTCCACGCCAAGAGCGAGCTGGTGAAGGCGACCCGCGAGGGCGGCCTTGCGGTGCTCAACGCCGACGATCCCCGCGTCTCGGCGATGGAGCCGATCGCGCGCGAGCGCGGGCAGGACGTGCGGTGGTTCGGTCGGGGCGAGCGGGCCGAGGTCCGGGCCGTCGACGTCGAGGTGTCGGCATCCGGCACCCGCGCCGATCTGCTGGTCGACGGAGAACCCTTCATCCTCACCCTGCGGGTGCTCGGCGAGCACCACGTGATGAACGCCCTCGCGGCCCTGGCCGCCGCCACCGCCCTCGGCGTGCCCGCGGCCGACGCGATCGCGCGCCTCGAGACCGTCGAGATCGCCGAGCGCTGGCGCATGCAGCCCCTCGGCTCCGATCGCGTGCGCATCATCAACGACGCGTACAACGCCAGCCCCGACTCGATGGCCGCAGCTCTGCGCACCCTCGCGCAGATCACCGGCCCCGACGAGCGCACCGTCGCCGTGCTGGGTGCGATGAGCGAGCTGGGGGAGTACGCCGACGAGGAGCACGACCGGGTCGGTCTTCTGGCCGTGCGCCTGCGCATCCAGCGCATCGTCGTGATCGGCCCCGAGGCGCGCCGCATGTACCTCGAGGCGATCGCCCAGGGCTCGTGGGACGGCGAGGCGGTCTTCTTCGCCGACGCCGACGCGGCCTACGACTACCTTTCGACCGAACTGCGCGACGGTGATCGCGTGCTGGTGAAGTCGTCCAACTCGGCGGGGCTCCGGCACCTCGGCGACCGTCTGGGAGACTTGTTCGCGTGAGATCACTTCTGACTTCGGCTGCGATCTCGCTCGCCTTCACCCTTTTCCTCACCCCGGTCTTCCTCCGCTGGTTCCGCAAGTGGGGCTGGGGGCAGGTCATCCGCACCCCCGAGAACGTGCACAACCCCTCGCACGGTGCGAAGCGCGGCACGCCCACCATGGGCGGAACGATCTTCATCCTCGGCACGATGGTCGGATACTTCATCGGCTCGTACGCCGGGAACAACCCCCCGACCGTCTCGGGACTCCTCGTTCTCTGGCTCATGCTCGGGTTCGGTGTCGTCGGCTTCATCGACGACTACATGAAGATCCGCCAGCAGCGCAGCCTGGGGCTCTCGGGATGGCGCAAGATCGCCGGTCAGGTGATCGTCGCGGTGCCGTTCGCCATCGTCGCCCTGAACTTCCCCAACACCGTCGGGCAGACCGCCGCCTCGGGGTACGTCTCGGTGTTCCGTGACATCCAGCTGCTGTCGTTCTTCGCGCTCGGCCCGATCCTCGGGTGGCTGCTGTACCTAGCGTGGATCTCGCTGATCGGAACGGCCACCTCGAACTCCGTCAACGTGGCCGACGGCCTCGACGGCCTCGCCGCGGGCTCGGGCATCTTCGTCGTCGGCGCCTACAGCCTGATGGCGTTCTGGCAGAACAAGCAGGTCTGCGCCGATGTCCTCGACCCGACCGTGCAAGCCGGCTGCTACGCCGTGCGCGACCCGTTCGACCTGGCGATCGTGGGGGCGTCGTTCGTCGGCGCCCTGGTCGGATTCCTCTGGTGGAACGCCCCCAAGGCGAAGGTCTTCATGGGCGACTGCGGGTCGATGGCGATCGGTGGGGTGATCGCCGCCCTCGCGATCTTCACCCGCACCGAGCTCCTCCTCATCCTCATCGCCGGTGTCTACGTGATCGCCTCGGGATCGGTCATCCTTCAGCGGGCCTACTTCAAGGTGACCCGGGGCAAGCGCCTGTTCCTCATGAGCCCCCTGCACCACCACCTCGAGATGCGCGGGTGGCCCGAGGTCACCATCGTCGTGCGCATGTGGATCATCGCCGGTCTCCTCGCCGTCTCGGGCATCGGATTCTTCTACGTCGAATGGCTGTCCCGCGTATGACCGACCTCTCCACCCTGACCAGCTGGCACGCCGACTGGAAGGGCCTGCGCGTCGTCGTCCTCGGCCTGTCGGTCACCGGCTTCTCGGTCGCCGATACCCTCGCCGAGCTCGGCGCCGAGGTGCTCGTGGTGACGGAGAGAGCGGATGCCGAGTATTCGCGCCTGCTCCCGGTTCTGGGCGTGCGCCTGCACGAGGGTCCGCTCGACACCGTGCCCGCAGAGATGGCGGACTTCGCGCCCGAGGTGGTCGTGGCATCCCCCGGCTTCCCCCCGCACCACCCCGTGATCGCGTGGACGCAGGAGCGGGGCATCGCGCTGTGGGGCGACGTCGAGCTCGCCTGGCGCGTCCGTGACAAGGTGGTCCGTCCGGACGGGCGCCCCGCCGACTGGGTGCTCATCACCGGGACGAACGGCAAGACCACCACCACGCGTCTGACCGCCGAGATGCTCATGACGGCGGGTCAGCGGGCCGTTCCCGTCGGCAACATCGGCACTCCCGTGCTCGACGCCGTGCGCGACCCGGGTGGGTTCGACGTGTTCGTCGTCGAGCTCTCGAGCCACCAGCTCTGGTACTTGAACCAGCAGTCCGGACCCGACGCCCTCTCGCCGCACGCCGCCGTCTGCCTCAACCTCGCCGACGACCACCTCGAGTGGCACGGCGGCGCGGACGCGTACCGCGCGGCGAAGGCCGGCGTCTACGCCCGCACGCGCGTGGCCTGCGTCTACAACAAGGCCGACGTCGCGACCCGCGAGATGGTCGAAGACGCCGAGGTCGTCGAGGGCGCGCGCGCCATCGGTTTCGACCTGGGGGTTCCCGGTCCGAGCGATCTCGGTGTGGTCGACGGCATCCTCGTCGATCGGGCCTTCCTCGAAGAGCGCGCCACCTCGGCCCTCGAATTGACGACGGTGGCGGACCTCGCCCGGCGCGGCCTCGCGGCTCCCCACATGGTCGCGAACATCCTCGCTGCCTCGGCCCTCGCACGCTCCCTCGGGGCCACGCCCGCGCACATCCACGACACGCTCGAACGCTTCCGGCTCGACCCGCACCGCATCCAGGTCGTCGGGGCGCACCTCGGAGTCACCTGGGTCGACGACTCGAAGGCGACGAACCCGCACGCGGCGGCCTCGTCGCTCGCGGCGTACCCCGGCGCGGTGTGGGTGGTCGGCGGTCTGCTCAAGGGCGTCGACCTGAGCGACCTCGTGCGCGCTCGGGGCGCTTCGGTGCGGGCCGCGATCGTGATCGGCACCGAGCGTGACGAGATCGTGGCGGCGTTCGGGCGACACGCCCCGGCGGTGCCGCTGTTCGAGGTCGACCACGCTGAGACTGAAGACGTCATGGCCCAGGTCGTCGAACTGGCGGCGGGTGTGGCCCGGGAGGGAGACACCGTTCTCCTCGCTCCCGCGGCGGCGTCCTTCGATCAGTTCTCGTCCTACTCCGACCGCGGCGACCGCTTCGCCGAGGCGGTGCGGGCGTGGATCGCGGGCCGAGACGGAGAATCTCAACCGCACGACTGAGGGGACTCGCGTGACCACGACGGCACCTCGGCCGCGGCAGAGCCCCGATGAGCCCGCTCGCGTCGGCCTCGCCGCCCGCGTGTCTCTGGGCAGGGCATTCCGGCCCGTGCCCAGCGAGTTCCTGCTCATCACCTCGGCGGCGCTCCTGCTCACCGGGTTCGGCCTGGTCATGGTGCTGTCGGCCACCTCGGCGCTCGACGGCGCGCAGAGCCCCTTCGACCATGTCCTCAAGCAGGCCGTCTTCGCCGTCATCGGCATCCCCCTGATGTTCGTGCTCAGCCGTGCTCCGCTGCGCTTCTGGAAGCGCATGGCGTGGCCGGCGCTGATCCTGGCGACCCTCTTCCAGTTGCTCGTGTTCACGCCGCTGGGCATCTCGGCGAACGGTAACCGCAACTGGATCAGCATCGCGGGCATCCAGGCGCAGCCGGCCGAGTTCCTCAAGCTCGCTCTCGCGCTGTGGCTGGGCTACGTCCTGTACCGCAAGCAGACGCTGCTGGGCGACTGGCGACACGTGTTCATCCCGATCGTTCCGGTCTTCGCCCTCGTGGTCGCCACCGTCATGGGCGGAAAAGACCTGGGTACGACGATGATCCTCGTTCTCGTCCTGCTCGGGGCGCTGTTCTTCTCGGGGGTGAAGCTGCGCATCTTCGTGCTGCCGGCCCTCGCGGCCCTCGGCGCGATCGCGTTGTTCGCCATCACGAGCGCCGACCGCATGCGCCGCATCATGAGCTTCCTCGACCAGGACTGCATCGCCAACTACCTCGGCGACTGCTACCAGCCGCTGCACGGCATCTGGGGGCTCGCCGCGGGCGGGATCTTCGGTGTGGGCCTGGGCAACTCGGCCGAGAAGTACGACTGGCTCCCCGCCGCGGCGAACGACTACATCTTCGCGATCGTGGGGGAGGAGATGGGGCTGATCGGCTGCATCGTCGTCCTCGCCCTCTTCGGTCTGTTCGCGGTCGGCGCCTTCCACATCATCCGCCGCACCGACGACCCCTTCGTCCGGATCGTCGCGGGCGGCGTGACCATCTGGATCGTCGGTCAGGCCATGATCAACGTCGCGGTCGTTCTCCGCGTGTTCCCGGTTCTCGGTGTGCCGCTGCCGTTCATGTCGCAGGGCGGAACCTCGCTGCTGTCGGTGCTGATCGGGTGCGGTGTGCTGCTGTCGTGCGCGCGGACGCTTCCCGACCGTCGCGCGGCGGGCGAGACGCCTCCGCGGGCGGCGCGGCGGGCCGCGGCATCCGCCCGTCGACCGCGCGGCTGACGCTCGGGGGCGGCGACGGAGCACCGCCCGACCTGGTTAGGGTCGAACGGTGACGACTTACCTCCTCGCCGGCGGCGGCACCGCCGGGCATGTGAACCCCCTGCTCGCGGTCGCCGACGGACTGCGCGCCCGCGACGCCTCGGCCGACGTGCTCGTGCTCGGCACGCGAGAGGGCCTCGAGTCGCGTCTCGTCCCGCTGCGTGGGTACGAACTGCTCACCGTCGCGAAGGTCCCCTTCCCACGACGCCCCAACGGGGCCGCCGCGGCGTTCCCGGTGCGCTTCCTGCGCGCGGTCGCGCACGTGCGCCGACTCATCCGCTCGCGCGGGGTCGACGTCGTCGTCGGTTTTGGGGGGTACGCGGCAGCGCCCGCCTACGTCGCGGCCCGCCGCGAGCACGTCCCCTTCGTGGTGCACGAGGCCAATGCCAAGCCGGGACTCGCGAACGTGCTGGGGGCGCGGGGCGCCGCGGGCGTCGGCGTCGCCTTCGAAGGCACCCCGCTGCGCGGTGCGAGAGAGGTCGGGATGCCGCTTCGCCGCGAGATCGTCGAGCTCGACGCCCCCGCTCTGCGTGCGGAGGCCGCCGCGCACTTCGGGCTCGACGCGCAGAAGCCGACGCTGCTGGTGTTCGGGGGGTCGCTCGGTGCGCTGCGGTTGAACACCGCGTTCGGCGGGGCCTGGCGCGACGTCCTCGACGCCGGTTGGCAGCTGCTGCACGTGACGGGACAGAACTCCGACCTGCCCGATCCGGGCGTCGAGGGCTATGCCGTCGTCCGGTACGTGGACCGCATGGACCTCGCCTTCGCCCTCGCCGACTTCGTGGTGTCGCGCTCGGGTGCCGCGACCGTCAGTGAGATCAACGCCCTCGGCATCCCCGCCGTGTACGTGCCTTACGCGGTCGGCAACGGCGAGCAGAGCATGAACGCCGCCGCGGCCGTCCGAGCCGGGGCCGCGCTGCTCATCGCCGACGCCGATCTCACGCCCGACCGGGTCCGCGCCGAGATCGTCCCGCTGCTCGCCGACGAGGACCGGCGGACCGCGATGCGCGATGCGGCGGCGCGCACCGGCATCCGGACCGGGACCGAGAACGTGATCGCCCTCGTCGACCGGGCTCTCGCCCGCTGAGCCGCGCCCGGTCCTGTCGCGGCGCGTCCGCCCGCCGAGGCTCCGTCGGCCGCGCCCCCAGCGCGCCGGGGCCGACGCGCAGGATCGGCGACGTAAACTCGCAGACGCCATGATCAGACCCGACCTGAGCCTCCCCATCCCCGAGACCATCACCTCCGCGCACTTCATCGGCGTGGGGGGGTCGGGCATGTCCGGACTCGCCCGCATGTTCCTCGACCGCGGTATCCGGGTCTCCGGCTCCGACCGTTCCGACAGTGCCGCCCTGCGCGACCTCGCCGCCCGAGGTGCGACCGTGCACGTCGGGCACGACGCCGCCCACCTGGGCGACGCCGACACCGTCGTCCACACGGGTGCGATCTGGCCCGAGAACCCCGAGTTCGTCACCGCCAAAGAGCGCGGGCTGCACGTGATCCACCGCTCGCAGGCGCTGCACTGGCTCATCGGCGGTCGTCGCCTCGTCTCGGTCGCGGGTGCCCACGGCAAGACCACCTCGACCGGCATGATCGTGACCGCCCTGCGCGCCCTCGAGGTCGACCCGACCTTCGTCAACGGCGGTGTCATCGCCGACCTCGGCGCGTCCAGCGGAACCGGCTCCGACGACCTCGTCGTGATCGAGGCCGACGAGTCCGACGGCACGTTCGAGCTCTACGACACCTCGGTCGCGCTCATCACCAACGTCGACCCCGACCACCTCGACCACTACGGCTCGCGCGACGCCTTCGACGCGGCCTTCGCCCGCTTCGCGAACGCGGCCCGCGAGGCCGTCGTGATCTCGGCCGACGATCCCGGCGCGCGTTCCGTGCGCGAGCGCATCACCCACGCGAACGTCGTCACGTTCGGCGAGGACGCCGCAGCCGACCTCCGCCTCAGCGGCATCCGCACCGACGGACCCGTCGCCTTCACCCTCTCCGCCGACGGCGAGAGCGTCGACGTGCACCTGCGGGTGCCGGGCGCCCACAACGCGGTCAACGCCGCCGGCGCGGTCGCCGTGCTGCGCGTGCTCGGGCACTCGCTGTCCGATGCGGCACGCGCGGTCGAGGGCTTCGGCGGCACGGTCCGCCGTTTCGAGCTGCACGGCGTGCAGCAGGGCGTCAGCGTGTACGACGACTACGCGCACCACCCGACCGAGGTCGCCGCGGCGCTGTCCGCGGCGCGAACGGTCGTGGGCAAGGGGCGCATCATCGCGATCCAGCAGCCCCACACGTACTCGCGCACGCAGGAGATGTACCGCGAGTTCGCCGAGGTGCTCGAGTCGCACGCCGACCACACCGTCATGCTCGACGTGTACGGGGCCCGTGAAGACCCGGTGCCCGGGGTCACCGGAGAGCTCGTCAGCGGCGCGTTCGCCGATCCGTCCCACGTGCACTACGTCCCCGACTGGCAGGCGGCGGCCGATTACACGGCTCGGATCGCCCGACCGGGTGACTACGTCATCACCCTCGGGTGCGGCAACGTCTACCAGATCATCCCCCAGGTGCTCGAGGCGCTGTCCCGCACCGAGGCCGCGGCGGTCTGACCGTGGAGCGGCCGTCGCCCCTGCCGTCCTCGCCGGAGTCCGCTCGCCGTGCGAAGGCTGCTCGGGCCTCGATGCCCCGGCAGACGGCATCCGTCGACGAGACCTCCGCGGTCGACACCCGCGCGCGTCCGCTCGACGGCGGCTTCGCCGCGGAGGATCCGGATGCCGGGGGAGCGGGGCTGCGCGATGTGTGGCGGGCCTCGCGGGCCCGGCGGCGGGCGCTCTCCGCGGAGGTGCGCCGCTTCACGGTGCGCCAGCGGCGTCGTCGGAACATCTGGATCGGTGTGATCTCGGCGTTCCTCGTCATGGGCCTCGGTACGGCGGGCGTGGCGTACAGCCCGCTCTTCGCCGTCGAGAAGATCGACGTGGTCGGCACCTCGCAGCTCGACCCGGCGGCGGTGTCCGCCGCCCTGGGCGACCAGGTCGGCGTCCCGCTCGCGATGGTCGACGACAGCGCCGTGAAGGCGGCGCTCGTGCGCTTCCCGCTCGTGGAGTCGTACACCCTCGAGGCGCGCCCGCCCCACGACCTCGTGGTGCGCATCGTCGAGCGGACCCCCATCGGCGCCATGCAGTCCGCGGCGGGTTTCACGGTGGTGGATGCCGCCGGGGTGGCGCTGTCGACGACGCCCGACGCCCCCGCCGGTCAGCCCGTGCTCGACATCGCCGGCGGAACGGATTCGACGGCCTTCCGCGCCGCGGGTCGCGTGGTGCGCTCCCTGCCGGATGCCGTGCGGGCGCAGGTGACGGCCGTATCGGCCTCGACGCCCGACGACGTGACGCTGACGCTCGGCGCGTCGGGGTCGAAGGTCGTGTGGGGGAGCGCCGACCGCTCGGCCGAGAAGGCGGTGGTGCTCGACCGCCTGATGCAGAAGAGCCCGCCGGACAAGGCCAAGGAGTACGACGTGACGTCGCCCGAGGCGGGCGTCGTCCGCTGATCTTCGAGGCGATGTTCCAACACGCCGCGTGTCGGGCGGGCGGGGTCGGATCCGCCGCCTACCTTCGAGCTAAGGAATTGCATACCGGGCAATTCTTTAACCCTCAACATGAGGTTTAAAGTTTCGGGTTCGGGGACAAACGGAGGCCGGCATGAGCCACAACCAGAACTACCTCGCCGTGATCAAGGTCGTCGGTGTGGGCGGGGGCGGCGTCAACGCTGTCAACCGCATGATCGAGCTCGGCCTTCGCGGCGTGGAGTTCATCGCGATCAACACCGACGCGCAGGCGCTGCTGATGAGCGACGCCGACGTCAAGCTCGACGTCGGTCGTGAGCTCACCCGCGGCCTCGGCGCCGGCGCCGATCCCGAGGTCGGCCGACGCGCCGCCGAGGATCACGCCGAAGAGATCGAAGAGGCGCTCCGCGGCGCCGACATGGTCTTCGTCACAGCGGGTGAGGGCGGCGGAACCGGCACCGGCGGCGCCCCCGTCGTCGCCAAGATCGCCAAGTCGATCGGCGCCCTGACCATCGGTGTCGTGACCAAGCCCTTCTCGTTCGAGGGCCGTCGTCGCCAGAGCCAGGCCGAGGGCGGGGTGCAGCGCCTGAAAGAAGAGGTCGACACCCTCATCGTCGTCCCGAACGACCGCCTGCTCGAGATCAGCGACCGCGGCATCTCGATGATCGAGGCGTTCGCCACGGCCGACCAGGTGCTGCTCGCCGGTGTCCAGGGCATCACCGACCTCATCACGACCCCCGGTCTCATCAACCTCGACTTCGCCGACGTCAAGTCGGTCATGCAGGGGGCAGGCTCCGCACTCATGGGCATCGGCTCGTCCCGCGGCGCCGACCGTGCGATCAAGGCCGCCGAGCTCGCCGTCGAGTCCCCGCTCCTCGAGGCCTCGATCGAGGGTGCGCACGGCGTGCTGCTGTCGATCCAGGGTGGCTCGAACCTCGGCATCTTCGAGATCAACGACGCCGCCCAGCTGGTGAAGGAGGCCGCGCACCCCGAGGCCAACATCATCTTCGGTACGGTCATCGACGACACGCTCGGCGACGAGGTGCGGGTCACCGTCATCGCCGCCGGTTTCGATGGGGGAGAGCCCTCGCTTCGGATCGACGCGGTCGGCGCCCAGCGCCCGGTCTCGGCGCCCGTCGTGCCCGTCATCCCCGCCGACGACGTCGCCCGCGACCTCGACGCGGCCGAGGAGCAGAAGGCGGCGACCGAGCGCGCGCCCGAGCGTCGCCCCGAGCCGGCACCCGTCACGGCCCGCGTGCCCGAGACCTCGTACGACGGCGGCTACGCCGACGACGACCTCGACGTGCCCGACTTCCTGAAGTAAGAACCAACGGTACGACGAGCGGGTCCGGTGTCCACCGGGCCCGCTCTCGTCGTCGAAGGAGCAGCATGGACACCGCCCTTGCCGAGCGACTCGCCGCCGTCGACGAGCGCATCCGAGACGCCGCCCGCGCCGCGCACCGCGACCCCGGCGAGATCACCCGCATCGTGGTCACGAAATTCCACCCGGCATCCCTCGTCACCGAACTGCACGCGCTGGGAGTCCGGCACGTGGGCGAGAACCGGCAACAGGAACTCACGGCCAAACGCGCGGAGCTCGACGGGCTCGCGGATCTCACCTGGCACTTCATCGGCCAGGCCCAGACCAACAAGGCGCGCGCGGTGCGGGCGGGAGCGGATGCCGTTCACTCGGTCGACCGATCCCGCATCGCCGACGCGCTGCACGCCGCCGGCGCCGAGGGCGACCTCCTCGACGTCCTCGTGCAGGTGAACCTCACCGACGACCCCGGTCGCGGGGGAGTCGTCCCCGACGCCGTCGAAGAACTGGCCGCCCACGTGGCGGGGCTGTCGACCCTGCGGCTGCGCGGGGTGATGGCCGTCGCTCCACTCGACGAAGAACCCGCTCGCGCGTTCGAGCGACTGCACCGTTGCGCCGACGCGGTGCGCTCCGTCGTCCCCGACGCGCGGTGGATCTCGGCGGGCATGACCGGCGATTTCCCCGAGGCGATCGCAATGGGCGCGACACACCTGCGGATCGGCTCCGCAATCACGGGCCCGAGGCCCCCGCGCGACTAGCCTCGGACCAGACGAGCGAACGGAGGATGCGATGTCGAACCCCCTCAAGAAGACGATGGTGTACCTGGGCCTCGCCGACGAGGAAGATACCTATGAGGAGACGGCGCCGCAGCCCATCGCGCGCAAGCAGCCCACAGCTGCTGCTCCCCTCGAGAAGGCCGCGCCGGTGACCCCCCTGCACCGTCCCGCCGTGGTGCGCCAGCCCGCGGCCGGACCCGTGAGTGAGATCCTCACGGTGCACCCCAAGCAGTATCGCGACGCGCAGACGATCGCCGAGAACTTCCGCGAGGGAATCCCGGTCATCATCAACCTGTCGCAGATGAGCGACGCCGACGCGCGTCGCCTGATCGACTTCGCGAGCGGACTCTCGCTCGGGCTGTACGGACGCATCGAGCGGGTGACGAGCAAGGTGTTCCTGCTCTCGCCCGAGAACATCGCCGTCTCCGGCGACGGTGCGATCGCGCAGGCCGATCCCGAGGCTGCGCCCTTCGCGTCCCAGTAACAGTGGCCGTTCTGAGCCTCGTCGGCTCCATCCTCAGTGCGGTCCTGTTCATCTTCATCGTGCTGCTTCTCGCGCGCCTCGTGCTCGAGTACATCCCGATGTTCAACCGGGAGTGGCGCCCTCGCGGCGTCACCCTCGTGTTGGCAGAGATCGTCTACACCGTGACGGACCCGCCCATCAAGCTGATCCGTCGTTTCATCCCCCCCCTGCGCATCGGGGGGATCGCGATCGATTTCGGTTTCGCGATCGTGATGTTCGTCTGCTTCATGCTGTTGAGCGTGACGCGGTCCCTCGCGGCCGTGTGACGCCCCGCCGCCGCTTCTTCACCCGTGATCTTCGACACCGGCGGAGGGCGGCGGCTATGCTGTTCCGAAGCGGTACGCCCCGGTGCGACACCCCCACAGTTCCGACATCAGAGCTCTCGAAAGAGGAAACACCATGGCACTGACCCCCGATGACGTCGTCACCAAGCAGTTCCAGCACGTGCGCTTCAAGGAGGGTTTCGACCCCGACGAGGTCGACGACTTCCTCGACGAGATCGTCGTCGAGTGGCGCAAGACGATCGCCGAGAACGAAGAGCTGAAGACCAAGCTCGCGGCGTACGAGTCCGGCGGGGCCGCTCCGGCCGCCGCCGAAGCCCCCGCCGAGGCCCCCAAGGTCGAAGAGCCGGTCGTCGCCGAGACGCCCGCTCCGGCACCCGTCGCCTCCACCCCGTCGCACGACGCCGAGCCCGCCGCCCAGAGCGCCGGCATCATCGAGCTCGCGCAGCGTCTGCACGACGAGCACGTCGCCGAGGGTAAGGCCCAGCGCGACCAGCTCATCGGCGAGGCGCAGGCCCAGGCGGCATCCATCGTCGCCGAGGCCGAGCAGAAGGGCCGCGAAGAGCGCGCCCGTCTCGAGAAGGAGCGCACCACGCTCGAGGGTCGCATCACCGAGCTGCGCAACTTCGAGCGCGACTACCGCTCGCAGCTGCGTTCGTACATCGAGGGTCAGCTCCGCGACCTCGACACCACCGCGACGTCCTCGGGCTCGACGCCGGTGTCGGCGATCGGTCTGTAGGCCGACTCTTTGCGCAGTCGACCTCCTCTGCGTACGGCGGCGGCCGGCGTCACCATCGCGATTCTCGCGGTGCTGGTGCTGGCCGCCGACCAGTTTGCGAAGAACGCCGCGATCGCCGCTCTCCCCTCGGAGCGCGTGGTCCCGATCATCGGCGACTTCCTGCAGTTCTATCTCGTCCGTAACCCCGGTGCGGCGTTCTCGCTCGGCGAGGGCGTCACGTGGGTGTTCACGATCGCCCTCGCGGTCGTCGCGTGCGTGATCGTCTACCTCGGCGTCCGTCGCGTGCGTTCGCGTCTGTGGGCAGTCGTTCTGGGGCTGCTCCTCGGCGGTGTGCTGGGCAACCTCACCGACCGCCTCATCCGCGAACCCGGCTTCCCCGTGGGGCACGTCGTGGACTTCATCTCGACACCCTGGATGATGCCCGCGATCTACAACGTCGCCGACATGTTCATCGTCACGATGATGATCTCGGTGGCGGTCCTCGTGCTGTTCGGGCTGAAGCTCGACGGCTCGCGCGAGACCAAGGCGTCCCGAGCCGCGGCGGAGTCCGCCGACGGCGCGGTCGATGCTCCGGCCGACCCGGGCGCCCGCTGACATGGAGTCGCGGAGCCTGCCCGTCCCCGACGGGCTCGACGGGACGCGTATCGACCAGGGTCTGGCCAAGATGCTCGGGTTCTCCCGCACGTTCGCGGCCGAGGTCGCCGACGCGGGCGGGGTGAGCGTCGACGGTCGGGTGGCCGGGCGCTCCGATCGTCTGCGCGCCGGCACCTGGCTGAACGTCGAGTGGGAGCCCAAGCGCGAACCCGAGATCGTGCCGGTCGCGGTCCCCGACCTCGGGATCGTGCACGACGACGACGACATCGTCGTGGTCGACAAGCCCGCGGGCGTCGCCGCGCACCCCTCTGTGGGGTGGGACGGTCCGACCGTGCTCGGGGCCCTCGCCGCGGCCGGATTCCGCATCGCCACGAGCGGCCCCGCCGAGCGGCGCGGCGTCGTGCACCGCCTCGACGCGGGGACGAGCGGGCTCATGGTGGTCGCCAAGACCGAGCGCGCGTACACGCTGCTCAAGAGCGCCTTCAAAGAGCGCGAGGTCGACAAGATCTACCACGCTGTCGTGCAGGGGCACCCGGACCCGCTCGCCGGCACCATCGACGCGCCGATCGGGCGGCATCCGCACCACTCGTGGAAGTTCGCCGTGACCCCGGACGGCAAGGACTCGGTGACCCACTACGAGACGCTCGAGGCCTTCCCTCGCGCCTCTCTGCTCGAGATCCACCTCGAGACCGGCCGCACTCATCAGATCCGCGTGCACATGGCGGCGCACCGCCACCCCTGCGCCGGAGACCCGCTGTACGGCGCGGACCCGACCCTGTCCGCACGCCTCGGGCTGACGCGGCAGTGGCTGCACGCGCATCGCCTGGCGTTCACGCACCCCGGCACGGGGGAATGGGTCGAGTTCGAATCGCCCTACCCGGCGGATCTGGCGCACGCCCTCGAGCTGCTCGGCGACGGGGCCTGAGGGCGCCCCTCCGCGACGATCGGCGGAGGGGATGCCACCACCCGGCGACGCGCCCGGGTCGGCGCGTCGAACTGGGCGCGGGCTGCGAACTTCAGCGGTCGATGTCGGAGGCCGAACGTAGACTCGACCCGTGGCAGCTGACTCCTTCGTTCACCTTCACGTGCACAGCGAGTATTCGATGCTCGATGGCGCGGCCCGCATCGGTCCGATGGTCCAAGAGGCCGTCAAACAGGGCATGCCGGCCATCGCCGTGACCGACCACGGCAACACGTTCGCGGCCTACGAGTTCTACAAGACGGCGAAAGACGCCGGCATCAAGCCGATCATCGGCATCGAGGCCTACGTCACCCCCGGAACCCACCGTTCCGACAAGACCCGTGTCCGCTGGGGTACTCCCGAGCAGCAGAGCGACGACGTCTCGGGTTCGGGCGCGTACACGCACATGACCCTGCTGTCCGAGACCACGCAGGGCATGCACAACCTCTTCCGCCTGTCGTCCAAGGCGAGCATGGAGGGCTACTACTTCAAGCCCCGCATGGACCGCGAACTGCTGCAGACCTACAGCAAGGGCCTGATCGCGACGACCGGGTGTCCCTCGGGCGAAGTGCAGACGCGTCTGCGCCTCGGGCAGTACGAGGCCGCCCGGGCCGCCGCCGCCGAGTTCCAGGACATCTTCGGCAAAGACAACTACTTCGCCGAGATCATGGACCACGGTCTGTCGATCGAGCGGCGCGTCATGGGCGACCTGCTGAAGCTGTCGAAAGATCTCGGCATCCCGTTGCTCGGCACGAACGACCTCCACTACACGCACCAGCACGACGCGACGAGTCACGCCGCCCTGTTGTGCGTGCAGTCGGGCTCGACGCTCGACGACCCGAAGCGCTTCAAGTTCGACGGCGACGGTTACTACGTCAAGTCACCCGCCGAGATGCGCCAGGTGTTCCGCGACCACCCCGAGGCGTGCGACAACACGCTGCTGATCGCCGAGCGCTGCGACGTCGAGTTCGACACCTCCGCCAACTACATGCCGCGGTTCCCCGTCCCCGAGGGCGAGACCGAGGGCAGCTGGATGATCAAAGAGGTCGAGAACGGCCTCAACGACCGGTACCCCGGGGGCATCCCCGACGCGGTGCGCAAGCAGGCCGAGTACGAGACCGACGTCATCCTGCAGATGGGGTTCCCGGGCTACTTCCTCGTGGTCGCCGATTTCATCAACTGGGCCAAGGACAACGGGATCCGCGTGGGTCCTGGCCGAGGCTCGGGTGCCGGGTCGATGGTCGCGTACGCGATGAAGATCACCGACCTCGACCCCCTGCAGCACGGCCTGATCTTCGAGCGGTTCCTCAACCCCGACCGCGTCTCCATGCCCGACTTCGACGTCGACTTCGACGACCGTCGCCGCGGCGAGGTCATCCAGTACGTCACCGAGAAGTACGGCGACGAGCGCGTCGCGCAGATCGTGACGTACGGCACGATCAAGGCCAAGCAGGCCCTGAAGGACGCCGGTCGCGTGCTGGGCTTCCCCTTCAGCATGGGCGACCGCCTCACCAAGGCCATGCCCCCGGCCGTGATGGGCAAGGACATGCCGCTCGACGGCATGTTCAACCCCGAGCACCCGCGGTACAAAGAGGCGAGCGAGTTCCGCACCCTCATCGAGACCGACGCCGAGGCCAAGACGGTGTTCGACACCGCCCTCGGGCTCGAGAACCTGAAGCGCCAGTGGGGCGTGCACGCCGCAGGCGTCATCATGTCGAGCGAGCCGCTGATCGACATCATCCCGATCATGCGCCGCGAGCAGGACGGCCAGATCGTCACGCAGTTCGACTACCCGGCATGCGAGTCGCTCGGTCTGATCAAGATGGACTTCCTGGGGCTGCGCAACCTCACGATCATCAACGACGCGCTCGACAACATCGAGGCCAACCGCGGCCACCCCCTCGTGCTCGAAGACCTCGACCTCGACGACGCGGCGTCGTACGAGCTGCTCGCGCGCGGAGACACGCTCGGGGTGTTCCAGCTCGACGGCGGGCCCATGCGCTCGCTCCTGCGCCTCATGAGACCCGACAACTTCGAGGACATCTCGGCGGTGCTCGCGCTCTACCGCCCGGGCCCGATGGGCGTGAACTCGCACATCAACTACGCGCTGCGCAAGAACAAGCAGCAGGAGATCGAGCCGATCCACCCCGAGCTCGAAGAGCCTCTCGCCGACATCCTCGACACCACCTACGGCCTGATCGTCTACCAGGAGCAGGTGATGGCGGTCGCCCAGCGCGTCGCCGGGTACACCCTCGGTCAGGCCGACCTCTTGCGTCGCGCGATGGGTAAGAAGAAGAAGAGCGAGCTCGACAAGCAGAAAGAGATCTTCTTCGGCGGTATGACCGAGCGCGGGTTCGGCGACGTCGCGCAGCAGACGCTCTGGAAGGTGCTCGAGTCGTTCGCCGACTACGCCTTCAACAAGGCGCACACCGCGGCCTACGGGCTCGTGTCGTACTGGACGGCCTACCTCAAGGCGCACTACCCGGCCGAGTACATGGCCGCCCTGCTCACGAGCGTCGGGGACTCGAAGGACAAGATGGCGGTCTACCTCAACGAGTGCCGCCGCATGGGCATCAAGGTGCTCCCGCCCGACGTCAACGAGTCGATCCGGTACTTCGCGGCCGTCGGCGAAGACATCCGCTTCGGCCTCGGCGCCGTCCGCAACGTGGGCACCAACGTCGTCGACGGGATCGTGGCGTCACGGCAAGAGGCCAAGTACACGTCGTTCCACGACTTCCTCGCGAAGGTCCCCGCGCACGCGGCGAACAAGCGCACCGTCGAGTCGCTCATCAAGGCCGGGGCGTTCGATTCGCTCGGGTCCACGCGCCGTGCGCTCATCGAGGTGCACGAAGACGCCTGCGAGGGCGCCGTGATCGACAAGAAGCGCGAGGCGAACGGCGAGGTCGGCTTCGACTTCGACTCGCTGTGGGACGAACCCCAACAGGTCGTCAAGGTGCCCGAACGGCCCGAGTGGACCAAGAAGGACAAATTGGCGTTCGAGCGAGAGATGCTCGGCCTGTACGTGTCCGACCACCCGTTGGCCGGTCTCGAGGTGCCCCTCGCGAAGCACGCGTCCACCTCGATCCACGACCTGCTCGCTTCCGAAGACGTGCAGGACGGCGACCAGGTGACGGTCGCCGGTCTGCTGACGAGCGTGCAGCACCGCGTCGCGAAGCAGAGCGGAAACCCCTACGGCATGGTCACCGTCGAGGACTTCAACGGCGAGGTGACCGTGATGTTCATGGGCAAGACCTACGCGGAATTCGCTCCGATCCTGCAGGGCGATTCGATCCTCGTGGTCCGCGGACGCGTCTCGCGTCGCGACGACGGACTCAACCTGCACGCCCAGAGCGCCTTCGCCCCCGACCTCGAAGGCCTCGACGACGCGGGCGGACTCACCCTCGTCGTTCCCGAGCAGCGCGCGAACGAGGCGCTCGTCGGCGAGCTCGCGCGGATGCTGCAACGTCACTCCGGATCGACCGAGGTCGTCCTCAAGTTGCACAAAGGCGGCACCGCCAAGGTGTTCGAGGTGCCGATGCCCGTTCGCGTGACCGCCGACCTGTTCGGCGAGCTCAAGGGCCTCCTCGGCCCGAACTGCCTCGGTTGACCCGCGCGCCCCCGCGGCGCGTTTCAACCCCAGCTCGTTCTGGACACCCCCTGGTTAGGATGACCGGGCGCTTGCCGCCCTCCGAAAGGACCACCGTGACCGATTCGACCCCCCACGACGGCTTCACGCCCACCGACCCCGATCGCCTCGACGGCCCCCGTGTCGACGAGAGCGCGCCCTCCGAACCCACCGGTGCCCGCCGACAGGGCACGGGCGATCGCGCCGCCGACGCGGGCGACACCTTCACCCACGACACCGGCGCCGTCGATGCCGGGTCCCGCGGTGCCTCTCTTCCGGCCGCGGCGCACGCCAACGCCCACACGGGTAGCCGTCCCGTCGTCGACGGCCGTGACGCCCGCCCGAACTACGGTGTCGGTCCGTTCTCGGTCCGGGAGGTCGCCCTGCTCGGCATCTGGGTCGTCGCGTTCCTCGTCTCGTTCTTCCGCACTAACATCCTCGAGTCCGGTTCGAGCGTCCTGATCGGCGGGGCGAACGTCTGGCTCTCGGGCCTGTGGTGGATCCCCGCGATCGCCCTGCCGACCGTCGCCGTGGGACTGGTGGTGCTCCGTCGCCTCTCCCCGCAGGGCATCCGCCGCGTCGGCTCGCTCGGCATCGACCAGTTCGCCTCGGTCGCGTTCACGATCTCCGCCCTCGTGTGGGTCTCGTGGGTGTGGGACGCCGTCGCCGTGTACGCCTCGAACACCGTCTGGACGCGTTCCTGGGTCATCTGGGTCGAGGCCGTCCTGCTGCTGGCGGGTGTGGTCCTCACGGTCTTCGCGCCTTTCATCCCGCCGTTCTCCGCCGACTTCCGCGACCGTGAAGAAATCCCCGCTCATCGCAACGCGCGACCCATCCGCCCGGTCGTCGCGCGCCCGCGCACGCCCCGCACGCCCTCGACCCCGGGCTCCGCGCGTGCCGCCGCCGCCCACTCGAGCGCCCACGTCGACGCGGATGCCCCTACGCCCGGCACCTACACCGGCTCGACCGACCTGGCGCACGACCCCGCGCCCGCGACGAGCGTGCTCCCCGCTCACTCCGACGCCAACGACACCGACGTCTTCGCGCCGCTGCGCGCCGATGACGATCGTGACGACGCGGACGCTCATGATGACCACTCGCGCTGGGCTGCCCCGGCCGGCGACGAGCCCACGGCCGAGCAGCGTGCCGCGCACGACGACCACCCGCACGCGCAGGCGTTCTGGGCGCTGGCTCCCGAGGAGCGCGAGATCGTCGACGACTACGGCACGCCGATCTTCCGGATTGGGCCGACGGCGTGGGCGCTCGTGATCGAGGATCGCGGCGAGACGTTCGTCGTCCGTCACGACGACGGCCGCATCGGTTACCTGCACGACGTCTCCGGCGTCACGCGCGGCTGAGCAGAGCCTGCGAGCCGCCCGCCCCGCGCGAGGCGGCTCGCAGGCGCCGGTAGCCTTGAAGACATGCTTCGCACGATCGATCTCCGCGGCCGCGTGCTCTCGCCGGCCGAGCTCCTGGCCGTCGTCCCGCGGGCCGACGCCGCGCGCGACGAGGCCCTCGCCACCGCGGCGCGTCTCGTCGACGACGTCGCGCGCCGGGGCGAAGAAGCACTCCGCGAGCAGGCCGCCCGTTTCGACCGGGTGAGCGACCACGCCCTCCGCGTGCCCGCGGACCACCTCGATGAGGCACTGCGCGATCTCGATCCCGGCATCCGTGCCGCTCTGGACGAGGCGATCGTGCGCGTGCGCAAGGCCTCCGCCGCCCAGGTACCCGCGCCGGTCGTCACCGAACTCGGCGAGGGTGCGCGCGTGACGCAGCGGTGGCAGCCGGTGCGACGCGTCGGACTCTACGTCCCGGGTGGCAAGGCCGTGTACCCCTCGAGCGTCGTGATGAACACCGTGCCCGCGCAGGTCGCGGGTGTGCGCGAGGTCGCCCTCGCATCCCCGCCGCAGGCGGCGTTCGGCGGCCGCGTGCACCCCGTCATCCTGGCCGCCGCCAAGCTCCTGGGTGTCACCGAGGTCTACGCGATGGGGGGAGCGGGTGCCATCGGCGCCTTCGCCTACGGGGTGGCCGAGATCGGGCTCGACCCGGTCGACGTCGTGACCGGGCCCGGCAACAACTTCGTCGCCTCCGCCAAGCGCGCCGTGGCCGGTCGCGTCGGCACCGACTCCGAGGCCGGGGCGACCGAGATCCTCGTCGTCGCCGACGACAGTGCGGTCCCCGCTCTCGTCGCGGCCGATCTCGTCAGCCAGGCCGAGCACGACGAGCAGGCCTCGGCCGTGCTGGTCACCGACTCCGTCGACGTGGCAGAGGCCGTCCGGGCCGCACTGCCCGAGCGCGTCGCCGCGACCCGCCACACCGAGCGCGTGACGGCGGCGTTCCACGGGCCGCAGTCGGCGGTCGTCCTGGTCGACGACCTCGCCCAGGCGACAGCGTTCAGCAACGCCTACGCCCCCGAGCACCTCGAGCTGCACCTCGCCGACCCGCGTCCCGAGGATTTCGTGAACGCCGGAGCCGTGTTCGTCGGCCCGTACACGCCGGTCAGCCTCGGCGACTACCTCGCCGGCAGCAACCACGTGCTCCCGACCGGGGGACAGGCGCGGTACGGAGCGGGGCTGTCGGCGGCGACCTTCCTGCGCCCGCAGCAGGTCGTCGAGTACGACCGAGAGGCCCTCGCCCGGGTGCGCGACGCCATCGTCACCCTGGCCGACGCCGAAGCGCTCCCCGCGCACGGCGAGGCCGTGACCGCGCGCTTCGACGCGTAGTCTGGCGGCGTCATGCACTGTCCCTTCTGCCGCAACCCGGACTCCCGCGTCATCGATTCGCGCACCAGCGACGACGGCCTCAGCATTCGCCGCCGTCGCCAGTGCCCGAAGTGCGGGGGGCGCTTCTCGACCGTCGAGACCGCGAGTCTCAACGTGATCAAACGCTCCGGGGTCGTCGAGCCGTTCAGTCGCGAGAAGGTGATGTCCGGCGTCCGCAAGGCGTGCCAGGGGCGACCGGTGACCGACGCCGACCTGGCGGTACTCGCCCAGCAGGTCGAAGAGAACATCCGCCAGACCGGTTCGTCGCAGATCGAGGCGAACGAGATCGGCCTGTCGATCCTCGGCCCGCTGCGAGAGCTCGACGAGGTCGCTTACCTGCGCTTCGCCAGCGTCTACCAGGCGTTCGATTCGCTCGACGACTTCGACGCCGCGATCGCGCAGCTGCGCGCCGACCACGCGGAGCGTTCCTCCGGGCGGGCCGGCGAGTCCGACCCGGTCCAGTAATCTGGCGGGGATGTATCCCCTTCTCTTCCGTACGGTCCTGACCCGCTTCGATCCCGAGTTCGCGCACCATCTCGGCGCCCTCGTCATCCGTGTCGCGGGCGTGGAGCCGGTGGCATCCCTCGTCCGTCGCTTCACGGCGCCCGCGCCCGCGCAGCGCGTGCACGCTCTGGGACTGACGTTCGATTCGCCGTTCGGCGTCGCCGCGGGCTTCGACAAGAACGTCACGATGGTCGGCGGCCTCGGCGCCCTCGGCTTCGGTCACGTCGAGGTGGGGACGATCACCGCCCTCGCGCAGCCCGGCAACCCGCGGCCCCGCCTGTTCCGGCTCGTCGCCGACCGCGCGGTGATCAACCGCATGGGTTTCAACAACGACGGAGCGGTCGCCGCCGCGGCGAAGCTGCGCCGCCTGCGACGAGCCCGTCGGCGCCCGGTGATCGGGGTGAACATCGGCAAGAGTCGTGTGGTCGCCGTCGACGACGCCACGACCGACTACGTCCGCAGTGCCCGTCTGCTGGCTCCGCTCGCCGACTACCTCGTCGTCAACGTGTCCTCGCCGAACACGCCCGGTCTGCGAGGCCTGCAGGCGGTCGAGACGCTGCGTCCGTTGCTGACGGAGGTTCGGGATGCCGCGGGCGACACGCCCCTGCTCGTGAAGATCGCTCCGGACCTCGATGACGCCGAGGTGCAGGACATCGCGCGTCTCGCCGTCGATGCCGGACTCTCGGGGATCATCGCGACCAACACGACGATCGCGCGCACGGGACTTTCGACCGATGCCGCGAAGGTCGAGGCGATGGGCGCCGGTGGACTGTCGGGGGCGCCGCTCAAGGCCCGCGCCGCCGAGGTGCTGCGGCTGGTGCGCGCCGCGGTGCCGGAGGAGTTCGTCGTGATCTCGGCCGGGGGAGTGGAGACCGCCGACGACGTCCGCGAGCGTCTCGCGGCCGGGGCGACGCTCGTGCAGGGGTACACCGGGTTCTTGTACCGCGGTCCGCTGTGGGCCCGGCAGATCAACCGCGGTCTCGCTCGCGCCCGCTGAGGCTCCGCCGCGCGTTCACGCCCACGCAGAAGCGGCGCGCCCGAGGGCGCGCCGCTTCGTCGAAGAGGGACCGGGTCAGACCGGGTACTGTCCGCGCTTGACCTGGGCCTTGGGCAGGCGCATGAAGCGCATCTGGACGGTGCGCATCGCGGCGTACCAGCCGAGGCCCTTCTCGAGTCGGCCTTCGCCGAACTTCTCTTTGGCGGCCCGCTTGATGCGGATCGAGGTGATGATCATGTCGCCGACGACGAAGAGGATGAAGATCCACAGCGCGACGAACGACCAGTACTGGAAGAACGACACGGGGATCAGGGTCGCCACGATGACGAGGATCATGAACGGCATCACGCCCTCGCCGAGGTGCCAGCCGGCGTCGACGAAGTCGCGGGCGAAGCGGCGCTGCGGGCCGCGGTCGCGGACGGGCAGATACTTCTCTTCACCGGCGGCCATGCCGATGCGGGCCTTCTCGCGTTGAGCGGCGAGCTCTGCGCGTGCGCGGGCCTTGGCCTCTTTGGTGTCGGGCACGAGGGGGCGCTTGCGGGCGGCCTCCTGCTCGGCGCGCGACGGGGTCGCGCGGCCCTTGCCCGAACCGAGCTCCGTCGGCTCGACGGGGGTGTCGTTGGGTGCGGGTGCGGGGGACTTGGCCACGGAAAACCTCGGTGCTTCGCTGATCGGGAGATTTAAGATTACCCGCATGACCCTCGACCTGTCCCGGCAGGACGCTGTGCAAAAAGCAGCGGACGCCGGCATCCCCTCCGCCCTCTCCGACCTCGGCTCCCTCGTTCGCATCCCCTCGATCGCGTGGCCGGCCTTCGACCAGTCCGCGCTCGTGAAGAGCGCCGACGCCGTGGCCGCCCTCCTCGAGGGCACCGGCGTCTTCGAGGCGGTCGAGGTCAAGCGCGCGGCGATCCCCGGAACCGACGAGTTCGGCCAGCCCGCCGTGCTCGCAACCCGTGCGGCCCGCAATGGGCGCCCGACCGTGCTGCTGTACGCACACCACGACGTGCAGCCTCCCGGAGACGAGGCGCTCTGGGACTCGCCGCCGTTCGAGCCGACCGTCCGCGACGGGCGTCTCTACGGCCGGGGGGCCGCCGACGACAAGGCCGGCATCATGGCCCACGTGGGCGCCATCCGCGCCGTGTCCGAGGTCCTCGGCGACGACCTCGACCTCGGCCTCGCCGTCTTCATCGAGGGGGAGGAGGAGTACGGCTCGCGCTCCTTCGGCCAGTTCCTCGCCGACAACGCCGAGGTGCTCCGCTCGGACGTCATCGTCGTGGCCGACTCGGGCAACTGGGACGAGCGCACCCCCGGCCTCACCGTCTCTCTCCGCGGAAACGCGCGCTTCACCCTGACCGTCCGCACCCTCGAGCACGCGTCCCACTCCGGGATGATGGGCGGAGCGGTCCCGGATGCCATGCTCGCCACCGTCAAGCTCCTCGCGACCCTGTGGGACGACGACGGCGCCGTCGCGGTCGAGGGCCTCGCGGTGCGAGACGCCGAGACCCCGGACTACGACGAGGCGACGCTGCGCGCGGAGTCCGGCCTCCTCGAGGGCGTGCGCCCGATCGGGCGCGACTCGATCCTCAGCCGCATCTGGAACAAGCCGTCCATCACGATCACCGGATGGGATGCCACCCCGGTCGAGGCGGCATCCAACACCCTCTCCCCACAGACGAGCGTCGTCATCAGCGCGCGGGTCGCTCCCGGGCAGGACGCGCAGGAGGCTTTCGCCGCGATCGAGGCGCACCTGCGCGCGCACGCCCCCTTCGGTGCGCAGCTCGAGTTCACCGACGTCGACTGCGGCGACTCCTTCCTGGTCGACACCAGCGGATGGGCCGTCGAAGAGGCTCGTGCCTCCTTCGCGGACGGATACGGCGTCGACTCGGTCGACGTCGGCATCGGGGGATCGATCCCGTTCATTTCGGACCTCGTCCGCGAGTTCCCCGAGGCGCAGATCCTCGTGACCGGGGTCGAGGACCCGCACGCGCGGGCGCACAGCCCGAACGAGTCGCTGCACCTCGAGACCTTCCGCAACGCGCTCGTCTCGGAGGCGCTGCTGCTGGCCCGCCTCAACGCGCGGACGCTCTGATCGAGGCCGCGGGGGCGGGACGGGCGTAGACTCGACTCGTCCCCGCGACCGAACAACCCGAAGGGCATCGCCATGACCGACACCACACTGTCGTCCTCCGCCGAGACCCGCGAGCACGGCGTCGGCCTGACCGCGGCCGCCTCCGACAAGGTGAAGAGCCTGCTGTCGCAGGAGGGTCGCGACGACCTGCGCCTGCGCGTCGCCGTCCAGCCCGGCGGCTGCTCCGGCCTCATCTACCAGCTGTACTTCGACGAGCGTTACCTCGACGGTGACAAGGTCGTCGACTTCGACGGCGTCGAGGTGATCGTCGACGACATGAGCGTCCCGTACCTCGACGGCGCGAACATCGACTTCAAGGACACGATCTCGGAGCAGGGCTTCACGATCGACAACCCGAACGCCCAGGGTTCCTGCGCGTGCGGAGACAGCTTCCACTGACCCCCTGACGCCGTTCTCCGGCGCCACGTCGAGAGCCCCCGGAATCCCGGATCACACCGCGGAATCCGGGGGTTCTCGATGTCTCGGCACTGGACGAATGGCCTGAGAACGGTGAGAGGTTGCTCTAGACTGTCAGAGCAACATCCACGACCCGGAAAGGTGCATTGTGCCCTCCAAACGTCGCCTTCGCTGGGCAGCGCTTCCCCTCGGCATCGCCTCCGTAGCGCTCCTCTCCGGCTGCACCACGACCCAGCTCCACGGCTTCCTGCCTGGCTTCGTCGATGACGGCCCGGCCGCCACGAACCACACCGACATGGTCGCAGGTCTCTGGGTCAACTCGTGGATCGTGCTCCTCGCGGTGGGTGTCATCACCTGGGGTCTCATGCTCTGGTCGGTCATCGCGTACCGCCGCCGCAAGGGCCAGTCCGGGCTCCCGGTCCAGCTGCGCTACAACATGCCGGTCGAGATCTTCTACACGGTCGTGCCGCTGATCCTCGTCGTGGGCTTCTTCGCCTTCACGGCGCGTGACCAGAACACGCTCGAGACGCAGTACGACAACCCCGACGTCTCCATCACCGCCTATGGCAAGCAGTGGGCGTGGGATTTCCAGTACAACGGCACGAAGGAAGACAACTCCGACGCCGTGTACTCCATGGGTGTGCAGGCCAAGGCCACGTCCGACGGTTACGACCTCCAGGACGTCCCGACGCTGTACCTGCCGGTGAACAAGACGGTGAAGATCGACCTCCGCTCGCGCGACGTCATCCACTCCTTCTGGATCATCGACTTCCTCTACAAGAAAGACATGTACATCGGTCGCGACAACGAGTGGTCGTTCACGCCCACTCGTGAAGGCACGTACGAGGGCAAGTGCGCGGAGCTCTGCGGTGAGTACCACTCCGCCATGCTCTTCAACGTCAAGGTCGTCAGCGAAGACGAGTACAACAACTACCTCGACTCGCTGCGCCGTGCCGGCGACGTGGGTGACATCAGCGACCTGTCGCGTCTGCAGAACCTGACGACGGCCGGTACCGAAGGGAACGAGTGATCATGGCCACGACGCTTCCGCTCCAGGGGACGGGCCCTTCGCGCCCGACGACTCTCCCGCCGCGTCAAGCCGCACTGCTGAGCACCACGCGTGTCGAGCAGAAGGGCAACCTGGTCGTCAAGTGGATCACCTCCACCGACCACAAAACCATCGGGTACATGTACCTGATCGCCTCCGTCATGTTCTTCATGCTCGGTGGTGTCATGGCGCTGATCATCCGCGCCGAGCTGTTCGAGCCGGGTATGCAGATCATCCCGACCAAAGAGCAGTACAACCAGCTGTTCACGATGCACGGCACGATCATGCTGCTCATGTTCGCGACGCCGCTGTTCGCCGGCTTCGCCAACGCGCTGCTGCCGTTGCAGATCGGCGCGCCCGACGTGGCGTTCCCGCGTCTGAACGCCTTCGCGTTCTGGCTGTTCCTCTTCGGCTCGACGATCGCCGTCTCGGGCTTCCTGACCCCGCAGGGTGCGGCCGGCTTCGGGTGGTTCGCGTATCAGCCGCTCGCCAACGCCAGCTTCTCGCCGGGCGTGGGCGGAAACCTCTGGATGCTCGGTCTCGGCATCAGCGGTTTCGGAACGATCCTCGGTGCGGTCAACTTCATCACCACGGTGCTCACGATGCGCGCCCCCGGTATGACGATGTGGCGCATGCCGATCTTCTCGTGGAACACGCTCATCACGAGCATCCTGATCCTGCTCGCGTTCCCCGTGCTGGCTGCCGCGATCTTCGCCGCCGCCGCCGACCGCGTGCTCGGCGCCCACATCTACAGCCCCGAGAACGGTGGAGTGCTCCTCTGGCAGCACCTCTTCTGGTTCTTCGGTCACCCCGAGGTGTACATCATCGCGCTGCCGTTCTTCGGCATCGTGTCCGAGATCTTCCCGGTGTTCAGCCGTAAGCCGATCTTCGGTTACAAGACGCTCGTGTACGCGACCATCGCCATCGCGGCCCTCTCGGTCGCGGTGTGGGCGCACCACATGTACGTCACCGGCGGTGTGCTGCTTCCGTTCTTCGCCCTCATGACGATGCTGATCGCCGTCCCGACGGGCGTGAAGATCTTCAACTGGATCGGAACGCTCTGGCGAGGTTCGGTCACGTTCGAGACGCCCATGGTCTTCGCCCTCGGCTTCCTCGTGTCGTTCGTCTTCGGTGGTCTGACCGGCGTCATCCTGGCGTCGCCCCCGCTCGACTTCCACCTGTCCGACTCGTACTTCGTCGTGGCGCACTTCCACTACGTCGTGTTCGGCACCGTGGTGTTCGCGATGTTCGCCGGCTTCTACTTCTGGTGGCCCAAGTGGACCGGAAAGATGCTCAACGAGCGTCTCGGCATGGTGCACTTCTGGATGCTGTTCATCGGCTTCCACATGACGTTCCTCATCCAGCACTGGCTGGGTGTCGACGGCATGGTCCGCCGGTACGCCGACTACGCCGCCGCGGACGGATGGACCTGGGAGAACCAGCTGTCCACCGTGGGCTCGATGATCCTCGGCGCCTCGATGATCCCGTTCCTCCTGAACGTCTGGATCACCGCTCGCAAGGCTCCGCGCGTCACGGTCGACGACCCGTGGGGCTATGGTGCCTCGCTGGAGTGGGCCACCTCGTGCCCGCCGCCCCGCCACAACTTCACCTCGATCCCGCGTATCCGCAGCGAGCGTCCCGCCTTCGACCTGAACCACCCCGAGGCCGGCATCCCGGTCGGTGTGGGGCCTGCGAAGGACGCCCCTGAGGCGCCCGTGGTCGACTCTGCGGCCGGAGAGGTCAAGTAAAGAATGCGTACCAACGTTGGACTCTGGTGGCTGCTGGCCGTCTTCGGCTTCCTGATCGCCGCCGTCTACACCGTCTGGAGCCTCATCCAGCACGGTGGAGTCGAGTGGGTCGGCAGTGTCGCGCTCGTCTTCCTCGGCCTCATGTCGTCGATGATCGCGTTCTACATCTCGCGCGTCATGAAGGCGCAGCGCGGTGACCTGCCCGAAGACACCCTGACGGCTGACATCGATGACGGCGACCCCGAGATGGGCGAGTTCAGCCCGTGGTCGTGGTGGCCCATCGTGCTCGCGGCCTCCGCCGCGATCGCGGTGATCGGCCTCGCGGTCGGCAGCTGGCTCGTCCCCGTCGGCTTTGCGGTGTTCGTCATCGCGATCGTCGGTTGGGTGTACGAGTACTACCGCGGGTACTTCGCGCGCTGACCCCGTGCCCATCCGGCTGAATGCGGCCGCCGTCTCCGACGCCGGCTCCCACCGTCCCACCAACCAGGACGCCGCTTTCGCGGCGTCCTGGGGTGCGGCGGTGGCCGATGGCGTCGGGGGAGGGCCCTCCGGGGACCTCGCCTCCGCCGCCCTGCTCCACCGTCTCGTGGCGACGCGAGGGGGCGGAATGGATGCCGACGGCCTTCTGGTCCGCATCCGCGAAGCGAACTGGGACATCCGTGCCCACGTCGAGCGCGATCCTGCACTGCAGGGCATGGCGACGACGTTCACCGGGATCTTCCTCAGCGTAAGCGGTGAGCTCTTGCTCGCCCACACCGGGGACTCGCGGGCCTACCTGCTCCGCGACGGCGAGTTCACGCGCGAGACCCGTGACGACTCGTACGTGCAGGCGCTCGTCGACCACGGCATCATTCCCCCCGAGGCCGCTCAGGCACACCCGCGGCGCAACATCATCACAGCCTCGCTCGGCGGGGCCGAGGGCGACGTCGTCTCGGTCGCCGAACGACCTCCGGTGACCGGCGATCGATGGGTGCTCTGCAGCGACGGTCTGACCGACTACGTCCCCGAGGCTGATGTGGCTCGTCTCGTGGCCGAAGCGGTGGATCCTCGTTCGGCGGCAGCCGCTGCCGTGGCGCTGGCTCTCGAGGCCGGCACGCGCGACAACGTCACCGTCGTGGTCTGCGACGTCGTCGACGATGACGAGACCGCGGGAACGGACCCCGTGTTCTTCGGCTCGGCAGCCCGATGGTTCGCCGAGGACGTCGAAACAGCCTGACTCGTCGGACGTTCGGCGTCATCCGATCTCATCCGCCGACGCCGGCTCAGCGTCACCGAGCGGATCGGGCGAAGTCGTCCATGGCATCCTGAGCGATCTGCGCGCTACGCGGGCCGCCGTGGCCGTCCTCTTCGACGATCTCGAGACGGGATCCGGGCCAGGCGCGATGCAGTCGCCAGGGGATCAGCGACGGTCCGCTGATGTCGCGTCGACCGTGCACGAGCACGCCGGGGATTCCTTCGAGCTCGGGCGCGCGGGACATGATCGACGCGGTACCGGGGAGGAAGCAGTCGTTCGCCCAGTAGTGCGTCGCCAGGGTGGCGAAGTTGAGGCGGTGCCGGGGCTCGGCGTGCAGGGGGCCGGGCTTGGCGAGGGGGCCGAGCGAGACGTGGGCGACCTCCCAGGCGTCCCAGTCGTCTCCGGCTCGCCGGCGCACGGCGGCGGAGTCGTCGGTGAGCAGCCGGGCGTATCCCTCGATCGTGCGCTCGTCGTCGCGCAGGGGCGCGCGCAGGCGTGCGTGGGCCTCGGGGAACACCGGCGCGATGCCGTCGGTGATCCAGTCGATCTCCCAGCGGGCACCCGTCGTGACGGCAAGATTGACGATCTCCGTGACACGGTCGGGATGCTCGAGCGCGTACGCGAGCGCCAGGGTCGAACCCCACGAGACTCCGTGCAGAAGCCACCGGTCGACGCCGAGGTGCGTCCGCACCGCCTCGATGTCGGCGAGCAGGTCGTCCATCGTCTGATGGCGCAGGCTCGACAGGTCGTCGGCGGCCCAGGGTTCGCTCCGCCCGCACCCGCGTTGGTCGATTCCGACGATGAGGTGAAGGTCGGGGTCGAAGCGCCGCCGATACCCGCCTGCGCCGAGGCCGCCGCCGGGGCCGCCGTGCAGATACAACGCGGGTCGCCCGCGGGGGTTGCCCGAGGTCTCCCAGTACACCCGGGCACCGTCCGGTCGCTCCACGAATCCGGCGGCGAACGGTTCGAGAGGGGGATGCTGCATGCCCGAAGCCTAACCGCAGGTGGGGGCGCTCTCGAGGCTCAAGAGCGGACCACCATGACGGTCGGGTCGAAGACCCGCTCGCGGAGCCCCTCGTCGTTCTCGGTGGGTTGGCCCTCGCGCACCCAGTACTCGTATCCGCCGATCATCTCTCGGACGTCGTATCCGAGCCGCGCGAACGCGAGCGCGCCCTTCTGCCCGGCGTTGCAGCCCGGGCTCCAGCAGTAGACGACCACCGGCGTGCCGGCCGGGATCTCGCGGTGAGCTCGTTCGGCGATCTCCCGGTAGGGCATGTGGACGGCGCCCGAGACGCGTCCCTGCGCCCATGCGTCGTCTCCGCGCACGTCGACGACCACCAGGTCGTCTCCGGCCTTCTGCGCGGCGTAGACATCGCTGGGGTCGGTCTCGAAGGCGAGACGGCGAGAGAAGTAGTCCACGGCATCGGTCATGCCTTTCACGCTAGAGACGCGTCCGGCACGCGGAAAGAGAGGGGATGCCATGCCCCCGCGCTTCTCTGCCAGCTGGCGCGGGCGGGGGAGCGGGTAACTCGCGCGGCGCTGGATCCGCGCGCACTCTTCGGCGCCGTCGTGACGGCTTGCCGGCCCGGGAAACGCGAAACCCCGGTGCCGAAGCACCGGGGTTTCGTCGACGGGCGATTACTCGCTCTTGTCGCCGTTCGGGCGGTTGCGCTCTTCGAGTCCCTTGGGAGCCGGGATCTCGACCTCGGCGCGCTCACCGACCGCGTTGCGGGGGCGACCGTCCTCATCGGCACGAGCGTTGGCGCCGGCGATCTCGTCGGCCTCCTCGTGGTCGATGTGGTCGAGCTCGTGGTGCTGGTGGGCGACCGCGGCGTCGAGCTCAGCCTGCGTGAGGGGAGCGAGCCGGTCCTCGAAGAACCAGCGGGACACCGCACCACGGACGTTCTCGTACCAGGGGATCTCACCGTTGGCGTTGGGACGGACGACGAGAGGCTCGTACGTCTCGTTGTCGACCAGCTTCCAGCGCTCGTACTCGTCGACCGGCTGGTGGACCTCGATGTACTCGCCGCCGGGCAGGCGGACGATACGGCCCGACTCGTAGCCGTGGAGCGCGATCTCGCGGTCCTTCTTCTGCAGCGCGATGCAGATGCGCTTCGTGACGAAGTAGGCGAGGATCGGGCCCAGGATCAGCAGGGCCTGCAGGACGTGGATGACGCCTTCCATCGTGAGGTGGAAGTGCGTCGCCACGATGTCCGAAGAGGCAGCGGCCCACATCACGGCGTAGAACGTCACACCGGCAGCACCGATCGCCGTGCGCGTCGCGGCGTTGCGCGGACGCTGGGCGATGTGATGCTCGCGCTTGTCGCCGGTCACCCACGCCTCGATGAAGGGGTACACCAGCACGAGGACGATGAAGAGACCCAGGACACCGACGGGGATGATGATGTTCCACGAGAAGGTGTGGTCCCAGAGCACGAATTCGAGGTGCGGCGGGATCAGACGGAGCATGCCGTCGGCGAAGCCGATGTACCAGTCGGGCTGCGTACCGGCGGACACCGGGGACGGGTCGTACGGACCGTAGTTCCAGATGGGGTTGATCGTCACCAGCGCGGCGATCAGAACGATCACACCGAACGTGATGAAGAAGAAGCCACCCATCTTGGAGGCGTACACCGGGAGCATCGGGTAGCCCACGACGTTGCTGTTCGTGCGGGCGGGCCCGGCGAACTGCGTGTGCTTGTTGATGATCATCAGCATGAGGTGCACGGCGAGCAGCGCCACGAGGATCGCGGGCAGCAGCAGGATGTGCAGCGTGTACAGGCGTCCGACGATCGCGGTACCGGGGAACTCGCCGCCGAAGAGCAGGAACGAGGTCCAGGTGCCGATGATCGGCAGACCCTTGATCATGCCGTCGATGATGCGCAGACCGTTGCCGGAGAGCAGGTCGTCGGGGAGCGAGTAGCCGGTGAAGCCCTCGGCCATCGCGAGGATGAAGAGGATGAAGCCGACGACCCAGTTGAGCTCGCGGGGCTTGCGGAACGCACCGGTGAAGAAGACGCGGAGCATGTGGACGCCGATACCGGCGACGAACACGAGGGCGGCCCAGTGGTGGATCTGTCGGACGAGCAGGCCGCCGCGCAGATCGAACGAGATGTGCAGGGCCGACTCCATGGCCGCCGACATCGCGATGCCGCGCATGGGCTCGTAGGCGCCGTTGTAATGCGTCTCGACCATGGACGCCTGGAAGAAGAACGTCAGGAACGTGCCCGAGAGCAGCACGACCACGAAGCTCCACAGCGCGATCTCGCCGAGCATGAACGACCAGTGGTCGGGGAAGACCTTGCGTCCGAGCTCCTTGACGATGCCCGACATGCTCGTGCGCTCGTCCATGTAGTTCGCGACGGAGCCGACGAAGCGGCCGCCGAGCGGCTTTCCGTCACGCCCGCTCGTCGCCGGCGCGCCGGCGTGGACCGCGGGCTCGGTGGTGACGTTCTCGGTGGGATGGGTACCGATGCTCATGAGCGCTCCCAGAAGCTGGGGCCGACGGGCTCGTGGAAGTCACTCTGCGCGACGAGGTAACCCTCGGCGTCGACGGTGATGGGGAGCTGCGGCAGGGGACGGGCGGCCGGGCCGAAGATGACGGCCGCACCGTTGGCGACGTCGAACTGCGACTGGTGGCAGGGGCACAGGAGGTGGTGGGTCTGCTGCTCGTAGAGCGCGACGGGGCAACCGACGTGGGTGCAGACCTTCGAGTACGCGATGATGCCGTCGTACGACCAGTCCAGGTTGTTGGTCTCGGGGTTGAGCTGCTCGGGCTGCATGCGCATGAGCAGGACGATCGCCTTGGCCTTCTCTTCGAGGTAGCCCTCGTCGTGGCCGAGTCCCGCGAGTTCTTCGGGGATCACATGGAAGGCGGAGCCGAGCGTGACGTCAGCGGCGCGGATCGGGCGTCCCGAGGGGTCGTGCGTCAGGCGCATGCCCTCTTTCCACATGGTGTGGCTGAGGAGCTTCACCGGGTCCTGGTCCTGCGGCGCGAGGCCGCGGAACAGGGTGATGCCGGGGATGACCGAGGCGGCCAGCGCGGCGAACAGCGAGTTGCGGATGATTTCGCGACGTCCGAAGCCGGAATCCTTGTTCGCCTCTTCGAAGACGTTGATCGCGCCCTCGCGGACCTCGTCGCGACCACGGGTGGCGTGACGGTCCTCGATGTACTCCTTGTCGGACATGACCGACTTGCCCCAGTGAATGGTGCCGATGCCGATCGCGAGCAGAGCGAATGCGATGCCGAGCCCGATGAAGAGGTTGTTGTAGCGGATGTCGATCAGCGCGCCCGACTCGATCGGGAAGATCATGTAGGCGATGCTCGCCCAGATGCTCGCCGCGACCGAGAAGTAGAACAGCGTGTAGACCGTGCGGACCGCACGCTTCATCGCCTGCGGGTCCTGGTCGGTCATGCGCTGACGGTGGCCGGGAAGGCCGGGGTTCTGTACGGCGTCGGGAACCGCGACGGCGAGCCCCGAGGCGGGCTTCCAGGAAGCCCTCTCGTGCTCGAGTGCGTCGTCCTCGTGTGCCATGGTGCTCCTCGTGCGTTTACGTGATGTCGAAGACGACGGTCAGTTGGACTTCGCCGTGATCCATACGGTCAGGGCGATGAGCGCCCCGATACCGAAGATCCAGATGAACAGACCCTCGGAGACCGGACCGAGCGAGCCGAGGGCGTAGCCACCGGGCGAGTCGTTCTTCTGCAGGTACATGAGGTACGAGATGACGTCGCGCTTGTCTTCGGGGGTGAGGTTCAGGTCGTTGAACACCGGCATGTTCTGCGGGCCGGTGACCATGGCCGCGTAGATGTTGACCGGGGTGGTGGTGTGCAGGTCGGGGGCGTACTTGCCCTCGGTCAGTGCGCCGCCGGCACCAGCCACGTTGTGGCACATGGCGCAGTTGATGCGGAAGAGCTCGGCGCCGTGCGACAGGTCGCCCTGGCCGTCGACGAGGTCCTCGGTCGGGTAGGTCGGTCCCGGTGCCGCGGACTGCACGTACGCGGCGATGGCGTTGACCTGCTCTTCGGTGAACTGCGGGGGCTTGACCGGAGCCTGCGGGCCCTGGGCCTGCAGCGGCATGCGTCCGGTCGAGACCTGGAAGTGCACCGAGAGCTCGCCGACGCCGAAGAGCGACGGGCCCTGCTGGCTGCCCTGGAGGTCGAGACCGTGGCACGTCGCGCAGTTGGCCTGGAAGAGCTTCTGCCCTTCCTCGACCGCCGTCGCGGAGTTCGCCTCGCTCGTGGGGGTGCCGGAGGTGGCGGCCATCGCGGCCGATGCGCCGGCGTAGACGCCTCCGGTCAGGAGGAGTCCGATGCCGATGAGCGCCGCGGCGGCCAGGGGGCTACGACGCCCGGACGCCCGACGAGTCTTCTTCTCGCGTGCCATGTGGGTACTGCTCTCTTACTTGAGGAAGTAGATGACGAAGAACAGGGCGATCCAGACGACGTCGACGAAGTGCCAGTAGTACGACACGACGATCGAGGTGGTCATCTCTTTCCGACCGAAGTTCTTCACGGCGTAGGCACGACCGATCACGAGCAGGAAGGCGATGAGGCCACCCGTCACGTGCAGGGCGTGGAAGCCGGTAGTGATGTAGAAGGCCGAGGCGTAGGGGTTGGCGCTGATGGGCATGCCCTCGGCAACCAGCGTCGCGTACTCCCACACCTGACCCGACACGAAGACCGCGCCGAGGATGAAGGTGAGGTAGAACCACTCCACCATTCCCCACTTCAGGAAGCCGGTGCGTCCGCCGGTGCGGTACGGCTGGTACCGCTCCGCGGCGAAGACGCCCATCTGGCACGTGACCGAGGACAGCACGAGGATGATCGTGTTGACGGTCGCGAAGGGGACGTTGAGCAGCTGCGTCTCTTCGGCCCACAGAGAGGCCGACGTGCTGCGGAGGGTGAAGTAGATCGCGAACAGGCCGGCGAAGAACATGACCTCGCTGCCCAGCCACACGATGGTGCCCACGGCGACCGGGTCGGGCCGCTTCACGGCACGCACAGCCTGGGAATACGTCGCTGAGGTCGTCACCGTTCCATTATGCGCGATCCGGGAGCCCGATATTCCCATCCCCACCCTGGGATATTCCATCGTCGAGACTTAGGGATGCCTCAGAATCTGCACATAAGGCCCGGTACGGAGGCTGTTTCGGAGCCGCGTGCCCGGGCGCGGTCACGCGACACGCGTATGGGAGGATCGTGGCATGGCGGAACGTTTCTCGTGGCCCGATCTCCTCTCGTCGCTGCTGGCCGGCACCGACCTCAGCGTCTCGGAGTCCACGTGGGCGATGCGCGAGGTAATGGCGGGGGAGGCCACGCCCTCTCAGCTCGGTGGTTTCCTCATGGCGTTGCGCGCCAAAGGCGAGACGGTGGAGGAGATCGTCGGCTTCCGTGACGCGATCCTCGAGGCGGCCGTGCCGCTGCCGGTCCGTGCCGAGGTGCTCGACATCGTGGGCACGGGCGGAGACCGTTACGGCACCGTCAACATCTCGACGATGGCGGCCATCGTGGCCGCGGCATCCGGAGTTCCCGTCGTCAAGCACGGGAACCGGGCGGCCAGCTCGGCCTCGGGCTCGTCGGACGTGCTGTCGTCGCTGGGCATCGGACTCACGCTGTCGCCCGAGAAGGTGGCCGAGATCCTCGATCGCACCGGAATCACGTTCGCGTTCGCCTCGGCCTTCCACCCGGGGTTCCGGCACGCGGCGGCCACGCGATCGGAGCTGGGAGTCCCTACGGTCTTCAACTTCCTCGGTCCGCTCTGCAACCCGGCTCGCGCCGAGGCCAATGCGGTCGGCGTCGCCCACCTCGACCGCGTCCCCCTCATCACGGGCGTCTTCCGCACGCGCGGCGCGACGGCGCTGGTGTTCCGCGGCGACGACGGCCTCGACGAACTGACCACGACCGGGCACAGCCGCGTGTGGGAGATCAGCCGCGGCGACGTCCACGAGCACGACCTGGATCCCCGGGATCTCGGCATCCCTCTCGCCGATATGGACGACCTGCTCGGGGGCTCTCCCGATCACAACGCCACCGTGGTGCGGCGTGTGCTCGGCGGTGACCGCGGTGCGGTCCGCGACATCGTGCTGCTGAACGCCGCGGCGGGGCTCGTGTCGTTCCGGCTGTTCCAGGACGCCGCCCAGGTGCAGCGGCCGATCCTCGAGCGACTGGCCGAGGCGATGACCGACGCCGCCGCCGCGATCGACGACGGACGCGCCTCGGCGAAGCTCGACGACTGGGTCGACGCCTCGAAGGCGCTGGCGGAGTAGTCGTGGACCCGCTCGACGCGCTCACCGAGATCGCGTACCTGCTCGAGCGGGAGAGATCGTCGCGCTACAAATCGAAGGCGTTCCGCACCGCGGCCTCCGCGATCGAGGGCTTGAGCGACGCGCAGCTGCGGGATCCGGGCCTTCGCCGTCGCGCGGGGATCGGCGAGTCCACCTTCGCGGTGATCCAGCAGGCCCTGGCGGGAGAGGTGCCCGAGCGCTTGGCGAAGCTCCGGGCCGAGTCCGCCCCCGCGGGAGGGGAGGAGCTGCGGGCGCAACTCAAGGGCGACCTGCACAGTCACAGCGACTGGTCGGACGGGCTGACGCCGATCGAGGCCATGGTCGACGCGGCGCGCGGTCTCGGCCACGAGTACCTCGCCCTGACCGATCACTCGCCCCGGCTCACGGTCGCCAACGGGTTGTCGCCCGAGCGGTTGCGCGCGCAGATCGAGATCGTCCGCGGTCACCGCGGCGAGGGATTCACCCTGCTCACCGGGATCGAGGTCGACATCCTCGACGACGGCGCCCTCGACCAGGAGGACGAGCTGCTGCACGCACTCGATGTGGTCGTGGCATCCGCTCATTCCAAACTGCGGATGGAACGCGGGCCCATGACGAAGCGGCTCGTCGCGGCGGCGAGCGATCCACGGGTCGACGTGCTCGGGCACGTGACCGGTCGGCTCGTCGAGGGCGCCCGCGGGACGCGGCCCCCGTCGGAGTTCGACGCGCGCGAGGTGTTCGCGGCGGCGGCCGCGTCGGGAGTGGCGGTCGAGATCAACTCGCGCCCCGAGCGACAGGATCCGCCCGACGATCTGCTCGCCCTCTCGATCGAGGCCGGCTGCCTCTTCTCGATCGATTCCGACGCGCACGCTCCGGGGCAGCTCTCGCTCCTCGACTACGGTGCGGCGCGTGCCGAGGCCGCGGGCGTCCCCGCCGACCGGATCGTCACGACGTGGCCGCTCGATCGTCTGCGCACTTGGCTCGAGCGGAGTCGCTGAGAGCGATCAGTCGGGAAGCGCCGCCAGCGCCCTCGTCATCGACGAGCCGAGGTTCCAGCGTTCGGCGAGCTTCTCGGCAGCATCCCGGTCGACCGGACCGAGGCGGTCGTCGAACGGAGCGAGGTCCAGCTCGCGGGCGACGCGCACCACGGTCGCGGCGACCTCGAGGTAGTCCGCGGCGGCCGCGATCTTCGCGCGCTGGGCGGGCGTTCCCGCGGTGCCGTCGAGAACCCCGGATCGGATGCCGTCGAGATCGCCGCACGCGCTCAGCAGCGCCGCCGCGGACTTCTCGCCGATGCCCGAGACGCCCGGCAGGCCGTCGGAGGGATCGCCGCGCAACACCGCGAAGTCGGCGTACTGGTCCGCGTGGACGCCGTACTTCGAGAAGACGGCGGCGTCGTCGACGAGCTCGAGGTTGCTCATGCCCCGAGCGGTGTAGACGATCCGGATGCCGCGCGCGTCGTCGACCAACTGGAAGAGGTCGCGATCGCCGGTGACGATGTCGACGGGAACCTCGGCGCGCGTCGCGAGGGCGCCGATCACGTCGTCGGCCTCGTGCTCGGCGGCACCCACCACGGGGATGCCGAGCACCGCGAGCGCCTCGCGGATGAGCGGGATCTGCGCCTCGAGCGGATCGGGCACCTCTTCGACGTCAGGCCCCGCGGCGACCACCTCGACGACGCGGTGGGCCTTGTAGCTCGGAAGCAGGTCGACGCGCCACTGGGGCCGCCAGTCGTCGTCCCAGCACGCGACGAGCCGCGTCGGCTCGTACGTCGTGACGAGCTTCGCGATCATGTCGAGCAGGCCGCGGACCGCGTTCACCGACGAGCCGTCGGCTGCCTTGACCTTGTCGGGCACACCGTAGAACGCGCGGAAGTACAGCGAGGCGGTGTCGAGGAGCATGAGGCGATCGGTCACGCCCCCGATCCTGGCACGCCGGCGGCTCGGCTGACCTAGAGTGGCCGGATGTCCTTCGGTTCCGCCTCCCGACGACCGGCACCGGATGCCGTGTGCCCGTGCGGCCGCGCCGCGTTCGGGGAGTGCTGCGGGCCGATCCTGGACGGCGAGGCCGCCCCGAGCGCCGAGCGGTTGATGCGTTCGCGGTACACCGCGTTCTCGGTCGGCGACGCGGTCCACCTGGCGAGGTCGTGGCATCCGCGGACGCGTCCCGACGACATCGTCGTCGATGACGGCACGCGATGGTCGGGCCTCGAGATCGAGGACGCGTCGGAAGACGGCGAGAACGCGACCGTGACCTTCCGCGCGTCGTGGCGGCACGGGCCCGACCGCGGCGTGCTGCGCGAGCGCAGCCGGTTCGCGCGGCGCGGCGGACGCTGGGTCTACGTCGACGGCGACGTCGACTGAATCGAAACCGCTCGATGACCTCGTCAAGCCCGCGGGGGGTGTCGCGGGTCGTGCGTAGGGTCGATCAAAGATCCCCGGCACCGCACTGGCGGTCGAGGCGGTCCCGATGCGGCAGTCCTGTGACAGCGCCGGCCGGAGGATTCGACAGAAGTCGATCGACAAGGAAGAGGACAGTGACATGGAACGCATCGTGATCGTCGGAGGGCACGGCAAGGTGGCCCTCCACCTCGCTCGACTGCTCGCCGACCGCGGCGACGAGGCGACGTCGGTAATCCGCAAGGCGGAGCAGAAGGCCGACATCGAGCAGGCGGGCGGCACGCCCCTCGTCCTCGACGTCGAGAACGCGGACGTCGACGAGATGGCGAAGGCCTTCTCGGGTGCCGACGCGGTCGTGTGGTCCGCCGGTGCGGGTGGCGGCAGCGCCGAGCGCACGTACGCGGTCGACCGCGATGCCGCGCAGCGCGCGGTCGACGCGGCATCGAAGGCGGGCATCCGCCGGTTCGTGATGGTGTCGTGGATCGGCTCGACGCCCGATCACGGCATCGACCCCGACGACTCGTTCTTCGCCTACGCCGACGCCAAGCTCGCGGCCGACGACCACCTGCGCGCCAGCGACCTCGATTGGACGATCCTCGGCCCCGGCACCCTCACGACGGACGAGCCCACCGGCCGCATCACCACGGCGCCGCAGGGCAAGGCCGAAGTCTCTCGTGCCGACGTGGCCGCCGTCGCGGCCGCCGTGCTCGTGCAGCCCGCCACGGTGGGCCGGTTCATCCGCTTCGGCGCGGGCGACACGCTGATCGCCGAGGCGATCGTCGCCGACCGCGCGGACGGGGGACAGGCATGAGCGCCCTGAGCGAGAAGGCGACGTCGTTCGCGGCCCTGCACACCGCCCCCGAGATCCTCCGGGTCGTCAACATCTGGGACGTCGTGTCGGCGAAGGCGGTCGCCGCTCTGCCCGAGACGAAGGCCCTCGCCACGGCCGGCCACTCGATCGCTGCGACCTTCGGGTACGAGGACGGCGAGAACATCCCCCTCGACGTCATGCTCGACATGGTCGGACGCATCGTGGCGGCGGTCGACGTGCCGGTGACGGCCGACCTCGACGCGGGCTTCGGAAACCCCGGCGAGACGACCCGGCGCGCCATCGGCGTGGGTGTGGTCGGCGCGAACGTCGAGGACCGGGTCAAGCCGTTCGATGAGGCGGTGGCCGCCGTCGAGGCCGTGATCGCGGCGGGGGAGGCCGAGGGCGTCCCCTTCGTGCTGAACGCGCGCACCGATGTGTTCGTGAAGGGCGGCGACCGTCCGCTCGACGACAAGATCGCGGATGCCGTGAAGCGCGGCCGCGCTTTCCTCGACGCCGGGGCGACCTCGGTGTTCGTCCCGGGGCTTCTGGACGCCGACACGACGAGTCGACTAGTCGAGGGGCTCGGGGAACAGCGCCTGAGCGTCATCGGCTTCCCCAGGGCACTGTCGGCCGCCGAGTACGAGAAGCTCGGTGTGGCGCGGATCTCGTACGGTCCGCTCACGCAGCGCGTCGCGTTGACGGCGCTGCAGGACCTCGCGATCGACCTTTACGGCACGGGCGTCATCCCCTCGTCGGTGCGCGAACTGAACTGACGATTCGCCCGGTGGGGCGTCGCGGCCTGCGGGCTACGCCGCCCCACCGTTGTCCGCGCCGAGAGCCGCTCCGCCGACACGCCATCGCGCGCTCGGACGGCGCGCGGTCAGTCGTCGTCTTCGGGCTCTCCGTCGTCGACCACGATCACTCCGTCGGGCACGGGATCGCCGAGCAGGGGCTCGGCGGCGAGCGTGAGGTCGATGGTCGCCCGCAACAAACCGCCGAGGGTCACCGAGCGCAGCAGCTCCATCTGGTCGAGTTCGCCGAGCGGAGCGATCGCCGCGACCTGCCACGCGCGAGGAAGCGGCTCCTCCGAGAGCTCCACCTCGGGGTCCCACCTCGTGCCGCCGTACTGCTGCGCGCGACCGAGCACGCGCCGCACGATCCGCTCCGCCTCTTCGAGCAACGGGAGGAGCGCGTCGTTCCACTCGAGGTCGGGGAGAGCCCGCACGTCCGCCCGCGGGTACGGGGCGTCGTCGAGCCACTCGACGATCTCGAACCTCTCCGTGCCCCGCGCGACGATCTGCATCTGGCCGGCCTGGGGCACGACGTGGCTGAGCTGCGCCATGGTGCCGAGGGGGAAGCGTTGATCGCCCCCGCCCGTCTCACTGCCGCGCTCGATGAGGACGACGCCGAATGCGGGGTCCGTCTCGTCGAGGAGGCGCCCGAGCATGACGAGGTAGCGCTCCTCGAAGATCCGCAGCGCGAGAGGCGTATGCGGGAAGAGGACGGCTCCGAGGGGGAACATCGCGGTACCCATGCCCTCAGTCAACCAGGGGCAACGGCCTGTGGGGTCGGGGGAGCGGGATCCGCGAGCGAGTTCTCAGGTCGAGCGGGCGCCGTCAGTCCTCGACGTCGCGCAGGGTCTCGTGCACGCGGTGCAGGTCCATCAGGAGCGATCCGACGAGCACCCAGTGCATCGTCGAGGGTGTGCGGATCTGCAGGGGGCGGGTGAGGGCCGGTTCTTCGTCGACGACGCGCTCCGGGCCGGCGTCGAGGGCGAACGCCAGTCGCACGTCGTGGGCGGCGCGATGGAGCTGCTCGGCGATCGCCCGGACGGCGGGTTCGTCGGCGATCGTCTGCTCGTAGCCGTCGTAGACCGCGCGCGTCATGCCGATCGTCTGGGTGACGACGGGACTGAAGCGTTCGACGAGGGCGTCCATCTCGGCCAGGTCGGTACGGTGACGACCGCTGCGGGGATTCAGGGCGAGCGAGTCGGCGCCGTCGCGGATTGCGTCGGCCGCGGCATCCCGAACCGGGCGGAGCAGGCGCGCCTCGAGGAGGAGCCCCTCGAGGGACGCCGAAGTCTGCGGGGTCTCGAGGGCGTCGGCCAGACGCTCGAGGGCGGCGGCGAGCTCGCGCCCGAGGACGTCGATCTTGGCCCGCGCGGCGGGGACGAGCACCGGGGGGACCAGCACCGCGTTGACGACGATCCCGATGGCCGCGCCGATGAGGGTCTCAAGTACGCGGTCGAGGGCGTAGTTGGGGGTCGCGGTGCCGAGCGCGAGGACGAGTAGGGCGCTGATCGCGATCTGGTTGGTGGCTCCGGCCGAGATCCGCGCCGCCCACGCCACGACGAGCGCCACGCCCGCCGAGAGCAGGGCGACCCAGGGTTGCGAGCCGAACACGAGCCCGAGAAGAGCCGCGATGAGCACTCCGACGATCACGCCGACACTGCGTTCGACGGCGCGGGTGAACGACTGGTTGATGCTCGGCTGGACCACCAGAAGGGCGGCGATGGCGGCGAAGATCGGGGGCGGACCCTGCACGAGCCACCCGGCCAGCAGCCACGCGGCGACGATCGCGATGGCCGACTTGGCGACCTGCAGCAGCGGCACGCGCCGCGGGGCGCGGAAGGTGAGGCTGTCGCGCACGGCGCGAGCGGAGGGGACGCGCACGATCACTCCCGTGGTCCGACGATGGCGATGGCGTTCTCGGCGACCCATCCCATCAGGGGGATGACGTGCGTCATGAGGTCGCGCCCCCGATCGGTGAGGGCGTACTCGACGCGAGGGGGAACCTCGGGGTAGGCGGTGCGCACGAGGAGGCCGTCGGCCTCGAGCGTCTTGAGCGTGCTCGCGAGCATCTTCTCGCTGATCCCGTCGATGTTGCGTCGAAGGGCGCCCCAGCGCTGTGTTCCGTCCGAGAGGGAGAGCAGCACGAGGATGCCCCACTTGCCCATGACGTGATCGAGGACCGTGCGGGTGGGGCACCCGTCGGCGAAAAGTCCGGGGTGTTCGGCGCGGATCGACGCAAGACTGACGCTCATGTGAGTACCTAACCAGAAAGTGGGTACCGGCATTCCGGAATGCGATGGACGGCGGGGCGTTGAGCCCGACGAACCCACCGAAAGGATTCCATCATGACCTTCCTCGTCACCGCCGCCTCCGGCCACCTCGGCCGCCTCGTCGTCGACGCTCTCCTCGAGCGCGGCGTGCCGGCATCTGGCATCGTCGCGGGTGCGCGCACGCCCGCCAAGGTCGACGACCTCGCCGCCCGCGGGGTCCGCGTCGCCCAGCTCGACTACGCGCGTCCCGAGACGATCTCCGCCGCCCTCGACGGTGTGACGCGCGTCGTGCTGATCTCGGGCAACGGTCCCGACCGCGTCGCCGAGCACCGCGCGGCGATCGACGCGATCCGCGCCGCCGGAGTGGAGCGTCTCGTCTACACGAGCGCCCCGCGCAACGACGTCATCGACTACAGCCTCGGCGCCGACCACAAGGCCACCGAGCAGGCCATCGCCGCGTCGGGGGTGAGCGCCACCATCCTCCGCAACAACTGGTACACCGAGAACTACCTCGACACCGTCGCCCGCGCGGCCGACACCGGAGAGATCGTGGCGGCGACCGGGGACGCGCGCGTCGCCAGCGCGAGCCGCCGCGACTACGCGGAGGCGGCCGCGGTCGCCCTCACCACCGACGAGCTGGCCGGCCGGACCGTCGAGATCGGCGGCGACGTCGCGTGGACCTACGACGAGCTCGCCGCCGCGGCGAGCGAGGTGCTCGGTCGTCCGGTGACCTACACCCGCGTGTCGGTGGAGCAGCTGACCGAGGGGCTGCAGGCGGCGGGACTGGATGCCGGCACGGCGGCGTTCGTGGCCGGGATCGACGACGCGATCGCCCGCGGCGCGCTCGAGCAGACCGACGGGTCGTTGTCTCGCCTCATCGGCCGTCCCACCACGCCGCTCGTCGAAGGACTGCGTCAGGGCCTGGCCGCGCGCTGACCTCTTCCCTCTCGGCGTGAGTCGCCGTGCCCCGTCGCTTCGGACGCCCGCGAAGCGACGCATCGTGGCGACTCACGCGGGGCTGTCGGGGGAGGACCGGCGTGCGGTCAGCCGTCGCTGGCGCATCGCCAGGAACAGCGGGAACGTGAAGGCGAAGGCGGTCACCCCCGACAGCACGATGTACAGCCACGCGAAGCGCATGCCGAGGCGTCGCCCCTCGACGATGATGAAGATGCTGCCCGCGATCGCGACGACCATCAGATCCACGGTGATCGACGACACCGCCGGTCCCCCCGAGACGAGATCGCCGATGAAGTCCCGCATCTGCACGATCGCGAACACGTTGAAGGTCCAGGTGCCCACGAGGCCGGCGACGGCCAGCACGAGAAAGGCCACGGCGGTGGGGGTCCAGTGTCGTCGGAGTTCGCTCATGAGCCGATCATCCCGCAGCCCTCGTGTCGGTGGCGGGGGATAGCGTCGAAGGATGGATGCCGACACCGCGATGCGCATGCTCGATGACCGCGAACGCGAGGTCGCGCACCGTTTGACGCGCCTGCTCGACGACGAAGCGAGCCTGCGGCACGACCGCGCCGACGCCACCGCCGACGACGAACACGACCCCGAGGGGTCGACGCTGTCGGGGGAGTGGGCGCAGGTCGACGCGCTGCGACGGGGAGCCGAGGCCGAGAGCGCCGAGATCTCCGCGGCGCGCGAGCGGGTGGCATCCGGCACCTTCGGCACGTGCGAGAACTGCGGCCGGCCGATCGCCGACGCCCGTCTCGAGGTCCTGCCCTTCGCGCGGCGGTGCATCTCGTGCGCCGCGTGAGCCGCGGCGCTTAGGCTCGAGGCATGGAACCCGTCCTCATCGCGCTGCTGTTCGCCAACGCCGTCTTCAACGTCGTCGTCTGGCCGCGCTTCTTTGTGCGGGTCGCGAAGGACCAGCGGGCGAGGACCGCCGAGGGCAAGCCCACGCCGTTCCTCATCGTCCACACCGTGCTCATCGCCCTCGCTCTGGTGCTCGCGCTCGCGTCGGCCATCGCCGCGATCGCCGCCCTGGTGGGCTGATCCTGCGCACCCAGGCGCCCGTGAGGTGCCCGCGGTAGACTGCGGGTGCGGGATTTCCCGCCGCACTCTGTGCAACTACCTACCGGTCCGGCAAGGCGGCACGTTCCATCGCCCCCTCTCTGGAGACCCGCTTCATGACTGCGCCCGCCGTCGACCATCGGCCCCTCGTCCATCACACCGGCTTCTGGTACTTCCCCATCGCCTTCGTGGCGCGGTTGCCCTTCGCGATGATGACCGTGGGGGTCCTCGCGATCGTCGTCGCCCTGCGCGGCTCGGTCTCCCTCGGCGGTCTGACCTCGGCGGCCGTGGGGCTCGGCGTCGTCGTCGCGGGTCCGGTGCTGGGCGATCTCGCCGACCGCTACGGGCAACGGCGCGTGCTCGTGCCGGTGGGGGTGGCCAACGGCATCCTGTTGGCGATCTTCCCGCTCGTGGTGGGCTTCGCGACGTCGGATGCCCTGCTGCTCGGGGCGGCCGTGGCGATCGGTGTGACCGGACCGCAGACCGCGGCGATGTCGCGCAGCCGCGTGATGGCGCTGATCGGCGCGCGCGTGCACCCCGAGCGGCGCGACCGCACCTTCTCGCGGGCGATGGCCTACGAGTCCGCGGCCGACGAGACGGCGTTCGTGATCGGCCCGTTCGTCGTCGGCATCCTGGCGGCGTTGATCGCCCCGTGGGCGCCGATCATCGGTGCGGCCCTCCTCAGCTTCGTCTTCGTCACCGCCTTCGCTTTGCATCCCACCGGTCGAGCCGTGCCCGAGCGGTCCGAACGCACCGCGATGGCGCCGTTCCGCGAGCTGCTGCACCCGCGCATGCTCGTGCTCGTGGCGGCCGTGTTCGGCGTCGGGCTGTTCTTCGGCTCCACTCTCACCTCGCTGACCGCCTTCATGGAGGCGCAGGGGGCGCCCGAGGCGGGAGCCTTGCTCTACGGCGTGATGGGGGTGGGCTCGGCGGTGCTGGCCCTCGCCGTGGCCCTGGTCCCCGAGCGCTTCGCGCTGCGGTGGCGGCTCGTGCTCTTCGCGAGCGTGCTCACGGCCTCGGCCGGTGCCTACTCGGTCGGCGGATCCGTCTCGACGGTGACCCTGGTCCTGTGCCTCATGGGCATCGGGGTGGGGCCCGCCCTCGTCACGCTGTTCAGCCTCGCCGGCCACCGCGCGCCGCGCGGGCGCACGGCGTCGACCATGACGATCCTCGCCTCGGCCCTCACCCTGGCGCAGGCGCTGTCGTCGGCGGTGACCGGCGCCGTGGCCGAGAACGTCTCGGTCGCCACGGCGATGCTCTTCCCCGCGGGCGCGGCGCTGCTCGTCCTCGCCATGGCGGTGGTGAACGCCGCGGCCGCCCCGCGGTGGGACCGGGCGTCCGCCGGGGCCGGACTCAGCGCGGCAGGGGGTAGCGCCGCCGCAGCAGCAGGCGCTGGCCCAGCGTCCACGCGGTCGTGACGGTGAGATAGAGCCCCGCCGCGAGCGGGACGAACAGCGCGACCACCGCCGTCGTGAACTGCAGGACGCCGAGCATCCCCGTCGTCCACGCGGGAGCCGACGGGTCGACCGCGGGTCGCAGGAGTCGACGCGTGAGTTCGGCCACCCCGGCGATCACGACGACGAGCGTGCCGAAGACGGCGAGGGTGGCGGCATCCATCGTTCCGGTCGTGAGGGCGCCGACAAGACTCCGCCCGAGCGGGACGCCGAACACGTCGTGCGTGAGCAGGGTGTTGGCGTGTCCGCCGACCTGGGCGTGCAGGAAGACGGCGTACAGCAGACCGACCACGGGCGCCTGGGCGAGCACGGGCAGCATCCCCGCGAAGGGAGACGATCCCTCGTCGCGGTACAGCTGCAGGGTCTCGCGTTGCAGGCGTTCGGGGTTCTTGCGCCACCTCTCCTGCAGGGCGCGGAGGCGCGGGGCCAGGCGGGCGCGCGTCTGCTCGGCCCGCGCCTGCGACACCCCCACGGGAATGAGGAGCACCCGCACGGCGAGCGTCACGACGACGACGGCGAGGGCGGCGGCGAGACCGCCGGCGAGCGGTTCGAGAAGCGAGGTCAGGGCGAGCAGGGCTCGCGTGGCGAGGTCGAGCAGCAGAGCGAGGGGCGGAAAGGCGAAGAGGTCCACGGGGCATCCCATCAGAGCGAGTGATCACGGGCTGATCGGTCGCGGGGCGTGCCGAGAGCACGCGGGCGACCGGCGTCGCTGCGCGCTCGAGCCGTCGCCGGGGCGCGGGGAGGGCTACGCGACGCGGATCGCGAACCCCGGGGCTCGCGGGCGCGGGTGCCCCGCGGCGTCGGGATCGCTCTGGGAGAGGGATGCCGAGGGGTCGATCGGACGCGCCGACGGCGGGGGCGTGGTCGCGACGAGAGCGGGGACCACGACGAGCACGATCACCGCGGTCAGCACGACAGCGGCGGCGAGCACCACGGCCAGAAGAGGGGCGCTCCCCCCGGGCGTGAGCGCCAGCTCGGCGGTGGCCAGGAGCAGATTGAGCGCCGCGATCAGCGATGCGATCACGCTCTCACCCCCCTCCGGTCGAGTCCCCACGCTAGCAAAGCTCCGGTGGGTACGCTGTCGGCATGACCACCCTCGTCCTCACCGTCGTCGGCGATGACCGCGCGGGCCTCGTGTCCACGGTCGCCGACATCGTCGACGCCCACGGCGGCAACTGGGAGAACAGCGAACTCGCCGAGCTGGCGGGTGCCTTCGCCGGGATCATCGAGGTGTCGGTGACGCCCGCGCGCGCCGATGATCTGCGCGCGGCGCTCGACGGCCTCGCCGGAACCCTCACCGTCACCGTCCATGCCGGAGCGGGCTCGGCGGACGCCGCGGGCCGCACCGTGACCTTCGACGTCGTCGGCAACGACCGCCCCGGCATCGTCCGCGAGGTGTCCGCGGCTCTCGGCGCGCACGGCGCGAGCATCGAACGGATGTCGACGCAGACGACGGATGCCGCGATGGCGGGCGGTCGTCTGTTCGAGGCCTCCATCACCGCGACGGTGGCGGCCGACGTCGCCGTCGACGATCTCGTCGCGCGTCTGGAGCGTCTCGCCACCGAGATCCAGGTCGACGTCACGCTCGCGGACTGACCCGGGCGGCGCGCGGACGCGGCTCGATCGACGCCGGGCCGATCTCGACCGGATTCAGGCCCGGCGCGACCGGGTCGCGAGGCGTGCGATCCCGCGCCATCCCAGCAGCAGCAGGGCGAGGGTGAGGGTCGCGACGATGACGAACGCCACCGCGATGCCCTGACCGCTGAACGCGCGCAACACCACCCCGAGCATGACGGTGATCGCCCACACCGGGAGCCCCGTCGCGACGACGGCGGTCGGTCGACGCCACGCACGCGCGACGAGCCAGCCGACGAGGAGCGCGACGACGAAGGGCCACGCGGTCGTCGCCAGCCCCGAGCCGAACGGACCCAGGATGTCGCCGTCGTGGGTGGCGCGTCCGATCGCGGCGAAGACGACGACGAGCACGACGTCGACGATCAGGGCGGGGAGGGAGGAGCGCAGCGAGGGGGACACGACCTCATTCTCTCGCGGCGACGCGAGGGTATCGTCCGCGTATCGCGGTTCCGAGACACCGCGGCAACAGTCCGAGCGATGGGATGGACTCTCCCGATCCCGGAGGTTGCCGTGTCCGCTCGCCCCGTCCTCACCTCCGCGCGTCTCGTCACCGCGGGCGCGGTGCTCGCCGCCGTCGTCGCCTTGACGCTCGCGCCGCGGGCGATCGCGTGGCCGGCCCGCACCCTCGTCCTCGACGCGCTCGACCACCTTCCCCCGTCGTGGAGCGCCCTCGTCTTCGGCGCGGGCGCCGACGTCGCTCTCAACGTCGCCTTCTTCGTGCCCCTCGGCGCCGCGGTCGCCCTGCTCCTCCCGCTGCGGTGGGCGCCGGCATCCGTCGCGTTGTGCGCCCTCGTGTCGTTCGCGGTCGAGGTGCTCCAGGCCGGGATCCCCGGTCGGGTTCCGGATGCCGATGACGTGCTGTCCAACACGATCGGCGCCGCGATCGGAACGGTCGTCGTCATCGCGATGCGCGTGGCCGCCCGCGGAGGGCGCGCGGCCCGGCGCTGAGCCGCGCGTCAGCGGGGCAGGCGGAGGCGCGCGTGCAGACCGCCGCCCTCTCGGGGCCACAGTTCGAGCCGGCCGCGGTGCGCGCGGGCGATCGACGCGACGATGGCGAGCCCCAGACCGGTGCCGTCCGCGCGCCCGCGCGTACGTCCGACACCGCGGACGAAAGGCTCGGGGAGCGTCGAGACGAGCTCGCGCGACAGGTCGTCTCCGCTGTTGACGACGTCGATGATCACCTCGTCGACCTCGCCGCTCACGGCGAGGCGCACCCAGCCGCCCTCGATGTTGTGGACGAGGGCGTTGCGGACGAGGTTCGCCACCGCCTGACGGACGAGGGTCTCGTCGAGGCGCGCCACCCCACCCGAGGCGTCCATCAGATCCAGATCGAGTCCCGCGGCGTCGCCCCGCGCCTCGGACACCACGGTGGCGACGAGCTCGTCCACCGCGGTGGGTTCGGGTGACAGCGCTCCCTCGCGCGTCGAGCGGGCGAGGGCCAGCAGGGACTCGGTGAGACGGATCGCGCGCTCGTTCGTGAGGTCGAGACGGTGCAGCAGCCGCTCGAGGTCGACGCCCCCGGGGTCGGCCCGGGCCACCTCGAGGAGGGTGCGCATCGTCGCGTGCGGGGTGCGCAACTCGTGGGAGGCGTTCGCGGCGAAGCGCTTCTGCGCCTCCAGGGTCTCCTCGATCCGCGCGAGCATCGCGTCGAAGGTGTCGGCGAGGTCGGTGAGCTCGTCGCGGGGTCCCGGCAGATCGACGCGGTGCGCCAGATCGCCGTCGCGCACCGCGCGGGCGGCATCCGTGATCCGGTGAAGGGGGCGCAGCATGAGTCCCGACACGACCCAGCCGCCGCCGAGGCCCACGATCGCCAACGCGAGGACGGCGTACCACGCGTACCGGACGAACACGTCGACGAGGTCGCCGCGCCCGGGCGTGAACGACCCGCTCTCGGAGTACAGGTTGCCCTCGGGGAGGAACCGCAGCACGAGGAACCCCACGACGAACACCGCGATCCCCACGATCACGACGAACGCCGCGTAGCTCAGGGTGAGCTTGAGGCGGACCGAGAGTCCCGGGGCGCGCTCACGCATCGGCCGGACCCATGCGGTAGCCCACTCCCGCGACGGTCTGAATGAGCCACGGCTCGCCGAGACGCTTGCGCAGCGTCGAGATCGTGATGCGCACCGCGTTCGTGAACGGGTCGGCGTTCTCGTCCCACGCCCGCTCGAGCAGGTCTTCGGCGCTGACCACCCCGCCGGCCGCGCCCATGAGCACCTGCAGCACCGCGAACTGTTTGCGGGTCAGCGACACGTACCGTCCGTCACGGAACACCTCGCGGCGGAAAGGATCGAGGCGGATGCCGTGCTGCTCGAGCACCGGCGGGGTCGCGGCCGCGGGGCGGCGGGCGAGGGCGTGCAGGCGCATCACGAGCTCGCGCAGCACGAAGGGCTTGGTCAGGTAGTCGTCGGCGCCGCTCTCGAAACCGGCGGCCTTGTCGTCGAGACCGTCGGCGGCGGTCAGCATGAGCACGCGCGGGGCGGCGGGCTGCGCACTGAGGTGGCGGGCGATCTCGTCGCCGTCCGGGCCCGGAATGTCGCGGTCGAGCACGACCACGTCGTACGCGGTGTAACCGAGCACCTCGAGAGCGGTGTCGCCGTCGCCGGCGATGTCGGCCGCGATCGCCTCGAGCCGCAGCCCGTCGCGGATGGCCTCGGCGAGGAAGGGTTCGTCCTCGACGATCAACACGCGCATTCCGTCATCGTAGGCGGGGCCGGATATCGCGGACGTATGCGCGGTGCCCACCGTCGCCGGCGTCGGTAGCGTGGGGGCATGGCGACCCGACTTCTCCTCGTGGCCGACACGCACGTGCCGAAGCGGGCGCGCGTCCTTACCGCGGCGATGCGCGCGGCGGCATCCGACGTCGATCTGATCGTCCACGCGGGCGACTGGGTGAGCGCGAGCGTGCTCGACGAAGTCGAGACCCTCGGCCCGGTGCTGGGCGTCTGGGGCAACAACGACGGCGACGACCTGCGCTCGCGCCTGCCCGAGGTCGCCCGCGCCGAGATCGACGGGGTGCGCGTCGCGGTCGTGCACGAGACGGGGCCCGCGACCGGACGCGAGAAGAGGATGGATGCCGCCTACTCCGACGTCGACCTGCTCGTGTTCGGGCACAGCCACATCCCGTGGGACACCGTGACCCCGAACGGCCTGCGCCTCCTCAACCCCGGCTCGCCCACCGACCGCCGCCGTCAGCCGGCGTGCACGCTGATGACCGCGACCCTCGACGACGGCGAGGTGCGCGACGTGCTGCTGCACGAGGTGTCACGCGACTGACGGCCGAGACGTCGCGGGGTGTATCGCCGGCGTATCGCGCGGGTGATACACCGTGACAACGCAGCCCCGAGTCGACTGGGGCCATGGCTTCTCCCGCATCCCGTATCGATTCTCCTTCCCGCCGTCGGCTCGCGGTCCTCGCGATCGGGGCCGTCCTGGCCGTCGTCCTCACCGTGGTCGCCGTTGTGCTCGCGATGACCACCGCGGCGTCGTTCACGGCGGGCATGACCGCGCACGCGCCGTTCTCTCCGACGGAGGCCGACGGGATGATCCCGGCGGAGGCGCCCCTCACCGTGAGCGACGATCGGCACCCGGCGATGACAGGACTCGACGGAGACTTGCGCGAGGCCCTTCGCTCCGCCCAGGCGGCTGCCGCGCCGGAGGGAGTCGTCTTCGACGTCACCAGCGGATGGCGCAGCGAGGAGTACCAGCGCTGGCTGCTCGGCGACGCCATTCGCACGTACGGCTCCGAGGCGCTCGCGCGGGAGTACGTCGCGTCGCCCGAAGACTCGAGCCACGTCACCGGTCGAGCGGTCGACATCGGCTCGCTCGACGCGCAGCTGTGGATCATCGAGCACGGGCGGGAATGGGGCCTGTGCCAGACCTACGCCAACGAGCGGTGGCACTTCGAGAAGGCGACGGATGCCGGAGGAGAGTGCCCGGAGCCGAAGCCCGATGCGCGGGGGTGAACGACGACGGCGCCGCCCCTTTCGGGTGCGGCGCCGTCGTGCGAGTGCCTACTCGACGTTCAGCTGACGGGTGGGAGAGGTCAGCGGGCAGTCGAAGGGGTCGCGGGCGGCGAGCCCGACCCGGTTGAGGTACGCGATGACGATGCCGTACGACTGGAAGAGGGTCGTCTCGACGTACGGGACGTTCAGCGTCTCGCAGTGCTCGCGGACGATCACGCGGGCCTTGCTGAGGTGCGGGCGCGGCATGTTCGGGAACAGGTGGTGCTCGATCTGGTAGTTCAGACCGCCCATGAGCCACGTGGCCCACCAGCCGCCCGAGACGTTGCGCGAGGTGCGCACCTGCTTGCTGAAGAAGTCGAGCTTCGCACCGGGCGCGATGATCGGCATTCCCTTGTGGTTGGGGGCGAAGGACGCTCCCATGTAGATCCCGAAGACCGCGACCGAGACGCCGAAGAACGCGAAAGCGAGACCGACCGGCAAGAAGATGAAGATCGGCGCGATGAAGAGCGCGTGGCGCAGCGCCAGCAGGGCGAGTTCGGCCCAGCGGCCCTTGACGGGCTCGCGCGAGAAGAGGTGGCGCAGGGCCAGCACGTAGAGGTTGATCCCCTCGAACGCCAGCAGCGGGAAGAACAGGTACCCCTGACGCTGGGTGATCCAGCGCTGGATGCCGCGGGCCTTGGCCGCGTCGACGTCGAGGAACGAGATCGTGTCGATCTCGATGTCGGGGTCCTTGTCGACGCGGTTGGGGTTGGCGTGGTGACGCGTGTGCTTCGACGCCCACCACGAGCGGCTCATGCCGACGATGCCGTTGCCGATGAGCAGGCCGAGGCGATCGTTGGCCGGGCCCGACGCGAAGATCTGGCGGTGCGCGGCCTCGTGGGCGAGGAAGGCGACCTGGGTGAACAGGATGCCGAGGACCGCGGCGATGATCAGCTGGAACCAGCTGTCGCCGAGGAGGATGAAGCCGGTGACGCACCCGGCGAAACCGAGCACGATCGCGGCGGCGACGACGGCGTAGAACACCGGCGTGCGGACGAGGAGTCCGCTCTCGCGGACGACCTGAGACAGCTCTGTGTAGGCCTTGGTGATCGGGGGGAATTCGGTCGTACCGGAGTACGTCTGACGGATGGGGCCGAGGCGGGACTCGACGACGGTGGAAGCGATTTTCTGCTCCTCGGATCGGGATGGACCGGGGCGGCTACCCGGGCTGTCGCCCACATTACGGGTCGCCGTATGGACGACCCGGCATACGACGCGATGTTCAGGAGCCTCTCGGGAAATGGAAATCCCTGCGTGCGGAATCGTCTCGGAAACGACGAAAGCCGGGTCGTCGCGAGGCGACGTACCCGGCTTCCGAGGTAAGCGGAGCTTAGAGGGGGCGGATGTTCGCCGCCTGCATGCCCTTGGGGCCCTGCTCAGCGTCGAATTCGACCTTCTGTGCTTCCGTGAGCTCCTTGAAGCCGTTGCCCTGGATCGCGCTGAAGTGCGCGAACAGGTCGGCGGAGCCGTCGTCGGGAGCAATGAAGCCGTAGCCCTTTTCGGAGTTGAACCATTTCACGGTGCCAGTGGCCATCGTGTTCTTCCTTTATTCATGTTGGGCCGCAGATGCGGCCGTGGGCGCCGCTCCGACGCGTGCGGAGCGGACGGGGACGCCGCGTCACCGTGGTGGTGGCGCGTACGCGATGCCCGTCGACGGCGGCCTGAGCCGCTCCGACGGACGTGTGGACACCGAGATTCTCGCCGAGGGGACCCTGGGCTTCGAAGCCCGAGGTTCCCGCGCCGACGAAACCGGCGTAGTCGGATCCGGCCGTCGCGACGTACACGTCGAGATCGGCCTGGCGCCACGATAGCGGCGAAGGGTGAAGCAGAGACACAAGAACTTTCTGCGAGTGCGAGGCGAGGACCGAAGCCGTCGAGCGAGGCACACGATGATGAGGGGTGGGGTTGCTGTCGGAAACGGCTCGGCGCCGTGCGCCCGGCATCTCAGCGATGAGGCGGGCGTCGATGAAGCAAGTCCCAGAACGAATAACTTCACGCTAGCACGGATGTCTGCGAGATACCCGGGTGATTTCGGCGGGCCCGAGGGTGCGGTGCACTGGGGGCATGGCATCCGACCCTCCCTCCGATCGGGGCGCGACCGACGACGAGCGCTGGCTCGTGATCGACGAGCGCCGGTGGCGCCGCACCGATCCGGCGTTGCCGGACGACCTCGCCGACCGATTGCGGTCGCACCTCGGGAGGGCCCGATCGGCCGTGCGGACGGCGAAACGCGCCGGGGAAGACGACGCCGTGTCCGACGCGCGTCGCCGAGTGGGACTCGCGAAACACGGACTGGGCGAGCGGGGGCCGCGCTGGTGGGACGACGAGGTCGCCGCGCGGGTGCACCGGGCCGAGGAGGCCCTCGCCGAGCTCGACGCCCTCGCCCCGCCGAGAGCAGACGATTCCCTCGACGTCAACACGTAGCGCGAGGCGTAGCCAGGGGATGGGCTGGGGGCTCACGAACCGAGGGGAGCCCCCATGTCATCCACCGCCACCGAGCTCGAGACGCTCAACGATCTGCTCAAGAAGTTCCGCTTCGCGATGGTCACCACCCGCGCCGAAGACGGAGCGCTGCACGCGCACCCGCTGACTGTGCAGGAGAAGGAGTCGGACGGCGACCTCTGGTTCATCGTCGGCACGCACGCATCCGCCGTCGAGCACGTGCGGCGCGACCCGAAGGTGGGCCTGTCGTTCAGCACCGACGGAACGTGGCTGTCGCTCGCGGGCGAGGCCGAGGTGGTCGACGACCTCGCGAAGCTCAAGGACCTGTGGTCGACGAGCGTCGAGGCGTGGTTCCCCGACGGCCCCGAGTCGCCCGGGGTGACCCTGCTGAAGGTCTCGACCCTCACCGGCGAGTACTGGGGGAGCGCCGGCGGGCGCCTCGCCACGGCCATCGCACTCGTCACCTCGAAGGTGACCGGCGACCGGCCCCGCGGCGGTGAGAAGCAGACCTTCGACCTGACCGACTGAGCGCGGCGCGGACCTCGCGGTCGCGCCGCGCCGCGAGGTCATCCGCCCGAGGGGTTGTCGACGGGCGTGTCGTCGTCGTCGGTGGTGTCGGGGATGACGGGCGCATCAGCGGTTTCGAGCTCGTCGGGCTCGTCGGCGGTGTCATTCGTGCGGTCGTGTGTCGTGTCCATGGCCCCACCCGACCACGCCCCGGTCGACCGCCGCGCGGGCCTTGCGCGAACCGGCGCAGCGTGCCAGCGCAAGCCCCCAGATGCCGAGTACGCGCTTTGCGACGATGACGGCATGTCACGACCCGAGGTCCGCTCCAAGCCCTGCGCCTACTGCGGTCGGCCCTTCACCGATCGCAAGCGCTGGAGCGGGCGCGACCAGTGGGACCAGGTGCTCTACTGCTCGCGCGGCTGCCGCGCCAACGCCGCGAAGCAGAGGCGCCACGCGTGAGGGCCGCACTGATCCTCGCGACGCAGCAGTTCGCCGAGCACCCCGCGTACTCCGACGACGGCATCGAGGAGTTCTTCTTCATCGAGTCGGCGCCCCGCTTCGCCAAGCTCCCGTATCACCGCCACAAGATCGTGCTGCTCGTCTCGGCGATGCGGCACACCGCCGCGCGGCTCGAGGCCGAGGGCAAGACCGTCCGCCGGATCACCCTCGACGACGACCTCACCTTCAAGGCCGGCCTCGAGAAGCTGCTGAAGGCCCATCGGGTCACCGAGTTGACGTGGATGAGCGACCCCAACCGCCCCGTCGACGAGCGCATCTCGCGCATCTGCCAGGCGCACGACGTCGAGACCGACGTGCTCTCAGACCAGCTGTTCCTCACCCCCGAGGACGACGTCGACGCCTGGTTCGCCGAGCACCCGACGCCGCTCATGGAGGACTTCTACCACTGGCAGCGGCGCCGCACCGGCATCCTGATGGACGGCGGGAAGCCGGCGGGGCGGCGCTGGAACTTCGACGCCGACAATCGCAAGGCGCTGCCGAAGAAGGGCGTCGACATCCCGCCGCTGCCGCAGCTCGCGCACGACGAGATCACCCGCGCGGTGATCGCCGAGGTCGACGAGCGCTACCCCGAGCATCCCGGCAAAGCGGCCGACTTCTGGCTGCCCGTCACGCCGGAGGACTCCCGCGACTGGCTCGACGTCTTCATCGCGGAACGCCTCAACGACTTCGGCCGCTACGAAGACGCGATGAAGGCCGACGAACCGTTCCTCTTCCACGCGATCATCTCGCCGATGCTGAACATCGGGCTGCTCACCGTCGAAGAAGTGGTCGCCGCCGCCACGCGGACCGACGCGCCCCTGGCATCCGTCGAGGGGTTCATCCGCCAGGTGATCGGGTGGCGCGAATACATGCGCGGCATGTACCGGGCGCACCCGAAGCTGGAGCACGTCAACGCGCTGCACCTCGAGAAGAGGATCGAGAAGTACTGGTACTCCGGGCAACGGATGCCGAGTGACCTGCCGATCCCCGTGCGCACGGTGCTGGAACGCGTGCACGAGTGGGGCTACGCGCACCACATCGAACGCCTCATGGTGCTGGGCAACTGGTTCCTGCTGCAGGGGTACGCGCCGCGGCAGGTCAACGACTGGTTCCTCGCGCTGTTCGTCGACGCCTACGACTGGGTCATGGTGCCCAACGTCATGGGAATGAGCCAGTTCGCCGACGGCGGCTTCGTCGCGACCAAGCCGTACGTCTCGGGCGGCGCCTACCTGCAGAGGATGGGGTCGTGGTGGCCCTCGGCGCAGGAGGCCAAGGACTCGGTCTTCACCGACGCGTACTGGGAATTCCTCGAGCGACACGAGGACGTGCTGTCCGGAAACCACCGGCTGGGCCTCGCGCTGGCGCAGATGCGCAAGCGACGCGACGCGAAGGGGGAATGAGCGGGTTGCCGTCCCGTCGACAGGCTCGGGGACCTCGGTCAGGAGGCCCCGCGACCGCGGTCGAGGGGCCCTGCGACCCCGGTCAGCTCTTGAGCTTGTTCAGCGCCGAGCCCTTGTGGGCCGCAGTCGAGCCGGACTTCTCCGACGTGACGATGTAGGCCGGGTCGTCGTCGGATGCCGTGAACTTCTGACCGTCGTGCTGGAAGTCCTTCGTCTTCTTCTCCACGACCTCACCCTGCGTGCGGCCCTGCGGGGTGTCCCAGCTGACGCGGTCGCCCTTCGACAGATCCTTCGACATGACGCTTCCTTCCGTTGATGTGGGTTCATGGTGTCGAGCGGCCCGAGCGCGCATCGGGGGATTGACAGGCGGCGGACGGGACGTCGCCGGTCCGCGTGTCGCGCGTGACGGAGATGCGGCGGGGGTGCGCGGAAACGGCATCCGGATGCCGAGGATCGGTGCGACCGTCTGAGATGCTGCCGTCATGCGAGGACCTGTGTGGGGAATGGCGACGGCCGGCATCGGCGTGCTGATGATCGGGCTGCTCGTGGCGTGGGGCACGGCCTACGGCACGTGGCTCGACGAGATCGGCCCGTTCATCGACGACGCCGGCGCGGGCCCTGACGCCCCGACGATCGTCCTCCCGGGTCTCGTGGGGCTGCTCGCTCTCGCGCTCGTCATCGGCGGAGTCGTCATCGCGGTCACGACGGGGCCGGAGCGCGAGCCGCGCCGGCGCTGAGGTCCGACGCCTATAGTGCCGCGCGATCCTCGCGGGTCAGGCGGAACCGGGATGCCACGACGCCCAGCAGCAGCGCGCCCGCGCCTCCCGCGATCATGTCGCCGATCGTGTCGTCGTATGTCACGAAGATCGCGTCGGTGATGAAGCGGTAGCCGAACCACTCGATCATCTCCCACACGGCGCTCAGCGCGAGGCCCGCCATGGTGGCGACGACGATGGGCGTCCGGCGTCGGCCGGTCGGCTCGATCACGCGCGCGTCGTCGAGAAGCACCAGGGCGACCGCGGCGAGCACGCCCGTGCACACGGCGTGGACGATCAGGTCCCACCCGGTCCACGCGCGGTACAGGTCGATGACGTTGCTGCCGGCCGCGACAAACACGGTGACGCACGTGACGAGGTCGAGGCCCGAGCGCAGGCCGATCATGCGCGAGAGCATCACCGCCGGCAGCGACATCGACAGCACGGCGAAGTCGGTGAACGGCAGGGTGAACAGCGAGACGATGACGACGACGATCGCCACGGCCCGCACGACGTCGGTCAGCCAGTCGGTGACGGTGCGCGGCGGCCGCTTGAGGTTGGCGTACATCGCCCGGATCATCGGCATCCGCCCGTCATGGCGTCGCCGCCGGATGGATGCGCACGACCGCCTGCACCGGCAAGTGGTCGCTCGGCCACTGCGTGCCGGTCGGACGCGGGTCGATGCCGACCGCGCGCACGCCCACGTCGGGGGTCGCGAGCAGGGCGTCGATGCGACGCGCACCGACCTTGGGCGCCGCATAGTTGTTGAAGGTGCCCCACTCGGCGGTCCGGCGGGCGGGGGCGTACGACCACGTGTCGACGAGCAGGCCGTCGGCGAACATGTCCGACAGTTCGCCGGAGCGCACGTGGGCGTTCACGTCGGCGGTGAACAGCAGCGGGCGTTCGCGGCGCGCCACGAGGTCGTGCAGCCACGCGGCCGAGCGGCGGCGAGCCCGGCGCGAGAACGCGTCGAAATGGGTGTTCACGAAGGTGAACCGGGCGTCGGTCGCGAGGTCGCGCACCTGTGCGATGACCGCTATCCGCGGAATGGTGTTGCCCCATCCGGTCGACCCGGGGACGCGGGGGGTGTCGGACAGGGCGACCTGCTCCCAGTCCTCGACCTCGATGCGATCGCGGTCGTAGAAGAGCGGAGTGCCCTCCCCGTCGCGGCGGGGACCGCGGCCGAGTCCGATGCGGCCGTAGTCGGAGCCCAGCGACGCCTGCACCCACTGGGCCTGATCGGGCATCGCCTCCTGCGTGCCCAGCAGGTGGGGGCGGTTCGCGCTGAGGAACGTCCGCAGTCGCTCCTTGCGCAGGGGCCACCGGTCGGCGGGAGGCCACGTGATCCGGTCGAAGCGTCGACGGATGTTGAAGCTCATCACGTGCAGATCGGGGGCCTCGACGTCGGGGAAGAGGATGCCGCTCATGATCGACCCCGCAGCCCCAGGCGCACCCATCGCGCCGGCGGGATCTCGGCGGGCCAGTGCGCGAAGACGGTCCCCGCACCCCGACGGAAGCATCGCGCGAAGCGGCGCGGCTCGACGGTCCTCGACGACACACGCATGTGCGCGCCGGACACGCGCGCGATGCGATGGCGGCGGCCCAGGTGGTACGCGAGGTCGAGGTCGTCGTGCAGCTCGGGGTCGAGGTGCACCTCGCCGCGCACGTCCTCCCAGGCGCGGCGGCGGAACGCCATGTTCGATCCCCAGAGCGGCGTGTGTCCGAGAGCGGGGGTCGCGAAGGTGGCATAGGTGCCGAGGAAGAGCCGCGCCATCGACACGCGTCGCCGCGCGGGTCCGTCGTGGAACACGGCTCCGCCGGTCACGGCATCCACGGTCGGATCCGCCAGCGCGTCGACCATGCTCTGCACCCACGTCGGATCGGGGAGGCTGTCGGCGTCGAGGCGGAGGATCAGCTCTCCCCGCGCCGCGTCGTACCCGGTGGCGGCGGCCGCCGGGATGCCGCGCTCCCCGCAGAACACCACACGTACTCCGGCCGCTCGGGCGATCTCGGCGCTGTCGTCGGTCGAGGCGTTGTCGACCACGACGATCTCGGTCGGGGCGAGGGTCTGCGCGGACAGCGCGCGCAGGCACCGCCACAGATGGGCGCCGTCGTCACGGCAGGGGATGACGACGGAGACGGTGACGGCCGGCGAGACGGGGCCTTGGGGCACGGGGGTCCTCCCGGAGACGAGTCCTCCCACGCTAGGCGATCAGCGGCGGGCGTTTCCCGGCTTGACGCCTGCGTCGTCGGCTGACAGCGCTCGCCTTTCGTATCGTGGATGCCATGGCATCCGTCCTCAACGTCTCGGCGTACCTGTTCACGCGCATCGACGACCCCGCGTCCCTGCGAGCGGTTCTGCGCGCGCGGGCAGCGGAGGCGGGACTGCGGGGGACGATCCTGCTGGCAGAGGAGGGCGTCAACCTGTTCCTCGCGGGCGGAGCCGACGAGGTGCGCGGCTTCGTCGACGACCTGCGCGCCGATGCGCGTTTCGCCGCCCTGCAGACCAAAGAGAGCTGGTCGGATGCCGTGCCCTTCGGCAAGCTGCTCGTGAAGGTGAAGCGCGAGATCATCCGCATGGACCGCCCCGAGGTGCGTCCGCAGGACGGTCGCGCGCCCGCCGTGACCCCCGACACCCTGCGCCGTTGGCTCGACACCGGCGTCGACGACGCGGGGCGGGAGATCGTGCTCGTCGACACGCGCAACGCCTTCGAGGTCGACTACGGCACCTTCGCCGGGGCGATGGACTGGCGCATCGAGAGGTTCACGCAGTTCCCGGATGCCGCGGCATCCCACCGCGAAGAACTCGAGGGCAAGACCGTGGTGAGCTTCTGCACGGGCGGGATCCGCTGCGAGAAGGCGGCCCTGTACCTGCGCGCCGAGGGACTCGAGGCGTACCAGCTCGAGGGCGGGATCCTCGGGTGGTTCGCCGCGCAGGGCGCCGCGCACTGGGACGGCGACCTCTTCGTCTTCGACGAGCGCGAAGCGCTCGACGCGGGACTCGCCGCTCGGGCCGGTGCCTGACGTGCTCTGGGACCAGCACGCCTGCGTCGAACTCGTCGAGACCGCCGACCTCACCGACCTGCGGCGCTACCGCGGAGCCGGCGGGGGCTACGTGTCGATCAACGTCGGCTACGCCCCGCACGCGCCCGAGCTCACGGCATCCCTTCTCCGCTCCTTCCGCGCGCAGGTCGACGCCATCGACGGGCTCGAGTTCGCCGCCACGGTCGCCGACATCGACCGCATCGCCGCGCGGGGCGACACGGCCGTCGCCTTCGATCTCGAGGACTGCGCCCCTCTCGGTGGGGACCTGGATGCCGTGTCCTCCCTCGTCGCACGGGGAGTACGCACCCTCGGCCCGACCTACAACCACGCCAACCGCGCGGGCGGCGGGTGCCTCGACGCGATCGACGACGGCCTCACCGCCTGGGGCCGCGACCTCGTCGCCGAGATGAACGCGCGCGGGATGGTTCCCGACGGCTCGCACGTGGGCGCCCGCACCACCTTCGACATGTGCGCCGCGTCGACCCGCCCGGTGGTGTTCAGCCACTCGAACCTGCGCTCCGTGTGGGAGCACCCGCGCAACATCACCGACGACCAGGCGCGAGCGGCAGCGGACACCGGGGGAGTCGTCGGCATCACGGGGGTGGGGATCTTCCTCGGGCCCAACACCCCGACGCTCGAGGCCATGGTGCGCCACCTCGAGCGCGCCGTCGAGGTCGTCGGCATCCGTCACGTCGGGGTCAGCACCGATTTCTCGTTCGACTGGGAGACCTTCCGCGACGAGATTGCGCGGATGCCGGAGCTGTACGACGCGAGCTACACCCGCTGGGGTCCGATGGAGTGGATGCCGCCCGAGACCTTCGTCCTCCTCGGCTCGGCGCTCGCCGCGCGAGGATGGAACGACACCGACGTCGCCGCGGTGCTCGGCGGGAACTTCCGCCGCGTCGCGGCCGAGAGCTGGGAGCCCCTGTCATGACCGAACTCCGCGACGGCGCCGTCCTGCGCCCCGCCCGCCCCGGCGACGAAGAGGGCATCCTCGCGTGCATCCAGGCGCTCGCCGATTACGAGCGAGAGCCGGATGCCGTGGACAACACCGCCGCGATGCTCACCGACACGCTGTTCGGCGATGACCCCCGCGCGTTCGCCTTCGTCGTGGAGGGGCCCGATCGCGGCATCCGGGCGATCGCGATCTGGTTCCTCACCTATTCGACCTGGACCGGACGCCACGGCATCTGGCTCGAAGACCTGTACGTGCACGAGCAGTACCGCTCGAACGGCTACGGCGCGGCCCTGCTCGCCGCGCTCGCCGCCGAGTGCCTCGACAAGGGCTATTCGCGCCTCGAGTGGACGGTGCTCGAGTGGAACGAGCCCGCGATCGGCTTCTACCGCGCGCTCGGCGCCGAGGCGATGGACGAATGGACGACCCGCCGCGTCACGGGCGACGCGCTGACGGCGCTCGCGGCGCGGGGGTAGCGCTCTGCGGGGCGGTTCGTCGGGTTTCGGGGCGAATCCTGCAGGTTGGGGCGGATGAATCACGCCCCGAGCGACGGGATCCGCCCCGAACCGGGCCTGGGTTGATCGCGACGCCGCCCGCTCACCGCGCGAGGTCGGCCAGCACCGCCTCGGCGGCGCGCTGCCCCGACACCAGCGCGCCCTGGATCGACGCGGAGTCGCGGTGGTCGCCGGCGAGGTAGCGGCCGTCGTCGAGGCGCACGGGGAGGCGCAGGCGCAGCGGCGGATCCTGCGCGGGGAGCGCGTGGGTGATGTCGTCGCGGCGCAGCAGGCGCCACGGCCGGGTGTCGGCCTGCCACACCTCGCCGAGCTGGCGCCGCACCTCGTCCTCGGCGGCGACGGAGGGCATGACGCAGGTCGCCTGAATGAGGTGCTGCCCGCGCGGGGCGTACGTCGGCGCGGTGTTGGTCATGACCGCTGTGTTCACGATCGGCCCGCGGCGGCGTCCGTCGACGCGCAGCGCGGCATCGGTCGAGGGGGCCTCGTCGGCGGCGAACCACCACGTCTGCAGGCCGCGGGTGCGAGGGTGCGGGGCGTCGAGGGCGTGGTCCAGCCCGCTCGCGAGCACGAGGGTGCGGGCGGTCACGGCATCCGCCCCCTCCACTCCGAGGTGCCAGCCGTGCGCGCGCTTGCGGGTCGACACGACGCGGTGCGAGAGGCGGATGCCGACCCCCGCACGCCGCGCGGTGTCTGCGAGCTGCGCGGGGAGGGCGCCGATCCCCGCCGCGGGAACGCCCGGACGCCCGAGCGCGAAGCTGCGGATGAGCAGACGCACGAAGGCGTCGGAGGTCTCCTGCCGGGCATCGGCGATCACCCCGGCGAGGAAGGGCTCGAGCACCGCCTCGCGGAGGGGGCCGCGGAGGCCTGCTCGGTCCCAGCCCTCGTCGAGCGAGAAGTCGCGGCCTTTCTTGGCCGCTCGGGCGCTGAGCACCGTGGGTCCCGCCCAGCGAATCAGCGCGGCGAGGTCGGCGGGCCGCACCAGGCCCGAGCGCAGCGTCGCGGGAATCGATCCCGGATGCCGCAGCGGGTGCGCCAATCGCGCGACCCGGTCGTCCAACCGCACGCCGACGGCGACCGGGAAGCGCCGGAGCGCGAGGGCGTCGACGTCGACCCAGCGCCGCACGGCCGGGTACGCCGGGTTCAGCACGTGGAAGCCGAGGTCGAGGCGGAACCCGTCGACGACGTCGGTGCGCTCGCGCCCGCCGACCGTGTCGTTCGCCTCGAGCACCACGACGTCGCGCCCGGCCTCGGCCAGTCGGGTCGCGGCGCGGAGTCCCGCGAGCCCTGCTCCCACCACGACGACGTCGTACTCGTTCATGCCGCGAGCCTAGGCAGGCGAACGCGAGCGGACGCGGGGGTTGCGAGCGTCAGCGACGGGGCGCGATGGCTGCGGCGACGCTGTCGAGAGCGCCCGGCACGAGCGAGAAGTACGCCCAGGCGCCGCGCTTCTCGCGGGTCAGGATGCCGGCATCGACCAGCACCTTCGTGTGGTGCGAGACCGTGGGCTGCGAGAGGCCGAGGGGTTCCTGCAGGTCGCACGCGCACGTGGCACCGGCGTCTTGCGCGGCGATGATCGACACGATCCGCAGCCGCGCCGGATCGGCGAGCGCCTTGAGCGTCTTCGCCAGCGTCTCCGCTTCGGCCGGGGCCATCGCGGCATCGCCCGACGAGACGCAGCAGGCGGAGTCGAGCAGGGGCAGGGCGAGGGTCGAGGTCATGGCATCCATCATCGTCTTCACATCGATGAACGTCAATATTGACGAGCGTCGATGTGTTGCGTCATGCTGTTCCCGTTCGTCCCGACCCGAAGGAAGCGCCATGTCCGACACCGCCACCATCCTCTTCGTCTGCGTGCACAACGCCGGCCGCTCGCAGATGGCCGCCGGTTACGCGCGCGCCCTGGGCGGCGACCGCGTGCGCGTGCTGTCCGGTGGCAGCGCCCCCGGCGACGCCCTCAACCCCATGGCGGTGGCCGCGATGGCCGAAGAGGGGATCGACATCAGCGCCGAGGTGCCGCAGCTGCTGCTCACAGACGACGTGCGTGCCTCCGACGCGGTCATCACGATGGGCTGCGGAGACGCGTGCCCGATCTTCCCCGGCAAGCGCTACGAAGACTGGGAACTGACCGACCCGGCCGGCAAAGGCCTCGACGAGGTGCGCCCGATCCGCGACGACATCAAGGCGCGGGTGACCACGCTGCTGCGCGAGCTCGGGGTCGACGCATGAGCCTGACCCTCACGGTCCCACCGCGGCGCGAGGCCGATCGCCGCGCGGGTCTGCCCATCGCGATCATCGGCGCCGGCCCCGTCGGCCTCGCGGCCGCAGCGCACCTGATCGAACGCGGGCTGCCCGTCGTCGTCTTCGAAGCGGGCGACACCGCCGGCGCCGCCGTTCGCGCGTGGGGGCACACGCGCCTGTTCTCGCCGTGGCGCTACGTCGTCGACCCCGCAGCTCGCCGTCTGCTCGAGGCCGAGGGATGGACCGCCCCGGATGCCGAGGGCCTGCCCACCGGAGACGAGCTGGTCGACGGCTACCTCGAACCCCTCGCGCGCACCGCCGCCTTGGCATCCGTCATCCGGTACGGAACGCGCGTGGAGGCCGTCGCCCGCCAGGGCATGGACCGCACGCGGTCGGTGGGTCGGGCGGCCACTCCCTTCGCGCTGCGACTGCGCACGACCGACGGGACGACGGATGCCACGGCTCGCGCGGTCATCGACACCTCGGGCACCACGAGTTCACCGCGGTCGCTGCTGTCGTCTGGTCTCGCCCACGACGACCTCGGTGATCGCGTGACGACGGCGCTCCCCGATGTGCGCGGACGCGACCGCGCGCGGTTCGCCGGTCGACGCGTGCTCGTCGTCGGCGCGGGGCATTCGGCGGCGAATACCCTGATCGCCCTCGCCGCGCTCGCCGCAGACGAGCCCACGACGCGCATCGCCTGGGCTGTCCGCAACGAGGGAACCGCCCGCCTCGCCGCCGACGCGACCGACGACCTCGCCGCGCGCGGACGCCTCGGCACGGCGGTGCACAGCCTGGTCGACGAGGGCGCCGTCGAGCAAATCGCCGCGTTCGAGATCGACGACGTGCGGCTCTCCGGCGACGGCGTGTGCGTCAGCGGCCGACGAGCGGGAGAGGCGTTCTCCCTCGAGGTCGACGTGGTCGTCAACGCCGCCGGCTTCCGCCCCGACCTGACGATGCTGCGCGAGATCCGCGTGGGGCTCGACGAGATCGTCGAGGCACCGCGGGCGCTCGCCCCGCTGATCGACCCGAACCTGCACTCGTGCGGCTCCGTGCCGCCGCACGGGGTCGCCGAACTGACGCACCCCGAGCCCGACTTCTACCTCGCGGGCATGAAGTCGTACGGGCGGGCGCCCACGTTCCTGCTGCTCACCGGGTACGAGCAGGTGCGCTCGATCGCGGCGGAACTCGCCGGCGACCGGACGGCGGCACGACAGGTCGATCTCATGCTGCCCGAGACGGGCGTGTGCACCACCGACGCGGGGTCCTGCTGCGCGTGAGCGTGTCGCTGCGCCCACTCGCCGCGGCCGACTGGCCGGAGGTGCACCGCATCTACGCGGAGGGCATCGCGACCGGTCACTCGACCTTCGAGACGGCGCCCCCGGCGACATGGGACGAGTTCGATGGGGCGAAGCTGGCCGCGCATCGGCTCGTCGCCGTGAGCGAGGACCGGGTCGTCGGCTGGGCCGCCGTCTCCGCCGTGTCGTCGCGCCCCGTCTACTTCGGAGTCGTGGAGCACTCGGTCTACGTCGAAGCCGACGCCCGCGGCCGGGGGATCGGTCACCTGCTGCTCGACGCCCTCATCGCTTCGACCGAGGCGGCCGGCGTCTGGACGATCCAGTCATCGACCTTCGCCGACAACCACGCCTCGCTCGCCTTGCACGCACGCCACGGTTTCCGCACCGTCGGCGTCCGCGAGCGCATCGCCCGCGACGCGGCCGGCACCTGGCGCGACACGGTGCTGATCGAAAGACGCAGTCCCACGGTCGCCTGACATGAGAAAGGGCCCGGATGCCATGGCATCCGGGCCCCGAAAAGCGACTTACGCGGAGGCTTCCTCGCGCTTGGGCAGCACCCAACCGGGACGCACGAAGTGGCACGTGTAGCCGTTGGGGATGCGGATCAGGTAGTCCTGGTGCTCGGGCTCGGCCTCCCAGAAGGGCGCCTCGGGCTCGATCGTGGTGACGACCTTCGCGGGCCAGATGCCCGACGCGTCGACGTCCGCGATCGTGTCGCGCGCGACCTTCTCCTGCTCGGGCGAGAGCGGGAAGATCGCTGAGCGGTAGCTCGTGCCGATGTCGTTGCCCTGACGGTTCAGGGTCGACGGGTCATGGATCTGAAAGAAGAACGCGAGGATGTCGCGGTACGAGGTCTGCGTGGGGTCGAAGACGATCTCGACGGCCTCCGCATGACCGGGGTGGTTGCGGTAGGTCGCGTGGTCGTTCTGGCCGCCGGTGTAGCCGACGCGCGTGTCGAGCACGCCGGGCTGGCGGCGGATGAGGTCTTCGACGCCCCAGAAGCATCCGCCCGCGAGGACGGCGGTCTCGGTGCCGGGGCGGCGGGTGATCTCGCCGGAGTCGGTGGGTCCGCTGGTCATGGTGGTGCTCCTTCTGCGGTTGACGCTGCTGCGGGTGAGGAAAGAGAAGAGGTTCATGAGGCTCGGCTCTCACGGAACAGGGGGAGGTAGGCGCCGTACCCCTGCGCTTCGAGCTCCGCGACGGGCACGAACCGCATCGCGGCCGAGTTCATGCAGTATCTCAGTCCGCCGCGGTCGCGGGGGCCGTCGTCGAAGAGGTGTCCGAGGTGGCTGTCGGCTCCGGCCGAGCGGACCTCGGTGCGCGTCATCCACAGCGAACGGTCGGTCTTGTTCACGACGGCGGCGTCGTCGATGGGCTTGGTGAAGCTCGGCCAGCCTGATCCGCTCTCGAACTTGTCGGTCGAGGAGAACAGCGGCTGTCCCGACACGACATCGACGTAGATGCCGTCCTCGTGGTTGTCCCAGTACTCGTTGCGGAACGGCGGCTCGGTGGCGTCGTCCTGCGTGACGGCGAACTGGCGGTCGGTGAGGCGGCTGAGCGCCTCCGACGTCTTCCGGTACTCCGTGCTCACGGTGTGTGTCCCTTCGTCATGTCGCCCTGTGTCGGGCGTCATGGGTAGGAACGCGGGACCCGCCGGTTTTGGTCCCGCGGGGCTGGGAGCGGGCTGTGAGTTCTTTTCGATCCCGGATGCCGCGGGCAAGCCCCGACGTTCACATCAGTGCCCGCAGTAGCGTGGCGCTCTTCGACCCAGGAGGTTCGCATGACCCGCACCATCGTCATCACCGGAGCCAGCGACGGCATCGGCGCCGCAGCCGCGAAGCAGCTCACCCAGGTGGGCGAAGAGGTGGTCGTGGTGGGCCGCAATCCCGACAAGACCGCCCGTGTCGCGCGGTCGCTCGGGGTGGATTCATTCGTCGCCGACTTCAGCGACCTGGCGCAGGTGCGGGAGCTCGCGGCATCCCTCCTCGAGAAGTACCCCCGTATCGACGTGCTCGCCAACAACGCCGGCGGCGTCTTCGGCGAGCGCACCCTGACGAAGGACGGCTACGAGACGACCTTCCAGGTCAACCACCTCGCGCCGTTCCTGCTCACCAATCTGCTGCGCGAGCGCCTCATCGAGTCGGATGCCTCGGTGATCCAGACCTCGAGCGCCGCGGCGAAACTCTTCCCCCGCTTCGACATCGACGACCTGCAGGGTGAGCGCCGTTACTCCTCGACCGCGGCGTACGGCAACGCGAAGCTCGCGAACGTGCTGTTCACCAAGGAACTCAACCGCCGGTTCGGCGACCAGGGTATCTCGGCCGTGGCCTTCCACCCCGGCGTCATCGCCTCGAACTTCGGATCGTCGAGCGATGGGCCGTGGAAGTTCCTCTACGGGGGCCCGCTCGCGAAGAGCCTCATGACCTCGACCGCGGTGGGCGGCGCACGTCTGACCTGGCTCGCGCTCGGCAAGCCGGGCGTCGACTGGACCCCCGGAGGCTTCTACTCGAACAACAAGCCCGCCACGACCAACCGCATCGCCGACGACCCCCTGGTCGCGCGGCAGCTGTGGGAACGCAGCGCGGTGCTGGTCGGCCTCGACGACTGACCCCGACGACGGCGGGCTAGCGCACGCCTCGCCCGAGGGGCAAGCGACCTCCGTGGGGAGCCGATTTCGGCCACGATGGTGTTCTACGCACGGAGAGTGGGACATGGGCGAGAACATCGTGGACACCGAACGGACGACCGCCCCTCGGCTCAGCCGGGACGCGATCCTCGATGTGGCCCTGTCGCTGATCGACGCGCAAGGTCTCAACGAGCTGTCGATGCGCCATCTCGGCAAAGCGCTCGGGGTCGAGGCCATGTCGCTGTACCGGTACGTGAACGGCCGAGAAGACCTTCTCGAGGGCGTCGTCGATCGGCTCATGCGGGGCCTCACCGACGCACTGCTCGTGGCGGAAGACAACGGGTGGCAGCGGTATCTCCAGGTCGTCGCCCACGAAGTCCGTCGCATCGCGATCGAACACCCGAAGGCGTTCCCCCTTGTCGCCACTCGTCACCCGGCGGCGCCCTGGCTGCGCCCGCCGTTGCGGAGCGTGGAGGTAGTGGAGCATTTCCTCACGGCGATGATCGGTTTCGGCTTCGATGATGAGCAGGCTGTGAGGGCCTACCGCTCGTTCAGCAGCTTCCTCCTTGGAAACCTGCTCCTTGAAGCGGCCGTGCGCGGCGCCGAGACCGCGCCGGTCGAGGAACCGCTCGACGAGGGCGGAGCCGCGATCGGACAGGGCGACGCCGAGAAGGAGCTCGCAGACACTCCTCACGTGCAGAGACTGCGCGGTCTTCTCAGTAGGGATCGCTCCGAGGACGAGTTCGAGGAATCGCTCGAGGCGCTGCTGGACCGACTGGACCGTCAGCTGTCCCAGTAAAGGCGGGTCCGCGCCTCATCCGCGGTGCGGATCGGATGCGTCTTCGGGGTGGGCTGCTGGCCCGAGGAGAGCGCGCAGGCGCGCGCGGATGGCGGAGACGGCCTCCGACCGACTGCGGCCCGCGTGCGCCTGCTCCGCGAGCTCGATCGCGATCTCGGTCAACAGCGACGTTGCCAGGAAGAGATCGGCTCCGCCGGCGATGCGCAGATCTTCGTCGGACCCCTGTCCGACCCGCATGATCACCGCGGGAGACCCGAAGTGGCGCGCCACCTCGGCCCTCTTCTCGGCGCTGACCTCCCAGAACGGGCGTTCCATGGCGGCGCAACGGTCGAGGATGTTCGACAGGAGTTCGTGCGCGTCATCCTGAGGCATCTGTCGCCCCTCCCTCCGTGTGGCGCCCGCTTGCTCGGTCCCACTCCAGCGACTTCCACTGCAGGAAAGCGCAGAGGTTGCCGGCGACGACGAGTTCGGCCGCGAGCCCCGCCAGCGCGTAGGGCGACAGCATGACGTCGTCGTCTCCACCGGTGAGGTCGGCCTGCCACAGGGGATCGTCGTATCCGCGGGGTTCGAGCGAGACCGATCCGCCGCCGTGAGCGAGCTCGACGACGACGAGGCCGGTGTCACGTCCGTCCGCATCTTCCTGCTCGACAACGCGGATGCGGCTGGCGATCGGGTGCCCGAGATCGACGAATTCCTGCACCCACTCCTGCAGCTGCACACGAGAACGGCGCGGAGGCGAGTCCTCGATGTTCTCGTGTTCCACGACATCAGCTTACGCTGTAAGTCGACCTGGTCGGCACGATGCCCGGTCTCCCATCCCCGCCGCTCGAGACGGGCGACGGCATCCCTCCAGGCGTGATCTGTGCCATCACCTCACGGACTCGTCGAGGAGTGCTCCAGGTGACGAGGCGTCGGATGATGGGGGAGTGAACCGCACCGATCGTCTCTACGGCCTCGTGGAGGAACTGCGGGCCGTCTCGCCGCGACCGCGAAGTGCTCGTCATCTCGCGGAACGGTTCGAGGTGTCGGTGCGCACCATCGAAAGGGATCTCTCGGCGCTGCAGCAGGCGGGTCTGCCGATCTGGGCGGAGCCCGGCCGCACCGGTGGGTACGTGATCGACGCGTCCGCCACGCTGGGCCCGGCCGGGTTCACGCTCGACGAGGCGCTCGCGGTACTGATCGGTCTCGGCAGCCTCGGGCGCAGCCCGTTCCGGCTTTCCGCCCGCACGGCAGCCCGCAAGATGCTCGCGGTCATGCCGGAGGGCGAGGCGGCGCGCGCCAGCGCCCTCGCCTCACGCGTTCACCTTCTCGAGGGCGAGGACGAGGTCGTCGCCCCGCCCGAGTTCGCTGCAGCCCTGCGCGCCGATCGCGTCGTGCGCCTGCGCTACCAAGACGCCGGCGGCACCGAATCGGTTCGCGAGGTCGAGCCCCTCGGGTCCATCGGCAAGGAGGGCCAGTGGTACCTCATCGCATGGTGTCGCCTGCGCGACGGGGTGCGGGCGTTCCGGGGAGACCGGATGCTGTCGATCGAGGTGACCGAGGAGCGCCCCCCGCAGCGCGCGCTGCGTGCCGCCGACCTCGCGATCCCGTACGGCCGGTTGCGGTCGGTCGTCGAGGACTGATCTCACGGGACTTCGCGAAACACCGACAGGACGGTGTCGCGATGCCCGGTGAGGCTGGAGCTCTCATCCCGTCGACTCCACCGAAGGAAACCCATGTCGTTCGCCTCCATCCGCATCATCACCGCCGACCTCGACGCCCTCGTCGCGTTCTACGAGCGCGTCACCGGCCAGCAGGCCGAACGGCCCGCCCCCGTCTTCGCCCAGTTCCGCGGCCCCGGCGCGACCCTCGCGATCGCCAGCACCGCCACGGTCGCGATGCTCGACGGGGCCCTCGTGCCCGCCGCGAACCGGTCCGTGTTCGTCGAGTTCGAGGTCGCCGACGTCGACGCCGCGTTCGCCGCGCTCCAGGCGCCTGGTGAAGACGTCGTCCTCGAACCGACCACGATGCCGTGGGGCAACCGATCGGCGCTCGTGCGCGACCCCGACGGCAACGTCGTGAACCTCTTCAGCACGCCCGTCGCGGGGTAACGCCCGGGCGCGGGCGGAGCCGCACTCTACGCGTTTCCTATGCATCACCCGCGCATGCCCCATTCTTGGAGCCGTCTGGGGAGCGCGCGGGCACGCTGAGCGCATGACCGCTGCACCCGCCCTCGCCGCCCCGCCCGCCGCCGCCCTCCGCGGCGCTCGCCGCGTCTCGCGGAGCAGGCAGAACACCCGGCCGCTGTGGAACCTCGCCGCGATCGTCGTCATCTGGGCGACGAGCCTCGTCGTCGTGGCCGTGTGGGTCGCGGGCGGCGAAGTGCAGTCCCTGCTGGCCGGGGGAGCCGACTCGCTGAACTCCCTCGGTCGCGCCGCGGGCCTGGCATCCGCGAACCTGCTCTTCTACCAGGTGCTGCTGATGGCGCGCGTGCCTCTGTTCGAGCGGGGGTTCGGCCGCGACGGCATCACCCGCATGCACCGCATCGTCGGATTCTGGTCGTTCGCGCTGTTCGCGGCGCACATCGGGCTGCAGATCCTCGGCTACGCGGTGCAGGCGGGCATCAACCCCGTGGTGCAGGCGTGGCAGTTCGTGTGGGAGGACCCGGGCATGCTGTTGGCGACCGCGGGCACCGCCCTGTTGCTGCTGGTCGTGGTCACCTCGGTGCGCAAGGCCCGCAAGCGCCTGCGGTACGAGTCGTGGCACCTGCTGCACCTGTACGGCTACCTCGGCGTCGGCCTCGCCATTCCGCACATGCTGTGGACGGGCGCCGACTTCACCGTCTCGCCCGCCGCCACCGTCTACTGGTGGGCGATGTGGGGTGTGACCGTAGCGACGGTCGTCGTCTTCCGCCTCGGGCTTCCGCTCGTGAGGTCACTGCGCCACGGCATCCGGGTCAGCGCCGTCGAACGCGACGGGCAGAGCGGCGTCTCGGTGCGCATGACCGGGCGCCGGATCGACGCGCTGAAGGCCCGCGGCGGACAGTTCTTCATCTGGCGCTTCCTCGATGGCGCGGGTTGGACGCGCGGGCACCCCTTCTCACTCGCCACCGATCCGGCCGACGGCGAGCTCGTCATCTCGGCCCGCTTCGTCGGCGACGGCACGCAGCGCCTGGCCGCGCTCCGCGCCGGCACGCGCGTGCTCATCGAGGGCCCGTACGGCACGATGACCGCCGACGAGCGCCGCGGCGGACACCTGCTCATGATCGGCGCCGGTGCGGGTGTCGCGCCGCTGGTCGCGATGCTCGAAGAGGCCGACTGGGCCCCGGGCGAGGCGACGCTCATCGTGCGCGACCACACCGCCGCCGACGCCCTGCGCGCCGATGCGATCGACCGTCTCGTGCGGGAGCGCGGCCTGCGCCACGCACCGCTGCCCGGCCGTCGAGCCCTGACCGCCTCGTCGTGGCTGCCGACCTCTCACGCGCAGTGGGCGGGGGCCGACCTCATCCGCTATGTCTCGCCGCGCCCCGCCGACACCGACGTCTTCCTCTGCGGACCCCAGCCGTGGATGGATGCCGTGCGCGCCGACCTCCGCCGCGCCGGGGTCCCCGCCGAGCGCGTCCACCTCGAAGCCTTCACCGTCTGAGGAGAATCCGATGAAGAAGATCGTCTACGCCCTCATGGCGACCGTCACCGGCCTCGTGCTGCTGTTCAGCTACCGCACCTCGACGGTCCCCGAGTCGACGAGCGCGCTCGCCGACGCCCCCTCGTCGGGTGTCGCCACGGTTCCGAAGACCACGCCGAGCCCCTCGGCATCCGCGTCCTCGGGTTCGAGTTCGACCTCGTCGGGGTCGTCCAGCGCGCAGACCTCATCCAGCGGTCTCACCGACGGCACCTTCACCGGCCAGGTGGCGAACACCCGCTTCGGTCCCGTGCAGGTGCAGATCACCGTGTCGGGCGGCGCGATCACCGACGTGCAGGTGCCGCAATACCCCTCCGAGAGCGGACGCGACCAGCAGATCAACTCGCGCGCCCTACCCGTGCTGGTGAAAGAGACCGTGCAGGCGCAGAGCGCCGAGGTCGACATGGTCTCGGGTGCCACCTACACCAGCACCGGGTACCGCACCTCGCTGCAGTCCGCCCTCGATCAGGCCCGCGCATGACCGCCGCGTTCACGGTCGTCGAACCCGTGATGGGAACGGTCGCCTCGATCACCGTCGTCAGCGAGCGCACCGAACGCGTGGAGCGGGCGATCGCCGCGTGCGTGGCGCGCCTGCGCGACGACGAGCGGGTGTTCTCGACCTACCGCGACGACTCCGACATCTCGCGGCTGCGCGACGAGGGTCTCGAGCTCGGCGACGTCGACCCGCGGGTGGCCGAGGTGGCAGCGGACTGCCGCGATCTGCGGGAGCGCAGCGGCGGCCGCTTCGACGCGCACTGGCGCGGCTGGTTCGACCCGACCGGGTACGTGAAGGGATGGTCGACGGATGCAGCGACCCGGGCCTTCGACGAGCTGCTCGCCGACGGCGAGGTCGAGGCGGTCGGCGTCAACGTGGGCGGCGACATGCGCCTGCGCACGGCCGCGACGAGCGATCACGTCTGGCGCATCGGTATCGCGCACCCGACCCACGAGGGGGAGCTGCTGGCCACGGTCGAGGTCGTCGAGGGGGCCGTGGCCACTTCGGGCACGTCCGAGCGCGGCGCGCACCTCGTCGATCCGCGGACGGGCGTGCACCTCGCGGGTCCCGTGAGCGCGACGGTCATCGCCGACGACCTCACCACCGCCGACGCCTGGGCCACGGTGGCCGCCATCGCCGGGATCGACGACCTCGACTGGATGCCGGTGGCCCCCGTGGCATCCGGGATCGTCTGGGAACACGGACGCACGCGCCGCTTCGCCGGCCGGGTCGAGGTGTCGGCTTTCCACGACGCGCTCGTCGGCTGAGCCCGAGCGGTCAGCGGGCGCGGGGGAGGCGCAGGGCGAACACCGTGCCCGTGGGCGAGGTGCGCTCGACCTCGATGCTCCCGCCGTAGCGGGTCGCGGCCTCGCGCACGAGCGCCAGCCCGAGCCCGAATCCCCGACGCCGGCCCGACTCCGCCCCGCGCGCGAAGCGTTCGAAGATGCGGGGCAGATCGTCGTCGCGGATGCCGCTTCCCCCGTCCTCCACGCGCACGACGACCTCGCGTTCGTCGGCGTCGGCGGTGACCGTGACCTCGGAGCCCGCGGGCGTGTGCCCGATGGCGTTGTCGAGCAGTGCGGTGCACATGCGCACGACGGTGACCGCGGGCACCGCGACGGTCACCCCCGTCAGCCGGGTCGGTCGCAGGCCCACGCCCGCATCGTCGGCGAGGGACGACAGCGCCGCGGTCGCGGCACGCACGCTGTCGTCGACTCGCGCGGTGCCCGTGTGCACCTGCCCCTCGGCAGTCAGCAGCATGTCGGCGAGCACGTCGTCCATGATCTGCGCGTCGCGCCGCAACTGATCCAACGGCTCGTCGGCCGGTTCTCCGCGGTGCAGGCGTCGCTGCACGATCTGGATGCGACTGGTCAGGGCCGTCAACGGCGTGCGCAGCTCGTGGCTCGCCTCGGAGACGAACGCGCGCTGCCGACGCAGCGCCTCGTCCAGCGGGCGCACCGACCAGCGGGCCGCGGCCCCGCCGACGAGTCCGAGCACCACGACCCCCACCAGACCCAGGCCGATGACCCAGGGCAGCACGTCGTCGAGGTCGACGACGAAGCGATCGCCCATCGGTGCCCCGCCCGCGCCGCGTCGGCCCCCGCCCTCGGTGCGGGCCTGCGCCACCAGAACGGCGATGAGGATGCCGACCCCCACGGCGATCGCGACGGCCGATGCGCCCGCCACGAGGGTGCCGACCCGCAGCGCGGCCCGGCGGACGACCCGCCGGTCGTCCTCGGCGCTCACCGCTCGGCCCCGGCGCGGTACCCGCGGCCGCGCACGGTCTCCACGAGGTCGGTCGCGGTCTTGCGGCGCAGGTAGTGCACGTACGTGTCGACAGTGGTCACGGCATCCGGAGACGAGAACACCGCGCGGGCGATCTCTTCGCGCGAGAAGACGTGGTCGGGGCTCCGGGTGAGCAACTCCAGCACGGCGTTCTCGGTCGAGGTGAGGGCGATGCGCTCGCCGGAGGGGCCGTAGACCACGGCCGTGTCGGGGAGGTAGGTCCAGTCCGAGACGCCCCGGCGACGTCCCTCGGCCCGGTAGCCGCGTCGCAGCGCCCGCAGCCGGGCGAGCAGCTCGTCGAAGTCGAAGGGCTTCAGCAGATAGTCGTTCGCCCCGGCGTCGAGTCCCTCGACGCGATCGGCGACCGCCCCCAGAGCCGTCAGCAGCAGCACGGGGGTCGTGATGTGGGCGGTGCGCAGGTCGCGCACGATCTCGGCGCCGTCGCGGCCGGGGAGTCGCCGATCGAGCAGGATCACCTCGAAGCTGTCGCGCAACGCCCGGTCGCGGCCCGCGAGCCCGTCGGCCTCGTGCACGACCTCGTAGGTCTCGCGGAGCACCTCCAGCGTCATCGCGGCGATCTCGGCGTCGTCCTCGACGTAGAGCAGTCGCGGCCGCGGTGCGACGGCCTCGCTCACTGCACTCCCGCGCGCGGCGGGCTCACGTTCCAGCCGAAGCGCTGGAGGGCGTCGAACAGGCGGCGGGCCTGCGCCCAGGCCACCGCGCCCGAGACGTCGGAGTACACGTCGATCGCGAACGGCGGCGGATCGGCGAACTTGGGGATCTCGACCTCGGCCCACGCGTGCGGAGCGAGCCAGACGCGCGGGCTCATCGTGCCCGCACCGTCGACGCCCCCGTCGGCGGCGAAGGCGATCGCGTCGAGGGCGTCGATCTTGGTGATCGGCATGTTCACGACGAGGGTCACGGCGTGCAGCGTTCCGGTCATCGCGTACCTCCCTCGTTCATCCTGACACGCGCACCGGGGTCGGGGACGGGGAATACCGTGCGGATCCGGTGCGCATAGCCGGTTCATAGATTCGGTGAGGGAGGGGGCAGGGTCGCTGCGTCATCGTCTCCTCAACGACACCCGCACCGACCAGTGGAGCAGACCATGAGCAGAATCCCCGACACCCAGATGACCCCCGACGGTCCCGCCTACGAAGGGCGCTTGCTCGACCGCGCCGATGAGCCCGTCGTCGATCAGGGCGCGCCCTTCGACATCCGCACGCTCGTCTCGCGGCGCGGCATCCTGGGCCTGGTCGTGCTGGGCGCGGGCACCGCCACGCTGGCCGCGTGCGCCCCGTCGGCCTCCGGTGCCGCAACGACGGCCGCGACGGCGACCCCGACCGCGACGCCCACGGCGAGCGCGACCCCGAGCGCCACCGCGACGAGCGCGGCAGCCGCCCTCCCCGCGGGCGAGATCCCCGACGAGACCGCCGGCCCCTACCCGGGCGACGGGTCGAACGGCCCCGACATCCTCGAGCAGTCCGGCATCGTCCGCAGCGACCTGCGCTCGAGCCTCGACGGCGGAGCCACGGCCGCGGGCGTTCCCATGACCCTCAACCTCACGATCTTCGACTCCGCGAACGGCGACGTGCCCTTCGCGGGTGCCGCCGTCTACGTCTGGCACTGCGACGACCAGGGCCGCTACTCGATGTACTCCTCGGGGATCGAGAACGAGAGCTACCTCCGCGGCGTCCAGGTCGTCGGAGATGACGGCGTCGTCTCGTTCACCTCGATCTTCCCCGGCTGCTACGACGGCCGGTGGCCGCACATCCACTTCGAGGTGTACTCGAACGTGGATGCCATCACCGACGCCTCGAACGCGATCGCCACCTCGCAGGTCGCCCTGCCGCAGGCCGCGTGCGACGTGGTCTACGCCGACGCGGCGTATCCCTCCTCGGCATCCAATCTGTCCCGGGTGTCGCTCGAGAGCGACAACGTCTTCGGCGACGACGGGGGAGCGCTCGAACTCGCCACGGCGACCGGCGACAACTCCACCGGCTGGACGGTCGCCCTCGGCGTCCGCGTCGACACCACCACCACCCCGACCGCGGGCGCCATGCCCGGCGGTGCGCCCGGCGGGCGCTGACCCCTCCCTCGAAAGGAACCCCTCCCATGTTGCAGAACCTCACCGGCTGGCACGCCCTGATCGTGCTGGCGGTCATCGTCCTCATTTTCGGAGCCGCCAAGCTCCCCGCCCTCGCCCGGAGCCTCGGCCAATCGGTGCGCATCCTCAAGACCGAGGTGAGTGACTCCCGCGTGGGGGCCGCCGCCGAGACCGACCCGCATGCCCCAGCCCGGGCACAGGGGGAGTCCGCCGCACCCGTCCTGGCACCCCCGAGCACGTCATGACCTCCGCCGCCGCTCCCGCCGTCGCGCCCCCTCGCGCCGAGGCCCCGCGGTCGGCCCCCATGCCCGTCGCCGCGCACCTCGACGAGGCGACGCGGCGCGCGGTGCGGGCGGCGATCGCCCTCGCGATCTGCGCCCTCGCCGGGTGGTTCCTGTACGAACCCGTGATGGACCTCGTGCGGGCCCCGATCGTGCAGATCGCGGCCGAGCGCAACGCGAGCCTCAACTTCGACAGCGTGACCGGGGCCTTCGACCTGCGTCTGCGCGTCGCACTGGTCGCGGGGCTCGTCCTGTCGAGCCCGGTCTGGCTGTCCGAGCTCTTCGCGTTCGTGCTCCCGGGACTCACGCGGCGCGAGCGGCGGTACGTGCTCGGCTCGGTCGGAGCCGCTGTTCCGCTGTTCGCGGCCGGGTGCGCGACCGGCCTGTTGCTGTTCCCCCACATGGTCTCGGTGCTCGCGGGCTTCGCCTCGAGCGAGGACTCCACGATCCTCGACGCGGGCACCTACATCGACTTCGCGCTGAAGATCGTCGTGGCCACGGGCCTCGCCTTCGTCCTGCCGGTCGTGCTGGTGGTGCTGAATCTCGCCGGCATCGTCTCGGCCCGCACCCTCGCCCGCAGCTGGCGGTACGCGGTCGTGGCGATCGTGTTGTTCAGCGCCCTCGCGACGCCGTCGGCCGACGTGATGTCGATGTTCGTCGTCGCCGTTCCGATGACCGCCCTCTACGCTGCGGCCCTCGCGATCGCGGCCCTGCACGATCGCGCCGGCGCCCGGGCGTCGGTCTTCGAGGAGGCCCCATGTTCGGCCTGACGTTCGAGAAACTCCTGTTCGTGGGGCTTATCGCCGCGGTGGTCATCGGTCCGCAGCGGTTGCCCGGGGCGGTCGCTCGCCTCGCGTCGGTGCTGCGGGGGCTTCGCCGAACGGTGGATGCCGCGCGCCTCCGCGCCGCGACCGAGCTCGGCGTCCCCGCCGACGCGGACGAATGGCGGGCGCTCGATCCGCGACAGTACGACCCTCGGCGCATCATCGCCGAGGCCCTCGCGGCATCACCCGTCGCGGCGGCCGGCGCCACGGCATCCGTCCCGGTCCCGACCTCGGCCGCGGACGCCGCGGCTCCCGCCGCGCCGGAGACCCCGCGCATCCCGATGCGCCGCGTGCGCGTCGGGAGCTCCGCCCACCCGTGCTGGATCGAGGTCCCCGACGAATCCGGCGCCACGGCCCCCGAGTCCGACGCGCCGGCGGCCCCGGCCGACGAGGCGACCGTACGAGACGCCGTCACGGCATAGCCTCGAAGAATGTCCTCGCCCCGCGCCCAGCTCGAAGCCCTGCTCGCGCGCGGTCTCGGCGACGTCTCCCCGGCGCTGCAGGCGCTGCCTGTCGAGGGCGAGGCGCGAGCGGCGGCGGTGCTCATCCTCTTCGGCGTGCTCGACGGGGTCCCCAGCCGCCGGGTCTCGCGCACCGTCCCGAGCGATCTCGACGTGCTGCTGCTCGCGCGCGCGAGCACCCTGCGCGCCCACCCGGGCCAGGTCGCGTTCCCGGGTGGCCGGGTCGATCCCGAAGACGCGGATGCCGTGGCGGCGGCCCTCCGTGAAGCCCGCGAAGAGACGGGACTCGATCCCGACGGTGTCGACGTGCTGGGCACCCTCGAGTCGCTGCCCCTGGCCTTCTCTCGCCACGAGGTCACCCCGGTGATCGGATGGTGGGCGCGCCCGACCCCGGTGCGTGCCGTGGATGCGGCGGAGTCGGCCGAGGTCTTCCGCGCCCCGGTGGCCGATCTGCTCGATCCCGAACGCCGAGGCGTGACGGTGCTGCGTCGTGATGGTCGGGAGTGGCGGGGGCCGGCCTTCGCCCTGCAGACGGCACGCGGCCCGCAGACCGTGTGGGGGTTCACCGCGATGGTGCTGGACGGGTTGTTCGACCGCCTCGGGTGGACGGAGCCCTGGGATGGATCGCGGGAGATCCCCCTGGCTGAGGCCGCCGCGGGCGCCCGCGACCGATCCGGGCCGCTGGCCCGGTCGTAGCGCGTCCGGCGCACTTCGTCATTCGCGGCGTGGCGATCGTCGGAGGTCGCTAGCGTGGGTTCCGTGACTGCGCCTATCGATCCCACCACCACCTCCGCCTGGTCCCGCCTCACCGCTCTGCGGGAGGGTTTCGATCCCGACCTGCGCGGCTGGTTCGCCTCCGACGCCGATCGCACGCGCGATCTCACGCGCACGGTGGGCGACCTGCACGTCGACCTGTCCAAGAACCTCGTCACCCCCGAGATCCTCGACGCTCTGGTCGCCCTCGCCGACGAGACCGGTGTGCGCGATCGTTTCGGCGCGATGCTGAGCGGCGCGCACCTCAACACCAGTGAGGACCGCGCGGTGCTGCACACCGCCCTCCGCCGTCCGGTCGGCGCCGAGCCGTCGCTCGTCGTCGACGGTCAGCAGATCGACCACGACGTGCACGAGGTGCTCGACCGGCTGAGCGCTTTCGCCGACCGCGTGCGCTCGGGCGAGTGGCGCGGCGTCACCGGCAAGAAGGTCACGCACGTCGTCAACATCGGCATCGGCGGCAGCGACCTGGGCCCGGTGATGGTCTACGAGGCTCTGCTGCCGTGCGCCGACGCCGGCATCCACGCCCGCTTCGTCTCGAACATCGACCCCACCGACATCTCGCAGAAGACGGCTGACCTCGACCCCGAGACCACCCTCTTCATCGTCGCCTCGAAGACCTTCACCACGCTCGAGACCCTGACCAACGCGCGCCTGGCTCGCGACTGGCTGTGGGCGCAGCTCGCCGAGAAGGGCGCGATCGACGACTCGGATGCCGCCCGCACCGACGCCGTGGCCCACCACTTCGTCGCCGTGTCGACGGCCCTCGACAAGGTCGAAGCGTTCGGCATCGACCCGACGAACGCCTTCGGCTTCTGGGACTGGGTGGGCGGACGCTATTCCGTCGACTCGGCGATCGGGCTGTCGCTCGCGATCGCCCTGGGTCCCGACGTGTTCCGCGAGCTCCTGGCCGGCTTCCACACGGTCGACGAGCACGTGGCATCCACTCCGGTCGAGCAGAACGTGCCCGTTCTCATGGGTCTGCTCAACGTCTGGTACACCAACTTCCTCGGCGCGCAGTCGCACGCGGTGCTGCCCTACGCGCAGCAGCTCCACCGCTTCGCGGCCTACCTGCAGCAGCTCACGATGGAGTCCAACGGCAAGTCGGTGCGGTGGGACGGAACGCCCGTCACCACCGACACGGGCGAGGTCTTCTGGGGAGAGCCGGGAACCAACGGTCAGCACGCGTTCTACCAGCTGATCCACCAGGGCACGCGTCTCATCCCGGCCGACTTCATTGCCTTCGTGAACCCGGCCTACCCGCGCGCCGACGACGGGCGCGACGTGCACGGCCTGTTCCTGGCGAACTTCCTCGCGCAGACGAAGGCCCTGGCGTTCGGCAAGACCGCCGAAGAGGTCGAGGCCGAGGGCACCACGGGTGCGCTCGTCGCCGCCCGCACGTTCCCCGGCAACCGGCCGACCACGTCGATCTTCGCGCCGTCTCTCACGCCCTCGGTGCTCGGCCAGTTGATCGCCCTGTACGAGCACATCACCTTCACGCAGGGAACGATCTGGGGCATCAACTCCTTCGATCAGTGGGGCGTCGAGCTCGGCAAGCAGCTCGCTTTGCAGATTGCCCCCGCGATCGAGGGCGACGACGAGGCGCTGGCGGCTCAGGACTCCTCGACGCGCGCCCTTCTGGACTACTACCGCGCGCACCGCGGCTGAGCCCTCGAGCGACGCGACGGGCGGGTCGACCGCTGAGAGGCCGATTCGACGAGATTTTTTCTTCGTCGGATCGGCCTCTCGTCGCGAGGGGAGGAAAGCTCAGCGGCGACTGACGGGAACCCGGCGTCGGAGCGTCGGCAAAATACCCGGTGAGGCGAGTTTTTCTTCTGCTGACGGCGAGAAGCGGAATCCGTCGCGCGACCCCTCGCGAGCGCGCGTCACCGAATCGTCTGCTCTCACCGGTCTTCCAGGTAACGAAAAGATAACGCCCAGAACCAGCACCCACACTCGGGGCCCGTGCCGACCCGACGGCGCGACACCGTGCTCGATCCCGACGAGCGCGCCCCCGACGAAAGATCTCTCTTGCTGCGTTCCGATATCAAACTCACCCACGTCAACCGCGCCCGACGCACCCTCGTCACGGCGGCCACCTGCGCCGGCCTCGCGTTCGGCATGGTCGCCACGACCGGTCTGGCGATGGCGTCCCCCGTCTCGTTGCCCGACGCCTCGGCATCCTCCTTCTCCGCCCCCGGCACCTCGGTGCCCGTGTCCACGGCGCCGACCCTCGACGCCGTGAGCACCGGTGCCGCCGCCGCCCTCGACGGGGCGCAGACGGCTCTCTCGAACGCGACCGCCGTCCAGGCCGATGTCGCCGCGACCGGGCTCCCGCTCTCGATCGGCGACGCGTCGATCGACACGGGCGCGCTCCAAGACGCCGTCGACCGCCTCACCTCCCGCGACCTGCTCCCGGTGCTGCTCGTCCCCGCCCTGAGTCAGAACGCCCAGAGCGAGACCGACCGCGTCAGCGCCCGCGTGGCGGAGGTCAAGGGCAGCCTCGACAAGGCGAAGGCTGACAAGGCCGCCGCCGACGCCGCCGCCGAGGCGCAGCGTCAGGCCGAGGCCGCAGCGGCCGCCGAGGCGCGGCGTCAGGCCGATGCCGCCGCCGCTCTCGCCCGGGTCAACACGCCCGAGGGCGCGCGCGCGTACGCCTCGCAGCTCATGGCCGAGAAGTACGGCTGGGGGAGCGACCAGTTCTCGTGCCTGTCGTCGCTGTGGAACAAGGAGTCGGGCTGGAATTACCAGGCCTACAACAACGACGGTGGGGCGACCGGCATCCCGCAGGCCCTGCCCGGAAGCAAGATGGCGAGCTTCGGCGCCGACTGGCAGACCAACGCGGCCACTCAGATCGCGTGGGGCCTCGACTACATCTCCCGCGGCTACGGCACCCCGTGCAGCGCATGGGGTCACTCCCAGGCGATGAACTGGTACTGATCCGCGTCGGGGCGTCTCGGGTCCCCGACGGGCGCCGCGGGTCTGCTCGACGTCGAAGGATCGCGGGTCGATTCCCAGCCTCCACCCCTCTTCAGCGATATATCGTTATGTATCGCTGACTCAGATCGGGTCCGCGCGAAGGAGGTCGTCATGAGTGGTTCATTCCTGGGAGACGCGTTCGGCGGACGCGGTGGCAACAACACCCCCGGCTGGCCGATGTCCAACATCCTCGAGGGTCTCGAGCAGCTGCGCACGCAGTTCGAGCAGAAGACCGCCTCGACGCCGCGCATGAACAAGGGCGACGTGCGTTCGGCCGTCCTCTCGCTCCTGCTCGAGCAGCCGATGCACGGCTACCAGATCATCCGCGAGATCGAGGACCGCAGCGGCGGCTCGTGGAAGCCGAGCCCCGGCTCGGTCTACCCCACGCTGCAGCTGCTGACCGACGAGGGCCTCGTGCAGGCCGAGGAGTCGAACGGCCGCAAGACCTACTCGCTCACTGCCGAGGGCCGCGCTGCGGCCGGCGACGAGACCACCGAACGCACGGCCCCCTGGGAGGCGGCCGGTTCGCGCGACGGCGGTCGCATGACCGCGCTGCCCAAGGCGGGTATCGAACTCGCCCAGGCGGCGGCCCAGGTCGGTCGCACGGGCGACAAGGATCAGGTCGCGCAAGCGGTCGAGATCCTCGACGAGGCTCGCCGTAAGCTCTACTCCATCCTCGCCCAGGGTTGAGGTCACGCCCGCTCGACGGGGGCATTCCGCCCGTCGGCATCCAGGAGAATCGATGACCGACGACGCCCTTATGAAGGCCCGCTACCGGCGGATCACGCGCTTCGCGGCGCGCTATCTGGTGCAGGCCTGGTGGTTCGAGCTGTTCCTGCCGCGGTTCGGTCTCGGGTGGATCTCCGCCCGGGGCCGCACCCGGCGGCTCGAGCGCATCGCCCAGCGTTTCCATGTGCTCGCTGTCGACCTCGGCGGTCTCATGATCAAGGTCGGGCAGTTCATGTCGTCGCGTCTCGACGTCCTGCCCCCGTCGATCACGAAGCAGCTCGAGGGCCTGCAGGACGAGGTGCCCGCGGTCCCGTTCGTGCAGATGCGCGCCCGGGCAGAAGAAGAGCTCGGGATGCCGTTGGAGCGCGCCTTCGCGAGCGTCGACGAGCGCCCCCTCGCGGCGGCTTCGCTGGGTCAGGCGCACCGCGCCGTGCTGACGGAGGATCTGGCCGCCGAGACCGGCCTGAGCGCCGTCGTGCTGAAGATCCAGCGCCCGGGCATCGACCGCATCGTCGACGTCGACCTGCGCGCCCTCCGCAAGATCGGCGTGTGGCTCAGCAAGGTCGCCCTGGTCCGCGATCGCGTCGACATGCCCTCACTCGTCGAGGAGTTCGCCGTCACGAGCCTCGAAGAGATCGACTACCTGCACGAGGCCGCCAACTCCGAGCGCTTCTCGGCCGACTTCGGCGGGCCCGGCGGAGTGGCCGTGCCCGAGGTCGTGTGGGAGCGCACCACCCGCCGCGTGCTCACCCTCCAAGACGTCACGGCGATCAAGATCAACGACGTCGACGCCCTCCGCGCGGCCGGCATCGATCCGGCCGAGGTCGCCGCCCGCTTCGCGCGGGTGATGTTCGACCAGCTGTTCGACGACGGCTTCTTCCACGCCGACCCGCACCCCGGAAACGTCTTCGTCACGCCGCTCGGCGGCACGACCGACGCCGGCACCCCGGCGTGGCGCTTCACCTTCATCGACTTCGGCATGATGGGCGAGGTCCCGCCGAGCTTGCGCCGGGGGCTGCGCCGCGTGCTCATCGCGGCGGCCTCGCGTGACGGAAAGGGCCTGGTCGACGGCATCCGCGATGTCGGCGTGCTGCTGCCCTCGGCCGACACCGTGCAGTTGGAGCGCGCGATGACGGGCCTGTTCTCCCGCTTCGGCGGGATGGGCTTCGCCGAGCTGCAAGAGGTCGACCCGCGCGAGTTCCGCGCGTTCGCGATCGAGTTCGGCGACGTCGTGCGGTCGCTGCCGTTCCAGCTGCCCGAGAACTTCCTGCTGATCGTGCGCGCGATGTCGCTCACGAGCGGCATGTGCAGCGCGCTCGATCCCGCTTTCAACATCTGGGACGCGGTCGAGCCCTACGCGCAGCGCCTCATCCGCGAAGAGAGCGGCAACACCGCGCAGGCCTTCGTCCGCGAGGTCGGAGCGGTCGCCGCCGTGACCGCGCGCCTCCCGCGCCGTGCCGACAACCTCATCTCGCGCTTCGAAGACGGCTCGGTCTCGGTCCAGACCCCGCGCATCGAGCGGCGCATGCGCGATCTCGAGCGCATGGTGCGCCGGGTGGTCTCGTCGGTGCTGTTCACGGGCCTGCTCATCGGCGGGGTGTTGCTGCAGGCCGAGCAGGCGGTGCTGGGCACGATTCTCATGGTCGTCTCGATCGCGCCGCTTTCGCACGCCTTGCTGGCGGGGTGGGTCGCTCGACGCAACGGCGCCTGACGGCGTCGGCGCCGCGTGGGACGGTGAAGGCTGCCGCCCGGCTCAGCGCCCGTCGAACATGCCCAGAAGCGTGACGACGCCCAAGAACACCGGGATGCCGTAGACCGCCGTTCCGACCATGAACGACGAGACCACGCGCACGTTCGCCCACCACCCGTGGCGGGGCGTCCACGAGCGGAGCTGTCGCCCTCCCGGGCCCACCACGGGCCCCTCCGGGCGCCACGCCGTGACCCCCGACGAACCGCTCGCGAGACTCCCCGCGATCTCGACCGCGACCTGGCCCGCGACCCTCTCGTCCGTGTATCGCAGCGACCGTTGTCGCAGCCGCGGCACGACGTGGGTGAGGATCGCGTCCACCTCCTGCCACAGCGCCGGGTCGTCCCACCGCCGCCGCTCGGCCCGGAAGAACACCGCGCGATCCTCGATGATCTCGACGTCGAATGCGCGGGCGTGATCGGCGAGGACCGCCATGACATCGGGGGTGAGGACGTAGAGCGCGTCGCGGGCGTATCCGCGTGGAGCGTAGGCGCGGAAGATCCGGTCGAAGTCGCCCTCCAGCGAGATCCGCTGTCGTTCGGCGAGGTTCTCGGGCAGTCCCGAGCGCACCCCGTCGTTCTCGACGGCGTCGAGGACCAGGTGGGGGAGAGGGGATGCCAGCGAGACGCAGACGTAGGAGCGCGGACGCGTGCGCGGCATCCGCAGTCGAACCATCCCGAACTCGATCCCTTCGCCCACGAAGCGCGGGTATTCGCGCACGCCGGCGGAGTGAGCGGTGACGATGGCTGTGAAGGAGTCCCGCCACCACGCTTCCGCGCGGAACTCGTTCGCCCGCGCGGTGAGAGCGCGGCGAGCGCGGCGGAGCCGGACGGGCGTCGAGGCCTTCCGCGACCATCGCCACAGCGCGATGCTCGCGGCGGTCCAGACGATGGCGACGACCAGGGTGATGACCAGGGTGCGGACGTCGTCGGCCTGGAGCGTCCCGTCGCCCCGGATGTCGACGTCGAGTCCGGTGTTGAACACCACGATGAAGAGGGTCCAGACCTGGATCACGGCGTTCAGCCGCACGAGCAGGCGTCTGCGGGTCGGCACCCACGGCGGCGGTTCGTGCTCCGGTACGGTCGGCAGCTCCCGCCGTACGTCCTCGTCGGGGGCGTCGAGCCATCGAAGGTCCACGCGTCGTCCTCTCCGGCGGGTGTCGGTCCGCCTGCCCGCCGGGGGCCCCTCCCTAGACTGGCGCGGTGTCGACCGAATCACGCCGTCCCCTGTCGGCGTGGCGATTCGACGGAACGCTCCGGGCCTACCAGCGCGCCGCGCTGGACCGTGTCGACGTCGACGCGGGGGTGCCCCTGCATCTCGTCGCCCCGCCCGGTGCCGGAAAGACTCTGCTCGGGCTCCTCCTCGCCGCGCGCCGGGGGCGCCGCACGGTGGTCTTCGCGCCCACGACGGCGATCCGCGCGCAGTGGGTGGGCGCTGCCCGGGCGCTGGCGCACGACGACGCCGCCGTGTCGGACGACCCCGATCTCCCCGCCGACCTCACGGCCCTGACGTACCAGGCGATCAGCGTGGTCGACTCCCGCGAGCCCTTCGCGGGCCTGGCGCGCGCCCGCTGGGTCGACGAGCTGATCGCCGACGATCGCACCCCCGACCAGGCCGAGGGATGGCTCGACGCGCTCAACGAGAGCAATGCTGCGGCGTACGGCCGAGGCATCCGCTCTCGGTCCCGCGCTCTTCGGCGCACTCTGGCGAGACAGGATGCCGCCGCTCTCACGGCCGCTCTGCACCCGCGATCGCGCGAGCTGCTGGAGCGCCTGGTCGAGGCGGGGGTCGAGACCATCGTCCTCGACGAGTGCCATCACCTCCTCGACCACTGGGCGCTCGTGGTCGCCGCGCTCGTCGCGCGGTTGCGCGCGGGGGGTCGGGAGCCGCTCGTGATCGGGCTCACGGCCACTCTTCCCTCGCCCGATGACGCGAACGAGTATGAGAACTACGTCTCTCTGCTGGGCGAGGTCGATCTCGAGGTTCCCGTGCCGGCGGTCGTGCGCGAGGGTGACCTCGCGCCGTACCGCGACCTCGTCCACGTGGTCGAACCGACCGGCGAGGAGCGGGCGTTCCTCTCCGCGCACGCCGAAGCCCTCGCGGAGGCGCTGCGGACGACGTTCGCGGTGGGCGCCGGAAGAGAGTTCCTGCGCGCGGTGCTCCAGTCGTCGGCCCCTTCCGCCCCCGCGGACCCCCTCGAACCGCCCGCCGAGGGCGCCTCGCCCCCGGCCCCGGTCGCTTCCGCGGGGAGCAGTGCGGTCGCGCGTCCGGGGATCGTGCACCCGCCACCCGCCGCAGAGTCGCCCGCCCCCGACGCCGCCTTCGATGCCGCTCTCTCGGCGGCGTTCGCCGTCGACTTCGCCGGTGCCGAGGCCGCCGCGGCGATGTTCTCCGTCGTCGCGCCCGACGACCCGCTCACCGCTCGTCTTCCCGCCGTGGCGCGACGGGCGCCCACCACAGAAGAGACGCTGCGCCTGCTGGGTCGATACGCCCTGGACCGGGTGCTCCCCGACCCCGCGCGCGCCGACCAGTGGCGCCGGCTGCGTCGCCTGCTCGCCGATTTCGGCTTCGCCCTGACCGACCGCGGGGTGCGTCGCACCCGCGATCCGATCGACACGGTCCTCGCGTCCTCCCTCTCGAAGGACAGGGGAGCGTGCGACATCCTCGCCCGCGAGCGCGACGAGCTCGGCGACCGCCTCCGCGCCCTCGTCGTGACCGATTACGTCACCCACGGCAACGTCCACGGGGGACTCCTGGGCTCGGCCGGCGCCGTCCGCACGTTCTCGATCGTGGCGACGGATGCCGCTACCTCGGCGCTGCGCGCGATCCTCGTCACCTCCTCGACGGTGCGCGTCGCCGTCCGTCACGCGGAGAAGCTGCTTCCGGCGCTCTCGCGCGAGCTCGGCGTCCCGGTGACGGGGGAGCCCTGCTCCGACGACGTGGCCGTCCTCGAGGTGTGGGGGACCACGGGGTCGGGGGTGGTCGGCGCCGTCTCCCGGCTGCTCGCCGACGGCTCGCTCGAGGTGGTCGTGGGCACGCGCGGTCTCTTCGGCGAAGGGTGGGACTGCCCGGCGGTGAACACCCTGATCGATCTCACCGCGGTGGCGACGGCGTCGGCGACGCAGCAGTTGCGGGGCCGTACGCTGCGGCGCGATCCGAGCTGGCCCGAGAAGGTCGCCCACAACTGGACGGTCTCGGCGCTGCTGCCGCCCGACTCGTCCCTCGATGCGCAACCGGATGCCGCTCGCCTCCGTCGCAAGCACGCCGGCCTGTGGGGACTCGACGCCGACCATCCCGAGCGCATCGTCCGCGGGCTGCCCGCGGCGCTGGGGCGCGACCGTCGTCGCGCGCTCGACGAGGTGCTCGAGAAGACCCCCGGCGCGTCGCTGCAGCGTGTCGACGCGCTGACCTCGGCTCCGCCGCGGGACGAGACGCGATCCGCCTGGCGCATCGGCTCCCCGTACGACGACCGCGAGGAGCTCTCCGCGGTGGTCGAGCGCCCGGCCCGCACGCCGGTCTTCTCGACGTCGGTGACGGCCGAGCGTGCCCTCGGCGGGTGGCTCGGAGTATCGGCGGGAGCGCCGGCCGCGCTGATCGCGCTGTCGTTCTTCCTGCCCCCGGTCGCGGGAGTCGCGGTGGGGGGAGTCAGCGCCCTGATCGGTGCCGTCATGGCCGTTCCCCTGTTTTCGGCGTGGCGTCGCACGCGTCGGCAGGCTCGGGATGCCGCGGCGACGCTGCGGAACATGGCGCGTGTGGTGTGGACGGCGCTGTCCGAGAGTGGGCGCGTCCGGTCCCCGCTCGCCGTTGCGGTGTGGGAGGGAGAGCGGAGGGATGCCGACGCCACCCGCGCCGAGATCACGATGGCGCACGCGAGCCTCGCCGATCAGAAGACCTTCGGGGTCGCGCTGGAGGAGCTGTGCGGCCCGATCCGGACACCGCGTTTCGTGCTGGAGGTCGACCGCGGCGGAGGGCCGTGGTGGGTGCGCGCCGTCCTCGAGCGCGCGGGACGCTCCCGATCCCGGCAGTTCCTTGCCGTGCCTTCCGAGATCGGTCGTCGTCGGGCGGACGCCCTCCGCTTCCACGGCGCGTGGCAGGTGCACGTGGGTCCGGCCGTCCTGCACGAGCTCAACGGACCCGAGAACCTCCCGCTGCTCGCAGAAGCGCGCCGCTCCGGAGGGTTCTCCGGAGCGGCGCGCTCGACGATGCGATGGAGCTGAGGGCTCAGTACCAGCCGGTCGACTGCGAGTGGCCCCACGCGCCGCACGGCGTGCCGTAGCGGCCCGAGATGTACCCGAGGCCCCACGACACCTGAGTGGCGGCGTTGGTCTGCCAGTCGGCACCGGCGGACGACATCTTGCTGCCGGGGAGGGCCTGCGGGATGCCGTAGGCGCCGCTGCCGGAGTTGTAGGCCTTGTAGTTCCAGCCCGACTCCTTGTTCCACAGCGACACGAGGCACGACATCTGGTCGTCGCCCCAGCCGCGGCTGGCGAGCATGTCGCGCGCGGCGGCCTGGGCGCCGGCGGGGCTGTTGTCTCCCGAACCGCCTCCGGTCGGAATGGGGGCCGAAGACCCACCACCGCCGGAGTTGGACGAGGACGACGACGACGAGGCCTGCTTGTCGGCGGCGGCCTTGTCGGCGGCGGCCTTCGCCGCGGCAGCAGCCTCCGCTTCCTGGCGCGCCTTCTCGGCCGCCTCTTCTTCCGCCTTCTTGGCCACGGCGGCGTCGAGACCGCCGCGCAACTCGGCCACGCGCTGGTCGACCGCGACGGTGGCCGCGGCGACGTCGTGCGAGAGCGCGGGGAGGAACGTCTCGGGCAGCACCGAGGCCGCCTCGAGGCGGTCGGTGGCCTGCTGCAGCGCGGTCGTGTCGACCGTGGCGGGCTGGCCGATGTCGAGACCGGATGCCGCGATGTCGCTCTGCACGGTGGCGACGGCCTGGATCGAGGTCGACGCAGCGGTCTCCGCCGCGCGGGCCTCGGTCTTCTCGGGGCCGGGGGTGGCTGCGAGCACCGTGGGAGTGATCGAGGAGGCGAGCGAGAACGTCGCGGTCGACAGGTCGGCGGGGGAGGCGGTGGCGGCCGGCGCGGTGCCGGTGAGAGCCGCGGCCGCGACCACGCCGAGCACGAGCGCTCCCACTGTCGTCACGGGGCGACGACGAGTGCGGCGGGCGGCGAGGCGGCGGTCACGACGATTGGAAAAGGACGTCGAGTCAGAGCGCATAGAACCGGTTTCACGTGAGGGGAGGACGGTGCGGGTGTCACCGTCCGACCCGCGTCAGCGGGCACAAGACGGGGAGCCTGGCACGTGTTTCTGGACGCCACCTGGGCGGACCGCCTCAGAACGCCGGAACAAAACGGCCGATCCGGGGCGAATCACGCCCACGCGCAATCGCCCTGTCCGGCCCTCTGCCTCCGTTCGCCCCGCGTGGCCGGCGTCAGCGTGCGACGGCCCAAGCGCGGGATGCGCGACACCCGGACTGCGCGGGAGGCGTGGTGCGTTAGACTGAGGTGTCACACCTGGGTTCTGCCTGTCTGGCGAGCCCGTGGCATCGCATAAACAATCCGCTTCGCTTCGACTCGTGGTTGGAGTTCGCCCTCGGGCGGCCCCAGCCCGACGGCCCCCGGTCTCGGACCGACGGGTACAGGAGTCGGAGCCCGACACCACACCCAACTAGGACAACCCACTACATGACTACCGCAACGACCGCCCCGGCTACCAAGCAGGTCGCGATCAACGACATCGGCTCGGCCGAAGACTTCCTGGCCGCGGTCGAGAAGACGCTCAAGTTCTTCAACGACGGCGACCTCATCGAAGGCACCGTGGTGAAGATCGACCGCGACGAGGTCCTCCTCGACGTCGGTTACAAGACCGAGGGTGTCATCCCCTCCCGCGAGCTCTCGATCAAGCACGACGTCGACCCCAACGAGGTCGTCAACGTCGGCGACCACGTCGAGGCCCTCGTTCTCCAGAAGGAGGACAAGGAAGGCCGCCTCATCCTGTCCAAGAAGCGCGCTCAGTACGAGCGTGCGTGGGGCGACGTCGAGAAGATCAAGGAGAACGACGGTGTTGTCACCGGTTCCGTGATCGAGGTCGTCAAGGGTGGTCTCATCGTCGACATCGGCCTCCGCGGCTTCCTCCCGGCCTCGCTCATCGAGCTGCGCCGTGTCCGCGACCTGACGCCGTACCTCGGCCAGGAGATCGAGGCCAAGATCCTCGAGCTCGACAAGAACCGCAACAACGTCGTGCTCTCGCGCCGCGCCCTGCTCGAGCAGACGCAGTCCGAGTCGCGCACCACGTTCCTCAACAACCTCCACAAGGGCCAGGTCCGCAAGGGTACGGTCTCGTCGATCGTCAACTTCGGTGCGTTCGTCGACCTGGGTGGCGTCGACGGTCTCGTCCACGTCTCCGAGCTCTCCTGGAAGCACATCGAGCACGCCTCCGAGGTCGTCGAGGTGGGCCAGGAGGTCACCGTCGAGATCCTCGAGGTCGACCTCGATCGCGAGCGCGTGTCGCTCTCGCTCAAGGCGACGCAGGAAGACCCGTGGCAGGTGTTCGCCCGTACCCACGCGATCGGTCAGATCGCTCCGGGCAAGGTCACCAAGCTCGTTCCCTTCGGTGCGTTCGTCCGCGTCGCCGACGGCATCGAGGGCCTCGTGCACATCTCCGAGCTTTCGGGTAAGCACGTCGAGCTCGCCGAGCAGGTCGTGTCGGTCGGCGAAGAGGTCTTCGTCAAGATCATCGACATCGACCTCGAGCGTCGCCGCATCTCGCTGTCGCTCAAGCAGGCCAACGAGTCGGTCGACCCCAACGGCACCGAGTTCGACCCGGCGCTGTACGGCATGGCCACCGAGTACGACGAGCGTGGCGAGTACAAGTACCCCGAGGGCTTCGACCCCGAGTCGGGTGCGTGGCTCGAGGGCTTCGACACTCAGCGCGAGGCCTGGGAGCAGGAGTACGCCGCTGCTCAGGGTCGCTGGGAAGCCCACAAGGCTGCCGTCGCCAAGGCCCTCGAGGCCGAGGCCGCCAACCCGACGGACGCTGGTTCGTTCGGTGGATCGTTCTCGTCCGAGACGCCCGCCCAGGGCACCCTCGCTGACGACGAGTCGCTGGCTGCGCTTCGCGAGAAGCTCTCCGGTCGCTGATCCGTCCTGCATCGAAGGCCGGTACCTCCTCGGAGGTGCCGGCCTTCGGTCGTTCCCGGGCGCAAGCCCTGGTGGGCAGGTGGGGGAGCAGGGCAGGATGAGAACATGGCTTCTCGACTTCCGCTTCTGATCACCCTCGCCGGCGTGGCCGTGCTGTTCCTGTCGATCGCGTTCGTCTTCGCTCTGGTCATCGGAGCGATGTTCTTCGGCGGGATCGAGTTCACCGGGGGACACACGGATGCCATGACCTCGCCGTCGACATGGACACTTGTCGCCTGACCGCCATATCGTTCCCGTCCCTCGGCCCGGGCGACCTCGAAGGTCGCGCCGGGCCGTCGACGTTTCCGCAGGATTTCGCGCCTGCGATCAAGCGACACGCCCGAGATGTGCCCGGATTCGACGGGTCGGTCGTTCCCGCGTAACTTATTACTTGTTCGCCCCACAGGGGAGAGCGGAGAGGCCGAAAGGCCCCGCATCGTCTCAAGTGGCGGACCACCCGAAACCTTCTCCGAATGGTGTAAGGTTTTGGTTCGGTCGTTCGGCCGGTTCCCGAGGTTGATCTCTCTGAGATCCCAATGAGGTTCCGTGTGCTGGCGGCTGTCAATTGAAGTGAACTGCCTCACGGGTAGGTCGAGAGATCGTTTCTGTGGGTGCGTCCGTTCCTTGAGAACTCAACAGCGTGCACTTGTCAAATGCCAATTTATTCCTCGTCGGTCTTCGGATCGCGAGAAATTCCTTTGGATCAAAGTCCAACCCTTCCGGGGGTTGGCGTGAAATTCGTCAGTAATGATGTTTTTCTTTGGTCAGTTTCAAACTCGCTGCGGCCCCGTTTTCCCGGTGGTTGTATGCAT